>Ga0307476_10000378_pt1 | contig 36774 bp, 22 predicted proteins | sample atmos_gasesECM2C_2_FD_203314 | JGI IMG/M metagenome (GOLD analysis project Ga0307476, IMG submission 203314) | Hardwood forest soil microbial communities from Morgan-Monroe State Forest, Indiana, United States - atmos_gasesECM2C_05 | ecosystem: Environmental > Terrestrial > Soil > Temperate... | reverse complement strand
GCGCACGGTGAAGGCGCATGTGGCGAAATTAATGCGGAAGGTCGGCGTGCAGAACCGGATCGCGTTGTCGGTACATGCCATTACGCATTCGCTGGTGGCCGCGAAGTAGGAATCTGGTCTTAGGTCTTAGGTCTCAGGTGCTAGGTCTTAAGCATTGTGACCCAAGACCTGACATCGGTTACTTCAGGACACTGACCTTGGTGATCTTGTAGCAATTGCGGGTGCGGGGCATACTCGCCTCACCTACCACAGAACCTGGGAGACGGGGTTGAGAGTAGCGATTAGGGTCACTACTTTTAGCCCCGATTTTTTTGTCTTCGAAGTTGTATCCCCTTCCTGTTGCTTCTCGCCGCTCTCCACACAATTTCGGACGCATCGTTTACAATCCAAGTCATCGCTCCCACATGAAGATGGATGAGGAACCATGAAAAAGCTATTGCTGCTGATCCTGCTTGTGTCTCTCTGTGCTTTCAGCTTTGCGACGGATGATCAGCCCAAGGAAACCAAGGCTTCAGACCGAGTGCAAGCCGCAGCCGACGTGCTCGACGATATTCAAGGTGCCCCGGATAAAGGCATTCCGCAGGAAGTGTTGGGTTCAGCGGAGTGCGTGGCGGTGGTGCCGTCGATGCTGAAAGGCGGTTTCATCATTGGCGGCAAGTATGGCCGCGGGCTGGCCAGTTGCCGCACACCCAAGGGATGGAGCGCGCCGGCATTCTTTGTCGTGAGCGGCGGCAGCGTTGGCTTCCAGATCGGCGGGCAGGCGGTTGATCTGGTGATGCTGATTATGAATAAAGACGGAATGAAGCATCTGCTGTCGAGCGAGTTTGCCTTGGGGGCCGACGCTTCGGTGGCCGCAGGTCCGGTGGGACGTCACGCGGAGGGAAATACGGATTGGAAGATGCGGGCGGAGGTGCTGACCTATTCGCGAGCCCGCGGCCTGTTTGCCGGAGTGAGTTTGAACGGCGCTGTGGTCAAGCAGGATAAAGACAGCACGCGCGAATTTTATGGGCGCATGGTGCCGTTCCGGACATCGCTAATAGGCGAGATCGACCCGCCCGCGGGCGCGAATGCATTCCTGACATCGCTGGCGAAGTGGGCCCAGGACGCGGCGAAGTAAGGGACCAAGCCAGACACGCCCTTCGGTCGCTTGTGCTCTCTCAGGGCAGGCTTTCACTCGCAAGAGCGCTCGTTCAGGATGGCAATCTTCTTTTGGCTTGTTTGCAAATAATTTTCTGCAATGGTAACTTCACGCTTCTCTAATGCGCCAGCGACTTGAGTACGCGGCAGCCTGGCCGTTCATCAAAATCCTGGGTATTTTGCCGCGGGCGCTGGCCCGCGCCACGGGCATAGGCCTGGCCTGGGTGGTTTATCTTCTGCACGTGCGATTGCGGCAGGTAGGCATGCGCAATCTCACCATGGTTTTTCCGGAAAAGAGTGAAGCTGAGCGTGCGCGGATTCTGCGCGGGGAGTTCGCATCGCTCGGTCGTCAACTGGCGGAGGTCTGCCAATTTCCCAGGTATACGCCGGAGAACGTTGAGCAGGTGGTGGTCTATGATGGGCTCGAAAACTACCAAAACGCTTACGCGCGCGGCAAAGGTGTTTTGTTCCTCACCGCGCACTTCGGAGGCTGGGAACTCTCCGCGTTTACGCACTCTCTACATGGCCACTGGATGCACGTTGTGGTGCGCGCGATGGACAATGTCTATCTCGACCGGCTCATTCGCCAATACCGGACGATGCACGGCAATCAGATTGTGGAGAAAGATGACTTCGTGCGCGGATTACTGGCGGCGATGAGAGCTGGAGAAGTGGTCGGTATATTGATGGATACGAATATGACTCCGCCGCAAGGTATCTTTGTGGATTTTTTCGGCATCCCGGCTTGTACAGCGAGTGGGTTGGCGCGGATTGCGCTTAAGACAAATGCAGCGGTGGTGCCGACCTTCACCATCTGGGATGCGGATCTGGGGAAATACCGGCTGCGCTTCGATCCGGCAGTGGAGCTGGTGCGGACCGATGATCTGGAAGCCGACATCAAGACCAACACGCAGAGATTTACTTCGATCATTGAAGACTACGTGCGGAAGTATCCCGAGCAGTGGTTGTGGGTGCACCGCAGATGGAAGACGCGACCGCCGGGGGAGAAAGGGCTGTATTGAGGGCTCTCTCTTCTGTGCATCTGACGTGTGGATCTCCGCCCCCGAAAATAAAGTTTGTGGCCGTTGTTGTGGTCGGCCTGGATTGCTCGCCCTAGTGCTTAAGGTCCCGTGAATGGCCGGGGGCATCCCTGACAGTTTAGACCGGGCACAGGCCTAGCAGTTATCCTCCTTCTTGAGCAGACTTCGGGGGAGGGCTGCTCGACTTACGTCCCATGACCTTTCGGTCTGGGGCGTTTTGTTTTGCAGCAAACATTGTTGAAAGCAAGGCTTACGGCCGCACAGATGCACTCTTTCGTCGTCTGATCAAAGAGTGGCAGGGTTCCTTAACCAATCCTCATTGTTCCCCGGTCAGGAAAACATACTGCGGCGTGCCGGAAACGTCGGTCACGGTGAGAACGCCCGTAATCGGCGTAGACGAACACCAGTGCACAGTCACGGTACAACTCGCTCCCGGAGCCAGCGTGCTGCAGGTGTTGGTTTCGGAGAAGGGCTTAGTAACTCTGACGGATCGAATGGATGTCGTCGAAGTCAACGGATTGGTCGCCGTGACCTGGCCGTCCGCACAGGCAAACATGATGAGCAAATTGGTGGAGAGCGTTACCAGAGCGCCGTCGCCGGTTACCGAAGTAGACCGGCTCGAGGCCGCCTTCACTGTGAACTTCACAGTTCCCTTGCGCAAGCCGCCAGTTGTCGGCTGGAAGCCCACTGTAGCCACGCAGTTCTGCCCCGCGAGGAGTTTTGGTGGGCAGTTGTTGGTCATGGGAAAATCTGCTAGCGACGAAACCACCGAGGTTACTCCCATCGACGCCGTACCAATATTACTCAGCAACGTTGTCTGAGTCGGACTGGCGTTACCCACCAATTCGGTCGGGAAAGCCAAGCTAGGCGGTGTTACTGCGGACACGGCCACGCTCTTCGTGATTTGCTGAGCGATCACCGCATGCGGGGAGGTCAGGTTTCCTATTCCCGTTCCAAGCGTGCCGAGAACGATCTGGTCGTCGTAGCTCATGTCGAAGAGCTGGTCGACGCGGTTGTTGTTAGTATCAGCGATGAAAATCAATCCATTGGTATCTACGAAAATTCCTGACGGCTTTTCCACTCCGTTGATATAGCCAAGGAAGTTCACGCTCAGGGAAACTGTATTCGCTCCGGAAATGTTGTCGGCGCGAAATACCTGGCTTTGCAGCGAATCCGTTATATAGATTCTTCCCGACGAATCGACCGACACCCCATCCGGAGTCTCATAGTTCACCGGAAATTGCCAAACGGCCCAGTTCGTTCCCAGCATGTCGGAAAATTCCACGATGCGCGCGTTGGTGTTATCGGCCACATAGATATTCCCTGATGTGTCGGTTGTCACTGCCGCCGGACTGCTGAACTGCCCCGTGCCGTTCCCTAGCGTGCCAAGCGCGGTGAAATTCGTGCCGGTGATGTCATCCATCCGCACAATGCGATTATTGCCTGCATCGGCAACATAAATCTTCCCGCTTGAATCCACCCAAATGCCTTCGGGATTGGAGAACTGCCCCGTACCTGCTCCGCAGGTACCGTAAGAGGTCCAGTTCAATCCAGTCATGTTATCTATGCGCACGATGCGGCAGTTGCCGCCATCCGAAACATAGATCTTTCCTGCTGCGTCCAGCCCCACGCCGTACGGCGCGGAGAATTGCTTGGAGCCCGATCCCAGCTTTCCCAAGCTTGTCCAGTTCGAGCCAAGAATATCGGCCGTCTGCACGATGCGGTTGTTGCCGGTGTCGGCGATATAGACTGGCTCATACTGCTGGCTCAAGTCAATCAGTCCGGTTGAAATCGACCCGGTCCCCAGCGGCGCGGTCAGGGTTGCTAGGGTTTCCATCACCGCCCCGGCCCCCGCCACGGTCTTCCCGCTAACCGTCTGCGATGCGGAAAAATTCGCGTAGAGCGCGTAGTTGTAATAGAACGTCCGGTTGACTTCGCTCATGGTCTCTATAAAAAGCCCATAGGTGAAGGTACCGCCGCTAACGTTAACCGCGCCGTCGTTCGATTGCGCCGAGAAAGTGCCGCCTGTGCACGACCAAGTCTCGCTGTCGCCAGTCTCCGAAACCACCGCCAGGTTGCAACTCATGGAGACCGTTCCCGCCGGACTGCCCAGCGTGGTCCCGCTGATGGTCAAGGTCGTGGAGGTCTGTGTTACAGTCCCGCCGCTGTTACTGTAGGAATACTGCGTCGCCGAAAGCGTGGCTGTTGCCGCCAACACCACTGCGCATGCCCAGAGTGCTTTCATGTTTGTTCGCCCAAGTGAATAAAACAGGATGACGGCGCCGAGCGCCTTACTAGTGGCGGGATTATACCGCGGATTCCATTGCAGTCACGTTAAAACTGAAGATCGTGATGAGTAGAAAGGACAGGTATTAGGCCGGCGTGCTGAGAGTGCGCAGAATTCAATCCGCTGTTGAAAAATTCAACACTTGCCGGAGTGCAATCTCGTGCACTATACATGGGGCTAGCTGTGATCTTTCAACACGTTGTTCCCCTTCCCAGACCCTACGAACGCCGTCGCCGCAGGAGCGGTGCGAAAGTGCAAATCGGCTGTAACGATTTGCAAGGCGGGGACTTATCGCGCCGCCTTTTGCACGGCTCGGTGCCAGAACTAGGCCTGATCGGTCCGGTTTCAATGGGTACAACGTCTTGATAATCTACAGCTAGCCCACCTTTCATCGCCACAGGTGAGGCTGCCCTATCTATCGCGGTTTTCGATGGATGGGCACCACGAACCTCGAATTCACCGCTCTGACCTGTGAGTCGATTTCTTAGCCGTCCTATTCAGGTAGTCTCATGTGGACGCAAAACCTTACAAAGAAAGTCGCTGCGGGCTTTAAAGGCGCTTTAGGGCGGTCGACGAACAAAGAAGGCGTCTTCTTTGACTCGACGGGCGGATAAGCGATCCACCTACATTTATGAGGTTCTTGGCTCGCTTTTTCAGCGGATTTTTGCCGGTTTATCCAGGTCACGTAACGGTCGTCGAGCTACAGACAATATTAAGAATATGGGTATGAGAGTGGTTTGCTCGTGGCCTTGCTTCTCGCTAGCGTTGTCCGAAATATAATCGGCTGCGCCTGCCCCATGTCGTTAGCTTTATTTTTTGAAGTCGTATGACGGCGCAAATCTTTAATCATCCCCAAGGCAAATCGTCGCGCCCTTGGAATACTGAAGCCAGCTTCGTGAGCCGAAACAACTCTTGCAATCGCTGGTTGAGATGAATGACCTTGAACTCGCAATTTTGCCCTTTGGCAGAAACATAAAGACTGACGAGCGCACCGAGACCGGAACTATCCATGTTGGTTACGTCAGCCAGGTCCAATACGATTCGCTTCGTTTGTGGAATTACGCTCCGAACATCAGCACGGAGCGTGCCGGAACTGGCGGATGTGATTTTGCCGGAGCAGCGGACGCGAATCCCTTCCGGCGCTTTGACAATTTCGAGCTTCGCCTCTGACGTCGAGACTGGAACTGCCGCCATCGCGGGCCTCCTTGGCCAGAAAAGTGGAAAGATGCGTGCTTACGAATAGCCTATCGCTTGAGTGGAGGCAGGCAGCCCCTGTCGTGTGATGGATACATATATTCCCGTCGTTGAAGGCTGTCAAGCCCCATCCCCGGACAGCGGTAGTATTACGACATTGCCTGCGGAACAGGAATGGAATAACAACCCAGGTAAAGATAAAGGCATTCGTCTAAGTTATTCGACGAATGCCTTATCTTCATCCCACTACTGGTGACACTGACGTTTGCCTTCGCAAAATGACCGCGAGGGCGTTTCTATTGCGGCGTATACCAACGAACGTAGTCCACCATCATGGGCTGCGGATTGGACAGGCCGCTGGTTGATCCACCCAGGGTGCCACCGATGGCGACATTCAAGATTGTGAAGATACTTTGGTTGAATGGCCAGGTGTCTCCCGAGGGTAGGCTGCTGGGCGTAACTGTGAAGAACGGCGACGATGCGTTGTCCACAAAGAACTGCATCTCGTTCTGCGTCCAGACCACTCCGTAGGTATGGAAGGCAGTGTCCGCCGATTCTCCGCTGGGGAAGGTATACCGTGCTCCAATTCCGCTACCTCCAGTCTTTGCTGTGTGAATCGTGGAATTATTGCCTGAGGGACCCGCGCCTCCATCCACTTGCGGCGACCAGTTCTCCATGATGTCGGCTTCTCCGCAAGTGGGCCACGGAACGGTGGTGATGTTGCTGCCCAAAGTCCAGAAGGCGGGCCAGAGGCCTTGGTTTGTGGTGTTGGGGAGCTGGATGCTGGCCTCGAGAATGCCATACGTGAAGTTTTGTTTGTTTTCTGTTTGCATGCGGCCCGAGATCCAGGTTCCACTCACATTTCTAGGCTGGATGACGAGATGCCCGTTGCCGTCGATATAGACAGGAGCGGTTGAAGTGCTGAAGGTTGTGGGGCACTGGGATGGATTGCCTGAATATCCCGGAGGCCCGCAGTAGACTTCGACTTCGCCGTTGCCCCAGCCGCCGTTATTTCCAAGGTCAAAATTCCACACGGTGGTATCTGGAGAACCAGCGCCACCGTTGAACTCCTGGCACCACTGCGGTGTGTATGTGGTTGAGCCGACGGTGATGTTGGAGACTCCGCTGCAAGAGCCGGTTCCACCACCGCTGCCGGACGTGAATGCAAAGTAGTTGAGGTTCCAGCCGGGGCCATCCTGGTCGAAGGTCAACGTCTGCACACCGGCAGGGAGCGTGACCGTAGCTGTGACGTTGGTCCAGGTTTGCCAAGCGCCGGTGGCGGGAACATTGACCGAGCCCGTGAGGTTGCTCCCCGAAGAGTTGGAAATATGGAAGGCATCCGTAACCGCGTTGATTGCGGCCACGCGGAAGGTGACTGTGTATTGCCCTGCCGTGGCGACGTTCACGGTGTAACGGAACCACTGTCCGCTGGCGGTCCAGCCGAGGTCATAGCCGCCGCCGGTATCGGTTGTCACTTCGAGATCGACGCCGTCTGAGCGGTAATTGTTCGCCGAGCCATTGGTTGAAGTGACGTTATAGCCGATGCCTTGGCCGCCAGTGTCGTAATTCTCAGCTTGTACCGTGCCGGGGATTGCGGCGGGAGTTCCTCCGTAAGGGCCTTCGCCGCCAGAATTCGACGTAAAGGTGGAATAATTAAGGTTCCAACCTGCATTGTCCTGGTTAAAAGTTAACGTCTGCTGACCTGCAGGAAGGGTCACTGTGGCTGTCACGTTGGTCCAGGTTTGCCAAGCGCCGGTTGCGGGAACATTCACCGATCCCGTGAGGTTGGTTCCCGACGAGTTGGAAATGTGGAATGCATCGGTCACGGCGCTGATTGCGGCCACCCGGAAGGTGACCGTGTAAGTGCCGGCCGTTGCCGCGTTGACGGTGTAACGAAACCACTGTCCGCCCGTGGTCCAACCCAGATCGTAGCCCCCGCCCGTGTCGGTGGTAACTTCCAGGTCGACGCCATCGGAACGGTAGCTGTTGCCCGTGCCGTTGATTGAGGTGACGTTGTATGCAACTCCCTGGCCGCCGGTATCATAATTTTCGGCTTGAACCGTACCAGGGACAGGAGCCGGAGTGCCGCCGTAAGGCCCTTCGGCCGCTAGAGCAACATTCGCGATGAAGAACAATAGAGCTGCGTACATTGCGGGGGATATCCAGTAAGCTTTTCTCATTATCATCCTCAATTCGTTGGAACGCTCCATTTTTGGTCGGGATTTCAGCTATCGATATGAAATCTGGTGAGCCGCTCCCGACTCTAGGCGATTTGGCGACACCGCGAAACGTTAGCCTTAGTTACCTTCCGGTTTTCGTAACGGTTAAATGCCGACGTTACATGGGGTGTTACGCGAGGTATATATTTCGGAAGTGCACTCCGGCCAAGACGCCCGGGCTTTGGAATCGCACCTGAATCGACGATTCAGGCGAGACTGAATCGACAGTAAGGAGCGGAGATGTTTGCCGTATGACGACTCGCGGAACGATTCCTCATCCAGACCACGTCAATCCGGGCCGCAGGGCCAAGGAGCACGCCGCGCTATATGCAGTATTGAACTCTGGCGCCTTCGAAAACAAGCCGCGGTTGGCCAACCTGCTTAAATACATTTGCGAAAGACATTTTGATGGCGACAGCGACGCCATCAAGGAATATTCCATTGCGACGGATGTCTTTGGCCGGTCTCAATCCTTCGATCAGGCCACGGACTCGATTGTCCGAGTGGAGTTTTTTCGGCTGCGGAAGAAGCTGCGAGAGTTCTATGAAGGCGAAGGTACGGATCAACCCATAGAGATTGTGGTTGCCACCGGGCATTATCGACCCGAGTTCGTTGATCGGATTCCGGCTCCATCCTGGAGTCGGGAAACAGAAATCGGCGATCGAAAAGATCGCATTCATCTGGAAGAGAGCCGACGGGAGCTGAAACGCAAGCGCCTATGGGGCCGACACGGATTGTTCGTCATTGTCGTGACGTTGGCGATCATGGCAGGTGCTTCTACGATGTGGTGGATCAGTCACCACCGTCATACGAGCGCTAATGACGCACTGCATGCATTGTCATCGTCCATCCCCGCTTTAGCTATGGGGCCGGAGATTCGCATTCGATGTGGATACTCGCGCCCCATCTTCAAGGACGAGGAAGGGAATGTATGGACCGGGGATCGATACTTCGAGGGTGGCGCTGTCACAGAACTTCCCAACCAGCATATAGGCCGAACCCGAAACCCCGAGTTGTATCTGACCGCCAGAACGGGAGTCTTCTCGTACAAGATTCCGCTGGCTCCCGGCACGTATGAGTTGCGGCTTCATTTCGCCGAGACTACTTATAGTCCCGCCAGTTCGCTCGGCGGCGGAGAGAACAGCCGAGTATTCGACATTCAACTCAATGGAAGCCCGCTCCTGAAGCAATTCGATATCGTTTCGGATGCAGGAGCAAATACCGCCGACGTTCGCGTCTTTCGCGATATATCTCCCAACAAGGACGGTTACCTTCACCTCGACTTTGTGGGTTCGCTGGGTCTGCCGATCATCAATGCGATTGAGATCGTACCCGGGCTGCCGCATCGGTTGCGCCCGATTCGCATGGTGGCTCAGAACAGTTTCTTCGCGGATGCGGCTGGCAATCTGTGGATGCCCGATACCTACTACAGCAGCGGCCAGCTTGCGTCCGATAAGGTTTTGATCGGCGGTACTTTCGACCCGGGTCTGTATGCCGGTGAACGTTACGGTAATTTCAACTACGCCCTTCCTGTCGATAAGGGAAGTTACCGGCTGACTCTATATTTTTCTGAAAAATACTGGGGAGTGGAAGGCTCAAAGAGAGGTGGAATCGGCAGCCGCGTCTTCGATATCTTTTGCAATGGCATCGCACTGGCGCGCAACCTAGATATTGCAGAAGCGACAGGTTCTGCACGCGCGTTGGTTAAGACTTATCACGGCCTCCAGCCGAATGCTCAAGGAAAATTAATCGTCTCGTTCGTCCCTGACGTGAACTACGCAAGCGTGGATGCCCTCGAACTGGAAGAGGAGACGCCGTAAGCAAATGCCCGCCCAAGGTCCACCGAGCAGAGCAGGGCAGTCGGTGCACTAACTCACTTTGCGGTGTCGGGATCGATCATCCGTTGGACTGCTGAAATACGATTCGCCGGAAAGCCTCCGCGGCGTGCGTGTTCGCGGACCGTTTCTTCGTCCGGTGCCTGGTACACGCAATAGATTTTGTCGCCCGTGACGTAGCTGTGGAGCCACTTGATTTCCGGTCCCATGTCCTTCAGCACGCCCACCGATTTCTTGGCGACTGCTTGCATTTCCGCATCCGACATACTACCTGCGCCCGGAATCTCCCGCTCGATCACAAATTGGGGCATAAACACCTCACCGAACGGTCATGGTAGCAGAACTTGCTCGGTGAGTGCACCTGCAGAGCCATGTCGTGGTGCGTGAAATGTCCGCCTCCTATGCGGTTTCCTTCTTCACTACTCTCTCGTTTCTAGCCTCGCTGTGTCGCCCATTCGAGTGACCTAAATCAAGTTCCCCACAAGATGTGACTAGACGAATTCTTGGTTGCGGGCTAAGTTCACGAGCGTCGTCATTATTTACAAGGAGGCTGAACATGGCGGACATGCAGGAGAGCGAACTGGAGCAGGAACTCGAGCAGGAATTCCACGAAGGCGAGTTTGAAGGCGAAGTAGAAGGCGAGGGTTGGCTCGGCGCCATCGGCAATGTCGTCGGCAGCCTTCTCGGCGAAGGGGAAGGCGAATTCGAGGGGGAAGGCGAATTCGAATTCGAAGGCGAGGGAGAATTCGAGGGAGAGTTCGAAGGGGAAGGCGAATTCGAGGGGGAAGGCGAATTCGAATTCGAAGGCGAGTTCGAAGGGGAATTCGAAACTGAGCAGTTCTTTGGCGGCATTGGCAAGTTTCTCAAGCGCGCCGCGCCCTTTCTAAAAAAGATTGCGAAGGTTGCAGCGCCCATCGTGGGCACGGCGATTGGCGGGCCATTCGGGACCATCCTCGGCCAGGCGGCGAGTTCCGCCCTTGGTGAGGGCGAATTCGAAGGCGAGTTTGAAGGTGAAGGCGAGTTCGAAGGAGAACAGGAAATGGCGCACGAGATCGCTTCTCATGAACTCTCGCACAACGAAGCAATGGCCGAGATGATGGCCGAGGCCGCTTCTCATGAACAGCACGAAGGAGAAGCAGAAGCTATGGCTGGAGCAGCGGTGATTACGGTGCTCTCGCCGTCCGATAGGCGCGCTCTTCGCCGCATCATGAAGCATCTGGTGCGCGGCGGCGCGGTCCTCGCCAAGATTCTCAGACGCCGGCGCGGCACCCGACCTCTGGTTCGCGTTGTCCCGACCGTCATGCGGCGCACCGTGAAGGCTTTGAAGCAAAAAGCCGCGAAGGGAATGCCCATCACGCGGAAGAGTGCGGGCCGTGAGGCGGCGAAACAGGTTCGTAAAGTGCTCGGCAGCCACAAGGCGTGCCGCGCGGCGCTGGCGCGCAATATCAAGGTCAGCCGCGCTTACAAACGTCCGCAAACCAGCCGACGCCGTCGCGCTGTGCGCTAACTGCGTTCACTCACAGGCCACCACAATATTAAGGAGGAAGGATCATGGCATACGAGTCCGAGTATGAATTCGAAACTGAACTCGAAGGCGAATTCGAAGGTGAGGGAGAATTCGAGGGAGAGTTCGAAGGGGAAGTGGAAGGCGAAGGCTGGCTAGGCGCCATCGGCAACGTGGTAGGCAGCCTTCTCGGCGAAGGCGAGAGCGAGTTTGAAGGTGAGGGAGAATTCGAAGGGGAGTTTGAGACTGAATTCGAAAATCCAATTCGGAAAATCTATCCCGACGCAATGATGGAGCACCTCGGAGAACTGGCCGCGGAATCGGAGACAGAACAGGAAGCCGCGGAACATTTCCTGCCTCTCATCGGAATGGCTGCCAGCAAATTGCTTCCGGTGGTGGCAAAAGCCGTGCTGCCCATGGCGAAGAGAGCGCTTCCCCGGCTCGCGAAAACAGTTTCGCGCGTCACCCCTCACTTAACCAAGGGCGTGGGAAAAATTGCCCGCACTCTGCATCGCACCCCGCAGACCCGGCACTTGCTGCGGGCTATGCCAAGCGTTGCTCGCCGCACCGTGGGCAGCATTGCCAAGCAAGCGGCGCGGGGACATACCGTAACTCCGCACGCCGCAGTAAGAACTCTGGCGCACCAGACCAGGCGCGTGCTCGGAACGCCGGGACATCGCGCTCATGCGTTGCGTCGGCATAACGCGCTTGAACGCCGCTTCCACGGCCGCTGGGGAAGAGGCATGGTGCGTCCGCATTACCGGTGGGGAAGAGCCTACAGCGGTCCCACTTACGGCGGGCCAACTCAGGTTGGGGTCGGTGGTGTGCGTGGTGTGCCACATCCCGGAGCCGTTCCGGTGGGCGGACCCGGCGTAAGGTATGGGCGAGTATCCGGTGGCCGATGCAATTGTGCGACTCCAGCCTACTGCCGCTGCTGCGGCCAGGTGCTGAGGTAAGGACCATGGCAAGCCTTGCAGAGACGCTGTCCGAGACAACAGTACGGTCGGAGTCGGGCTCCCACCGCCAGCGCGGTGAAGGCGGGATCAGATCCGGAAAAATGAGGTCCGGCAAAAACAGGCCGGGCGAAACAAAGTCCGCCGTACTGTTGCCTTGGCTGCGCGCTCAATCCATTAACGTAACACGGCACGCCGCCGCACTCCGGCCGTTCCGGCGCGAGGAGTTCGGCACCGATGCTGCCGCTCCGTCAGAAGGACACATTCAGGTCGTGAACCAGTTGATTTCAACGCTGCGGCGGGGACTTTTGAAGATGTCGGAAAAAGTGACCACTTCGATTGACCAAGCCAGCGAGGAGCCAAGCTCGGCGAACTTGCAGCGCGTGGTCATTGGGAAAGACAAAGCGCACAAGTGGGTGCAGGGAATCGAAAAGATCTGGGATTTTTATCTTGAGCTGTTTGGCCAGCGGCAGTCGAAGTACGGTAACTGGCTGCTGGGTTGCGACCGCATCGCGATGGATTGTTATCAAGTTGCTTACACCGGCATTGGGACTGCGCGTTCCATCCCGGCTCCTCCACCTTTTTGTTACATGAGGACGGGCTTTGCTCCGGCGACCATTCGACGGGGCATCCCGATGACGAAATTGGGCAAGCAACTGAATCCGTTTCCGTTGGTACAGTTGCCGTATCACCGCATGATCAATCCGTGGACGCTGGGTGCGGTGATGCACGAGGTCAGTCACAATTTGCAGAGCGACCTCGGGCTTAGTAAGGATGTGCCGCGCAGTATTGCGCACCGGCTCTTGCAAGCCAATCTTGGGCAGAAGGTAGCTTCGATATGGACGCGGTGGAATCGCGAGATGTTCGCCGATATGAGCGCGCTGTTTCTCGGCGGGCCTGAAGTCGTCGGTTCACTGATGGACGTGATTGGGCGCGCGCCGGCCGCCGTGGTTGCCTTCAATCCGCGCGGTCCGCATCCGACGCCGTATTTGCGGCTGCTGATCAGTGCCGAGCTGCTTCGGCGCATGGGTTTCACGGAAGAAGCAGAACGCTACTCACGAGTGTGGAAGCGAATGTATCCCAACCCGCGCAATGGGAACATCCCTGCCGCGATATTGGACACTTTCTCTAAGGCCTGCGCGCTGGCCGTGGATACGATGTGCTATCGCCCGTATCCTTCGTTAGGCAACAAGAGTCTGGCGCAGGTGATCCGCTTCGAGAAAAAAGATCAGCAGATGATCGAAGAAGCGTCGCGGCGCATGGCGGCCGGCATCGATCCGGGAATTATTCCGGAGCGTTATCTGATCGGCGCGGCGCGGGTTGCGCTGAACCGGCGCCTGGCTCGTCCCGGCGTCATTACCAAACACTTCTATAACGAGTTGGTCAGGAGATAACGCCGTGGCGTTGGAAGCGACATTTCGCGAACTGCACGGCCAGCTCAAGAAGCTGCAGGATAATTTGCTCGCGCTTCGCTTGACTGTGGCCGAGGACAAGCCGCTGAAGGGAGAAGCGGCGCTGGTGGATCAGTTCGAAGACAGCATCGTGGACGCAATGGGATTGCTCGACGAATGTCTGAACAGCGCACACGCAGCGCAGAAAGCGGTTGGACTTCCGTTGGATCTCGACCGCGCGCGCCGCGCCCTGACCACGTGCCAGAATCGTTTTCACTCGGCCGCGCAGCGATTTTCCGAAGAACTGATCTCGTATGAAAAGTTGCGCGATCTGGCGAGCGTAAGTCAAAGCCGCGGACGCGAATGGGCGTCGTGGGCCGGCAGCGTGAAGCACGGGTTAGAGCAATGCCGCGCGCCGATCGATTCCGTTACTAAGGCCCTCGCTGCGTGTTGGCAGGAGATTGCAGAACACGTAGGAACAACCAATGTATCGGTGCAGGCCAATAGTATCGGCCAGCAAATTGTTTCCGACCCGATTGATTTGCACCGGTTCGAGAGACAGGGTGTGACTTGAAGAGCGGCCCGCTGCGGATTGACGCTTGCGCATGACGCGAAAATTCAAACTGGTTTGTTTGCCTCACGTAGTAAAGATCGTGTGCGGCAGGGTGAGAGGAGATTAATCATGGGTTGGACTATCGGCAATTGCATTGTTACCCGGAAGTACATTGCGGTGACGTACGCGGCTACGAACGACCCAGGCCCGAACGCCCCAACCTTCAATCCGTCCGGGGTCGTCGACGGAAGCTTTCTCTTATCGATCGCAGGGGCTGCGGCCGAAGATTTTACAAATGTGAGCATTACGTATTATGCGGCCATCCCTTGCAGCATCATTACCCACTTGCCGAACGATGCAAACCGCAGGGCGGGACAGCCGTTCACACTTAATGTCGAGGATGAGAATGATGAGACCGCCGACTTTTCCGGCGTCGTGACCGAGGGCGAACCTGAATCCATCGCCGCAATGTTGCAGCAGATGATGGCCGCCTTGGGCGCAGCCAATCCGGCAGGCCCCATTGGCGGTGTGGGAGCTGCAGTAGCCAACGCGGGCAACGCGGTGGCCGGAGCTATTGCCGGACCCGGACCGAACTCGGTCACCGGAGCGATCAACAACATGGCTGGCGCGGTTGCGGGGGCCGTCAACGCGCCCGTTTTTCCCTTGCTCACTGAGCAGGTCAATTATTCATCGTCGTCTCCGGCCTTCCCCAGCGGCGGGAGTTCGTCGCTAGGCGGTTCCGCTCTTGGCCAGATGGCCAATCAGGCCATCGCTTCGGTCTTGGGATGGAAGCTGAATGACAACGATCCGAAAGCATTCGTCGGCGCTCTGACTCAATCCTTCACCCTTACCGAAGTTGAAGGTCACGTTGTATCCACATGGATGCCGCGCAGCTATGCCGTGCAGACCGATCTTTCCGGCGGCATCACCGGTGCCCAGGCCAGCATTTATACTCGCGCCAAAGAAGCCCTGGATCAATCATTGCCACTGTTGGACGGCCTCTACGCGCTTGATCCTATAGCCGACGCCGAAGATGTCGCGGCCTACCGCGACGTAGTTCGCACTCATCTGACTCAACTCGTCGATGAGTTCGGCTTCATGGGCGGCCCCAGGGTTCCGCGTGTGAATACTTATTTCACGCTTTTGCTCGGCCCACCCTTCCCCCCGCAAGCTGCCGGCAATCTGCCGACCGACTCCGACCAGATTTTGGGGAGTTTGGGCCAGTTGCGCCAGCTGTATGGGATATACACTCTCCGTTATCGGCCCGGCGGACGCACCACACCCAATCCATTCATCAACAGCGTGGAAGATGAACAGAACACCACCAATTTCAGGGTTCTGTCGGACTATGTCACCTCTCTCGCTCTGAGCTGGATTAACAATCTGCCGTTCTTCGGGCTCAACACTGCGAGACCGTTCTTCGGCACCCAGTTGGTTCTGATATCACGGCAGTTGTCGGTGATATCGGAAGATGTCGATGAAGTCCGCTTCAACATGGACTCGGTTTACATCGCCGCTTCCGAGAGGCAAACTCTTCAGGTCAATTTTGGCAATGATGCAAACGGCAACCCCGTAGTCCTGTTCTTCGAAGACTTCGCCAAATGGGTACAGAGTTTCGTGGCCGATGAAGCGCCCCCGCTGATCCAGGACGGAGGGATCTATGCCGTGCGATTTACTTTTCTCCCCGTTGCTCAGCAACTTTTAAACCTGGCCCAGGGATGTTTGCAGTCCAATCCCCCGGGCGGCGGCCTCCCGCCGGGCTTCTACACCGGGCGCGTGCAACAGGCGCTGGTTCAACTTAGTGACGATTTAAACGAGCTTGTGCAACTGGCCATAAATATCTAGCGAGCTCTGGTTTTGAGAGCTGCAGGGCCATGTGAATATCACCAGGAGGGTTTCGATGGCGACGGAAAAAGATTATCAAAGCCTGCTTGATCGTATCGGCGCATTGCGGGAACAGGTGGCGGGCCGGCTTTCGGCGGACCTTATCAGCAATCCACAACTCGCCGACGCTATTACCAAGCAGATTGACGACCTGCTGGCCAGTGCCGAAACCGCGGACAGCAACGTTCCGCCTCCGCCGGATAAAGGTCTGGCGGCGCTGGCCGGCGTGGGCCCCGACGCGGCGAAAGATTTTGGAGTGACGCGGATTCCGCAGGGCGTCGAAGCCTACGACGAGACGATCACCTCTGAGCGCATCGTGGCCGTCGGCGATATGTATTACCTGTGGCAGCACGAGAAGATCGGAGTCTTCCGCGTTGTGCAAAAATTGCAGGAGCTGTTCAAGGCCGGCACGGTACGCCTTTCCGGCGGCGCCGGAGCTTTTGCCCTGTACCAGTTTGATCGCCGCGAAGTGCTGCGTTATACCGATCGCGATCGCATGGCCGCCTACAAGCGTTTGTTCAACTATGGTGGCGCTTCGGTTCCATCGGGATCACGGGCCAACACCGATTTCCATAAACTGTTCGCGCACTTCATTCACCAGGTCACTCTGTTCTGGCGCGACAAGCGCATCTCCGATGTAATTCGCGAACGCGCCTACGACCCGAGTTTCGGCTCCATCGCGATTGTGCGCCGGGCCGGCCTCGATTTGCGCAACAACCTCAAGTGGCTGTCGTTCGGCCATGTCAACGTGTTGCGTGTAGAAGTCATGCAGCTTCTGGAAGAGGCTTTCAAGATCCTGGATTCGGCCGATGTAAAGCGCTTGTTCGGCGCCGACAACGCGTGGGACGTAGTGGAAGAAGTTTTGATCCGCTATTACAACGAGCGGCTAGTCACTTCGCCTCGCCAGCGCATGGGCGTTACCGGGCGCGAAGTGTTGCGGTGGCTGTCGCAACCGCACATCCTGCAAACTACGCGGGCTGAGTTTGAAACATTGCTGCTGGAGATCGCAGAGCAGTCGGAAGAGTGGTTGACCAGCGCGCAAGCCATGAACCTGGCGGGGCGTCCCGCATCGGCGCGGGTGTTGCCGTGGGAGCAGAGCCAACCGACTCCAGCGCACTCGAAAAACGGCAAGCCGCCGGGAATCTGTGTTCCCAAACGCGCCCCGGCCCGTATGCCGGCACGCGAAATGGAGGCGGAGTTCGAGTGGTAATGGTCCGGGCATCAAGGACTCACGATGGAACTCTTCGATGAACGGCGTCTTCGGGAACTGGTTTATGGCGGCGCCGTTTTGGGGGCGGGCGGCGGTGGCTCGATTAAAGCTGGTCTGGCTGCGGGCAGGGAAGCGCTGGCCTTAGGTTCGCCTCGACTGGTACAGATCGATGAGTTGTCCCCGGCAACTTTGATCGCAACTTTGTCGATTGTCGGAAGCATGGGCGGCATGTCCGGTGCTCAGCCTTGTCCCCACGGATTGGCGTTACGTCAACTCGCGAGGTTGGAGAAGAAACACATCGGCGCCGTCGTTGCCAGCGAGGTCGGGCCGCAGGCGGTGACTTACGGCTGGCGCGAATCAGCGACTGCCGACTTTCCCATCGTTGACGCGCCGTGCAATGGCCGCGCTCATCCGTTAGGCGTGATGGGGTCGCTCGGACTAAACCGCAGGCCTACGCACATTGCCGGGGCAGTCGCAATCGGCGGGAACGCGGGCGGTTCCAACTATGTACATCTCAGCCTTCGAACTTCAGCGACCAAGGCCGGCAAAATGATTCGCGACACCGCAGCTAGTTCCGATATTCCACTGGCCGTTGCGCGCAATCTTCTTCCTGCTTCTTATGTGAAAAGTCATGCTGCGATTGGTGGACTAAAGTACGCCGCGCAAGTCGGTGCGATTATGTTGCGCGAAATGGAACACGGACTCGATGGCCTGCTTCATCAACTTGTTCGTTTCATGGGAGGACGGATTTTATTCGCGGGGCGCGTCAACTCTGTTTCTCTGACGGAATCGCTTGGCTTTACTCTCGGTCATATTCGATTGCACGACCGGTGCGGCGGTGAGTGTGCCGTTGGAGTCTGCAACGAGTATCTCGTCCTAAGAAAAGAGCGGAAGAGTCTAGCCACATTTCCTGATTTAATTACGGTCTTCGATTTCGAAAGCTCTCTCCCCCTCGCATCGCCTCAGGTAAAGCCGGGAATGCATGTTGCCGTGCTGGGCGTCCCGCGCTCGCGCTTGAAGCTGGGTTCCACGATGAAGGACCGCGCGCTGTTAATCCCCATTGAACGCCGGCTGAACCTTCCTCTGACTGGAAGCGGTATGACAATTTCTCACGCTCCCAAAACGACGACCATCCAGGCTGGCGTGCATGATCGGCGCGCATGATCATCGACTGCCATTGTCATGCCGGACTCGGCGACAAGATGACTTCTCCGTGGAATACTCACGCTCCGCTGAAATCCTATCTTCGCCGTGCGCGCGCGGCCGGAATCGACCGGACCATTGTGATGGCTCCGTTTCACAGTGACTACGCCGTGGCGAACGCCCAACTCGCGCGCATCGTAGCCCGCCATCCTGGGCGCTTGATCGGATTTGCATTCGTTCACTGCACTCGAGATGCGGGACGCATTCTGCAGATTGTGGGCGACGCCGTCAGGAAATGGTCCTTTCGCGGAATCAAGATACACGGTCATGAGGCCATGCCCACTCGCGAAGTTTGCCACGCCGCTAGAGCTTTCCGAATTCCACTTCTCGTCGATGTTACCAGCCGCGCCGAGATTGTCGACATGATCGCGCCACAATACCCCGACGTCAATTTCATCATTGCGCACTTAGGCAGCAACACCGACGATTTCCGTGCGCATCAGCAAGTCGCTTACCAGTTGGCGCGTTACCCGAACGTTTTCGCCGACACGTCGGCTGTGCGCCAGTTCGACTACATTGTCGAGGCGGTCAAACGCGCTGGGCCACGCAAGCTTCTTTTCGGCTCCGATGGGCCGTGGCTTCATCCCGGAGTCGAGATCGCGAAAATTCGTCTGTTGGGACTGTCCGCAGAAAACGAGGCTTTAATTCTTGGCGGCAACATTTTGCGGCTATTGCGCGCAGGCGGAGCCGATGTTACGCGAATATCCCCAGATGCGCTTCGGAAAGCAACCCGTCGCGCGGATGACCATCCTCAGATCGCCGGCCAGGGTTAGAAGTAGTGTTTCGATTGTGGGGTCCAAGTAGGCTTTACGACGGTTCCGTCGGGGAGCGCCGGTTCAGGATTCCTAGTTCGAGGAGCCGCGCGATCATCGCTGCCCGCGAGCCGACGCCGAGTTTTGCAAAGATTCGCCGCATGTGGGTGCAGACGGTCCAGGCGCTGATATTCAAAACATCGGCAATCACTTTGTTCGGGTGTCCTTTCGCGACCATGCGCACGATTTCCTGTTCGCGGGGACTCAGTTGAACCCGTACGCCTTCTACCTGAGGCATACGCACAAGAAGATAACGGGCACCTTCTACTTCTGTATCGACCAGCACGTTTTCCCCACCGCTGTCGGACGAGGCCGAGGCCGAGGATTTTTCGATCAAACCCACTAGTGTTCTAAAGGCGTCATCCACATACATGTCCTCGCTGTCACACTGGATCTTGGTCTTGACCGGGCCCGGGCTGGTGCGCATAGTTTCTCCGGCGTAACAGGAAGGTTGCCTGGAACGGGAGTTCCAGGCGAGTCTCTTGTTGTGTACTTAGCCCCAATTAGCAGGTGTCTCGTTTTCTGAACAGGCCGACGACACGAGCGAGTTGTTGAACCATACCGCGTCATGCTGTTAATGCGCTAGTCGCATTTTCGAGTGACATGTGTCTCAAATTTCCTTTCACAGTCGATCTCAACTGCGCAGATTGGTGTCGTCAAACGGAAACGATGGTGCTTCACTTCCCGGCAACACGCGGGTGCGAAGCAATCCTCGCAGACAAGTGATAACCAATAGTGACGTTCGAGGCCTGACCGTTTCACTTGTGGGGTTGATTAATTAAAGACAATCGATCTGCCGTTTCAATTAGGGAAGTGGTTCTGGCCAGATAAACTGCCGCCCGAACCTGGTTCAGTGTCGGCCACTTCAAGAACGGTCCCTGCCTCAAGTAAACTGGCTACCACGAGGAACTCCGCTTGGACAATGTCAGGTCGTGCTTGCGTCACGCTGTCATTACTCTCTCTTTCTTGTTACTTGCGCAGTCCGCGATCACACAGTCGGCTCCCGCCGAACTCACGAACGGGCTTAAGTGGCAGTTAATCGGGCCGTTTCGAGGTGGTCGTGTGGTTGCGGTTTCTGGAGTGCCGGGTGACTCCACGACTTTTTACTTTGGTGCTGTCAACGGGGGCGTCTGGAAAACCAACGATGCGGGGACCGTCTGGACACCAATCTCTGACAATCAGCGAATCGGCTCAGTCGGCGCGATTGCTGTGGCACCTTCCGATCCTCGGACCATCTATGCCGGAACCGGCGAATCCGATATTCGTTCTGATTTATCTTCGGGCGATGGCGTCTATAAGTCAGTAGATGGTGGATCGACATGGCTGCACGTTGGTCTGGAAGATACCCGCCAGATCAGCCGGATTGTGGTCGATCCGCAAGACGCGAATGTTGTTTACGTTGGAGCGCTCGGCCACGCTTATGGACCAAACGAGCAGCGTGGCGTTTACAAATCTGTGGATGGAGGAGCGCATTGGAGCAAAGTGCTGGATGAAGGAGCCGAGATTGGTGTTTCAGATATGGCGATTTGCTCCGGCGACCCGCATCTCTTGTTCGCCGGCACATGGCACACGCATCGGCCACCCTGGAGCGTCTATGGTCCAATCGATGGACCTGGGGGTGGGCTCTACCGATCTCGAGATGCCGGCAAGACGTGGTCTCATCTCAGCGGAAACGGGCTGCCCGAAGGCGATTGGGGACGTATCGGTGTTGACGTTGCGGGAGACGGCAAACGCGTCTACGCGTTAATCCAAGCGAAAAAATCTGGTCTCTATCGTTCCGACGATGGCGGCGACACGTGGACTCTCGCCAATCCGGACCCGCGGCTCACCAGCCGTGCGTGGTATTTCAATAGGGTCACGATCGACCCGCAAAACTCCGACGTGATCTATATCCCGAATGTCGCGCTCTACCGGTCGGAGGATGGAGGAAAGACAATTTCTGTGGTTCGCGGCGCGCCGGGCGGCGACGATTACCATCAGCTTTGGATCGATCCCAAGAATTCTTCGAACATGGTTCTCGGCACGGACCAGGGCACCACAGTCAGTCTCGATCGCGGCCAGACGTGGAGCAGTTGGTACAACCAGCCCACGGCACAGCTTTATCACGTGATCACGGACAACCAGTTTCCCTACGTCGTCTACGGCGCGCAGCAGGACAGCGGTAGCGCCGCGGTGCTGAGTCGCACGGACCACGGCCAGATCACGCCGCGGGATTGGTTTCCATCGGGCGAAAGTGAGAGCGGATACATGGCGCCCGATCCCAAGAATCCAGATGTAGTTTATTTAAGCGGAGCCTATGGGACGGTTGACCGCTTTAACAAACGGACCGGATTCAGCCAGAACGTAAGTCCGTGGCCAGTGCCGACGTTTGGTCTTTCCGAGATCAATGAGCGTAAGTATCGAGCACCGTGGACTCCGCCTTTGGTTTTTTCTCCCGCCGACTCTACGACGCTTTATTTCGGGACGCAATATGTGATGAAAACGGTTGACGGCGGCTTGCATTGGGACGCCATCAGCCCAGACCTCACAGGCGCGATACCGCAGAGCGGAGATCGTAAAATCCAAGGGCCAACAACAGTCGAGAATGCGAAAGAACGCGGCCTGGGAGTCGTGTTCACGATCGCGCCGTCGGCTCTGAACCGTGATCTGATCTGGGCAGGGAGCGACACGGGATTAATTCACCTCACACGCGACGGAGGCAAAAGTTGGAAAGACGTTACGCCCAAGGGGCTGACAGCATGGAGCAAGATTTCGCTGATTGAAGCTTCACACTTCGATCCTGCTGTTGCCTATGCGGCGGTCGATCGTAGCCGGCTCGACGACCGCACTCCTTATCTATATCGAACGCGCGATTATGGAGCCACCTGGCGATCGAGCACCGACGGCATTGCGGCTCCGGCGTTCTTGCGGGCGGTTCGCGAAGATCCGCAGAGCAAAGGCCTGCTCTTCGCTGGAACTGAATTCGGAGTTTACGTTTCTTTCGACGATGGCGACCACTGGCAATCGTTGCAACTCAACTTGCCGGTTACCTCGGTGCGCGATCTGGCGATTCATGGCGATGATCTCGTCGTGGCTACGCATGGCCGCTCGTTTTGGATTCTCGATAACATCACGCCTCTGAGACAGACTTCGGACGCGAAGAAATCGGACGCGTTCTGGCTCTACCACCCCGCGACAGCGGTTCGCATTGATAACGACTCATTTCCCGGCACGCCAATTCCGCCGGAGGAACCGACCGCGGAGAATCCTCCCGCGGGCGCGGTGATTGATTATTTCCTGAAGTCTGCAGCGAGCAATGTAAAGCTAGAGATTTTCGATGCGCAACAGAACCTCGTCCAGCGATTGTCCTCGGAAGATCGACACTCGGAAAAGCATGCGGCGCTTCCTATCGCCGAGCGCTGGTTCCCCAAGCCTGAAGTATTATCGACAACCCCTGGGATCCATCGCTTTATGTGGAATCTCAGTTGGGGCAGCGCGGGAGAGCCGAGCCTGGATGAGGATGACAGCACGCCGAGCGGTCCGAAGGTTGTGCCGGGACCGTATGAACTCCGCATGAAGGTAGATGGACGGACGCAGAGTCAACCTTTGAAAGTCACCATGGATCCACGTTCGCCCGCGACGGCCGAGACACTACAGCAGCAACTGCAACTCGGTCGACAGATCTTCGCAGAAACGATGGAAGCGCGTCGCGCACTTGCCGAGGCGGGTTCCGTCGAAAAACAATTGGCGGACGTTGAACCGAAGGTTGGCGAACAAAGTTCTGATCTCAAGTCGATTGTGACGGACGCCCACCGGGAGATCGCTGAGATTCTCACAAAGAAGGAACCGTCAGGGCCAGTAAGCGGTTTGCGCGTCGCATTTACTAATTTGGCTTCTGCGCTGCGCGTGGTCGAAAGCGGGGATCGCGCCGTACCTTCGCAGGCAATTGATGTTTATAAGGAGTCCAGCCAGAGCGTCAAAGCAGGAATTGCAGCGTGGACTTCATTCAAGCAAACAAAATTGACTCAGCTTAATCGGAAACTGACCGAGGGTGGTTTCGCTCCGATTGCGATTTCGGAAATTGAACAGGAAGTCGAATATCTCATGTCCCGCTGATCGCGCGTCGTTCCGGCGGTGCCGCAGAAGGTTTCGCCGTTATTTCGGTTTACTGAAATGGATGACTATATCCTCGCGCATGTATTGCTGATCCTGCCCGCTGGGAAATTGGATGCGGATTCCAGCGGGAGTGACAGTGCCTCCTTCAACGGACGCGATCTGTGAGGGATTCGAGGTTGCGATTTCGTATCGTACATTCGGCAGACCGTAAACCTTTAGCGTCAACTGAGTACGGGTTGAATTCCAGGGTTCGGAGAGAACACGCAGGCCGATACTGGTGCTGCCGAGCGGCGGAAGAGTATTGGTTAGCGACAGTCCGAAGTCGTTTTTCAGTTTGATGACCACGGTGTTCGTTCCGCCATCGACGGCGAATCTTATTGATACGTGCTGGTCCTCGGCGTTCGTCTGCATTTTGAAGGGCAGCCGGCGGCCGTTCATCTCGACGGAAATCACTCCGGTTCGCAGGCTGAGCGCCGGAGAAAATTCGATCCAGCAATCGCCTGACCCCGAGCGTTTCGTTTTAAGCACGATGCTGTCGGAAGTTTTTCGATATTGAAAATCCACGCTCGCTGATACCAAGTGGACATTGCGAATGGCAAACGATCTCCAATCGGCGGGTATGTGTGGCGCCAGTGTGATTTGGTGGTTCGAGGAGTCGGTCTGCAATCCGAACATTCCGCGCAAAAGCGGGCTAACCACCATCGCGGCAGACCAGATCTGGTGGGGAGAACTGGTGGCGAACGATTGGTAGTAATCGCCGGAGAGAAGCTCGGTGAAATGGCCGAGCGAGCCGTCGAGCGCGAGCAGGGCATTGCTGCGCAAATTGGTGTACGCAGGCAGCGCGCGGTGATACCGATATTCGCCGACGGAAGCCCACCCCGTGAATAACGGCCAGACCGCGCCGTAGTGGTAGCCCGAGCCGTCGTAGACCTTGGAGTGCGAGGAGATAATACGCATGCCCCAATCCGTTTGGTGGTTGACGTCGGCGAGTTGGTCGATCATGTCGTTGGCATGGTCCGGGTCGGGCAGGCCGAACCACATCGGGACCGCGGAAAGCACGCTGGGCTCATCGACGCGCTGGTTCGATTGGTCAAGCGCGAAGGCGTAGAGTTTTTTCTCGGGAGACCAGAAAGCCTGGTCGAGCGCAATTTTTCGGCGGTCGAATTCCGCGGCTAATTCTTTGTTTATGTCGACCTTGCCGACGAGTCCTGCCAAGTGGGAGAGCGCGTGCAACGCCTCAGTGCCGAGCGCGCTCTGGTAATACTCAGTCTTGACGGGAAGCAACGGACCGCCCTCAACCCAGCCGTGTCCGACGCCGGCGTTCTGCGGGAGGCCCTGGGAGTTGTATGTCGAGCGCAAGAACTGGTAGGCCTTCCAGACGCTCTGCCACTTGTCGCTCGCGAAGGCGAGATCGCCGCTCTGTGCGGTATAGTCATTCATCGCGATGATGTAGAGCGGAGTGGCATCAGCGGAGGCGTAGGGATAAGGAAAATCTTTGAACCAGGAAACAAAATTCGCGCCTTGCGCGATCTCGTGAGGGATCTTGCCGTCGTCGCGCTGGTACTTGCCGATGAAGTCGAGCGCGGTGCGCGTGGTTGCATAGTCGCCTGCAGCGTTCAGAGCGAATGAAGTCCAGAGCGAATCGCGGCCAAAAAACCAGGCGAATCCAGGGCGCTGACTCACTCCCGAGGTGCGGTATCCGGCGACCAAACCGGTGCCGAGATATGGATTGGTCACGAGCCCCTGAATTTCGCTGATTCGGGCCCAGTCGTACGCTCGCTGCAAAGAGTTATCGGGCAGTTCGAGGTTGACTGTCTGTTCGAGGTAGTTGCTGTAGTACTCGGCGGATTCGCGCAATAGTTTGGCGTAGGAAGACGCAAGATGATCGTAAGTTTTTTGTGCCTCGTTGCGGCCAGCGACTGATGCGGCAATCACAATGAGTTTGGTGGATCGGCCTTTCTGCGAGACTCCCAGGCGAAAGGTAGTTTCTTGCGACGCGGAATAATTTGTTTCGTAGGCAAGATGCGGATCTTCCGCGGTCGGAGAGCCAACCAGCGCAAAGAATTTATGCGTTTCTTCTCCGAAGGCGACGGCGTGGTTCGCGGCATCCCAATCGGTGTAGGTGCCACCGAGACCTGCGGGCCACTCAAGGGCGAAGTCACCGGTGAAGGCGGCTTCCACATCCAGAGGCTGCGTGCTCTCGATGTCGAATAGGATCACGGCTCCCGGCTCCTTCACGGGAACGAACAGAGTCTCGGTGACACGAAATGAATCTCCAGCGTAGAGGATGCTGGCGGATTCAGGCCGGACTGTGAGCGTGCGAGCAAGACTCTCTGCGGGCAGCGCCCGGCCGCCGACGTGAAGGGTTAAATGGAAGTCGCGGAATATTTTTAACGGATAAACCCAGGCCTCTATGTGTCCGGTCTCGTTGCCGAATAATCCGGCGCGCTGGCCGACCACAGGAAGGAACTCCCAGCTGCGCACTGTGCGCGTCAGTTCAAGATGCTTTGGCGGTTCCTGGGCGGATAAAGAAAGAACTAGAGAGATCAGCTCAAGAACAGCGGAGATCAGAAAACAAGCGACGCGACGATCAGAGGAGCGATTCGGCATACCAACACTTGCCGGAGGCGATTCAGCAACTTCCGGCCGAAGCTTGCAAAGTATAAGACTTACCGGATATATAAGAAGTAGGCGAATTCTAGCACGAGCCGAGTGGGCCGGGTGCCGACCTCTTGTTCCCTACACGCCGCGTATTTCTGAACTCTCTCAGCCGTTCGGCTCTCATATTGTCCCTGGAAAATGTGTTCGCAATCGCGTGGCCGCGTTGGTTGCGCGCGGCGACCGGCACGGATACGGATAAAGATAAAGATAAAGATAAACCAGAACAGAAAACGGTGGCCAGCGATCTTGGTGTGAGCTTCATTAATGTGGCTCGCGAATCTGGTTTGAATGCGAAAACTATTTTCGGGGGAGAGCACAAGAACAAATACCTGCTCGAAACGACTGGTTGCGGCGTTGCCTTTTACGATTACGACAACGATGGATGGCTCGATATTTTTCTGGTGAATGGCTCGCGGCTGGAGGGCTTCCCGGCGGGCGGCGAGCCGACTTCGCATCTGTTCCGCAACAACCGCGATGGCACCTTCACCGATGTGACCGCAAAAGCTGGAGTCGCGCACTCCGGCTGGGGACAAGGGGTTTGCATTGGCGACTACGATAACGACGGATGGGAAGATCTTTTCGTTACCTACTACGGCAAGAACGTGCTCTACCACAATAACGGCGATGGAACTTTCACCGATGTAAGCCAGAAGGCTGGAGTAGCGGGCAAAAGAACGCGCTGGAACACGGGCTGCGCGTTTGTCGATTACGACCGCGACGGACGGCTTGATCTTTTCGTTGCGAACTACATCGACATGGATCTGGCGACTGCGCCGGTGCCTGAGTCCGGGCCGTGCCTCTACAAGAGCGTGATGGTGGCTTGCGGTCCGCCGGGCCTGCAGGGCGGAAAGAATATTCTTTATCACAATAATGGAGACGGGACGTTTACTGACGTTTCAGAAGCCGCAGGAATTTCCCGGGCCAATGGAACGTATGGCTTGGGTGTACTTACGGCGGACTTCGATAACGATGACTGGCCGGACATCTATGTTGCCAACGATTCGACAGCGAGCGCACTCTATCGCAACAAAGGGAATGGAACATTTGAGGACGTTGCCGTTGAGGCGGGATGCGCGTTGAGTCCGGATGGCAAACCGCAAGCGGGGATGGGCGTTTCAGCCGCCGATTACGACCTTGACGGCAACCTCGACTTGGTGAAGACGAACTTTGCGGGAGATACTCCTTCGCTTTATCACAATTTGGGTGGTGGCAACTTTGAGGACGCAACTTTCACAGCGGGCCTGGGCGCGCACACGCAATTTCTCGGATGGGGTTGCGGATTCCTGGATTTTGATAATGATGGCTGGCCTGACATTCTGATCTGCAACGGACACGTCTATCCCGAAGTTGAGCAACTCAAGACAGAGGCGGGATATCCGCAGCGCAAACTTCTGTATCGGAATCTCCGCAACGGGCATTTTGCGGATGTTTCTCTGAACGCCGGGGGTGGCATTTCCGATCCGGTGGCTGCACGGGGATGCGCTTTCGGCGATTTCGATAATGACGGCGACATTGACGCGGTGGTCAATACGGTGAACGACTATCCACAGCTGTTGCGTTGCGACTCAACGCTGCAAAATAACTGGATCAAGGTCCGCACGATCGGGACGAAGTCCAACCGCAGCGGCATTGGAGCACGGCTAAAATGCGTTGCGCATTTTCCAGACGAAAGCAAACCGCATCAGCAGATCGATGAGGTCCGCAGCGGTGGAAGCTATATTTCGCAGAATGACCTACGCGTGCATTTCGGGCTGGGGAAGGCGGAGAAGGTGGATCTGCTCGAAATTCGTTGGCCAAGCGGGCACGTCGACACGCTCAAAGACGTCAAGTCGAATCAGTTGATTTTCGTGAAGGAAGGCGAGGGGATTGTACGGACGATGCAGTTTGATAAGAAAGCGCAGGGCAATAAATCTTGAACACTCTTCGACTTCAACTTCGCTCAGGCAAGCTGAGGCGCAGAGAACGCGAATAAATGCTAGTGCTGCTTCAGATCCTGCGGAACAGATGTTCCGGTTCCTTCTTTTATCGTGTGAATGGTATCGACGGCGAGATTCGGAAATCGCTCTACCAAGCCGCTGAGCCAGCGGATTTCCGCCCACTCAATCCTGGTCGCCGATCCGAGGCCGAAGTGCACTCGCATATCGTTGTTAGAGTCGTAGCTTGATCCGCTGCGCACCTCGTCAACCTGAGTCCTGGTTGCGGTCTTGACCGAGACTCGCGCGCCGATTCCATCGCGATTCGATTTCGTCCCTACCGTGTGGATCGCGATCCAATGATTGGGTGTCCGAAGTTGATTCACCAGCAGGCTTGGCGCGGCGTTCATGTTGCTGATGACGGCGGAAAGTTTTCCATCGTTCCACAAATCGCCGATCGCGAGACCGCGGGACGATGCGGGAGTCGTGATGCCGGGCCCAGCTGCAGCGGAAACATCACTAAAAATGCCGTCGCCATTGTTGTGATAAAGAATGCGTGGTTCTTTGAAGGTGCTGCCGAGACGCTGTTTGTCGACTTCGGGATAGACGTGCCCATTCACAAGAATCAGATCGGGCCAGCCGTCGTTGTCGAAGTCGAAAAACATCGTGCCCCATCCCAGATATTGCGCATATAGCCCCAGCCCAGCGGCTGTAGTGGCGTCGGTAAATGTTCCGTCTCCGTTATTGCGATAGAGCGTCGACGTGTCGTCGGAGAAATTTGTCTTGAAGATGTCGAGGTGGCCATCGCCGTTGTAATCGCCGATGGTCGATCCCATGCCCGCCTGCTCGCGACCGTCTTCGTTGAAGGCCGCTCCCGCAGTGACGGCGACATCGGTGAATGTTCCGTCATGGTTGTTGCGGTAGAGAATGCTGGGGGTGCTGTCGCATGCGACGTAGATGTCGGGCCAGCCGTCTTCATCAAAATCAAGGGTCGAAACGCTCAACGAATAATGTCCGTCGGTGCGTTCGATGTGCGCCTTCGTGGTCACGTCTTCGAATGTGCCATCGCCTTTGTTGTGGTAGAGAATGTTCTTTGCGCCCGGCAGCCCGCGCGGGCCGCACATCACGGGAACGCCTTTCCATACACAACTGGCACGCTCACCCGGAGCGGGTGCGGTGGATAAATCGAAGTCCACATAATTCGCCACCATGAGATCGAGTTTGCCGTCTCGGTCGTAATCGACGAAGGCGCAACCCGATCCCCATGCCTTCCCCGAGCCTGCGACCCCGGCTTTCTCGGCAACCTCGGTGAAGACTCCGCCCTGGTTGTGATAGAGTCGGTTCTTTCCGTAGTAAGTCACATAGAGGTCTTCCCAGCCGTCGTTGTCGTAGTCTCCTACGCAAACCCCTTGTCCCCAGCCGGTTGCGGTGAGACCAGCTTGCACTGTGACATCGGTAAAGGTTCCATCGTGATTATTGCGATAGAGGTGATTGCTCGGCGGCGCTCCAGCGGGAAGGCCGTCCAGGCGGGTTCCATTGACCAGAAAAATGTCGAGCCAGCCGTCATTGTCGTAATCGAAGATGGCCACGCCGGTGCCGGTGGTCTCGATGATGTACTTCTTTGTGTCGGCGCCACCGAAGATATCCTGCATGGTGAGGCCAGATTTTTCGGCGACATCGGTGAAGTCGGCGATGGGTTTGGCTGGGGTGGAGTTCGCGGCAGTCGCGTGTTCGCTTTTGGCTTGCCCACCGCACAAGAAGATAACGAGACAAATGAGGCTTAGAGACAAGAGAACAGAACTTCGCACAAGTTTGTGGAGAGCAAGCTTGAAAGCGAAAGCACAGGCACGTTGCGGCGGCATGGTCCGATTTCGATGTTAGGTTGATTGACTACGGGGGTCAATGCCGTGGCGCGGATTTTGGCCGTTCTTTGCGCTATTCTGTGGGTTCAGAATCAGAAGCACTATCTTTAGTCTTGACTTTAATGCGCGCCTTCCTATTTCCTGCCGGTTTGCTGATGCTGTCGCTTGTCTGCGATGCCGCTGTTGCCTTGCCGCAAGAAAAGGGCGCGGTCGGCGCGACTGCTGCGGCGTATCAGGAGGGCGTGAAGGCATTTCAACGGGGTGATTTGCCAGGCGCTCGAAAAGCTTTCGAGAAAGCGGTGAACGATAGCCCGCGTAATGCCGATGCGCAGAACATGTTAGGACAAGTATTGCTGCAGCAGGGAAATGTGGATGAAGCCATCGTTCACTTTCGTGCTCTGGTCGAGCTGCGGCCCTCTTTAGCGATCGCCCATGCCTACCTCGCGCAAGCGCTCGAAACCAAAGGCCGACTCGATGAAGCACTGGTTGAATTTCGCCTCGCCGTGCAGTTCGCTCCTAAGCAATGGCAGGCGCATCAGGCGCTCGGACGCGCGCTCAGTTTGCGGAATAAAGCAGACGACGCTATCGCCGAACTCAGACAAGCTATTCTTCTCGATCCCAAGCAAGCGGAGCTGCACGATGAGATTGGATCACTCTTCGCGCAGGAATCGAAGCTTGCTGATGCGGAAAACGAGTTCCGCGAAGCGTTGAAACTAAAACCAGACGATGAGTCTGCCTATTTTCATCTCGGCGCGGCGTTCTCGGGCGAGAAGGAAAACAAGAAAGCAAAGGAAGCGCTCGACCATGCTCTACAACTCGATCCAAAGGATGCGATGGCTTGGTATTACCGTGGGATCGTAACGGAAGCGGAAGCGAATTCGGATGAGGCGCTGCGATCCTACGAACGCGCGGTCGAACTACAGCCGAATGCTGCACTGCTGCAGACGCGGCTCGCCTTCTTGCTTCAGCAGCGGGGTGATTCAGAGCACGCGGTGGTTGCATTCAGCAAGGCAGCGGTGCTCACGCCCGGCGATGCGGAGGCTCATAACAATCTTGCACTCGCCCTACTGCAACGTGGAGAGGCGGATGCGGCCATCAAGGAATTTCAGCAAGCGATCCGGCTTCGTCCAGACGATGCTGGGTTTCAGGGAAACCTGGGGACGGCCTATCTGCAGAAAACGGACTTTGCTGGAGCAATCGCGCAGTTTCGCGCGGCGCTGAAGCTTGATTCCGGAAAAGCGAGCTTGCATCATGACCTCGCGCTGGCGTTCAAACTCTCCGACGATCTGCCGGCAGCGATAACAGAATGGAAAGAGGCGATTCTCCTCGATCCAAATCTTGCGGACGCATATTACAGCTTGGGAGTCACTTTATGGCAGTCGGGAGATTTTCAGGCTGCGGCCGAGCAGTTGCGCCATGCCATCGAAGTTCAGCCTGAGTATGCCGAAGCATATTACACACTTGGCACGGTTCTGAAACAGACGAACAAACTGCCGGAAGCGGCCGACGCTCTGCGCCAGGCGATCCGTCTCGATCCTGACTTTGCCGGGGCACACACTACGCTGGCAGCGGTTCTGCGGCAATTGGGAGATTCTGCTGAAGCTTCGGCGGAAAGCAAGGCCGGCGCCGAGATGGCGAAAGCGAAGACCGATTTGCAGGCCGCGACTTTCGCGACCAACTCCGGACGCCGACTTCTTACCGCAGGCGATCTCGACGGAGCGATCTTGCAGTTCCGTTCAGCGATTCGCGTGATGCCGTCGTACGCGTTGGCGCACTACGAACTTGGTTCTGCCCTGAGACAGAAAGGCATAAAAGATGAAGCTGGGAAGGAGTATCGAAAAGCCGCCGAATTGGATCCACGTCTGGCTCCGCCCGCGCCTCAGTAATTGGGACAAAGATCTTATGATGCACAGACACGTGAGCGACAATCCTACTTCGCTCGCTTACGTACTGCGACCAGATCAGTAATCACCGGAACGCCGTGCGCCACTTTGACGTGCAACAAAGCTTCGAACGGACTCATGTCCTCAGATTTGAAGATGCCTAAGCGCTGCAACAACTCCGAAAGAGAATCTTGTCGGCAGACGTATTCCGCTGCCGCTTGAGTGCCGAAGGTCGTGGTTCCCGCAAGAATGAGGACCGAGCGGGTAGGGTCGATGCCGGGCACCAGGGCAACGACCGCATAGTCATCCACGACCGGCAGTTTGGGAAGGGTAGCGAGAAATATCGGCACCTCACCGGGCTGCGGGTGGGCGTTGAGGACCCCCAAGTCTCCCTTGCGCGGTCCGGATTCGATTCGCTTAAAAATGAATTCTTGAGTTCCAGGGAGATCGCGGAGGGAAAGATTCTCAGCCGGGGATCCTACGAAAATGAGGTCGTTGCTCTTAGCATCGTCCAGAGAAAACAAGCTGCCGCGTTTCACGCGAAGCTGTTGACGGAAAAGATCGAAGACGTGGTCGAGTTGATGAACGGCCAATACCTCGCCCACGCCGGTGTAGTGATCTAGTATGACGCTTGGCGAATCGGCGGTAGCATCGAAGTACCTCATGCCGGTCTCCGGCCGGCCGGCGAAGTTCGCGTTGCTGAAAATAACCCATGGGGGCTCTGAGCCGGTGGCGAAGTGGCCCCAGAAAACCCGGTAGGGGGCCGGAATCGATGTCTTCGCGACAGCCTGAGTCCGATTGCGGGTCGCGAGCAGTAGCGCGCTCGTAGCCATTGAAGCTGCCAGGAAAACCGCCAACGCTGCAACCGCGATAATCCACCCACGGTTCGAAGGCTGCACTTTCTGTCTGCGATCGATACTCTGACCTCGAGTAACTACCTCGGTCAAAACAGTCGATGGCGTTTGGACGTGGAAGGCGAGAGCATAGGATCCCTTCGGCAGGTCCACAACAACGGGGTCGTTCGGTCCCTCGTGCGAGTAATACTCCGCCAGCTTCAGACGCAGACGTCCGGCTTGCACCCGCACGGTCGAGTCGTTTTGCGGATCGAATCCGCCCGAACGGCCCAAAACCTCGGTGGCGATTTGATACTCCTTGACGGCCACGCCCGGATGGTCAAGCGAGTGTTCGGCCAGATAGCGGAGCAGCTTGCATAGCGATTCCGAGCCACGGAGGCTATGACTATTAATAAGCTTATCTATTTGCTGGAAGCATTGCTCCCGGCCGGCGGCGTAACTGCGGGTCAAAGCCATGTGACAGAGGGGTAACTGGCTTTCTATCTAATTGCAACAACAATAATTTACACCGTTTAACGGTATCAGACCTAGTGAAACTTAATTCCATAGTGCTTTTGTACTACGACTTGCACGCACAGCAGCAACGATGTCCGTGTGTTTTGGGGATATTTGTTTCAGATGCCAGGAGGAAGTCTCATGAAGAGGTCAGCTCTCGCAGCCGTGGCAGCACTCGTAATTCTCTGCGGTCTGTGGACGCCGAACGCTATCGGTCAGGCGATTTTCGGCAGTATTGCTGGTACGGTTACAGATCCCTCTGGCGCGGCGGTTCCTAATGCAAAAGTGACGGTGGTCGACCAGGCAAAAGGGACGACCGATCAGACCACCACGAATGAGAGTGGTAATTATGCAGTCACTCACTTAATTCCCGATGCCTATACCGTGCGCATCGAGGGAGCTGGCTTTAAAGTGCTCGAGTTCAAAAACATAGATGTCTCCGCAGACGCTCAAGCTCATATCGATGGGCAATTCCAGGTTGGTTCGACAAGTGAGCAGGTGGAAGTCACGGCTGAAGCTGAGCAACTGAAGACCGACCGGGCTGATGTATCGATTGAGTTCAATGAGAAGTACGTAGAAGATCTGCCAATCATGAACCGGAACTTCACCTCGTTCGAACTGCTCTCACCTGGAACGCAGAAAATGGTGGGTTGGAGCCACGCCGCGACGGAGAATCCCCAGGGCAGCCAGCAGATTTTTGTGAACGGCCAGCACTTTAGCGGTACGGCGTTTGAACTGGATGGCACCGACAATCAGGATCCTATCCTTGGCATTATCGTTGTGAATCCGAACCTGGACGCCATCCAGGAAACCAAGATCGATTTGCAGAATTACGATGCCGAGTTCGGCAAGGCTCTGGGCGGAGTTGTAACCGTCCAGACCAGGTCCGGAAGTAATGACTTTCACGGAGAAGGTTTCTGGTTTCGGCGTACCGATGCGACTGCGGCTCGCGATCCCTTTACGCAGTTCGCTGCCAATCCGCTGACCGGAAAATTCATCCCGTCGGACCGGTGGCAGCAGTTTGGCGGTACGATCGGTGGCCCGATTATCAAGAACAAGTTGTTCTTCTTTGGCGATTATCAAGCGACACGGGAAACAAATGGAGCGACGAACCTGTTGACAGTGCCGACCGCAGAAGTTCAGAAGACGTGCAATCCGGCAACCTCCACTGGCTTTTGTGATCTCAGCGAATATCTGAACGTCGAACAAGGTGGCAGCGGCGGTCCAAACCCGACGGTAGAGGGCGGACAGGTTTTCAAACCCGTCCCGGGAGACGGCGGAGCGAACCGCGCTAAATACGCCAACAATCAAATTCCCATCGGAGACATTTCTCCCCAAGCCGCGGCCATTCTTGCGCTCTTTCCGGCGCCTACCAACTCTCAAGTCTTCAACAATTATGTCGCGTCAGGATCGGGTTCCTACAGCCAGAACAGCTTCGACACGCGCATTGATTTCAACGCCGCTCCAACTCTTCAAGTCTTTGGCCGGTTCAGCCTCGACTATTTCAATGTAGCGGGCAAAGGATCCTACGGGGCATTGGGAGGCGTAGGATTCGGACCGGGTGGCTTATCTGGCAGTTCGATCACTCACAATTACAGCTTATCCACAGGCGTGACGAAGACGTTTAGTACTTCGTTGCTGGGCGATTTCCGGTTCGGATATTTTAAGTACAATCCCGTTGCTTCCAAGCCCGATGCTGGAACGACCCCGATGACTGCGGTCGGGATCCCGAACGCAAATCTCACCGGAAGCCAAGCACAGGAGACGTCCGGATGGGGAGGGTTTATTTTGAACCAGACGCCCTCGGCCTCGTCGGGCAACGGTGGAAATTTCGGAGCCTCAACTATCAATTGGGGTGACGGCTTGGGCGTTGCGCGTTGCAACTGCCCGCTCATTGAGAGCGAGCAGCAATTTCAATGGGTGGGTAACATAACAAAAACCCGCGGCAACCACATCTTCAAGTTCGGCGCTGACTTCAGATACGCGCAAAACCTGCGGGTCCCGAGCGATGCCGGCCGCACAGGAGACTACACCTTCGATTACCGCACGACGTCGAACGCGGGTGTAGGGGGTCTGGATTGGGGGACCTTCTTGCTGGGAGACGTGACGCAAGTCAGCCGATATGTCAGCACGAGTCTAAACGCGGCCGAGCGGCAGCATCGCATGTTCTACTACGGGCAGGATACATGGCGAATTACTCCCAAGCTTACTTTGAACTACGGTTTGCGCTGGGAGGTTTATTTCCCCGAATATGTGAACGGCAAGGACAAAGGCGGTTTTGCCAACCTGGTTCAAGGCGAGGACCGTATAGCTGGTGAGGGAGGGTTTGGGTTAAACGGAAACATAAACAATGCCTGGGACGCTTTCGCGCCACGGCTCGGCGTCGCCTATGCAGTAGATCAGAAAACCGTTGTGCGTCTAGGTTATGGGCGAAGCTTTGACATGGGAGTTTTTGGTTCAAACTTTGGACACACAGTAACGCAGACTCTGCCTGTGCTTGCCGCGCAATTAGCACAGGGCGCTAGTCAGGAAGTACCAGCCTTTACGCTGGCGCAGGGTCCTCCCATCTTTACTTTCCCGGCGATTCCATCGAACGGACTTCTTCCGGTATCGGGACCAAACTGCTATCAACAGTCGGTTTTCAACACCGCCGGGCAGAATACCCAGCTGTGCGTGCAGCCGCACATCCGCCCAACTACTCAGCGCCTACCCACACTCGATGCCTGGAATGCAACTGTTCAACGCCAGGTCACGAAGTCGATTTCTGTTGATGTCGCCTACGTCGGCAACAAAGGCACTCACGTATTCGCTGGCGATGGGCCCACGTACAACGTCAACAACCCGTCGATGGTGGGATATTGCGGAGATCCCACTTGTTCATCTTCGCTTAAGACGCCCCAGGCCTATCGGCGGCCGTACTACAACGCCTTTACTTATTCGAGCTACCCTGACCCGACAAATACACTTGCCAATTTTCCGGGGGCCCCAGGGCTTGTGCCGGGCGTGTTGCAATGCTGCTCGATCGACGAGGGCAACTATCTAGGCAACGATGCTAGCAGCAAATATGACGCCTTCCAGGTAAAGGTGGAGAAGCGATTCTCGCACGGCTTGCAGTTCCTCTCGCACTACACGTTTGCCCACGCTTACAAATACGATAGCGCGTATTATCCGGACGACCCGAAGGTAGCTTACGGACCCGACGATCAGGTACGAAACCATGTCTGGGTGAACAATTTCGTGTACGAACTACCCTTCGGCAAAGGAAGAATGTTTGCCTCCAACGCGCACCGGGCGGAGGATTTGATTGTTGGTGGTTGGCAGATCACCGGCACAACTACATGGGGCAGCGGTTTGCCCTGGACGCCAAGCACGAACGAGTGCGGCGGCCAGGAGGATGTGGGCGTTTGCCGCCCCGACAAGGGTACAGGGTCCTTCCCTCTCGGTGCTGGATCGCTTCAACACCCAGCGGGCGCTCCTCCCTACGTGCCGTTCTTCACGGCCCTGTCGTCGCTCAGCGGGCCATTTGCCAATCCGGGGAACGGGAAGTTAGGCAACATCGGCGTCTTCAGTTATCGTGGTCCACGGGTATTTTTTGGGGACGCTTCGATCTTGAAGAATTTCGAGCTGACGGAACGAGCTAAAATCCAGTTCCGCATGGATGCCTTCAACGTGTTCAATCACCCTGCGCTCGGCTTCAACAACAACCAGAATGGCGGTACGTGTATCGACTGCTCAGGGACAAACGCCCAAGGAGTACCCAACGCAGGAATCATCACGGACATTGAGCGC
>Ga0307476_10000377_pt1 | contig 36851 bp, 38 predicted proteins | sample atmos_gasesECM2C_2_FD_203314 | JGI IMG/M metagenome (GOLD analysis project Ga0307476, IMG submission 203314) | Hardwood forest soil microbial communities from Morgan-Monroe State Forest, Indiana, United States - atmos_gasesECM2C_05 | ecosystem: Environmental > Terrestrial > Soil > Temperate... | reverse complement strand
CGACGAGCGCCGCTCACGATACCGTCCGATCTTTGGAGACACCAATGGGCAGGCCGCCTATCTATCCCACGAGGTGTAATCCCTAGGAGTTAAGTCAGCGTGACCTGCCCTAACGTCATAATACAAGATGTTAAGGCGATCCAAAACGAGCCCTCTTGGGCATGCCGCGATGCTTGAGCGTCTCGACATCAGGGTTTGTCGACGATTTCAATAGGTAGCGCTTCAACGCCATAGTACCGTGCACACGATTGAATTCTTTGTACTAGCTCGGAATCGTTAAAGTAACAGAGACAGTCCGGATTCGCGAACTCGGCTCGATAACCACGTTCGTGTTTAATGGCTGTTCCCCAAAGCGAAACGCGGCCGAGCACAACGTATTCTGGCCCACGGCCTTTAAACTCGATACTTTCTAGTAAGTCTGCACGCGACTTATATGCGCGAAAGCCTGAGGCATTCGTCAGGGCGGGTTTGGGGACCGCGATCATCGGCTGCGCCGGCAACCAACGTAAATCCCAGAACCGTGATATGAGATAATCATCACGCCATCCTAGCCTCCACGCGCGCCACGCGATAATCACGCCTGCTTGCATAAAAGGCTCGCTCACGACGTAAATCTTATCCGCGGAGTGCAGTTACTTAGCACGTTAAGAATGCGGTTGTCGCGATCGGCCTGCCTAGTAGCATCGATGTGTTCAGACAGCCGCGTGATACGTAGCAGAACCTCTCACGGAATATCGATACCCATAAATAGGGATCTGTATCGCGCTCTTAAAATGAGGAAGATAACGGCTGACCTTTTCAAACGACAAAGATCCACCCGACCAATTCTGATTATATTTAGTCACCATGGTTCGTTGAAAGCGATTGGTCGTTACTACATAAATTCCCACGTCAATACGATTTAACGCGCTGTACGAGCCGATCTGCAGTTTCAAAACGTCGATCCCGAGAAACGACGAATGGCCAAATTGAACTTCCACTCCGATCCGGTCTTTCAGGAAGTCCATTCTTGCGCTAGGATCCTGCGGGTCACCAAAAACAAGTGGCTGATCTTCCCAGCCAGCTTCGACGAAACGCTTGCGAATGATCGAGTTAAAGCCGCCTCGCGACATCTGAGAAGGATCACATTCTGCGGTTAGGAGTTCTTCAACTTGCCGCTTCAGCGCTAAGCGACTGTTTAGCACCTCGTCCGCGAAGCGATACGAGAAGCGTTGCAAGGACAGCGCTATCGACGGCAGGTTCATGACTGAAGAGCAGCTATCACTTCATAGATTTCGGCGACCGAAAGCGGAAACCTAACAGTAAAGTATTTGCGGGCAATCACAAAGCTCCTCGCCGATCCCCGAAAGGGTGGCGGCGGCACAGAGGGTAAATGTCGGCCTCGCCGGTAACTGCAGAACCGAGGTTGAGTTGAACACAGGGAAACCGCGCGAGCGTCAAGCGCACGATGGGCTCGATCGTCGTCGAGCTCCGCATCAGACCGATCAGATCGCAGTCAGTGAAGTCGATGCGGAGACAACGAGGCGTCTTTATGAGTTGCACGTCACCAGCAAGAATCCGATAGTTTTGCCGCGCAATTTTAGCGCTGCTGAATCGGAAGATGCGTTCGTCTTTGAGGAGATAACACCGGTTATCCAGAAACTAGGTAGAAAAGTCGGCTTGGCGGTTGGCGTTCCTGGCGCCGAGCAGTACCGGACCATTCATGAGTACGACGCCAACCTAATGCCGGCGGTGTTAGTCTTCGCGAGCTCCTTTTTTAGCGACGCATCATCGGAACTTGCCGTCTCCTTGTTGAAGGAGCTAGGGCGTTATGTGTTGTCGCGCTGGGGCTCTCGCGGTGCCGAAACCAAGGATGTAGCTCTGGAAGTACTCGTTACTAAGGAACGCGAGGCTAAACGAATCAACTATTCTGGTCCGCCCGAAGGCCTCGATGCCGTAGTAAGAATCGCGCGGACTGTCTTTGATCACGCCGATGGCGAAGAGAATAGCGAGTGACAGAAGAGAATCGACCAGTAGTGGGTACTCCTGAGCAGGCGTTGGCAAAACTCGCGGAAGACTATCCGAGATACCGCCGCATCGCAACATTCGCGTTTAAGCCCAAGCTGAAGGAAGCCGCACTTAGTGATATCGACTATACTCTAGCGCAATGCAAACGCGCCGTTGAAGGATCTCGCAAGGCCCATGACGAGTCTGCGACGACCCGCTGGCGTAAAATCGCTGAATTCTTAGAAGCCCAGCACTATGAGCTTCGGATGTGGCTTTTTTTGAACCGCAATGAGATGCACGCGGCTTGGGAAAGCTTAATTAGCGGCCAAACGTCAGCACATTGGGCTGCTAGGTGGCTGCCAGAGTTCGAGCCAGCAGAGCACTTAAACTCTCACCTTGCGGACGTCGAGCGCGTTATTTTTCCGAAACAACAATTCCTAAGCCCCTCTTTGATAATTGATGAGGGGACCGTGGAGTGCAGCATCTGTCACAGCGTCGGTCATGTGTGCGATCACATAGCAGGAGAAATATACAACGGCGAGGTTGCCGCTAATATAATTCATGGCATAGAAGGCGTTAGAGAAGTATCATTTGTAGACGAGCCGGCAAATAAACATGCAAGAGCGTTTCGGTACGGCAATATTGATCCTCTTACGGGGGAAGACGTGGGGGCATCACCTAGAGAAGCCGACGGTAACTCAAACGAGGTTACGAACTAAATCGTAAAGGCCCGGCGTATTTATCGTGCAAGCTATCCAGAATAATTTGTGTAGGCGGCGAACTCTCGCCGATTCCCGTTAAAATGACCGTTGCCGGTACACCCCAGCGACTTACAAAGATCCCGTCGCCAATCTTTTCCCAGGTCTGCTTGAACGGGAAATGCGTTAGTTTGCCGACAGCCGAGTCTTTGGGGTCCGCAGCTCGCGTAACTTCAACGACGCGCGTACGGCTCAGGTTTGTAAAAAAGAACTGCGTGAGTTGATGATTGATATGCGGGTCGGCGCCACCGTAGCCGATCAAGAGAAGGTTCGGACTTCTCGCTAGCGAGTCGAAGAGACTATTAAGGTAGCTGCTGTAAGGTTGAGAGTTCAAGCGCTCTAACTTCCGCAAGCCTGAAACTATCGGTGAAACGACGTTCGCCAAGTCGGCGTATTCATCCATCAGAAAAGCTTGGTGGAACTGCTGCCAGTTACGGGTAGCCTCGTCGGCGGATGCCATCTCGATAATCTCTAGGGGCGGTCCGTGTGCGAGGCCTGCTTGGGTTTGGTCATAACCGAACCGCACACAGCCATGAAGATGCGCCAGCCACAGCCGAAGCTCTCCAACTTTTTCTTCCGCTTGTGAATACTCATCCGAGCGGAAATGGCGCGTGGTCGGGTCGAAGCCGTTGTACCATTTGCTCCCAACGTCCACGGAGATCGCGTTGATTGTACGATCGGCCACGGTATCGTAATTAAGCGTGAACCAACGAAGATCGTAAGAATCGGCCAACGGTCGCAACCATGCGTAAAGGTGTCCTTTACCACCGTCGTCCACCTCTATTAGACGGGCTTGTATATGCTGTAATAAGGAAAGCCGCTCCTTTCTATGCTCTCGCCAATCGTCTGAAATATCTGCCGTATCTCTGCTCAAAGCCAAGAAGGGCTTGAGATCGCTAACTGCACGAGAGGCCTCTTCGGGGTTTAGATAGGCTTCCAACTCCTCAAGGACGTGAAGCACGTCTTCAAAATTTGTCGCTTCAGCGGGCCGATCCGTTCTTAGAAGGCGATCCAGAATGTTGTGAGAGAGATCGCTCTGGGAGATTAGTTCAGTAAGCTGCTTCGTAGTAGGGCTCCCGGCGCTAACTGACGCGCCCGCGCCTGTAATGACTGTTATCGACTCGCGACTTGCGGATTTCTCTGTCACTTCATTTCCTTGATCGACCTTGATGCCGCTCAGATTCTGTTTCTATGGCCTTTATAAGGAGTTCGCGATTTTTGGGGTGCGGCATTCTTCCGTAACGTGCTGCCTTGAGCGTTGCTGGAGATAAACCGGTTAGCAGTTGCAGCCCTGCAAGTCGCATTGCTTTAAGTCTCGGTACGATATTCCGAAGCCAGACTTCACGCTCACGTTCCGCGTCCGGATGCTCCGTGTAAATTCTTTCCAAATCGTGAATCGTTCCTTCTTCCACCTCCTCCAATCGGTTTGACTCCTTACCGATAAAATGAAGTTCTCCAACTCGAACGTGTCTACGATCCAGGATCCCGACAGTTTGGCGGTCACAGGGCTGACCGTCGGGCCGAGCACATTTAAACTCTTCGTGATATTCGTACTCTGCTAGCACTTCACCATACGTATCGAGCTCGGCAATGTCGCCGCTGCGTACATTCGAGGTGGTGACGTCGTAGCGCTGGCCGGTATGCTCATCAATCCAAGGCGCGGCGAGCCACTTCTTTGGATCTCGCTCGAAGGGCGCAATGAGATGGAATCGCTCCGGGTCTACGCCGATCGGGTACCCTAGCTTTCTCACGTGCGCGCTGAGCAGAAAGTTAAAAGGCTTGATCTGCTGCGCGTATGTCTTACCTGCGTTGAGCAATTTGAACGACGTCATGACAAAGGGACTGCTCACGCTCATGCGGCCCACGGCTGGAAGCGAATGGAACGGCAAAACGATGGTGCGAAGCCCGAGCGCTTTCCGAAGAATACGTAACCATGCTCGCGCGAGGACAACTTCGATCCAATTACTCATGAACAGCGTCAGCTCTGGTGCTATGCGATCTCAGCGAAACGTTATGCGCTATTCCTGCGTGACACCAATGGTGCTCCCGAGCTCCTCCGCGACAAGATCAATAACGGCGAAGACCGCTGGTCGGAGCACGGCCTCGGTCAGCTTCTTAATCCGACAGAACCAGATAGCGACGATCGTGAATGGATCGAAAAAGTGTGGCTGCGGATTATTCGCAAGCATCTCGGAGTTCAAACGAGGATGCCGACGTTCGCTAAACTTCCAGCCGTGAGCCAAACGAGCGTAAGCAGTCCATTCGTCATGCGGTCGCTAAAGCTGCTCAACAAAGACAAATCCTATCCGAAGCAGGTCAAGCCGTTCAACTTCCTTCTCAGTGCGCATATACGAAAGCTCGGCTACCCGATCGAGGTAGATCCGGAACGCTTCCACCTCATTGCACCCTTCGAATCGAATCCAAGTAAATGGCTAGCTGTACCCTGGATTGATGAATATACGGAGAAGCGCTTTCCAGTCACTACATCTGAACTTCGTGGCGGCAACGTAGCTGCGCTCAACACTTATGGCTCCGTGCTACGCGATTATAAGCACCACGAAGAGTTTAAGTGCGTTGGACCGGATGGCCGGCAGTGCCGAAGGCAAACACTCGGGCTGCTGGGCCGCCGACACGTGCGGATCGCGCGCCTGCGCTTCATCGGCAAGGAGTCGAATCGGCTTGAAGACGTTGAGGAGGGCTCGCTTCACGATGCCGGGAGCGCCTACACGGAGTACCCAAATGCGCGACGCGAGCGCGAGGAGTGGCTTAATAGCGTCGTGCCAAAGCTCAAGGCTATGCGGATGTCGGAGTTGGAGCGTCTCACGGAACTCTCTCCCGCGACACTCAAGGCCGCCCGAGCTGGAAGGATGCCACATCCCAAAAACCGCGAACTCTTGCGTAAAGCTGTCACTAGATATTAATGGCGCGCTTTTTACGGATCAGCCTGGTTTGCAGGAGCCCAGTGCATCAATTCTAGTAGAAGGCAACCGTGAGCTCGCCGTTTAGTGCTGCTGGCCCGACTCAAGGAACGCTGTTTCAGATACGGTACGCGCTTTGGCTATTGGTGAAGGCAGCGCACGATGACCCAACCGTGTCGATCCGAGTTGAGGGGTCAGACGACATCGAGGTCGTTCGTGATAAAGGATCCGATTTAATCCAGACCAAGCACCATGCGCCAAGCGTTCCCGTGCCGCTCACTGATCAGAGCTCTGACTTATGGAAGACGCTGCGCGTTTGGTCAGAACTTACTCTGGCAGACTCCACGGTTCTAGAAAGCACTCTTTTTACTCTAGTCACAACTGCAACGACCAAGACTAATGACGTTGTGCATAAGATCGCGGAGGGCCGCAACGTCTCTTTCAGCGACGCAAGCGGCATAGCTCAACGCCTGACTGCAATCTCCGAATCGGGTGGTAATAAGAAGAATCGGCCTGGATACCAAGCATTTCTAAGCCTTTCCGCGGGTGATCGAGCGCGGCTTATTCAGCACGTTAGAATCATCGACGCGACGCCAAGCAACATCAACATCTCCAAACAGCTTCAGGATGCATTACGCAGCACGGTCACGGGGAAGCCCCAGCTGAAAGCTCTTGTGGAGCGTTTAGAGGGTTGGTGGAATAGCAGAGTCGCCAGCAACCTTCAAACTAGCGGTGATCAGATCACGGCCGAAGAGCTCTTCGCAGAAATAAGGGATACTGCTGACTCGCTTGGTCCAGAAGCCCTACCTCGAGACGAAGAAGCGCTGGCCTATAAGGCCTTGCTCTCCATTAACGAGGCATTGATCTACGTTCGACAGCTTCGTCTGCTTGAATACCGCGATTCGGTAATCCTCAGGGCCATAACCGACTTCGTGCGAACGCAACGACAGATTTCCGTGTGGATGCGAGAGGAGTTGTTGCTAGTCAATGAATTGCCGCGTTACAAGCAAAAGCTTTTTGACGAATGGCAGCTGCGGTTTGACTTTATGTTAGACGCGGTTCAGGGGGTCACGGACGTTCATACTCTTATAGACCGAGGGAGGGCCCTCTACGAATCGATCATCCAGCAATCCCTTCCGATTCGCCACGATTGGCTGGACAGCACAATTATGAGAGGGTGCTATCACGACTTGGCGGACCACCATGACGTGGGCTGGCATCCGCATTATAAGGAATTACTATGAAGCCGTTGCCACGGTGGAGTGCGAGGCCTTACGTTGTTCAGAATCTGTTTAATCCAGCATTTTGCGGCTTGCTACTTTGGGAGGCAATCCGTGGATACAACGATACGGGAATGGAGTATCCCTTAAGCCACGTAGTTTTACCAATGGTTTTGCATCGCGATATTAGATATGCGCTACCGAGCACCGCAAGGACCACTCTAATCGCTTGGCTTCAGGGTCATCCAGAGCACGCAGTTCTTCTACCGAGCCTTATAAGCAGAATGGTGCCTTTTACGTCGGAGGGGCTGCTGTGGGCGACAAACGCTAATGTAATCAGGGTTTCGAGCCTTGACGGTAAGCTTTCGATATTGCAGAAGCCGCCTGCTGCTGATGAAATCGTCGACGATCAGATCGCCGAGGTAAGCCATTGTGTACACAAAGCGGGTTTCGTGGGCAAATGGCTGGCGAAGTCGGGGTCTGCCGCGGTGATATATGCCATTTTGGGAGTTCGACCATAGGTGCAAATAAAAGCCGTTGTCCTGTACAGTCACGATGGGCGAAGTCGATCCGTGGACCTTCACCTGGGGGCGCTTAATTTAATCACGGGAAGGAAGGGCACCGGCAAGAGCGCGCTCATCCGAATTATCGAGTATTGCCTGGGTTCAACGGAGGACAATATACCCGAAGGTGTGATTCGCGAAAGCGTGTCGTGGTACGGCCTTTTGCTGAGTTTCCCGGACGGGGAAATGTTTGTAGCGCGAGCCGAACCGAAGCCGGGAGTTCGTTCTAGTAGCCAGATATTTGTCGATATCGGTGAGACGCTCGATATACCCGACGTTTCATTGCTGGAGCAAAACAGCAATAGCGAGGCGTTAGTGAAGCTTCTGAGTGAACGGCTGGGTATCGCTAACGTGGAGACGCAGCGAGACGCTCGCAGCAGCCAAATGCAATATAAGATTACGATAGCGCACTCCTTGTTCTTTACGTTTCAGCGCCAAGACGAAATCGCGAAACCTACGCTTCTGTTTCACCGGCAAGATGAGCCGTTTGTGGACTCACACATCAGAGATGTACTCCCGTACTTCCTGGGTGCGATGGGTGAGGATCGGTTGACTTTCATGCAACGACTTCGTTTGGAGCGAAATGCACTGCGCCAATTAGAACGCGAGTTGGAGCTTCTACAGCCAACCATCACGGAGGATCCGCGAGCAGAGGCGCTGCTTCATGAGGCCATGTCGGTGGGATTGGCGCCCAAAGACCGAGGGGATAAAAAGGCGCTCGACCTTTTGAGAGAGCTTGACGTTGATGCCGAGCCGATCCTAGACATCGAGGGGCTGGAGGAAGAGCTGGAAAGGCGGCGAGACCAGCGAGAGCGTCTACTTGCAGAGCAGCGTTCGGTTCGAAGGCGCGTCGAGACTCTTAAGGCGCTAAACCGAGAAGAGGTTGGCTACGACGGCGAGCTCGATTCGCAGCGAGCTCGGCTCCGTTCAATCGATTTAATCCGCACAAACGGTGATCCTCATTGCCCGGTCTGCGATCAACTCTTGCTGGAACACTTACCCACGGTAGCGGCAATCGCTGGTTCGATCAAACGATTAACTACTCAGCTTGATCGAGTGGCTGCCTCAAGACCAAGAATCGAGGAGACCGTTGCCGCGCTTGAGGAGCAGGCGCTGGAGCTCAGGGAGAGGCTGCGCTCTAACCAGGCGACAATCAATATTGTCGAATGGCGCACGGCACGGATGCGAGCCTATCGTGACGAGTTTGCAGCATCAGCCGTTGTGAGGGGCCGCATTCAATACTACTTCGAGAGCGTTAAGCAAATCGACACGCGGGCGGAGTCCTTGTCTGAGGCAATCCAAGCCGGTTGCGCTACGGTTAAAGAACTGGAGAGTCAACTGTCATTGGAAAATGTCGAAGAACAAATGGACTCGATGTTGCGCTACATCGAAGATGACATGACTGCGTGGTCGAAGCAACTCGATTTGGAATATACAACGCATGTGCGGTTAGACCCTAAACGTCTAACAGTAGTCGCGGATACGAGGAACGGCCCCCTACCGCTTTACCGAATGGGCAGCGGCTCAAATTGGGTGGGTTATCACATCGTAGCGTATGCGGCGCTCCATCATTGGTTCGAACAGAATAAAAGGCCAGTCCCACGTTTTATCGTGTTTGATCAGCCGACCCAGGTCTTTTACCCTGAAGACAGCGACGATCCAACCGCCTATAGGAACGATGATGACCGCAAACGCGTTGAAAACCTGTTCCGCTTCTTCGCGAACCTACCATCATATCTCAATCACAATGTCCAGATCATCGTCACAGATCATGCCTTGTTGCATTTTCCTGAATTCGAAGCGGCCTTGCGCGAAAACTGGCACGTTTCGGGGGCGCTTATTCCAGAAGACTGGCCGAAGAGAGCAGCGCCCAGCGCCTAGATACTTTATGTAGATTCGATTGGCTATTTAATGTCTAAGCTTACAGTTCTCCTAGGGAGCGGCTTTTCGGAAGGGCTGGGCCTGCCCGGTACGAGGGACTTCACCGAACTCGTTCGCGGCCCCGTAGACGAAAGCGCTATAGCGCTCGGGTTTCGGCATAACGTCTACGGTTCACTAGACCGGGTTAGCGCACCTCAGGCGATGTGGCGCATGGCAAGCGGGTATTACGAAATAGTCAACTTCGAAAATATACTGCATCTAGCAGAGACAATAATGGCTTATCGTAATATACGAGGGTGGCTTAGCGCGGCTGATCGCGCCAAGCCTGCATATGGCGCCTTTATGAATATAATGGCACAGTGGAAGGAGGTGATCGATGGCTTTTCTTTTCAAATGGACCGTTTCATTGAGGACTCGCTAAACGAGATCGCCAGACTCCTTATCGATCGTGCAAACGAGCTTTCAGCCGATCGACGCGCAAAAACTGCTTTACTTTTCCAACGGTTAGCTCGAGCGTTCAAACTAACGATCGCCACGCTCAACTATGATGATGTCGTTGAGCGTAGCATCGACAATTGGAACGATGGCTTTGAAGCTGTGGACGGTATGCAAGTATTTTCGCCGCTAAGCCTGGTCGAGGAATCAAATGTACCACAACTCTTGCACCTGCACGGCAGCGTCCGTTTTTACACTAAGCAAGATGGGGCAGGGCTTTCTATCGCGCGTGGGGAGAGCACCGCGGAAGCTGACGCGCCACAAGGTCGTCGAGTGTTCTTCAAGGATACGCAGGCAGGAGATCCTATAGTGCTAGGCCCGATGATTTCAGGCCTCAGGAAGAGCGACAAGGTATCGATCACGCCTTATGGTTACTACAACTGGGCATTACGAGACGCGCTAATCCGACATCCGAAGCTGCTAGTTATCGGCTACGGGGGCTTTGATTCGTATATCAGCGACATGATCCAAGGCGTATATGATGTTCATGGTGATAATACTCGCGCGGCTTTTGTGGGACTACGAGACAAGACCAAGCCCATTACGGACTTTGGACTTTTGTTGCCCATCTATTTGATGGGTTCACGAATGGCGCTTTCCGACCGGAGGGCGGAACTAGACGGACTGGTTGGCTTGCGATCCTGGAGTGGAAACAATACATGCAAATACTTTGTCGACGGTTTCCCGCTTTCGGAGACCGAGATCGACGAGATGCTCGTGTTTCTTCAGTCATGATTGGTCCAAGAGCAAAGAGGCTATGTTATTTAACGTCAAGGACGGCCAGCACGAAGCGCGTCCATTTGATCTAACATAGCGTCTAGCTGGCGTAAGAGATCGGCTTCCTCTATTACGCCGGCACCTTCGAGAAGTAGGAAAGCCGCCTGCTCATCCCGTGCTTCAATGTTGAAAGCAAGCAAAACCGCCTCATTTGAAGGCCAGAGAGCTTCACCATCATAATGGCGCGCCGCGTTAGCCGCGCACCAGATCACCTTACCAAACGGAATGTCGGGTCTAACAAGGGCCCCAAAATCGACACGATCTCGCTCATCGCGGTCAAGTACCTCGCGAATGTAGGTCCGAGCGATATTGTCTGATAGCAACGCGATGCAGGCCGCGATCGGATACATCCCGACTTGCTGCATCCGGTCGAAGTCCCGTTGCAGACGCTGATTGTCGAAGACGAACGCTCTCGCCATTTCTTCTCGCCAGGCGACGCCTCGTCGGCGCCACTCGTCGTAGGCTTGAAATAGGGGAGTGAGTGCGATGCGCGCAAGGCTGATCAGGTGGTCCCTCGTCATCATGCGGCCGTAGATCATCCGGTAACATTACCCGCTCGCAGCAATGAACACTTCAGAACTCGACACCAGTACAGATTTGTATCCGGTCATACTGGCCCAGATCCCACGCGGCACTGCCAGCCGGGAGGGCTCGTTTTGGGTGGGCTTATCTCCTATCCCGCGCCGCAGCTTAGCGGGCATAGGGGAACGGACGTAATTCGGGGCCCCCTAGCTCCTCGCGCGCCGCGCTTCGCGCGTCGTCAGAAAGCGCCGTAAAATAAGGCTTTTTCAACTCTCGCGGTCGCGATGGCTCGGCGCAGCGCCTCGTGCAAACTTTGCAGCGCTGTTTGCAAAAAGCGGTGGGCGTCGGAAACGCTATATGGTATAAGCCTTTTTCGTTATTTCTCGCGATGCAAGGTCAGCGGGGGATGCATCGAGGTGCGAGGATGACTCGGCTCGGGCGAGGCGATCGGCGCCGCTATGCCGCGCAGCGGCGATGCCTGCGAAGCCAAAGCCGCAATGCAAAACGGCCCCGCATTCGCGAAACCGTGCGAAGCGCGGGGCGGCGGGGCTAAGGCGCAAACCACAATCCCGGAGTAACCTGTCTGAAATCGAAGTCGCCTACCGTTTCACCTGATGCAGGATCTATCGAGAACTTTATACTGCCTCCACCAATCCGAGTCCCAAAGCCGCTAACAGAATCGCCTGAAAAACTTAGCATTTTTATCCCGTCGAGTGAGACTCGTTTCGAGCGCCAGAGGAAGCCGCTTTCGCCAATCGCCACTACGTCGATGCTCGTTCCGACGAACAATCTGCCGTTTGCGAGATCAGAAACTGCGCAGGTGGCCGGTGTAGAGATCGGTACTTCGCTAATCGAATGTGTATTTTCGTTTATCAGATAGAGCAGATATGATTCGCTCGTTGTGAATCCTACTATCAACGAGTTCGGTGTTGTAAAGAGCGAACTATTCTCTACAGTTCCATGGAACGAGTAAATCCGTGGTTTACTGGTACCCCTTTGAAGTTCAAATTCGAGCTTTGGGTCACGATTTGTTCCGGTCGTGACCGCGATGGCCTGAACAACGGGAGTATTCTGTCGTAGGATGATGCGCGCGTCGTAGTCGGTCGCAAAGCCACCGCGTATAAGGCCGGAGTCAATCACTGGGACGGTATCGCGCAGGGCGCACCGATCGGCGGCTGCGATCCACCGCAGCTGGCCAGCATTGCCGCGGCCACGGAGCTGAACAGCGCATAGCGGCTAAGATCCAAGCTTCTCATCTCCCCTTTCCTCGCTGCGTGAACGCCACCCAGCCCAGCATCGTTTCGGCTTAGCCCCGCTAAGGCCCCGCGGCGGGCAAGCCGCTGCGCGATCTAAGCTGCCTTGCCCGCTATGCGATCCGGCGCCGCTACGCCGCGCGCTGCGATGCACGCGAAGCCATCCCGTGCAGCGCGGGCGATGCGGCGGTGAGGCTAATCGTTGGCTTTACTGACGACGAGGCCACTAGGATAGTGCACGTCTTTCGTAATCGTTTTCGTCGCATCGCCGCCGGATGGATATGGGAAGTAAAGAACGTCGCCAGTACACTTTCCGCCGCATAAGTTTGGGGCGATTAGTCGGTTGCCAACAATGAAATATTGCTCTACGCCCCCCAGATCGCTACCGCTAAGGGTCGTGGAACCAACTTCGGTTCCGATATCCCCGCTGATGGAGAACTGGTACACGATGGACGTATTCTGGTCGCCTACCGTTACGTACTTTCCATCCCACTGCACGCCGCCCGGGAACCCAATGCTCTGATTTAGCGTAACGCTCTTGAGCTTCGTGTCGCCCTTCGCAAGCTCTGCGAACTCGAAGGCACTCGACGGCCCGTTCTGACCGTCCACAAAGAGATTGCCGCTGCTGTCGTAGCCGCAAAAGTAATACATCTGGAACGCGCGGTTTTTGTAAAGCTTGGGGCTGCCTTTGGCTCCCTTATAAATGCCCACCGCACCATTGTTTCCGAAGCCGAGGCTGGACACAGCAAGATTGCCCGTGGTGGGGTCTACGGAACAACCGAGCGCATCAGGGCCCGGAGCCTGAAGCGTTGCTATTGGATGATTGCCTCCGTGCGCGTACTCGAATATTTTACCAGTGTCGGTATCTGTAATAAATATGTTACCGCGCCCGTCAACGCACTCGCCCCCCGGAAGGGCAAATCCCCGAAGGATACCGACCAACTTTCCGCGAGGGTACGAGTACACGGTGACCCACGCCGAGTTATGACTAGACGCCGGGCTGTTGGAGACATAGAGCAAATCCTCGCCGCTCGCTTCTGGCAGCATCCAAGAAGTGCCGCCGCTGCCTAGCTGAGCCGCGCCTGCGGAGCGTTGAGCAGCCAGACTGTGCTGCGCGTGGCTTTGCGGCATTGCTCTTGGCGCGCCGATCGGCGGCTGCGATCCGCCACAGGCTGCGAGCGTGGCGAGCGTTAGGGAAATCACCGTCAAGTCTAGCGTCTTCACTCGCACGCTACCTTAGCGGCTTGGCGCAACAGAAATGGTTACAGCCTGAAAGTGCATGTCGCCTGCTTTATATTCTCCAAAACGCTTTATGAAATTGGTGGCCCTGCCGCCTTTTGGATATTTCCAAATACCGATTGTCTTATTTGCAGCACCGTGTAGCGGGAATGGCACGATAACTGAGTCCCCGTAAATCCAGGACGCGCCGCCGCCACGACGACTAACCCTTCTGAGGGAGGTCGTTCCCGAGACGGTTACCGTTGAACCCGAGATTCTCAACCGCTTGATTTCGCCAGTATCGGCCACCTGATACGTCATGCGCTTTCCATCCCACTGCACTTGACCGGGCTCGCCGATGTCAGAACTAATCGTCAACAGTTCAAAAGCCCCCCCATTTCGCGGCAACTCGGAAAGCGCGGGCTGAGGTCCGTCCTTATCTGTAAAGCCGTCAACAAAAAGATTCCCCGCGTTGTCGTAACCGCAGTGGAATGAGTCGACGCCCGATGTATACAGCGTTGGTGGACCTTCCTCATTTGGAAAAACTGCCACGTCTCCGCCCGTACTTCTAAAGACAACTGCGAGGTTATTAGTCGTCGGGTCCACGGAACAGCCATCGGGTTGATATCCAGGAAGGCTTAAGGTAGCAAAGGGCGTCGTGCCGCCGTGTGCATACTCAACGACATCAGACTCATAGGATATGAAGACATTCCCTTGGCTGTCTGAACATATCGCCGAGCCGCCTGTTGGAAGCGCACCGATAAACTGGCCATTGGGATATGACAACACGCAGGTTCCGCCACAGCCACCTACCGCGTAAATCAGCTCACCGCTACTTCCTGATAGCGTCCACGAATCTGCTGAGGCTTGCGCGTGAGTTGCGGCCGTCATCCCTGGCGATGTCCCCAGTTGCGCAGCGATCGGCGGTTGCGACCCGCCGCACCCTGCGAGCATTGCCGCAGCGGCGCAGCTGCATAGCGCGTAACGGCTAAGACCCAAGCTTCTCATCTTCCCTGTTCCTCGCTCCGTGGACGCCACGAAGCCGAGTAACGTTTCGGCTTAGCCCTGCTGAGCCCCCACTGTCGCAATGCCGCCTGAGGCCAGAGCACGCCGGCCAGGCGTTCGCCGCCACGCCACCGATCGGCGGCGCCTCGTCGCTACCGGCTGAGGTGTTCGAGGGCAGCCTCGATCTTCAGGATCGTCGAAGGGTGTGGTGTCGTCCCATCGTTGACGAACGCCTGGAGCTTTGAACGCGCTACGCCGCTCATGCGTGCGACTCGCTTAATGCCGGCCGCTCTGACCGCCACGCGTAAGGCTTTGAGCTTCTCCTCGGGGCTGCGATATTCCAGGACATTGGTCGCGCTAAGCATCTCAGCTGTAGCGTCCTCATGCGTATCCGTTGGATCGACGGTGATCTCTTTGCCTATGCGCGTGCGCAACTCACAGCTTCAGGGATTTGTTAATCGAAAAACGACGCCAAACGCCGCGACGATGGCGAAAATCGAGGTGGCCCTCGGAAGCTTGTAGCGGTGAAGCTGCGCGGCTAGGGGCGCGGCGACAGTCTTTCGCGCACTTCTGGATCGCTTAGAATTTTCTCTATGTCGTGACCAAGAGAATAGTTTAAGAACGTTCGAATTGCGGCGATTGCGGCGAGTTGACCGATCTGCGTCCACGACGGCGCGATTACCGTGCGAATTATATCGGCCGCCAGCAAGAACTGGATGCCAAGCAGGAGCCACGTCGCGTAGCGCGTCCACACCTCTTTCGCTTTGACGATCCACACCTCCCGACGCACGAAGGCCTCAGCGATTCGATAGACTGCCAGGACCGATCCGATGAAGACCGTTAGGACTGATGCCGCTTCGACGATGAGTGCGAGCGCAGACGACACCTCGATGAAGACGCGTTCGATCGAATCCATACCTAAGAATCGACCCGAAGGTGGCTTAGAACTGGTCGATCCCCGCCGCGACCATCGCCTCCGCTTCTTGCTTTACCTCCTCTTCGCTTGCAGTGCGTTTCTCTGTTAGAGCGATCGTTACGTTACCGATCTTGCCCGTGAATTTGTTTTTGCCCTTAGCATAGTCCGACGTCACGGGAGTGTAGAGATCCACGCCTACGTCGGCCGTCTCCACTCCAAAAATGAATGGAATCGTGCGTTCTATCCGCTCGGTGGCAACCTGTCTTCCGTTAACCGAGAGCGTGCCCGTTCCGCCGGAGCCCGGCTTCCCGCCGTCGTAGGCGAAATCATAGACCAGCGCAACGCGGCCGGCGGGCAGGCGCTCTGCGGCGGCGATTGTCGTGACGTTCCCCAAGAAATTGTAGGCGAACCGGGGCTTGTTATCTTTGACGTACAGGCTCCAGCCGGAGTGCATGCCGCCTTGCGCAATGATCACCCCGTCAGCGCCCTTCTCGGGTATCTCAACGTCGGCGGAGATGGAGTGAGACGTGTTCTTGACGTTGATGAAACCGTTTTCGGCCATTCCGACCATGCCATCGTACAACGTCAGCGACTTGCGTCCTCCTAGGACGTCTGGACGTCCGGCAATAGCAGGGTTGAACCGTTCGTAGACTCGGTCGTCGAGGGGCAGCACGTTGTACTTTACCGCCTCGGTCATGAAGGCAACTTGCATTTCCTTTAACTTTTCGGGGCGTTTCGCAGCGAGGTCGATCGCGCAGCTGAAGTCCTCCTCCGTGTTATAAAGCTCCCATTTGTCTTGGTCATACGTGGAACGAGGTTGACTCTCCCACGCCACCTTGTGCAGGGCAGTTGCGTACCATCCATCTTTGTAAATCCCGCGATTCCCCATGAATTCGGCATACTGGACGGTGTGGCGCGACTTTGCGCGAGGATTTTCGAAAGTATAGACGAGGCTGACGCCTTCGATCGGCTTTTGCGGTACACCGTCGACCGTCTTGGGCTCGGGCAACCCTGCCGACTCCAAGATCGTTGGCACCATATCGATTAGATGGCAGTATTGCGAGCGGATCTCTCCCTTCGCCTTGATTATTTTCGGCCAATGAACGACGGCGCCGTTCGTCGTGCCGCCGTAAGCCGTGTTGCCTTGCGCATAAGCAAACGGCGTGTTGTCCGCAATTGCCCAGCCCATCGGCGGAGTCATGTCGGAATGCGGCCCACCGAAATCGTCGAGATGCTTGAGCTGATCTTCGAGCGTTTCAGGAATCTGGTTGTACGAGTAAAGCGTGTTGAACCGACCGCCCGGGCCGCCGTTGGCGCTGGAGCCGTTGTCACCGGTAATGTAAATGATGAGCGTATTGTCGATCGCGCCCATCTCCTCGATCACATTGACCACGCGGCCGAGCTCATAGTCGGTAATCTCAGCGTAGGCAGCAAAAATCTCTTGCTGTCGTCGCATAACTTTCTTTTGATCTTCGGTCAGCGTCTCCCAGTCGGGCATCTCCGGCAACTTGGGAGTGAGTTGCGTGTTCGGCGGTACGATGCCGAGTGCTTTTTGCCTCGCAAGCGTTTTCTCGCGCTGCTTGTCCCAGCCCTCGTCGAATTTGTTCTTGTAGCGGTCGCGCCACGCCTCAGGCACCTGGCTCGGTGCGTGCGTTCCGGGTGTGGCATAGTAGATGAAGAAGGGCTTGTCGGGAGCCAGCGTTTTCTGCGTGCGGATCCACGAGATCGCATGGTCAGCGAGGTCGGTCTGGTAATAATAATCTGGATCTTCAGGAAGTTCGACGAGCGTTCTGTCGGAGCGCACGGGCGGCGCGAACATGTCGGCTTCGCCAGACAGCGTTCCGTAGAACCTTTCGAATCCAAACTGCGTCGGCCACGAATCGAACGGACCAACGTCACTCAATTCCCAGGGCGCGAACTCATGGCTTTTCCCGAAATAGGCCGTGCTGTAGCCGTTGTGCTTTAGGATCTCGGCTATCGGAGCCACGCTGTGCGGGCGCTTCGCCGTCATGCCCGGAAAAGCGGTGGCTAGCTCGGAGATTGCGCCCATCTCGGCGCTATGCGGATTGCGACCGGTGAGCACCGCCACCCGACTAGGCGAGCACAGCGGTGCCGTATGGAGATTGTTGTAGATCAGCCCATTCTTAGCCAGGCGTTCCAGTGTCGGCATGTTGATCACGCCGCCGAAGGTCTTCGTCGCACTAAATCCAAGGTTGTCGAGCAGGATCAAGAGGACATTAGGCGCGCCCTTTGGCGGTTTAACCTCGAAGCGCGGTGGCGGGGTCGCCTTCCGAGCGTCGAGTTCAGTGATCGGAGGATAGGACGGCTCCGCGATGGGGAGCGCGCTGCGATCGAGAGCATCTTCCGTCATGGTTTCGGCTCCTCAAATTCGGGGTGGGAATGTTTCAGCGCGATTCCCGGGCCACCTTCAAAGCTCTAGGATCCTTAAGTCGGAGATAAGATAACGTCGATGAAGAGAACTACCTCGCGGCTCGGTGTCGCCCTAACAGTGCTTTGCATCGTCGCCCTGGACATACTGACGCCGGGGCGCTACCGCATTACTCCCGTCTGGCTTCTTTACGTGGCGGCGGCTGCGTCGCTCGGATCAATGATAGCCGCCCGGCTGTCGCCGCATTCGCCGCTCCTTCGACGAGTTGAGCGTATCGCGATGATGGCGACAATTGGTCTCTTGCTGCTCGCCAATTCGCTAAACCTCCTCGACGTGCTTGACGAGGTCGTGTTTCATTCAGGCAACGTGCAAGCGATGCCGCTGATTTACGCTTCGCTGGCGATCTGGTGCTGCAACATGCTGGCCTTTGCGCTGCTGTACTGGGAGATCGATCGCGGCGGTCCAGACGCTCGCGCAAGCGACTCGCCCGGATACCCTGACTTCGATTTTCCGGCGTATAGCGATCCCTCGAAGGTTCCAGCTGGTTGGCAGCCGGGCTTTGTCGATTATCTGTTCATCGGTTTTACGACGACAACAGCCTTCGGCCCGACCGAAGCGATGCCGCTGACGGCGCGAGCTAAATTGCTTATCATGGCCCAAAGCATTGTCTCCCTCATCACTATCGTCGTCATCGCCGCCCGCGCCATCGGCATCATCCAATAGGAACCGGAGCTAAGACCGGGCCACCCTGCTAGATTGAGACCAACGATGCATCGCGCATGCAGCTGCAATCGCATAGTCGTGCGAAAAGCCTTATCCCATATAGCGTCTTCGACGTCTAGCGGCTTTTGCAAACGGCATTGCAAAGTTTGCACGAGGCGCTGCGCCGCGCCGTCCCGATCGCGAGAGTTGAAAAAAGCCCTGTAAAATAAGGCGTCTTAGTCGCGTGCCTGGTGCTGCCGCGAGCGAGATCGAGGGGGGCCTGGTTTTAGGGCCCTTCCCCTATGCCCGCGCCGCAGCTTAGCGGGATAAGAGTTAAGCGATTCAAACGCGATCGCCGCTGCTCGCAACGCCTCGCAAAGCGGCGCAGCTGCGGCCATACGCGACGCGTGCATGGCGTGCGCCAACCGTTGAAGCGCGGCCGAGCTCGCCCATTTCGTGCGCGACGTGTGGCGAGCCAGTGCTCAAGCGCAGGCGCCGGCACTGCAAGGCGTGCGCGCCCAAGGCGCGCCGCGAGCATGGGCTCCGCGCGATCGAAGCCGCACGCAAGGCGCTCGCAGCTCAGGCCGCCGCGGGCAACGATCCACGCCGCAGCGCCGTCGTGAACCAGGCGCGGAGTGAGGCGATAGCGGAGGGGCATCGCCGCAACCGCAGTTGGGCGCGCGAGCATCCCGGCCAGCGCGACGAGGTGTGGTTCAAGCGCGAGATCGCGCCGAAGCTCGACACGTTTGCGCTTAGCGAGATCGCCGAGGCGACAGGCTTGTCGCTCGCGGCCTGCTCGCGCATCCGCGCGGGCTCGCGCCCGCCTCACCCGCGGCACTGGGATGCCTTGCTCGCCCTGGTCAAAGCTGGAAAGGAGGCGCCGCGCCGAACCTAGCCAGCCACGAAACGTTCACGGATGGAGCAAGACAAGTGGGGATTTCACGTTTTAGCCGTGCGCTTAGCATTTGCGCGACCGTGGCATTTCTCGCAGGCTGCGGCGTATTGCAGCCACCGATCGGCGCGCCTGGCGCGATGCTCCAGAGCCCTGCACAGTCGGCTCCTGCGCGCTCCGGCTTTGTCGGATCCTATCGGGTTCTGCATGACTTCGGCCAAGGCGCCGACGGACAGGGACCGACGGGAACGCTGCTCGATGTGCTATGTAACAGTATACGAGGCGTCTTTGCTCAAAGACGCATTCAGCCGGTTGATATCATCTCGGGGGCACCAGCCCTCAAGGTTACGATGAAGCCAGATATCACGATTATGAATCATGAGCGGCGCCCCATTTTGGTGATGGACGTAAAATACAGGAAACCGATTCTTTTCGGACGCGAAGAGTACGGGCCAACATTTAACAGCTCTAGCATTTACCAAATCCTAGCCTACGCCGAAGCTTGCCGATGCGAAGGGATGCTTATCTACCCTCAATTTGGCGAACAAGTGGACGTAACTATGAAGCTCAACGACATTACTTTCGGCATAACGACGATTGATCTATCAAAGGATGTGCGTAGCTCCTTTAAGTGCTTTTCCGATCGCATACAGCAGAAGCTCCTGCCCGAAGCCGCGTGACCCGTTAGCGTATAACGCGCCTCAATGCTTGACCGTATCCGAGCAAGAAGGAAACGAACGTCGTGATAACGCTCGATGATGCTGTCGAACATTATCAATCGCAAGTGCCTGGACTTCGTTCGAGCTTTCGAAGAACGTTAGCCGAGCTTCGGCAGCGAGTCACGCGCGAAGGTCGTCTCTTTACGCATTTCTACGTCGACGCAATCTTTGAGGCAGCCGAGGAAGAGGTTCGTAAGCGAAATCAGCTTGCTGGAAGCAGCCTACGCCGTGCTATCGATAGCGGGCTGCCTTTGCGTGAGGATCAGGCTCAATCCGCGTTAGCAGCATGCTTCTCTCGCCTAGATTATCGGAGGGACTCCTTTTCGGACATTCCCGGCGCCATAACCGACGCGACAGATAACCTGGGGCGACGCGATACGGAACTGGAAAACAGATTCAGTCGCCACGTTGGCGAGATATTTGCACAAGCTGGGCAGGAGCAAATCGCCGAACTTAAGATGTATCTTAAGCAACGTGAAGAGAAGGGTGAGGCCTCGCAAAGGGAAAGACTCAAACTGAACTCGGCAGCTCTCTCTCTTTCGGTAGAAGCAATGAAGATGGACGAACAACAACTTGCCATATTAGAATACCTCGAACGGGAGGGCGACGAGTTGATGCCGCCCGCCCGTATGGTATCTGAAAAGACGGGCATCGACTTTGGCACTACGTGCGATGAGCTCACGATTCTTGAAAGAAGAGGACTTGTTTTTTGTGTCACGTTGCCGGGCCATCCCGTGCGAGATGGTCGCTTTCGCCTTGACGATGGCGGACATGCATTGCTTGCGGAAAGGCGAAAGGCTGCGCGATCAGTGACTACGGAGGTAACGGTGACTCAGGCTTCTATGCAAACGTCGAACGGCACTATCGATCCAAGGAAAGTGTTCGTTGTGCATGGCCGTGACCACGCCTTTGCCTCGGCAATGAGCGATTTTCTTCGTTCGCTAGACCTGGTGCCGATGGAATGGTCAGAGGCCGCGGCACTCACCGGCAAAGGCGCTCCCTATCTCAATGAGGTATTGCGCGCAGCCTTACGAGTTGCTCAATCAGTCGTAATCCTCTTAACGCCTGACAACGAGGCGCGGCTTCGACCCGCGCTCTTGGCGAAGGACGAGTCAGATGATGAGAAGGAGTTCAGATTTCATCCAAGGCAAAATGTAGTTTATGAGGCGGGCCTGGCTTTCGGCATGGCTCCTGACCGCACGATTATCGTTAAAGCTGGGCCCGTCCTTATAGCGTCGGACATGCAAGGTTTGAACTACGTTGCGTTTGATGGCGATGCAGGATCACGTAATCGGCTTGCGGAGCGGTTGCGCGTGTGCGGATGCAAGGTTCAGAGATCCGGCGAGGGCTGGCTTCGAAGCGGCATATTCCCGACCTATGCCGATCTCCTTGATAAATCACCCGAAGCGGCACCTCCTAAAACAAAAGAGGTGAGCGATCATGCGTTCGAAGTGCAGCCCCGGCTCCACTTACGGGTCGGTTCGGGTACGGGTGGTCCAGACGGCCATTACATCACAGGGTTTTTGAAGAATGTAGGTCGGGGTGTCGCCTACAATCCGACGCTGTTCTTGCCAGGTATCGGTGACATACTGCTGGATACGGTGATTAAGAAAGACGAATCTTTACCGCAAAAGATCCAATACGATAACAAAGACGTGTTTACAAGTTTTCTGTCGGACAAAACGGTTCGTGTTGGCTTTGAGGACGAGCTCGGAAATCATTACGAACAAGAAGGCCAGGTACAACAAGCGCTCACACCGGGCGGAACGATAGTTTCGTACGGAGTTAACGGCTTAGACAAACCCGAGCTGGTTGCTAATGGATCGTAAGGCCGTTTGTCAAGAGGAGTCAGGTTGCTCCCGGGCTTGTGCAGCACGATGACGAATGTTCTCTGCGGCCTTTGCCTTAAACTGACTAGCGATTGACTGCACCATAGCGTTTCCTTTAAAGGACGCTAAACGGCGGTCGATCTCATCGTAGGCCTCTTGGACCGCGGCCTGGACTCTTTCCTCGTCGGCCGCATTAAAGCGCAACGGAACAATGTGCCCCTGTAGTTGCTGAAGAGCCTTTGAAACATCTTCAAGACTTTGGATTACCTGATCGAGTCCCTCGACGCGCAAAGAGAATCCCATGGTGGCCAGTACCTCGCGGCTAGGAGAAAGTTGCGGCGGAAACGACCCAACCCGGACCCGAACGAGGACTAGGACCGCAGCGGCGGGCGAAAGGCCCGGACCAGGGCGGACCCGAGCAGGACCCGGACGTTTTCGCGGTATCTGTATTATCGAAAAAGAAAGCGGGTTAGACTATGGACCTATTCCAGCAACATGCTGCTGGCATCTCCGCAATCGTGGCAGCTTTTGCGTTTTGCGTTTCAGCCGGAACCTTTGTATTTTCGGCGGTACAGTATAAGCAGGCGAATACTCTTCGGCGCTTTGAGAAGTATTATGACATGAGCAAGCGTTTCGATGACAATGAGACGGTGCAAGAGGTCATTGGGCTGCTTAGAGCTAGCGAATCCGAGAAACTCAGACAGCTGGCTCTTTCAAAGAAGGAAACATTTATTTGCTTCATAGAGGATGTCGCAGTAATGCAGAACTCTGGCTTAATAAACCCAGCACTTGCGGCATATACGTTTGGCTATTACGTGCAGACGTGTCTGCAAAATAACGATTTCTGGGCAGGTCTCAACCGCGATGATCCTTTTTTCAAAACGTTTCGAGAATTCGCTACGAACGTCGAGGGTCGAATAGCGCTGGTTCATGGCCGCGACATTCGCGTGTAACTACACACCGGTTCACTCGAACCTCCGAAGTCTGGGCCGGGGAAAAGCAACCAAGCCCCGGACCCGGACGTTTTGGCCCTATCTGTATTATCCATTATCCCGTGGATTTTGCCGAGGGATACTACACAAGAGCCCCGGCAGTTCCGGTGCCGCTTGCTTGCGAGGCTACCACGAGCTAAGCTGCCGCATGCAGAGGGCTTGGGCGGGGGCTAGTGGGTTTGCAGACGCTCCTTGAGTAGGCCCTTGTCGCGAACCAAATTGAAAGGGTCGGGAAGAAGTTCAGTATTGCGACGATGACCGCAAAGAACAAAGAGTTCTCCAGCTCTACTGAATCTACCGAGACCGTTACATGGCTTGGCGCGGCGGGTGAAAAGCTCAGCGGCAGGTTCATCCCGATCCGGCTACCCCAGACCGAAGCATAAGCGAGGAAGGCATACAGCACAATTAGTGCACTAACCGAAAGGCGCTTCCGCGCGGCGACGACGCAGACAGGGATGAGCACTATCGAATATGCGAACACGCCAAGATACGAAATGCTAATCAGGCCTAGTAAGATTCGATCGAGGAGGGCTGTTGCTTCGAAAACGTAGAGTGCAACCGCACCAACGTAAACGGCGGGTGCAAATCGGCCAAGAGGCGACGTCTTCATGCGTTTAGTGGCATTCTGCGCAGAGCCGCTCGGCTTATCATCCCATCGACTTCGACTGATACCCGCGGCAGAACGCTACCTTGCGGGGCTCACGACGGCGCCCCACACGTCGTCCTGCCTACCAAGGTCTACGCGTTTGATTGGGCTGCCACTGGGATATTTGAACGTTTCGAAGTACGAGTCGAACTTAGGCTTATTTGACGGCTGAGTAATAACCCCACCTTGAATCCAGAACTGTGGATATTCAGCTCGCGCTTGCATCGCCAAAGCTACCGTCCCAACGATGGTCGCACCACTGCCGGAAATTTGCAGCTGATTTATTACGGTACGAATCTTCCTAGTTTGCTTAACCTCTTGATACGAGCCAAGGTCCAAGAATTGGCCGTCCCAAAGGATCGGTTCGAAATTCGCGCCACCCAGATAATTACCACCAGGGACGTTAATATTATGAAAGGTGCTGCTGCCACTCGAAAGTTCAACCAACGCAAAACTCTGATTGGTGTATATTCCGTTAACGAACAGATCGCCAACGTTATCGTATGCAACGTCGCTGCTGTAGTAGATGTCTTTATCCACGTATTCTGTGGGTTGACCTTGAGCGTTCTGAAAAACGTAAACGGCATCGCTGAAGGTAACTGCGACAAGGTTTCCGGTCACGGGGTCGACGGAGCAACCAACGGCTCTTGGGAGCGGTAAAAAGTTTATCGGATGCGTCCCACCGTGCGCGTACTCGTAAATGCCGCCGTCGGAATACTCAGAGGAACCAGCGATAAAAATATCTCCCTTTTTATCGGCACACTCGTATTGTGGCCCCACTATGCCGGTCAAGGCGCCAACCGGCTTCCCGGCGGGGTACGTGTAGACAAAACCGGTTTCATTGTCGTTTCCCGCGAGGTACAAAAGGTCGTTACGCTTTGCTTCCGGCAGCATCCAGGACGTGCCATGCGCGGTGTGGGTTGCGATCGCCGAGGTTTGCGGCATAGCGCCCGGAGCCCCGATCGGCGGCTGCGACCCGCCGCACCCAGCCAGCATTGCCGCGGCGACGCAGCTGCTTAGCGCACAGCGCCCAAAATCCAAGCTTCTCATCTACCCTTGCTCCATACTTCGTGAATGCTCGCTCTGCCAGTTCAGCGCCGGGCTAACGACGAGACCGTGTGGATAACGCACGCCGTTCGTAGTGGTTTTCCTAGGAAGTCCGCCAGCGGGGATAACGATAATAGGACGTTTCCAAACACAGGACCCAGCACAGTGGTTCGGGTCTATTAACCTTCCGTAAGTAAGTCAAACGGAGAGCAGGCGAGCAAAATCCTCCCCTGGCCTGCGCAAGGGTGGCCCTATGTGGCTGATTTTAGCCAGCCGAACGCACCTCCGCAAACTCCGAAGTGCAAAAAAGCTGGCTCGGGCCGCATCCAAGGCATTGGGGGGCCCTGACCGCTCTTGTAAAGCGGGAACAGTTCGGGTGAAAGATTTTTGAGGGTTGCAAGTAAACCTGCGCCTGAGGTGCTAACATTTCTCCTCGCTGCGGCCGTTGGTACGAACGCTGAGCCTGCGCCGCCAAGAACGCTGGCCGGTGTTATGCTTGGCGCGACGTTGGCCGCCGTTACGACCGGTCATCCCAACACGAATAGTTTTCGAACCAGCTCCGGCACGAGATCGACTTGGAACACACCGGGGGGCGGCACCGTTGCCGTTTCTGCTGATCATGCTGCCAAAGTTGTGGAGATCGACTTTTTGGCGAAGCAGGGCGAGGATGCAGACATTGACCTGCCCTGCGTAAACAAGTTCCCGATTCAAGACTCCCACGTCAACCTTGACATCGCCATCGAAGGAAGCGCTTGCGTTCCGATCAGCGACGGCGCATATCGACTCAGGGACGGGTCGGTGCTTTTCGTTTGGTTTGAAGGCCCTGGAGACGGGCAGCTCCAGGAAGCGCGGTGGTACCGACCCGTATCCAACGAGAATCTGACGCTGCCAACCGCTCAAGTTACTGCAACCGTATACGAATGCGCGCACGATGCAAACGATAGTCCAACCCTTAGAATAGCTGACGTGGATCGGCTCTTTGCTTCAGTTCCGGTCACGCCGCAGTGGTCTTTTCAAGAACCCGTCTGGCAGACCACAGTAGCCTTACCCGTGGGCCACTACATTATTGACTCTCGCACCAAACATTGCACGGGGGAGAGCGAACAGCTAGTCGCAATTGCAGGTCAAACACGCCACGTTACTGTGACCCTTGATTATCAAGCCACGCCAACCAAATTCATAGCCAGAGTCGATGAGAATATGTATGCATCTGCGGTGTATGGCGTTTTGCCAAGCCTACCGTCGCGAGTCGAAATTATGGCGGCCGACAGCATCATCGGGGAGCAGACGCGCCGACCGGCCACGATTGACGGCAACTTTTATGAGTTTGATCACCTACGGTCGGGCCGCTACGTCGTGCGCGTAGTCTTCGGAGACGTCGTCGCTAGTCGCGAAGTGGTCATACCAAAAGACGTGTACGGAGCAACGGTGCGAGCCGATCTCACGACGGGCGAGGCCAGCGAAATCGTCAGAACTCAAGCTGCGGGGACCGGATATTTTACAGTCAAGAACTACATGCACGAGAAGGTAGAGACCCACCGACTGGGCCCCGCGACCGTCGATCGCTGGACGAACGAGCTGACTGCGCCGAGCGACTACAATATACGAACGCAACGGATCGGCACGCCCGTCCTTCATGCCCTTGAGGTAGCGCAACATTTTCTCTCGTCCGATGAGAGGGTGCCGCCAGGTTTTAGGACCTTGTCGGCCTTCTCCATTGGGATCGGGGGCAGCAATTCCGAGATATTCGTGAACCTCGTGCCAGTCGACCTAAACGCGTGGCGACGAAACGGTCCCAAGAGACCTGAGAGCTGCTATGTGCCCGAATGGGACGGGAATCTGACGGTCGTCGTCAACGAGAAAGCTTGGCGGGTCGATGAAGTTGTTGTCTGTCCATAGCACGGAAGGATCGCAACATCGCTCGCCGGGTCCGGCCGAATCGCAGGCATCGATCGGCGCGCCAGGCGCGACGGCGCAGGTACCCTACGCGCTCCGAAAGTGATGCTTGACGCCGGCTCCATACGGGGAGGCTTTCCAGCGGACTACTACGCACGGATGATCCCGCCACAGGATCAGCCGCTCGTTCGCGCCATCGCCGCGGCAACTGGAACGGACCGGTACCCAAAGATTGATGTTGAACTGCAGAGCGGTACGGATAAACCGTGGACCTGCGCTTTCGAAGGCAGCGAGGACCGAAGCTCGCTCTTTACAACACCGAATCCGCTCGTCGCGGGGCTCGCTGCGAACGAGTCATACGTACTGTACCTCATAAATGCGCGGACGCATCGCATCGACGAAGTATCAATCTCAACTCCCGCAGAGTGCGCAGCGTCCGACTTAGCGAATGGGAGATTGTTCGTGGCCACGGCAATAAACGTCGTAGCTATCGGAAGGAGCGGCTTTTTGTGGGGCTCCAAGCGAGTATCGCTCGACGGCATATCGATGCTAACCTACGCGGAGGGTTGTGTCCGCGGCGTCGGAAACGAGCCCGGAGGAAATCCGGTGAAGTTTTCCGTCAACGCATCAAGTGGCGAAGCGCACGGTGGATTCGACTTCAACCTAGCTGGACCGGAATAGGCCTACCGCCGTTGCCGCGCTCGCGAGGCCGCATCGCGCTAGCCGGCGTTGCGGCTTAGCCTAGGCTCTCAGCTGCCGCAGCCCGGCGGCGATCGCAAATGCCTCGCAGTTAGCTCGCGGCGCGCTCGCAGTCTCCCTGTTAAGCGTTATGATCTAAGCTGCGAGGCTGCTGCGAGCTACGCTGCCGCGCTGCGAGGCGCTCGCAGCTGCAATGCGTGCAAAGCTGCAAGGCGACAACGGCCTCGCCATCGGAGGCCGGGGTGCAGGGGTTGCGGTGCCGAAAATGTACCCGCGAGTGCGAGAATGTGGCCGGTCTACGGCTTCAACGAGAAGACGGTTCCCCATCCGGCCATGCCGCCGCTAGTGGTTGTGCCGTAGAGCGTGTCATTGATCTTGAGCAAGCCCGCGTACGGGTGCTTACCGTCGTTGTCGCCCGAGCCGAAACTGTAGACTACCGTCTCCGCACCGGTCGTGCTTATTCTGTAGACGGTCCCTTCGTCGTGGGCGCCGCCAAGCTCCGTCGTGCCGTAGAGCTCACCGTTCATCTCGGTCACGCCCGCGATCGGGTCCTTTCCGTCGGAGCCGCCGCCGAAGCTGTGGAGAACCGTCTCCACGCCCTGAGCAATGCGATAGACGGTCCCGCGGCCGTGCGCGCCGCCCGCGTTCGTTGTGCCGTAGAGCGTGCCCTTTACGCCCAGCACACCAGCAAAGGGGGTCTTCCCATCGGAGCCCAAGCCGAAGTAGTGCACCACCTGTTCCGTACCGTTGTTAAAAAGTGAGTAGACGGTGCCTCCATCGGCCACGCCGCCTCTAATCGTCGTGCCGAAGAGCGGGTCGCCATTCACATTGGTCAAGCCCGCAGTGGGGCTCGCACCGTCGTAGCCGAGACCGAAGTCGTGCCCTTTGAAGAATTTATACGGACGTTTAACATAGACGATTCCCCTATCGTACCGGCCACCATACGTCGTCGTGCCGTAAAGGGCGTCGTTCTTGCTAATCAAGGCGCCGTCCGGGTGCGCGCCGTTGTCGCCATCGAAGCTGTGCACAACATTCTCGTTGCCGGTTGCGTCTATAGTGTAGACGGTTCCCTTGCCGTGTGCGCCGCCGAAGCGCGTTGTGCCGTCGAGCGTGCCGTTCACGTCAAGTAAGGCTCCTCCTCCGGGCGAATCACCGTCTGGGCCCGAGAAGCTGTGCAGCACCGTTTCCGTGCCGGTTTTGCTTATACTGTAAACCGTCCCGAAGTCGTGTAAGCCGCCCAAAGGCGTCGTGCCGTAGAGCGTGCCGTTCACTTCGATCAAGGCGCTTTCAGGGCTTTTCCCGTCGTTGTTCGAGCCGAAGCTGTGCAACGTCTGAAAGGTGATCGCCGGCCGAGTATGAGTCGCTTGAGTTGTAGCCGTAACGGGCGCGATTGTAACTGGCGGCTGCGATCCGCCGCAGGCTGCGAGAAATGCCACGGCCGCGCAAATGCTAAGCGCGTGGCTAAAACCTGAAATCCTCACTTGTCTTGCTCCATGTTCCGTGAACGTCTCGGGGGCTGGCTACGTTCGGCGTGGCGCCTCGTTTCCAGCTTTGACCAGAGCGAGCAAGGCATCCCAGTGCCGCGGGTGCGGCACGCGCCTGCCGCCTCGGATGCGCGAGCACGCCGCGAGCCAAACGTCGTTGCAAACTTTGCACGAAGCCCCGAGCGGGGCAGGGCGATCGGCGGATGCGCGAAAACCCCTTATTTTACGAGCTTTTTGCGAGGCCCGGCGATCGAGGCGCGAGGCCCAGGGGTGGCCCGGTTTCGGCCCTTTAACCCTATGCCCGTGCCGCAGCTTAGCGGGATAGGAGCTATCTAATTCAAAACGCCGCCCCCTCCCGGCCGTCTAGGCTCAGCCGATCGAGACGGCGCGATCTAGGCCGCGAGGCTGCTGCGAGCTAGGCTTCTGTGATGCGAGGCGCACGCAGCCGCAATGCGAGCGGGGCGTCTCAGCAACGACGTCCTTGCGATCGCGGGCACTGACCGGGCGCGGGGTAGAGGCGCTGAACGCCCGCATCCGCTCACGCAATCGTTAATAAGGAAAGGATTGGAGCGCAATCCCCGTGGTCCAGCGATGCGGGCGGCTCGGCTAATGGTTGGGCAACGACACGCCTTGCGCCGCGAGGGAATGGCGAATTGCGCCGAGTTGTTCAGACGAGAAAATTTGGCTGAGCGCTTGTTTTAGTTGCTCGGGGGTCATATTGTTGACGTTCGGCTCGAGCTTCCTTAGCTGGCGGAGCTGGCCGATCGTCGGGTTTGCGGCCTTGACCGCGGTCTCTAACTGCTGTTTGGTAGGCGGTTGCGACTGTGCCATCGCGGCGGCCCCGGTAACGACGAGAGCTGCCGGCATAACGGCGGTTCCAAGGACGCCAGCCAGCGCGAGGAGACGAAGTGTTTGCATGAGGACACGTTCTTTCTTATGGCTTAAGCGGTGATTTTTCGAGTCATCCTCCCTTTCCGGCGAGCGCAGCCCGATTCCGCCTCATTTCATAAGCGCGTTCGCGCTCTTTGCGGCATCGCGCCCGGCACACCGATCGGCGTCTGCAATCCGCCGCAGCCTGCCAGCAATGCCAAAGCGGCGCCAATCGTTAAGGCGTAGCCGCTAAGACCCAAGCTGCTCATCTGCCTTGCTCCCCTCGCTCGTGAATGCCACGCAGCCTAGCATCGTTTCGGCTTAGCCCAACTGAGCCCTCGCGGCGGCCAATCCGGGGCGCGATCTAAGCCGCTTTGCCCGCCATGCGGCACCGCGACGCTGCGCATCTCGGTAGTGCTCGCGAAGCCCAGAGCCTGCAATGTAGCGCGGCCTCGCGAGCGCGACGCCGTGAGAAGTGCGGGGCGGGTTATGGCGCTAGTGCGAATACGGTGCCGTAATCGCAGCTTTGTGAAGCGGATCTAGGGCAACTTGGGAGTGAAATTCCGCCCGCAGCGGTCGTCCCGTATAGCGTTCCGTCTACATCAATCAATCCCGCTTCGGGAAGGAGTCCATCGTTTTCACCGTAGGTAAAGCTGTGGAGCACACGTTCATTTTTACCATCGGTCGTTACGCGAAAGACGGTTCCGGATGTCCCACTACCACCTGCCGAAGTCGTTCCATACAGCACTTCCTTTACATCAATCACGCCAGCCGTAGGGCCGATCCCATCCGAACCGTTATTGGTGAAGCTGTGCAGCACTTGTTCATCTGTTCCGGTTTCGCGGACCTTAAAAACAGTTCCGTAGTCGGCCGAACCGCCTGCTTCGGTTGTGCCGTAGAACCAACCATTCTTGGCGATTACACCTGCTTCGGGAGCCGAGCCATCTTTGGTCGATGGGCCAAAGCTAAATACAATCTTTTCGACGCCCGTCGTGCTTATGCTGAAGATGCCTCCGCCGCCGTTACCACAGTCGCCTGGGGCCGTTCCGTAGAGCAAGCCGTGTACGTCTATTAGATTCGACAGGGGATAGGCACAATCGGGCTGGCCACTGAAACTGTGCAGTACCCGCTCACGACCGTCTGAAATGCGAACGCTGAAGACCGTTCCGGCGCCGTAGCTGCCGCCCTGGTAGGTCGTCCCGTAAAGAACGCCGTGCAGCGCGGTCAGGCTCGCCCTTGGATCGACCCCGTCGGCCCCCTTGCCGAAGCTGTGCAGCACGCGCGCGTTTTTGCCATTCGTCCCGACGCTGAAGACCATGCCGGCGTTGAACTTGCCACCCCCCACGGTCGTACCATAGAGCATACCATTGACAGCGACAAGCCCTGCTACGGGGCCGCCCTCATAAGCCTCGAAGCTAAGCAATACGCGCTCATTTAGTCCGCTCGTGCCGATGCTGAAGACCGTTCCAGCGCCAGGGAGGCTGCGAAAGTAGTATGAACCGCCGTATTCAGTCGTGCCGTAAAGCGTGCCGTTGACGTCGATCAGCGGCGCCACCGGGAAAGCACCGTATAAGCCGAAGACATTGCTGCCAAAATCGAACAGCACTCGGTATTTTGTACCAGTGTTGCGCGCTTGCAGCCGCGTAGCAATGCTTTGCGGCATCGCGCCCGCCGCGCCGATCGGCGGCTGCGATCCGCCACATGCCGCAAGCAAACACGCCGCAACACCGGATAATGCGCAACGTCCAAAACGTGAAGCCACCAGTGCTCCATCCTCCGATAGCAAGCTTCGACGGCGGGGCCGGCTTCCCGGAGCCGCGTGCCAGCCACCATCCTTCCGCGATAGGAACGAAGCGTTAATGAATTGCCATACCTGTGGGCCAAGCAAGACCCGTGTGACTTCCCCCGATTACTCTGATCGGACGAACGTTACCATTTGAGCCCGCCTCGTAGACCGCAACGCGGCCCTCAAACTTCTTTGCCCCTTTGTTGAAGATATTCGCTACGTAGATATTGCCTTTAGAATCGACCACAGTTCCTTCCGTACCGGCTATCCCGGCTCGATGGCCGTGAATATCTTGGATAGGCCCGACGTTACCGTTTGCGCCCGCAGCGTAAACCGTCGCGCTATTGTCGTCGTAGTTGGCTATGTAGATGTTTAGGCTTGAGTCAAGCGCAACCTGAGTGGGCAAATATATTCGCGTAAGGGCGCCTTCGATGGTCCGCGTCGGTGCGGCGTTCCCCTTGCTGCCCGCGGGATAAAAGGTGATGTAGTTGTAACGGTTGGTAACGTAGATGTTGCCGCTTGCGTCCAATGCGATGCCATTGGGGAGTACGAGTTGCGTGCTCGGGCCTAGAATTGTTTCTATTGGCTTGACGTCGCCGGTCGCGCCTGGCGGGTAGATAGTTATCGATCCATTTCCGTATTCATCCGTTCGGCTGTTTAAAGCGTAGATGTCGCCATTTACCGAATCGATGGCGATCCCGGTTGGCGTCGCCAGTCCGGTCTTCGGGCCGTGGATGGTCTCGACCGGCTTGGCGTTGCCGGTAGCGCCCGGCGCGTAGACAGTCACGGAAGAAACAGCCGTGTTTGCCGCGTAGATGTTGCCGCTTGCGTCCACAGCGACATCATGCGGGAAGCGCAAACCGGTTTTCGAGCCCTGTATGTCTTGGATCGGCTTCGCATCGCCGGTCGCGCCGATTGGGTAGACGGTCACGCTGCTGGTATTCCGGTTCGCGACATAGAGGCATGGACATGAAGTGGTGCCGTGTTCTCTCAAGTCTCCATTGCCGTGAGCGGAACTTGGTAGGCTCGGTGGTATAACGCCCGGCGCGGTGATCGGCGACTGCGATTCGCCGCAGCCTGCCAACAATGCCGCAGCCACGCAGCTATTTAACGCGTAGCGGCCAAGATCCAAGCTTCTCATCTACCCTGCTCCTCGCTCCGTGAACGCCGCGCAGCGCACCTTAGCGCACATCGGCTGATATTCAGTATGATCACTCGTTTAGGTTACCAACTAAAAACGACAAGCCCGTTGCCCGTAGCGTTTTTCCAATTCTGCCAGTAGTGCACTTTCGTGGCGCGCGACTCAGCATATGAAGAACCGCCGCCTCCTCCACCGCCGCCGCCATAGCCGTTACAAGCGCTACCGCCCCCACCACCGCCAAAGTAACCGCCGCCGCCGCCGCCGCCAACGTAGGGCGGCGAGCGCATCGTACCGCCGCGCCCGCCGACACCGCGCGCGCCATCAGCACCTCGACTGCCAGATCGTCTGCAAGGGCGCCCGAAGTCGGGCGAAACTCCGCCTGCGCCCTCGAAATCGGGCGGGGATCCGCCTGCGCCCCCGGCGCCGCCTTCAGTTTGAGTGCCGCCCGCACCGCCCAGCCCCCCATTGGAACCGCCATATGTATTGCCAGGGGCACCACGGCCGCCGACGAGACCGCCCCCTCCACCACATCCGGTGTAAGTGTTGTCCGAGCTGCTGTCTTCCCTATTGTTGCCGCCTTGGCCGCCACCGCCAGCGGCCACAAGGATACGGTTCTGCCGTCGACCCGGCGGAGTGCGGACGTCAGACGCGCCGCCTCCGCCGTCGGCTGCGGAACCGCCGCCGCTGCCTCCACCGTTGAAACCAGGGCCCAATCGGCTGCCCCCGCCGCCGACATATATAATCAATCGCTCTTTTGGTCTAACGGGAATCACCGCATAAACTCGCCCGCCGTTCCCGAACGTACGCCCGGAATAGGTCTTGTTCGCGGTGCACCCGCCGCCGGCTGCGCCGCGCACGACGACGCTAATGCGCGTGACGCCGGTCGGCACCACGAACTCTTGCTCTTCGCCCGTGTAGTGAAACGTGGCGTTTCCGCCGACTGCGGTACGGAAGTCGGCTCGCGCGCCCGGCACGACCGGCGGCTGCGATCCGCCGCAGCCTGCTAACATTGCGGCAGCCACGCAGATACTTAACGCATAGCACCCGAACCGTGGGTTCCTCATCTTGTGCTCCTCGGTCCGTGGACGCCACGGCGCCCAACAATATTTCCGCACGCCTGCTCAATTCCATCGCAGCAACCAAGCTCGCAGCGTCAAAACCACCTCAGCCCATGCCTCCGCGGCCACCTCGCCGAATCGGCGGCGCCTCGTCGCTACGCGGTGAGGCGTTCGAGGGCCGCCTCGATCTTCCGGATCGTCGAAGGGTGTGGTATCGTCCCTTCGTTCACGAACGCCTGAAGCTTTGAACGCGGCCGCCGCTCATGCGTGCGATTCGCTTAATGCCAGATCAACACCTCAAGATAATTGGCATTGGGATAGCGGGTCTACGCGTTAAGCGCCGCGATCTATGCCGCTAAACTGCGAGGCGCTCGCAGCTGCGATGCGAGCAAGGCTGCAAGGCAACAACGGCCTCACAAGCGCGAACGCCGTGCAAAGGGCGGGGCGGCGGGGGAGAGATCAGAGGTCGCGTGAGCTACGTTAAATAAGTTCGATCATGTGAGCGCATTCGGGAGAAGGTGAGGCATCATTAAGAAGCAGATCTGGTTCGTGACTGGGGCGGGCCGCGGTATGGGCGTCAACATCTCGAAGGCTGCTCTGGCTGCGGGCCATGCAGTCGTCGCTACAGGGCGCAGCCCCGAGCGAATCAAGTCCGCGCTCGGAATTCACGATGACCTCCTCGTCGTTAAGCTCGACGTTACTAATCCCGGCGACGCGAAGGATGCCACGCGTGCCGCCGTCCAGCGGTTCGGCCGGATCGACGTTCTTGTTAATAACGCGGGTAACTTTTACGCCAGATTCTTTGAGGAAATCGCACCCGAGGAGTTCCGCGCGCAGGTCGAGACCACCATGTTCGGCCCAATGAATGTCGCTCGCGCGGTCCTTCCTGTCATGCGCGCCCAACGCTCCGGCCTCATCGTAGCTATTTCTTCAACTGCTGGCGTCGTTGGTCAGGAATTTTGTACTGCTTACTCAGCGTCTAAGTTCGGGGTCGAGGGCTGGATCGAGTCCCTCACTCCAGAGGTCGCGCCCCTTGGCATCCAAACGATGCTAGTCGAACCTGGCTTCTTCCGTACTGAACTCCTCACGCCGGAGTCGACGATATATGCCAAGCCCTCAATCGACGACTACGCGGAGCGCAGCGAGCACACTGTCGCCGCGTGGAACAACACGAACGGAAAGCAGGGCGGTGACCCCGCTAAGCTTGCTGAGGCGCTCGTATATCTCGCAAGCCTGGACGAGCCGCCGCTTCGCCTCGTGGCGGGTGCCGATGCGGTTGCGGCCGTTAAGAAGAAGGCAGACGAGCTGATCTCGCAGGCAGATGCCTACGGCGAGCTGTCCGGTAACCTCGCGCTTGAAGACGAGCCGCCGAAAACGAAGCCGCTAAGCCAAGCCGCCGCACTGCGAGGCTAAGCTGTAACGCATCCTAGCGCGATGCGGCCTAAGATGTCGCCGCTAGCGTCCACTGCGATGCCTAGTGGAAAGTTGACGAAATAAATATTCGATCTGCTGCCGCCGCACTGCGGATACTCAGCAATGATATTATCAACAGAGTCGGTGACGTAGACATTTCCCACTGCGTCGGTTGCGACATCAACTGGGTTTCGGAGTTGTCCCGAATACGTGCAGCTCGGCGAAGAGTTGCTGGGCTTGTACTCCGTTACGTTATGTCCGCCTCCGTTGGCAACGTACAGGTTGCCATTCTTGTCGATCCACTCCCCATAGCTTCCATTGAGACCTTTCTTGATCTTTCGGGCGTAGTGATAGGTCTTGTTCTTGAGCACTATCACCTCGTTACCGGAAATGGAGACAAAGAGGTCGCGGTCGATCGCTGCCGGATGTGAGTTTACAATCGGGGCGAGCGTATGCAGCGGACCACCCGAGACGCCAGCCGTCTGGCTCGGTGCCGAGCCCTGCCATGTGCCGGAACATCCGGCAAGCACCGCAACCGCACTCGCGGTCACGGCGGCGCCCGAAAACGAACGCTGAAGGGCCGAAGAGTCCATAACTCCCCTTTTACGCGACCGCGAATCACTCAGCCGCGCTTATGCCCACGATAGCACTTCGGCCTGGCGTGCGCAAGGTGGCTTACCCATATGCTTATTGGACAATCTCGTCGTTATGGAGTCAATGCGAACGCGGTTCCACAGCCCTGGTGATGATCGCACTTCAAACTCCCGCCGCTGGGCGTCGTCCCATAAAGAGTACCGTTGACATCGATCATGTTGCTATTGGGGCTTGCCCCACCGGAGCCGCCAAGGAAGTAGTGGAGCGTCGTCAGATAGCCGGCGGTGGTAACACTGTAAACGACTCCACAGCTGTCGCACTGCCCGCCGGCCTCTGTCGTACCGTACATGATCCCCCTCACGTTTACCAAGCCGGCGTACGGGTAGCGCGGACCGTCGCTCGCGGGAGTGAAGGTGTGCAGCACCTTCTCCCTGCCGGAAGTGGTAATGCTATAAACGACTCCGCAAGCAATCTGACCAACTTCATAACATATCGCATCGCCGCCCGCAGGCGTGGTGCCGTACAGGGTGCCACTCACGTCGATCAACCCCGCGGTCGGCATCGCGCCGTCGGGTGCGCTACTGAAGCTGTGCAGCACTTTCTCGGTGCCGGTCGTGGTTATACTGTAAACGGTTCCGTAGCCGGATGACCCGCCGGTGTAGGTCGTGCCGTACAGAGTCCCCTTCACGTTGATCAGGCCCGAGACTGGGAACGCCCCGTCGTGGTTGCGACCGAAACTGAAGAGCACTTTTTCCGAGCCGCTTGTGCTAATGCTGTAAACGGTTCCGTTGCCGGAGGATCCGCCCCATTTCGTCGTGCCGTACAAAGTGCCATTGACGTCGAGCAGACCCGCGTACGGCTGTTGTCCGTCGTATTTATGATCGAAGCTATGAAGCATCGTCTCCGTGCCGGTCGTGCTAATGCTGTACACAGTCCCGCAGCCTATTCCGCAGCCGCCACCGCCGTTTGCGGTCGTGCCATATAGCGTGCCGTTCACGTCGATCAAATTCCCGGCCGGGTTGGCCCCGTCGGAGCTGCCGCCATGGAAGCTGTACAGGACTTTCTCCGTGCCAGTGGTGCTCACACGGTAAACGGTCCCGCACCCACCCGCGCATCCGTTGCCCCCGCCGTAAGTCGTTCCATAAAGTGTCCCGTTTACGTAGGTCAGGGCCGATTCGGGGT
>Ga0307476_10000376_pt1 | contig 36922 bp, 32 predicted proteins | sample atmos_gasesECM2C_2_FD_203314 | JGI IMG/M metagenome (GOLD analysis project Ga0307476, IMG submission 203314) | Hardwood forest soil microbial communities from Morgan-Monroe State Forest, Indiana, United States - atmos_gasesECM2C_05 | ecosystem: Environmental > Terrestrial > Soil > Temperate... | reverse complement strand
TTGCTGTGCCTGCGCGCGGGCCGGGGGGGGGGGGGCCCGCCCCCTGTGACGGTGTTGCGGGAGCGGGAGCATGAGCTGACTGAGTTGGATGCCGCGTTCGGTGATGTCGTGGCCGGCAGCGGTCGCGCGGTGGCGATCGAAGGGAGCCCCGGCCTGGGCAAGACTCGGTTGCTGCGCGAGGCGCGGTCGAGAGGCCTTGGTGCCGGCTTGGAGATCCTGTCGGCACGGGCAACCGAGCTGGAGCGCGACTTTCCCTTCTCCTTGGTCAGGCAGCTGTTCGAGCCGCGCCTCGCCCTTCTATCTGCCAGTGAGCTGGAGGTTCTGCTCGAAGGTGCGGGAGCCGCCCGCAGCGCTCTCGGTCTGGACCGGGCCAGCGCCTCGACCCATGATGCCTTCTCCGTTCTCCACGCCCTGTACTGGGTGACCGCCACCCTGGCTGACGAGAAGCCGATCCTGCTGACGATCGATGACGCTCACCTCGCCGACGCCGCCTCGCTCGACTATCTGAACTTTGTGCTGCCGCGCCTCGAGGAGCTGCCGATTGGCCTGATGCTTGCGGCCAGACCCAACGAACCAGATCCATCGGGTGGTGTCGGCCGGTTTCTGACTGACACTTCGGTACGTCACCTGCCGCTGGCACCACTCAGCGCCGCCGCTACGGCAGATCTGCTCGCGCAGGAACTTGGAGAGGAGCCCGAGGAGGGGTTCGCGCAGGGTTGCTATGAGGTGACCGGAGGCAATCCGTTCCTGGTCTGCGAGCTGGCCCGCTCGCTTGCCGAGCAGCGAATTGAGCTGACGGCGGAGCAGGCCGAGGTGGTGCGGAACCTAGCTCCGGAGGGGGTGTCGCGAATGGTCTTGACCCGGATCGGCCGTCTATCAGCGGAGGCTAGGGCAGTTGCAAGAGCGCTCGCCATTCTCGGGGACGACAGCGATCCCGCTCTGGTGGCGGATCTGACCAACAGCGAAGTCGACACTGTTCAAAAGGCTGCTGACGAGTTGCGCGCGGTAGCGATACTCGATCCCTCCGCCTCCCTGCGGTTCCTGCATCCTCTGATCCGCAACTCCGTCTACGCAGACGTGCCCGCCGGACAGCGGGCGAACGCGCACGCCCAGGCCGCTGGATTGCTCCGCAGCCGAGGGGCAGTGCCCGAGAGGATCGCGACGCAGCTTCTGGCCAGTGACGCAAATGGAGAACGTGAGACCGTCGAGATCCTCGTCGAGGCAGGGGAACGAGCTTTGGCTACCGGAGCGCCTCGATCGGCAATCTCCTACTTGCTCCGTGCCTGGCGCGAGCCGCCGCCGCCGGAGCTGCGGGCCACAGTTCTAACCCCGCTCTTCGGCGCGGCCATCCTGGCTGCGGACGCCCTGCCGATCGAGACGACGGGGCAGGAGCTCATCGCCGAGGTCGAGCGGGACCCAGTGCTGCGGAGCCGCTTCGCGCCCCAACTGGCGTTGATGTTGAGCATCGGACAGGGGCGGTTCGAGGCGGCCAGCGTGCTGCTTCGCGAAGGGCTCGAGGCCGCAGAAGCGGAGGGAGACACCGAGCGTGCGTTCCAAATGGAGGTGCAACTGAACGGAATTGCCATGGTCGGGCCCGGCTCGCCCGGGCAGCAGGTCAACCTTGATCGCTACGCGGGCAGGATTGACCCAGACAGCCGTACCGGGCGCCTGGCCGCTGCGATGGAGATCTTCTCGGTTCTCTTTCATGGAACTGCAGAGGAAGCTGCTGATGCGGCTCATCGCGCGCTGGCGAACGAGGGAGCCTTTTTCGCCGAGGAACCAGAGTTCGTTGCCGCCGGCATGCCGGTGATGGCATTCCTTCTCGCAGGCGACCTCGATGCGGCGATGAGCGGAGTCGAACAGGCCTTGGCTGTTGCCCGGCACCACGATGCGACGAGCATCTTCGTGTTGGCCTGGTATCAGAAGTCGATGGTCGAATTCAACCGAGGAGATCTGGTCGCTGCCGAGGCGGACATGCACCAGGCCGTCGACCTTGCTCGCCTGATCGGGCTTGCGCCTGCTGCGATGTTGGCCGCAGTGCCGCCTCTGCTGCGTATTCAGATCGAACGCGATGAGCTCGAGTCGGCGGAGGCACAGCTGGCAGAGTTTGGAATGGCTTCGGGGTCGATTCCCGAGCATCCCTTCTTGGGGATGCTGCGCGTCAGTCGCGCACAGCTGCGCCTTGAGCGTGGGGAATTCGAGGAGGCAGTCGAGGACTTCGCAATGCTCCCGGCCGGGTTGGAGAGCATTCTGCTCGGCCCGGTCGCGCTTGCGGCAGTGAGTCCGTCTGCGGCCCGTGCGTTCGCTGCGGTGGGAGATGTGGAGCGAGCCCATGCTTTGAGCGAGGAGATTTGGGCCATCGCCCAACGATGGGGTGCTCCACTCACGATCGCCCAGGCGCTTCGGACCCGCGCGGCAGCGGTGGGCGGAGAGGATGGCGTCGCGTTGCTGACCGAGGCGTCAAGCCTGCTGGAGAGTTCGGCGAACCGACTTGAGCATGCCCATGCGCTGTTCGAGCTTGGCGCGACTCTGCGACGGTGCGGGTGCCGCGCCGACTCACGCACGCCGCTGCGAGAGTCGCTGCGTCTCGCTCGGCGCTGCGGGGCGATCAGGCTGGCGAAGCGCGTTCACGATGAGCTCGAGGCGAGCGGCGAGACCGTTCGCAGCTACACGCCGATCGGCGTCGAGTCGCTGACTCCGAGCGAGCGCCGGGTGGCCGAGCTGGCGGCCTCTGGAATGTCCAATCGCCAGATCGCCCAGTCACTGTTCGTCACGATCAAGACGGTCGAGGCGCATCTCAGCGCGACCTACGACAAGCTGGACATCAAGTCTCGGCAGGAGATCCCGGACTCACTCGAGGACTCGTTGGGCTCGTAGGAAAACGGATTTCAGACGATCGTCGTCGAAACGGCCCTAGGAGGATTGGCGAAACCCCCGCCCGCGCCCGGGCGGCGGCGGACACGGCGCGGTGCGGCGTCCTCAGTCGGCCAAATAGCGCTGCTATTCGGCCTCCCTGCGTCCTTGCCCCGCTTGGTCCGGCGCTCGCCGGATCGCAGACGCGGGTTTCGCCAATCCCTCCTAGGCGCTGCGCCGATTGCGACATTGACCACACCAGGGGCGGGTGAATGTCGCAATCGCGGAATCAAGGGCGCGGCGGCGGCGGCCGACAAGGACGTATGGAAAACACTCGGTCTCGTCTCCGCCGCCATCTCTCCTTCGCCAACGTCGTCGCCTGCATCGCCCTCTTCGCCGCCCTCGGCGGGGTCAGCTATGCCGCCACCACGATCAACGGCAACGAAATCAAGAAGCGCACGATCGGCGCCGGCAAGCTGAAGGACGGGACCCTGACCAGCAAGCAGGTCAAGGCGGACGCCCTGACCGGGAGCGTGATCGACGAGTCGACGCTGAAGATCGTGCCTTCGGCGCAGACGGCCACTGCCGCGACGAGCGCGACCACCGCCCAGAGCGCCACCACGGCGCAGACCGCAACCACCGCCCAGAGCGCGACCACGGCGCAGACCGCGACCACGGCCCACAGCGCTACGACGGCCGCGACCGCCACCGACGCAGACCACGCGACCGAAGCCGACACCGCCGGCGACGCCGAAACGCTCGAAGGCTTCAGCGCCGACGACCTCGAGCTCTCCTGTCCCACCACGACGGAACCGTTCGGCGGCGTCTGCTGGGACAAAAACGTGCGGCCGATCAAAACCTGGATCGGGGCCTCGATCGAGTGCGGCGAAGAAGGCGGTCGTCTGCCCTCGCTGAGCGAACTGATCGCCTACCTCGCCCAGCCCGGGAACCAGGTGTTGGCAAGCAATTGGTCGGCAGACGTGATCGACCTGCCCGGTCCTGGCGAAAAAGAGCTCGTCCTGATCAGGGACGAGACCACGACGGACAGCAAACCGTCGGCGCCGGGCAGCTTCGGGTTTCGTTGCGTCTTCTATCCCTCGAACTGATGCGCCGCCGGCTCAGGCCGGGCGGTCCGCGCCCGCCTCTGCGCCCTCGCGCTCGCGCCACTGGTCGACCGAGTCGTTGACGTAGGCGAGCAGGCCCGGGTCCAGCCGGTAGCGGCCCTTGCGGTCATAGCGGCGGACGAAGAAGGTGCCGAAGGCGAGCCAGAAAGCGAGGCCGGCGACGGTGTAGAGGGCGCCCTCGGTGAGGCCGGCGTCGCCACGCGCTTCGAAGTAGAGGATCGACCTGACGCCGGCGAGGATCTGGCGCAGCGGGTCGAGGTGGCTGATCGCCTCGAGGACGGGGGGCAGGGCCTGGATCGGGACGGTGCCCCCGGCCGAGGCGAGACCGAGGTAGACGAAGATGACCAGCGCCAGCAGCTGGCCCTGGGTGCCGAGGGCGGCGATCAGGGCGAGGGTGCCGACGGCGACCGTCGCGGCGCAGAGCCAGCTGTAGAGCCAGAGCAGGATCGGGTCGGGTGCATCCATCCCCAGCAGGACGGCGGCGACGAGCAGCATCACCGCGGTGAGGACGCCGGTCAGCACCGCAGCCACCGCCCACTTCGCCAGCAGCGTCTGCCAGCGGCTGATCAGGACCGGCCGCCGCAGTTCCCAGTGCGGGCCGATCTCGCTCGGGGCGAAGCCGAGGGCGCCGTCGAGGACGCCGTTGACGATCGCGGCGCTGAGGAAGCCGCACATCAGCGTCAGCAGCGCGGCGTAGAAGGCGCTGAGGCCGAGGGCGGCGGTCGAGGGCAGCGGCCGGTAGGGCTCGGCCTGCTGGGCGATCGGGTCGTCCAGGGCCGCCCGGGTTGCGGTGCTGTCGGTTGGCGAACGCGCCTTGAGCCGCCGGCCGAGCCCTTCCGAGATCGCGGTCAGCGCTGGCTGCAGGACCCCGGTCGCCAGGTTCGCTCCCGTGACTCCGGCCCGCGGGTTGGAGAGGACGAGGACGGTCGGCGCCCGCGGCCGCCCGCGCTCCGGCGCGGGATAGCCGGCGATCGTCAGCGCTGAGGTCGTGAAGTCGGGCGGGATCACGACCGTCGCGTAGGCCTTGCCGGTATCCATCCGCTCGCGGGCTTCGGCCAGCGACATCGGCTCGACGTCGAGCTTGTCGGCGACCGCCGGCGCCCCGATCAGCGCCGCTTCGACGTCGCGGCCGAGCTCGAACCGGGGCCCGCCCGTGCCGGCGCCGGTGTCCTCGTCGACCACCGTCACCGGCAGCCCGTGCATGTGGCTCAACGGGTCGACGGTCGAGCCAACGTAGAGAACCGTGATGATCGCGATCAGCACCGAGCCGACGACGAGCGGCGCGATCCAGAGCGGGCGTTGCCGGAGCAGATCCAGAGCGCGCGCACCGGTCTTCATCGCGCCGCGAGTATAGGTCGCCCGGTTACGTCGGTTTGGCTTCTTTGTCGGAGCCTTCCTCGTCGGCGGCCTTCTTGCTCGAGCTGGGGCTCATCAGACCTGCCGCTCTTTTGTCGACGTACTGGGTCAGCAGCTGCCCGGAGAAGCCGAAGAGGACGGCGTAAACGAGCAGTGAATACCCTTTGTTGCCGGCCGGGGGGACGAGGAACCCAGCCTGGACGAAGAGGACCCCGAGCAGGCCGGTGACCGCGCCCGTGACCGGCTTCAAGAACGTCTGCCACGCTTTCGGGTCGTAGCGTGAGGGAGGCGTCGCGGCTTCGGTCAAGCCGAAGGCGAGGGCCAGCGAGCCGCCGATCGCTCCCAACAGCGCGATCACGGCGACCGACGACCCTTCCGGCCCTGGCGGGCAGCGTTTGCCTTTCGGGCAGAGGGTCAGGAAGTCGGGATTGATTCCGTGCCAGATGGCGGCGACAAGGACGAGCAGTGCCAGCAGCGCCGTGACCACGATCAGGAGATTGCGGAAGGCCCGGAGGTCGGCATAGCGCAACCGGTTGGCGGCGATCACGTCCATCAGCGCCTGCCGCACCGCGACGCGATCGAGCGGCGGCCTCTTGGCAACCGTTTCCTTCTTTGGGTCGGTGGTATCGGTCTTGGATTTGAGCTGCGCTGTGAGGACTTCTTCGTGGTGATCGCGCCGCTTCGATGCGTTCATCGCGCTTTCGATCCAGGCCAGCAGCCGCGGGATGGTCGCCCGCACGTTCCGCTTGCGCTCGACCCCGACCAGAGCCAGTTCGGCGTGGTGCACCGCTTCCCAGGCTTGGGTGATCTGGGATCCGGTCCACCAGGCCTTGAGCCGAAACGTCCAGCTCTTGGTGGCCACGTCTTTCGCGGTCGCGAGACTGGCTTTGACCGACTCCAGGATCTCTTTCTTTTCTTCAGCTCTTTTCGGTTTCGATTTGTGTGCGGCGGCCGCTTTGCGCCGGGTTTCGAGTTCGTCGACGCGGCTCACCACTTCCGCCTGCCAGATGCCGCTCTTGATGATCTGCATGCCTGTCAGCGCCTCCGCATCGCTGCCGGGATGGACGGCGCGATCACCGCCCGGCGGACAACCTATCCGGGTTATTGCGAACTGGTGCGTATGCCTTTATTGGTCGAGATCTATCTCGCTTCCCGGTGGATATCTCGGATATACTCTCGCCATGGCAAAGGTCCTGGTCTCACTCGACGACCGGCTGCTGAAGCGAATCGATCGCGCCGCGAAGGCGAGCGGCGAGTCGCGCAGCGCCTACCTGGCTCGCCTCGCCGAAGACGACGCGGCGCGGGGGAGGGGTCCAGGTAAGGAGCCCGGGGTGCGGGCGGCGCTGCGTCGACTCGAGCGTCTCTTTGCCGACGCCCCGGCGACCGACTCGACCGCGGCCGTGCGGGCGGCGCGGGACGCGCGTTGAACGAAGCCGTCCTCGACGCCTCGGTCGTCCTCAAGTGGTTTCACGCCGAGGGGGAGCGCAACGTCGAGGCGGCGCGGGAGATCCGCGGCCGTTACGAAGCCGGCGACCTCTACGTACTGGCGCCGCCGCTGCTCTGGCTCGAGCTCGTCAACGTCGCCGCCCGCAGCTGGCGCTGGAGCGGCAAGCAGCTCGACGACCTGGCGGCGACCCTGCCCCAGCTCGGTTTCGAGGTCGTGCAGCCGGGCCTTCCCCGCCTCGGCTCCTGGGCGGCTACGGGTCTCACCGCCTACGACGCCGCCTATGTCACGGTCGCCGAGGAAGTCGGCGTCCAGCTGGTCACCGACGACGCCGGGATCGTCCGTGCGGCGCCGGAGACGGCGGTCGCCCTCGGCGGCTGAGCGGCAGCGTTTGAGCGACGGGCGCCGAGGCTAGGATCACGCGCCGTGAGCGGCACCGCGATCGAGCGAATCGAGCAGTGGGTCGTGGTGATGTTCGAGAACCGCTCGTTCGACTCGCTGCTCGGGCACCTGCCGCACATCGACGCCGCCGACGGGTTGCGCGGGCGCGAGGTGACGTTGCCCTACCCCGGTGGCGAGGTGCCGGTGAGGCCGGACGCGACCTTCAACGAGCCGCTGCCCGATCCCGGCGAGGGCTACGCCAACGTCAACGTCCAGCTCTTCGGCTCCTACCTGCCGGAGTCCAACGCGGGGCGCTCCGCCTACCCGATCTTCCCCGACTTCATGGAGGCGCCCTACAACCTGCCACCCGGCGCCGGGGAGCCGACGATGGATGGCTTCGCGGTCGACTTCCACGCCAACTTCAGCTGGGAGAAGCAGCGGCCGCCGAGCGCCGAGGAGATGCTGACGATCGGCCGCGTCTTCACCCCGGAGACGGCGCCGGTGATCAACGCGCTCGCCCGCGAGTACGCGGTCTTCACCCGCTGGTTCTGCGAGGTCCCGACCTGCACCTTCCCCAACCGCTCCTTCTATCACTGCGCTTCGAGCATGGGCAAAGTCGACAACGAGGCGATCCTCAACTACGCCTGGGATCAGCGGCTGCCGAACCTCTTCGACCTGCTGACCGATCGCGGGATCGATTGGCGCGGCTACTACGACCCCTCGCAGGTCGTCCTCGACTGCGCGATCAACCTCGGCGGTCTTCACCACATCGCCGAGTGGAAGGAGCACTCCGGTAGCCGCGACCAGTTCTTCGCCGATTGCGCCGCCGGCACCCTGCCGCCCTACACCTGGTTCGAGCCGAAACTGATGTTCGGCGAGCTCGACGACTACCACCCGCCGACCGACATCCGCGCCGCCGAGGAGCTGTTGGCGCGGGTCTACGAGGCGGTGCGCTCCTCGCCGCAGTGGGAGTCGACGGCGCTGCTGATCCTCTTCGACGAGCACGGCGGTTGCTACGACCACGTGCCACCGCCGCCCGCTCCCGTCCCCGACGACTTCGAGGGCGAGCAGGAGTTCAAGTTCGACCGCTTCGGAGTGCGGGTGCCGGCGATCGTCGTCTCCCCTTATACGGAGCAGGGAACCGTCGTCGACAGCCTCTTCCACACGACCTCGGTCCTGCGCACCCTGCGCGAGCAGCTCGACCTCGGGCCGGCGCTGACCCGTCGCGACGAGGCGGCGCCGACGCTTGAGGTTGCCTTCAACCGCTCCGAGCCCCGTGCCGACCGCCCGGCGATCGCCGCGCTCCCGTTCAGCGCGCCGGCGCCGCCGACCGAAGCCGAGAAGAAGGCCGCCTTCGGCGACGCGCCCGACCTGGGGCTGCTGGTGGCGAAGGACAAGGAGCACGTCTCCCAGATCGGCGCCGCGACCCTGCGCAACGCCGCCCGCCGCTTCGAGCAGGACCTCGACGACCTGCCCCGCACCGCCAGCAGCGCCCGTGAGTGGCTCGCCCACCACGTCGCTCGCGACGACCGCCTTTGATCGCTGACCTTGTCATGAAAATATGCAACTCATGGCCGAGGGCAATGGAGACCTGAAGCACATGACCGCTCACGAGTTCGTGCGGCGGTTGCGAAGTCACGCTGACGAGACCGATCACCACTACACCTTTTGGCTGGGAGCGGGATGCTCGGTGACCTCGGGAGTTCCCGCTGCCGCTGCGCTCGTTCGTGAACGGTGGTTGCCGCAGCTGCACGAATTCAAGGGGCGCCACGAACGCACCGTCGAGGAGTGGGCGAAGGCAACCTTTCCCAGCTACGATCCCGACGACCTCGCCGCACTCTACGGACCGGTCATGGAGGAGCTGTTCCCCCTCAAACACGAAAAGCAAGGGGAGACCGAGAGGCTGTGCGAGAAGGCGGCTCCAGGCTTCGGCTATGCCGTGCTGGCCGCGTTGATGTCCCGTGACGACGGCGTCTTCAGTGGGGCCCTGACGACGAACTTCGACGACCTCGTCGCCGATTCCATGTACGTCTACGGGGATCGGCGGCCGCTCGTGATCCAGCACAACGCCCTGGCCGGATTCGTTCGCCCGGGGATGGTGCGGCGGCCTCTCGTGGTCAAGGTGCACGGCGACCACCGCTTGAATCCGATGCACACCAGCGAAGAAACCGCCGATCTCGAAGAGGGCATCCGTCGCGGGGTGCAGGGCCTCCTGCGCGACCGCGGCGTCATCTTCATCGGCTATGCGGGCAATGACTCCGGAGTGCTGAAAGCACTGGAAGGCCTGCCTGACGACGCTATTCCCCTCGGTGTCTGGTGGGTGTCTCGGCGTGAGCCCCAGAGTGCCATCCGACCCTGGCTGGAGAGCCGGAAGGCGACTTGGGTTCAAGCGGATGGCTTCGACGAGCTGATGCTTCTCTTCCGCGAGGGGTTCGAGATCGACCATCCCACCGCCCAGAAGTTCGAGCGAATGATCAGCCGCTACCGAGAGACCTACGAGGAGCTGGGTTCGCGCATCCAAGACCTTCCCGAGACCGCACCGGACTCGGTGGCGCTCAAGGAGGCGGCACGAAGTGCCCGCGAAACGGCATCGGACTGGTGGGGATTCGAGCTGGAGGCCAGGCAGTTCAAGAACGAGGATCCGGCGCGCGCGGATGAGATATATCGGGATGGCATTGCCCAGCTCGAGGACCCCCGACTGATGGCGAACTATGCACTCTTCCTCGACCAAACCCGCAAGGACTACGACCGCGCCGAGGAGTACTACGAGCGCGCGCTCGAGATCGAACCGGAGAACCCCATCAACCTCGGCAACTACGCGATCTTCCTGCAGGGCATCCGCAAGGACTACGACCGCGCCGGGGAGTACTACGAGCGCGCGCTCGAGATTGACCCGGAGAAACCCACCAACCTCGGCAACTACGCGTTCTTCCTGAAGAACATCCGCAAGGACTACGACCGCGCCGAGGAGTACTACGAGCGTGCGCTCGCCGCCGAACCGGAGGACGCCACCAACCTCAACAACTACGCCGCCTTTCTGCGCGACGTCCGCAACGACGACGACCGCGCCGAGGGGTATTACGAGCGCGCGCTCGCGGCTGACCCCGATCACGCCAACGCCCTCGGGGGTTACGCCCTCTTCCTGCAGGCAATCAGCAAGGACTACGACCGCGCCGAGGAGTACTACGAGCGCGCGATCAAGGCTGACCCGGAGAACCCCATCAACCTCGGCAACTACGCGACCTTCCTGCACCACTTCCGCAAGGACTTCGACCGCGCCGAGGAGTACTACGAGCGATCGATCGAGGCCGGTCCGGAGGTCGCCACCCACCTCGGCAACTACGCATTCTTCCTGAAGAACATCCGCAAGGACAACGACCGTGCCGAGGGGTACTACGAGCGCGCCTTCGAGATCCAGCCGGAGGTCGCCAACAACCTCGGCAACTACGGACAGCTCAAGCTCGAGCGGAAGGATGATGCAGGTTTCGAGCTGGTCGAGAAGGCGCTGCGACTGGCAGATCCGGCGAGTGAAGCTCCCCTGCTCGTCGAGCTCTGGTTCTACTTGCTTGCGCTCGGCAACGAAGAGAGGTCGAAGGAAGCTCTGCCTGAGCTGATCCGGCTGATAGGCGAGGGGGCGCGCTCTCCAGGCTGGGACCTCAGCGGCATTCTTCGGCGGGCGCGGGATATGGAGCGTCCGGACATCGAGTGGCTCGAGCGCCTCGCCGATGTGATTGCGGACCGGGCAGGCCCCGAGGTCCTCGAGGGCTGGTCGAAGTGGACCTCTGCAGAGGGCTGAAGGGCCGATCCGTCAGCCCGACCCCCGCGTCTGCTTCAATCGGATCACCAGAGAAAGGAGGTGGTCCAATTTTGAGTCACATGCTTAAGGGGACTCTGGAGGTGCAGGGCCGCTAGGCGCCGCACTGGTTTGGGCGCCCGGCGGAATCCACCCCGGGCACCGGCGAGCGTCAGGGAGCCGGGCTTTGTCCCACTCGGCGAGCAAATCCCGCGCTCGTCCCAAGCACCAGACGAGGGCCGCCTTCGGGCGGCCCTCGTTATTTGAGGCATGTCGAGTTACTCACTCACGTGCGTGAGTAAGTCGACAGGGTCAGGGGTTGCCGCCGTGGTGGGGGACGTCGACGGGCATCGTGTAGAGCGAGGCGCGCGGCTCGTCGTTGCCCATCCCCAGGCGCCAGTCGGGAGCGACGCACATCAGCAGCGTCTTGCCGTCCTCGCCGCCGAGCATCGCCGCGTAGATCGCCATCCCCTCTTCGGGGGTCGGCAGCTCCTCGACGATCTCACCGCCGGGGGCGATGCGGGCGATCCGCTGGTGCAGGGAGTCACCGCACCAGAGGTGGCCCTCGGCGTCGAGCGTGCAGCCGTCGGGGCCGTAGCCGACCTTGGTGTATTCGGCGTCGATCTCCTCCAGCGGCGGCGTCGGCGCGATCTGGGCGTAGACGCTGCGGTTGGAGAGGACCCCGTCGGAGGAGAGGTCGAAGGCGCTGATCCGGGCGGCGATCGTCTCCGCCACCAGCAGCGTCTCCTCACCCGGCGGGACGATGATCGAGTTCGGGAAGTGCAGGCCCTCGGCGGCGGCGGAAACCGTGCCGTCGGGATCGATCCGCATCAGCGTCGCCCCCTGCGCCGGCTCGCCGGCGTAGAGGTCGTAGCCGAAGCTGCCGACCCAGGCGCGCCCCTGGGAGTCGACGCAGATGTCGTTGGCCTCGCCGCGCGAGAACTCGGAGAGGTCGGCGTGGACCGTCTTCTCGCCGTCGGGGGCGACACGCCAGATCTTGTGGCCGGTCATCGAGACCGCGAGCAGGTCGCCGTCCGGCAGCCAACCGAGCCCTGAGGGCTGCTCGAGCGAGATTTCCCGCTCGATCGCGCCCTCCGGGTCGATGACGAGGACTCTTCCTCCGTCGGTGTAGAAATCCGAAACCCACCAGCGTCCCTCGTGCCAGCGGGGTCCCTCGAAGAAGGAGCCCCCCTCGAGGAGCTTGGTCAGCTCTCGCATTGGCATGAACCTATGCCGGGCCGGGGCCTACTGCATGCGCCGCCTGCAGGAGCTTTGGAGGATCTCCATGGCCGCAGCAGGAGCGGGGGAGGGCGTCGCCTAGCCTGGCGGGGTGGGCTCCGAACTCGAACTCGACCGCTGCCGCCGTCTCGTCGTCCCCGAGCTGGTCAGCCGCTCCGCCCGCCGCGACCCCGAGGCGCCGGCGCTCGCCTTCGAGGACGAGGTCCGCAGCTTCGGCGAGCTCGAGCAGCGCGCCAACCGCGTCGCGGGCGCGCTCGCCGCGCGCGGGGTCGGGCCGGGGCAGAACGTCGCGATCGAGATGCGCAACTGCATTGAGTTCGTCGAGGCCTTCCTCGGGATCCAGAAGCTCGGCGCCTGCGCGGTCCCGGTCAACTTCCGCCTCTCGCCGCAGGAGGTCGGGTACGTCCTCGCCGACTCGCAGGCGGTCGCCGTCCTCGGCGACGGCGAGCTGGCGGGGACCCCCTGGGAGGAAGCGCTTGCCGCCGCTTCGCCGGAACTGCCGGCGGTCGAGATCGACGACGAGCAGATCGCTTTCCTGATGTACACCTCGGGGACGACCGGGCGGCCGAAGGGGGCGATGCTGAGCCACCAGAACCTGGTCGTGAACACGAGCAACTGGCTGTATGAGGTCGGCGCCCGGCCCGGCGATGTCTGGCTCTCCGGCCTGCCGCTCTTCCACATCGGCGGCCTCAACGGTCTCCTGCCCTTCCTCCAACTCGGCGCCCTTGCCGTGATCGAGCCCTCCGGCGGCTTCGACCCGGCGCGCTCGATCGAGCGACTCGCCCGCCACGACGTCTCGATCTGCTTCTTCGTCCCCACCCAGTGGCAGGAGATCTGCAGCCACCCCGCGGTCGCGAGCGTCGACGCCGAGCGCTTGCGGGTGGCGATGTGGGGCGCCTCGCAGGCGCCGCTGCCGACCCTGGAGCTGCTGGCGCAGACCTTCCCGGCGGTCGAGATCGTCAACGCCTTCGGCCAGACCGAGATGTCGTCCAACACCTGCTTCCTGCGCGGCGAGGACGCGATCCGCAAGATGGGCTCGGTCGGCAAGCCGGCGCTCGGGGTCGAGGTCCGGATCGTCGACGAAGCGGGCGAGGACGTGGCGCCGGGCGAGGTCGGCGAGATCGTCTACCGCGGCCCGACCGTGATGCAGGGCTACTTCGAGCAGCCGGAGGCGAGCGCCGAGGCCTTCGCCGGCGGCTGGTTCCACAGCGGCGACCTGGTCCGCGAAGACGAGGAGGGGTTCATCTACATCGTCGACCGGATGAAGGACATGCTGATCTCCGGCGGCGAGAACGTCTACCCGGCCGAGGTCGAGCGGACGCTGGTCGAGCATCCCGGCGTCGCCGAGGTCGCCGTCGTCGGCATCGCCCACCCGCGCTGGGTCGAAACCCCGCTCGCGGTCGTCGTCCGCGCCCCGGGCTCGGAGGTCGGCGGGGAGGAGTTGATCGAGCTCTGCCGCGAGAAGCTCGCCGGCTACAAAAAGCCCTCGGCGGTCGTCTTCGCCGCGGAGCTGCCGCGCAACGCCGCCGGCAAGGTGCTGAAGCGAGCGCTCCGCGAGGAGCACGGCGCGCTGTTTGAGTAGGTCAAGGCGCCTTTGTCGCCGTATAGGTGACTAAGTCGCCTCGTCGGCGCGGGCCGCGTCGATCTCGGCCTGGAAGCGCTGCATGCCGCCGAGCCAGCGCGCCGGGTCGCCGGCTTTGCGCTGCATGTAGGTCTGGACCTCGGGGTGGGAGAGGACGAGGAAGCGGTCCTCGGCGATGCCGCGGACCAGCGCCGCGGCGGCGTCGTCGGGCGAGATCGTCTCGCCGGAGGAGCTGGCGAAGCGGGAGCTGGGGTCCTCGTCGCGCCAGGTTTCGAGCATCGGGGTCGCCACCCCCTGCGGGCAGAAGCAGGAGAAGCCGACGCCGGATTCGGGACCGCCGTAGGTGATCGCCAGCCACTCGGCGACGGCGACCGCGGCGTGCTTGGTCACCGAGTAGGGCATCAGGCCGGGGTTGGCGAGCAGGCCGGCGGCGGAGGCGGTCGAGCTGAGGTGGCCGTGGCGGCGCTTCAGCATCCCCGGCAGCAGCCGCCGCGCCGCCCAGATGTGGGCCATCACGTTGATGTTCCAGGTCCGCTGCCAGTCCTCGTCGCCGACCTCGGGCCCGCCGTAGGGCCCGGCGATGCCGGCGTTCGAGCAGAAGAGGTCGACCGGGCCGTTGCGCTCCTCGGCGCCGTCGACGAGCCGCCCGATCTCCTCCTCGCGGCCGACGTCGACGGCGGCGCCGCTCGCCTCGATCCCGGGCACGGCGGCGGCGACCTCGGCCGCGACCTGTGCCGCCGCGTCAGCGTCGATGTCGGCGACGACGATCCGCGCCGCGCCCGCCTGCGCGAGCCGCCGTACCAGGCCGGCGCCGATCCCGCTGGTGCCGCCGGTGACGATCGCGTGGCATCCCTGGAGCTCCATACAGAGGCGACGCTAACACCCGATCGACCACTCCCAGGCCCGGATCTAGGGTGGCCTTTATGGGCTTCGTCAAGACGCCGGAGGAGGTCGCGCGGATCGAGGCGACGCTCGCCGCCCCGCGCTTCGCCGGCGCCCAGCTGCTCTCGGTCGAGTTCCTCTCCGACCCCGCCTTCGTCGCCGCGGTGCTGCCGCCGCCGCTGGAAGCGGTCGAGCAGCCGCGGATGCGGGCGATGGCCGGGCGCTGGGAGTCGAACTGCGTCGGCGACTTCCACGGCGGCACGATCTACGTCGCCGCCCGCCACCAGGGAATCGAGGGCGAGTACCAGCTGTCCCAGTTCATCGACCGCGACGTGCCGACGATCTTCGGCCGCGATCTCTTCGGCGAGCCGAAGAAGTTCGGCGCCAGCGGGCTGCGCCGCCGCGGCGGGCACTTCCGCGCCTGGATCGAGCGCGACGGCTTGCGCCTGGTCGAGCTCGAGGGCGAGATCGACCGCGACCGCGGCCCCTTCACCGGCGCCGGCTACAGCTTCAACTTCAAGTCGCGCCCGGCCGCCGACGGACGCGGCCTGCAGGAGGACGCGATCCTGACCCGGATGCGGACCGAGGTGCGGGCGAGCGTCTCGCTCACCGGCAGCGCGGAGATGAATCTGCGCGGGTCCGTGCACGACCCGCTCGACCAGATCCCAATCGATTCGCTGACCCGCGCCACCTACCTCGAGGCCGACCTCGTCGCCTCCTGCGAGGCGGTGGCGCGGACCCCGGCGGCGGTCTTCGCTCCCTACCACCACGGGCGCAACGACGACTGGAGCGCCCACGACACCGAAGCGACCAGGCCATGAACCACCAGGCCATGAACCCCAGGCCATGAACTAACTCGATCACCGGCGCCGTGCTCCAGGTCGACGGCGGGATCTCGCTCTAGCGCGGCGCCCGCTGCGCGGCCATCGCCGCTTCGACCGCCTGCGCCAGCTCTTCGCCCTTCAGCTGTGGCGGGGCGCCGTCGCCGCTGAGGCCGCCGATCAGCGTCCGGCAGAACTCGTCGGCGATCTTGCTCGCCTGCCAGCGCCCCTCGGGCTTGAACCAGGTCCAGGACCAGTTGCACATCCCGAACACCTGCAGCGCGGTCAGCCGCGGGTCGACCGCCTTGAAGGCACCGCTCTCGACGCCGCGGCTGATGATCTCGATCACCTTCGCCGAGTACTGGTCGCGCATCGCCCGCACCTCGGCCATCACCTCTTCTTCGGCCGAGCGGACGATCTCGCGCGAGAAGGCGACCGTGGCGGCGCGGTCGTCCTGCTGGGAGAGCATCAGCTGGTAGACGATCAGCTGCAGCTGATCGACCGGGTCCTCGAACTCGGCGAGGAACTCGTTCGCCTCGGCCAGGCGGCGGCGCATGTACTCGTTATGGACCTGCTCGAGCAGCGCTTCCTTGCTGCGGAAGTGGTGGAGGATCGTGCCTTTGCTGATCCCCAGCGCTTCGGCGACGTCGCGGATGCTGACCTCGTCGTAGCCGCGCTCGGCGACCATCTCGGTGAAGCATTGGAGGATCTCGCCCCGCCGGCTTTTGCGCTGCTGCACGGGCGCCATCATGCCAGCAGCTCCCTGGCGATGATGAAGCGCTGGATCTCGGCGGTGCCGCCGCCGATCTGCATCAGCTTCGCGTCGCGCATGAAGCGCTCGACCGGGAACTCGTCGATGTAGCCGTAGCCGCCGAGGACCTGGACCGCCTCGGTCGTGACCCGCATCGCGACGTCGCCGGCGAGCAGCTTCGCCGCCGAGGCGAGCGCCCGCTGGTCGGCTTCGCCGGCGTCGATCCGGGCGGCGATCTGGCGGGTCAGCGCCCGGCAGGCCTCGGTCTCGGCGAACATGTCGGCGAGCTTGGCGCCGATCAGCTGGAACTCGCCGATCGGCTTGCCGAACTGGCGGCGCTCGCCGGCGTAGGTCAGCGCCGTCTCCAGCGCTCCCTGGGCGATCCCAACCGACTCGGCCGCCAGCAGCACCCGCTCGGAGTCGAGCCCCTCGAGCAGGATCGCGCGGCCGCCGTCTTCGGTCCCGATCAGCGCCTCCTCGCCGACCTCGCAGTCGTCGAGCAAGAGCTCCCCGGTCGGCGAGCCGCGCCAGCCCATCTTCGAGAACTTCCTGCCGCGCGAGAAGCCGGGCGTATCGGTCGGGATCGCGAACATCCCGAGGCTGCGCTCGTTGGCCGGGGTGCGGGCGTAGATCAGGGCGAGGTCGGCGACCGGGCCGTTGGTGATGAAGGTCTTGGTCCCGTTCAGGCGCCAGCCGCCCTCGACCCGCTCGGCCCGGGTCCGCATGCTCATCACGTCGGAGCCGGCCTCGGGCTCGGTCATCGCCAGACAGCCGACCAGCGAGCCGCCGATCAGCCCCGGCAGCCAGCGCTCCTGTTGGGCGTCGTCGCCGTGGCGGGCGATGCGGCCGACGACCATGTCGGCCTGGTGGAGAACGGTAGCCGCGGTCGAGACGCAGACCGCGGCCAGCTCTTCGCCGATCAGGCAGAGCTCGGTCAGGCCGAGGCCGGCGCCGCCGAGCTCGCTCGGCACGCTCGCCCCGAGCAGCCCGAGCTCGGCCGCTTCGGCCCAGCTCTCGGCCGGGAAGCTCTGGGAGGCGTCGATGTCGTGCGCGCGCGGCCCCACCTTCTCCTGGGCGAACTGGCGGAGGGTGCGGCGCAGCAGCTTCTGCTCGTCGCTGAGACCGAGGTCGGCGGAGCGGGGGAGGGGCATCGCTCGTGGTGCTCCTCAGACCCCGCGGAACTTCGGATCGCGGCGCTCGAGGAAGGCGCGGGCGCCCTCGCGGCGGTCCTCGGAGGCGAGCAGGCGCGCCAGCCGGTCTTCGGTGCGGACGTTGGCGTCGGCGATCGAGAGCAGGGTGTCGCGGCGCAGGGCGTCGACGATCTCGCGGGTCGAGAGCGGCGCCGCGGTCGCGATCCGCTGCGCCAGCGCCAGCGCCTCGGCCTCGACCGCGCCGGGGGCGACGGCGAGGTCGACCATCCCCAGCGCCGCCGCCTCCGGGCCCTCGACCAGGTCGCCGGTCAGCAGCAGGCGGGCGGCGGCCGAACGCGGGATCAGCCGTGGCAGCCGGGCGAGGCCGCCGGTGGCGGGGATGATCCCGAGCCGCGCCTCCGGCATCCCCAGCTTCGCTTTCTCGCTCGCGACCCGCAGCGTGCAGGCCAGCGCCAGCTCGAGGCCGCCGCCGATCGCGTGGCCGTTGACGGCGGCGATCGTCGCCACGGGCAGCGTCGCGACGGCGTTGACGGCGGCGCGCAGCTGGCGGTTGTAGGCGAGGTTTTCCTCGCTGCTGGCGTTCTGGATCTCGTTGATGTCGGCGCCGGCGGCGAAGACGCCGTCCGTGCCGGTGACGATCGCGCAGCGCACTTGATCATCAACTGCGATCGATTCGACGCTCGTGCGGAGCGCCGCCGCCATCGCGATGTCGAGCACGTTGCGGCGCTCGGGGTTGGCGAGGGTGAGGACCGCGACGTGGTCGGCGACGGTCAGCTCGACCAGCTGGCCGCTGGCCGGCTCGGCGCTGCCGGAGGTCTGCGGCTCGCCGGCCATCTCAGCCGCTGACGACCGCCTCGCGGCCGGGGCGGGTCATCACGATCTCGGGGACGACGCAGGTGGGGGAGAGGCGCAGAAGCGCCCGCGCCGACTCGGCGACGTCGAGCGGCCGGATCATCTCCGCGGCCGGGACCGGGTTCTGGCTGTAGTCGGCGAGGTCGGTGTCGACGAAGCCGGGGCAGAGGACGCAGGACTTGACCCCCTCGCCGGAGAGCTCGGCGTTCATCGCCTCGGTGAAGCCGACGACGCCGTGCTTGGCGGCCGAGTAGACGCCGAGGCCGGCGGCGCCGCGTTTGCCGACGACCGAGGACATGTTGATCACGAGCGCGTTGCGGTGCTCGGCGGCGGCGACCCGGAGCAGGTCGAGCGCCTCGCTGTAGAGGACGATCACCGAGCGCAGGTTGAGCGCCAGCTGCATGTCGACTCGCTTCAGCTCGTAGTCGTCGAGCTCGGCGTGGACCCCCATCCCGGCGTTGTTGACGAGGACGTCGAGGCGGCCGAAGCGTTCGCGGTGGGCGGCGGCGACGGCGGCGATCTGCTCGGCGTCGGTGAGGTTGGCGGCGACGGGGTGGACATCGGTGCCGTGGGCGGAGAGCTCGGCGGCCGCGGTCTCGAGCTTCTCCGGGGTGCGGGAGACGACGGTCAGGTCGTGGCCCTCCTCGGCCAGCATCGCGGCGATCGCGAAGCCGATCCCGGATGAGGCGCCGGTGATGAGCGCAACCCTCCTCTCGCCCTCCGCAGCGGCCATGACGATAGACTAACCGTCCGGACGGTCAGTCGCATCCCGCCCCCATCAGGACAAGGAATGAACGAGCTCGATCTCTACCGCAACGTCTCCCGGATCCGGGCGCTGGAGCTGCTCCTCCATCGCTACATCGAGGAGCACGGGTTCGGTGGTTTCTGGCATCCCGGCCTCGGCCAGGAGGGGATCCAGGCCGGCGCCGTCGCCGCCCTGCGCGAGGACGACTACCTCTTCTACGCCCACCGCGGCCTCGGCTACGCGCTGGCCAAGGGGATGTCGCCGGTGACGCTGCTCGCCGACCTCTTCGGCCGCACCGGTGGCTCGGTCGGGGGCAAGGGCGGCGGCACCGTCCACTTCGTCGACCCCGAGCTCGGGGTGCTCGGTCAGGGCGGCACGGTCGGCTCCAACTTCGTGCTCGGCGCCGGCGCCGGGATCTCGGCCCAGATGCTCGGCACCGACAAGGTCGTCGCGATCTTCTTCGGCGACGGCGCCGCCGCCCGCGGCACCTTCCACGAGGCGGCGCTGACCGCCTCCGTCTGGAAATTGCCGCTGGTCTGGATCTGCGAGAACAACGGCTGGGCGATCTCGGTCCCGATCGAGGCCCAGAGCCCGACCGCGAACATCGCCGACCGCGCCGCCGCCTACGGCGTCCCCGGCGTGATCGTCGACGGCCAGGACGCGCTCGCGGTCCGCGAGGCGACGCTAGAAGCGGTCGACCGCGCCCGCGCCGGCGAGGGACCGACGCTGATCGAGGCGAAGACGACGCGCATCCGCGGCCACTACGAGGGCGACAAACAGAGCTACCGCGAGGACCTCGGCGAGGGGCTCGAGGTGCCGCGCGACCCGCTGGCGATCCTGCGCGAGCGGGCGGCGATCCCGGCCGCGGAGGCCGACCGGATCGACGAGGAAGCGCGGGCCGAGGCCGAGGCGGCGCTGGCCGAGGTGCTGGCGATGCCCGAGCCCGATCCCGACGTTGTCACCGAGGGGGTGTGGGTGTGAGCGACGCGACCGCGACCGAGGCGCCGATGCTCGGCTACGCGCGGGCGATCAACCAGGCGCTGGCGGAGGAGATGCGCCGCGACGAGCGGGTCTGGATGATGGGGCAGGACGTCGGCCGGATGGGCGGCGTCTTCGGCGTCACCCGCGGCATCTACGAGGAGTTCGGCGCCGGCCGGGTCCGCGACACCTCGCTGAACGAGACCTTCATCGTCGGCGCCGCGGTCGGGGCGGCGATGACCGGCACGATCCCCGTCGCCGAGCTGCAGTTCGCGGACTTCATGATGATCGCCGGCGACGAGGTCTTCCACAAGATGGCGAAGTGGCGCTACATGCACGGCGGCAAGCTTTCGGTGCCAATGGTGCTGCGGCTGCCGACCGGCGTCCTCGGCGGCGTCGGCGCCGAACACTCGCAGTCGCTGGAGGCGCTGGGGATGCACTTCCCCGGCCTCAAAGTCGCCCTGCCGGCGACCCCCGCTGACGCCAAGGGCCTGCTGAAGACGGCGATCCGCGATCCCAACCCGGTCCTCTTCTTCGAGCACAAGGGGATGTACCGGGTGAAGGGCCCGGTGCCCGAGGACCCCGAGTTCCTGGTCCCGTTCGGCGAGGCCGTCGTCCGCCGGGCCGGCACCAGCGCCACCGTCGTCGCCACCGGCCTGATGGTGCCGCGGGCGCTCGAAGCCGCCGAGGCGCTCGGCGCCGAGGGCATCGAGCTCGAGGTGATCGACCCCCGCACCCTGGTCCCGCTCGACATGGAAACGATCGTCGCCTCGGTCGAGAAGACCGGCCGCGCCCTCGTCGTCCACGAGGCCGTCCGCACCGCCGGCGCCGGCGCCGAGATCGCCGCCCGCATCCAGGAAGCCGCCTTCTTCGCCCTCGACGCCCCCGTCTGGCGCCTCGGCGCCCTCGACACCCAGATCCCCCAAAGCCCCGATCTCGAGCAGCTGGTGATTCCGGGCACCGACGAGATCGCCGCCGCCGCCCGCGAGCTCGTCGCGATCTAGCAGCAAGCGGCGTTCCACGGTTTGCTTCGAGCGCGGTTCGCGCATAGCCTTGGAACGGTATGTGTGAATCGAACGGCCGAACTCTCCATGCCTAACACGTCGAAGTTGCAGAAGTCCTTCGCGCGAAAAAGCCGGTGTCCTCGGTGCAACAAGCTGACCGTGTTCGTTCACACGTACGAGTACGGACAGAAACGGAGGTCGATTGCAACTCCTAAGGACCCGGCGACGGTCGCTGAATGCCCGCGCTGTCACGACAGCTGGTTCTTCTTCGAAAGGCCGGCGACGATCGAGGTTGTAACGGGGGATCGCACGGTCGAGCCCGCATTTGCAGAGCGCCTTGTCCTCGATAACTCGAAGGCGGCAACGCCGCTGAAGCGAACTCACTCGATCAGCAGGGAATGGAAGAAGACGATCTCCCTGGAGAGCGAGCAGACGCGCACTGAACAGGTGACGCTTGGACTGGCAATTGAGGGAGTCAGCCTCGGGACGATGGCTGAGCAGGCGATCAGGTCGAAGCATTCGCTTTCGGAAGAGCAGACGTATACGTACACCGACTCGCTGGACTTCGAGGTACCGGCCGGAACGATCCGCCGCGTCACCCTGAGCTTCAATCACACCTGGCAGCACGGGACCCTGATCCTCACCGATCCCGAAGAGGATCCGGTACGGATTCCCTACAAAGTGATCGATTCCCTGACGATGGACGTAGCCCAGGAGGACGAGAAGGTCAGTTGAGTCGTCGGCGGGAGCGGGCTTCAGCGTCGTCGACGGCCTCTCCGGCGAGCTCGCGTGCGAGGGTGCGGACGGCGGTGGTGGCGCGGCCGACGAGGGCGCCGCTGACGACCAAGGGCAGCTCGGTGACGAAGGCGGTGGAGTGCGGGTATGTGTGGTTCTGCCAGCGGGTGGCGCTGCCGGGGTAGCGACCGGGGAGGCGAACCAAAGGAAGGCCGATCAGGTCGGCGAAGCGGCGCTCGACGAAGAGGTTGCCGCCGGACTCGTCGACGATCCCGAACGGCTGGTGGAACCAGATCGTCAGGTCGGGCTGCTCTCGGGAGATGAAGCGGCGCGCGGCGCGGGACTCGGGCTCGGAGAGCGGGCCGGTGCCGGAGTATTCGCCGCCCGAGAGGTGGGTCCAGTCGAAGGAGAAATTGCGGTTGAGGTCGACCCCGTGGGCGTTGCCGCGGGTGTCGGCGGCGACGCCGTCCGGGTTCAGCGTCGGCACCACCCAGAGCTCGACCCCGTGCGGCGCCCCGGCCGCGATCAGCCGCCGTGCGACTCGCATCCCCGCCGTCTCGTCGCCGTGGATGCAGCCGAAGACGACGACCTTGAGCGCGGGGTCGGGGCTGCCCTCGTGGACGGCGATGATCGGACGCCTGTCGACTGAGTGGCCGATGACAGTCCGCCCGGAAGCCGCCGCGCTGGAAACGAAGACGAGCAGGAAGCAGACCGCGAGTGGCGCCACTCGAACCCACCGAGGTCTTTGGTTGCGGCTCACCCGGCCATTCTCACTTGGGGAGGAGGTCGATCTATCCTTTGAGTCAATGGATCCAGGAGTCGCGCTCAAGGAATTCGCGGATTTCGCTGTCGGAATCGAGGTCGGTGGACTCAAGGTCCACAAGGTCTCCTCATTTCTCGATGAGCGCCAGGACGGCGAGCCGGTGACGCGCGTCCTTCTGCTGGTCGACGATCCGCGCGAGGAGACTTGGGAGCTCGATACGGTCATCGAGCTCCGCCGCCTCTTGGGCCGCAAAGCAATCGAAATCGGCTTGCCTTCCGTCAGCGTCTCGTTGGTTCCCGAGAGCGAGGCGGACTCGGTCGAAACCTTCGTCCGATAGTCGTCGTCAATGCCGACCTATCCGATTGAGCCCGGGAAGCTGCTCGAAACCGCTGATCGGCTGGCACCCCTCCACCCCGGTCGTGGGCGGCCTTCGTACACCGCTCACAGACGCGCGGTCTCGACTGCCTACTACGCGGTGTTCCATGCGATCACCGACCGGGTTGCGAAGGCTGCCTTCACCGAGGCGGACACGGCTTTCCTGCGCAAGGTCCAGCGGTGGGTGAAGCACGGCGACGTCCGGATGGTGGCGGTTTGGGTCAGTCAACTGGAAGGTATTACGGCTGGCTCCCCTCCCCGGCACATCGACGCACTCCTTCGGCCGGGTTCAGGAGAAGCCCATATCGACTCCGACACGCTGGTCATCGCGGACGGATTCCTCGAGCTGAACGAGAAGCGGGAGCAGGCCGACTATGACCACGATGCTGTGTTCACTCGCCCGGACACGCTCAGTCACATCGCACTGGCGAAGTCGGTTGTCGCGAGGGTCGAGGGCACCCAGACCGATGCGGCCAAACGGTTCTTCGGACTGGTGGCGATGCGTTCGAATATCCAGTCCCGCTAGCGCCTCGTAGCGCCCGGTTTACGCGTAGGCCTCGGGGCTCCAGGCTTCGAGGTGGTCTTTGACGCTGACCGCGAAGCGGGTGGCGTCGGCGCCGTCGACGGCGCGGTGGTCGAAGGTGACGGCGAGGCGGAGGATCGGGCGGATCGCTATCGCCTCGCTGCCCTGCTCGTCGGCGACCACCCAGGGTCGGCGCTGGATCGTGGGGACGCCGAGGATCGCGACCTGGGGTTGGTTGATGATCGCCGGCGCCGAGACGGCGCCGACCGAGCCGGGGTTGGAAAGGGTGAAGGTGCCGCCGGCGAGGTCGTCGGGGGTCAGCTTGCGGGCGCGGGCGCGCTCGGCGAGGTCGGTGATTGCCGCGGCGATCGTCGGCGCCGTCATCCGCTCGCAGTCTTTGATCACCGGCACCAGCAGCCCCTCCGGCGTGTCGACGGCGACGCCGAGGTTGACCGCCTGCCAGTGAATCGTCCTCTCGCCGAGGAAGGTCGCGTTCAGCCGCGGGTGTTCGCCGAGGGCGACGCACGCCGCGCGGGCGATGAACGGCAGGTAGGAGAGCTTCGCTTCGCCCTGGGGGACGCGAGCGGCGTTGAGCTCGGTGCGGGCGTGCACCACCGCCGAGAGATCGACGTCGACCTCCGTCGTCATGTGCGCCGCCGTCTGTCGCGAGCGCACCATGTGCTCCGCGATCAACTGCCGCACCCGTGAGGTCTTCACGACCTCGTGCGGCACCCCCTCATACCCGGCCGGCAGCTCGGCGCCGGTGCTGGGGGCGCCGCCCGCAGCCGAAAGGGGCTGGGTGGGGGAGGGACGAGTGCGGGGTGTCGACTTGCTCTCGGATAGCGAGAGGAAGTCGACACCGCCCGCGATCGCCCGCTCCACATCAACCTTCCGAATCCGCCCGCCACGCCCCGAACCCTGGACAGCTCCCAAATCGATCCCGTGGCTCGCGGCCATCCGCCGCGCCACGGGTGACGCCGGCGCCGCCGCCTGCGGCCCCGAACCCAGGAAGCTCAGCACCGCCGCGGCCGCGGCCTTCGGATCGAACCTCCCGAACGCGTCCCGTCCCGCAGCAGCTCTTGCAGTAAGGCCGACGTCGGCGCTGCGGCCATTCGAACCTGGAAGGGGCGTCGGGGGTGGCTCTGAGGACACTTTGCGATCCGCCCCCGCCACCTCCTCGGAGACCTCATCCGATTTGGGCGGAGCCGCGTCCGCAGAGCCACCCCCGGCGCCCCCCGCACCTTCTAGGACTGTGTCGGCGTCGGCCCCAACCGCCATCTCGGCCAGCGGCGCGCCGACGGCAACGTTCTGGTCGACGTCAACGAGGATCTTCGCCAGCACACCCGCCGCCGGCGCCTCGATCTCGGTGTCCACCTTGTCGGTGGCCACCGCGCAGATCGGCTGCCCCGCGCTAACCGTGTCCCCAACCGCGACGAGCCACTCGATCACCGTGCCCTCCTCGACGGAGACGCCCATGTGGGGCATCGGCACGACGACGGTGGTCGCGGCTTCGCTCATCCCTTGACGTCGATCAGGACCTTGACGTCGTCGCCGGGGTCGCTCGCCAGGCGTTCGATCTCGGCCGGCGTCTCGGCCAGCGGCGCGCGGCGGGTGATCATGCTCGACGGCTCCAGCAGGCCGGAGGCGATCATCGCCGCCACCCGCGGCAGGTCGTTGTGGTACCCGAGCGTGGCGTGGATCGAGCGCTCGTAGAGGACCATGCGGCCGGCGTCCACCGGCACCGGCTGCTTCGGGATCCCGGCGAGGACGAGGCGGCCGCCGCGGACCGTCATCTCCAGCGCCGCTTCGACCGCCGGCACGGCGCCGCTGCAGTCGACGACGATCTCCGCCCCGAGGCCGCCGGTAAGGCCGCGGACCGTCTTCGCCACCTCGCGCGGCTCGCCCTCCGGCGCCAGCGTCGCGAAGCCCTCGGCCTCGGCGCGGGCGCGGCGGCCGGGGTGGAGCTCGACGACCAGCGGCTCGAGGCCGATCGCGCGAGCGACCAGCGCCGTGCAGGCGCCGATCGGGCCGTAGCCGATCACGACCAGGCGCTCGCCGGCTACGGCGCCGCCGCGGTCGAGGGCGTGGAGACCGACGGCGAGCGGCTCGAGCAGGGCGCCCACTTCGTCGCTGACCGCGTCGGGCAGCGGCACAGCGCAGTAGGCGGGGAAGCGGACCAGGGTGGCGAAGGCGCCGTCGGAGGAGAGGCCGATCGAGCCGCTGAAGCGGCAGAGGTTGTACTCCCCGCGCACACAGGCCTCGCAGTGGTTGCAGCGCCAGCAGGCGTCGGCGGAGACGCGGTCGCCCGGCTTCAGGTCCTCGACACCCTCGCCGACCGCGGTGATCACCGCCGAGAACTCGTGCCCGAGGGTGACCGGCGGTTCCTGGCCGGTCAGCGGGTGGACCTTGCCGGGGCGGATCGCGAAGGGCTTGCGGAACTCGGCGACGTCGGAGCCGCAAATGCCGGTGTAGGCGACCTCGGCCTCGACCATTCCCGGGCCAAGCGGCAGCGCCAGCTCGACCTCGTCGAGCCGCAAGTCACCAGCGGCATGCCAGCGGACAGCCTCCACCGGAGCGAAATCTAGCACCTGACCGACCGTGCGGTCAATTTGATAGAACCCCCCGAATTGGAGGTCCCATAAAGGCCTTTCCGGGCGCAGTCTCGCCCCCTGGAGGCCAGGGCTAGTGTGGCTTCACCGGCGCCGAGGGATGGATCGGCGCCGGAATCTGGAACCGAGGAGGAGTGATCAGTGGCCGGACTCGTTTGCGGTGTCGACATCGGCGGGACCTTCACCGACTGCGTTCTGATCGGTGAGGACGGCCGCGTCGCCTACGGCAAGGCGCTCTCCTCGCCCGCCGACTCCTTCCAGTCGGGCTTCTTCGGCTCGATCGAGTCGGCCGGCGGCCAGCTCGGGCTCTCCGCCGAGGACCTCTACACGCGGATGGACCGGCTGATCTCGCACGGCTCGACCGTCGCCACCAACATCGTCGTCGAGCGCAAAGGGGCCGCGATCGGCCTGATCACGACCCGCGGCTTCGAGGACACGGTGCGGACGATGCGCGGCCTCGGCCGCCCGACCGGGGAGCCGCCCGAGAACCTGCTGCGCTTCGCCGAAACCCGCAAGCCGGAGCCGCTGGTCCCGATCGAGCGCACCCACGGCGTCGCCGAGCGGGTCGACTCCGACGGCGACGTCGTCGTCGCCCTCGACGAGGAGGAGGTCGCCGCCGCGGCCGACGCCCTGCTCGAGGCCGGGGTCGACACGATCGCGATCGCCTTCCTCTGGTCGGTCCGCAACGACGCCCACGAGCGCCGCGCCCGCGAGATCGTCAACCAGCGCGCCCCCGGTGTCTTCGTCACGATCTCGAGCGAGATCTCGAAGGCGGTCGGCGAGTACGAGCGCTTCGTCGCCACCCTGATCAACTCCTACGTCGGCCCCGTGACCAGCACCTACCTGCACGGGGTCCAGGGCCGCCTCGCCGACGTCGGCTTCGCCGGCGAGCTCCACATCATGCAGTGCCACGGCGGCATGGTCCCGCTCGGCCTCGGCGCCGATCGCCCGATCTTCACGATCGGCTCCGGCCCGGTCGGCGGCCTGATCGGCTGCGCCCGCGTCGCCGACGACCTCGGCCGCGACGACATCATCGCCTCCGACATGGGCGGCACCTCGTTCGACGTCGGGATCATCAAAGACGGCGAGCCGCTCGCCGCCGATGACACCCTGCTCGGCAAGTGGCGCTACCGCGTCCCCGCCGTCGAGGTGATCTCGATTGGCGCCGGCGGCGGCTCGATCGCCTGGATCGACGAGCTCGGCGGCGGCCTCCGGGTCGGCCCCCAGAGCGCCAGCTCGCTGCCCGGCCCCTGCTGCTATGGCCGCGGCGGCGAGGAGCCGACCGTGACCGACGCCGACCTGATCCTCGGCTACATCGCCCCCGAGGCGACCTTCGGCTCCAAGGGCGAGCGCGGCGGCTTCAAGCCGCGCCGCGACCTCGCCGAAAAGGCGATCAAGGAGAAGGTCGCCGACCCGCTCGGCCTCTCCCTGACCGACGCCGCGCTCGGCATCGTCGAGGTCGCCAACGCGAAGATGGCGGCGGCGCTGGAGAACGAGATCATCGGCCGCGGCTTCGACCCGCGCGACTTCGTCCTCATGTCCTACGGCGGCGCCGGCCCCTTCCACGCCGCCGGCTACGCCGCCTCGCTCGGCGTCGAGACGATCGTCGTCCCCGGCGAGGCCGCCTCGGTCTGGTCGGCGTTCGGGATCAGCCAGGCGGACATCCGCTACCAGTACGAAAGCTCGGTCGTCCTGATCGAGCCCTTCGACCCGGCCGCGGTCAAGGGCGCCTTCGACGAGCTCGAAGGCCAGGCCGGCGCGGCGCTGAACCAGCGCGAGGACGCCGCCGACTTCGAGCTCCGCCGCTTCGCGCGGATGCGGTTCCAGTGGCAGCGACACGAGCTCGAGATGCGCTTCCCCGACGGCGAGATCGACGCCGCCACCCTCGAGGAAGTCAAACGCCAGTTCGTCGCGATCTACACCCAGCGCTACGGCGAGGTGGCGCTGCTCCCGGGCGCCACGGTCGAGATCGTCTCGGTCCGGCTCGAGCCAGCGATCACCATGGGCAGTGAAAATCTCGACCGACTCGACGTCGCCGAGGGCGAGGAGTTCGCCAAGGGCAGCCGCGAGGTCTACTTCGAGCGCGGCGCCGGCCCGGTCGACGCCGCCGTCTACAACGGCGACGCGATGCCGCTCGGCGAGGTGGTCGAGGGCCCGGCGGTGATCGACCTCGCGATCACCGGCATCGTCGTCCCGCCCGGCACCAGCTGCGAGCGCCGCCAGACCGGCGACTTCGTCATGACCCTCAACCCCGGCTCCGCCGCGTAAGGGAGGACCGCCGATGAACCCCGCCACCGCCACGTCCCAAATCGCCGATCAGGAGCGCCCGGTCCGCCCGCCCGAGTTCTGGGACGGCGTCGACCACGCCTTCAACCCGACCGGCCCGGTCAAGGTGCCGCCCAACCTGACGCTCAGCACCGAGGCCGAGACCGAGATCGACCCGATCACCTACGAGGTCGTCCGCCACGGCCTCTGGAACGCCAACGCCGAGCACGTGCGGGAGATCGAGAACCTCGCCGTCTCCCAGATCACGGTCGAGATCCGGGACTTCCAGCCCTGCATCCTCACCGAGGACGCCGAGCTCCTCTACTTCGGCCCCTGCCTGCAGTACATGTCGGGGATGCTCGACATGATGACCCGCTACATCCTCGAACACCGGGGAGAACGGGTGCTCGACGGCGACATGTGGCTCTGCAACGACCCGATCATCGGCACCGCCCACCAGCCCGACGTCGGCCTCATCTGTCCCGTCTTCGTTTCCGGCGAGGTCTTCTGCTGGGTCGCCAACATCTCCCACCAGAACGACATCGGCGGCACCGTCCCCGGCTCCTTCTGCCCAAACGCCGAAGACGCCTTCTGGGATCCGCCCAGCTTCCCGCCGTTCAAGATCGTCGAGGACAACCAGATCGTCCCCGACATGGAGGCTCTCTACCGGCGCTGCTCGCGCACCCCGGAGAACCTCTCGCTCGACCTGCGGGCGACTATCGCCGGCAACAACGCCGCCCGCTCACGGATCCTCGGCTTGGTCGAGAAGTACGGCAAGGCCGTCGTCAAGGGGACGATGCGCCGCGCCCTCGACGCCAGCCAGCGCGCCTTCGAAGGGGCCCTCGAGACGATCCCCGACGGCACCTACTCCGACCGCCTGATCCAGGAGGTCGCCCGCAACGGCGACCGCGGCACCTACCCGGTGCAGACCACGGTCCGCAAGCAGGGCCGCGAGCTGATCTGGGACAACGTCGGCACCCACGACCAGGTCGGCGCGATCAACGTCGGCTTCGCCGCCTGGCGCGGGGCGATCCTCGGCTCGATCAACGTGCTGATGCTGCCCGGGCAGATGGGCTGCATCGGCGGCGCCGCCAGGCTCTGCAAGTTCGACCCCGAACCGGGCAAGATCACCTCGCCCGACTGGGGCGCGGCCGTCTCCCCGGCCGGCGTCTACGCGACCGAGACCGCGATCTCGCTCGGCAACGCGCTGATCTCGAAGATGATGCTCGCCTCCAGCGATCCCCGGATGCGGGCCAACGCGGTCACCGCCGACGGCGCCCAGTGGCCCTGCCACTTCGTCGCCGGCGACAACCAGCGCGGCGACTACTACGTCGGCGGGATGGGCGACAACATGCTCGGCGGTGGCGGCGCGACCTTCGAGCGCGACGGCGAATTCGCCAACGGCCACTTCTGGATCCCCGAGGGCCGCGGCCCCAACGTCGAGGCCTACGAGGCCGACTGGCCGATCCTCTACTTGTTCCGCCGCGAGCACGCCGACTCCGGCGGCGCCGGCCGCTCGCGCGCCGGCAACGGCGGCGAGATCGCCTACGTCCCGCACAAGGGCGAGTCCTTCCTCGGCCTCGCCACCAACGAGGGAATCCCGAAGACGCCGGGCCTGTTCGGCGGCGACCCGGGCTCGATCATGGTCACGCGGGTGATCCAGAACTCCGACCTGCGCGCCCGCTTCGCCGCCGGCGAGCTGCCCCAGGACCTGGACGCGTTGGCCGGGAGCGAGCTCGAGCTCGGCGGCAAGCCCGACGGCTTCCCGGTCACCGACGACGACGTCCTCTACTGGAACTGGCTTGGCCCGGGGGGCTACGGCGACCCGCTGACCCGCGATCCCGAGCAGGTCGTCGAGGACGTCGCCGCCGGCGCCGTCAGCCCGCAGGCCGCCGACGACCTCTACGCGGTCAAGCTGAGCGACGACGGCACGGTCGACCACGAGGCGACGGCGAAGCTGCGCGACCGCCGCCTGCTCGAACGGCTGCGCGAGTGCGACGCCGAGCGCGAGGAGCTGGTGCGGGCGCGCGAACCGGCTGAGGGCGAGGAGGCGTTTGGCGACGCCTACCTGATCGACCGCGAGGCCGGCGTCCTCCGCTGCCACCGCTGTGCCACCGACCTCGGCCCGCTCGAGGGCAACGCGAAGGAGCGGATGGCGGTGCGCGAGCGGCCGACCCAGTCGCTGAAGCCCAGCTATCCGGACCCGGCCCGGTTCGTCGACGACGAGGTCGTCTTCCGCGACTTCTGCTGCCCCGGCTGCGGCGTGCGGCTGGCGACCGAAGTCGGCTACCCCGGCGAGGCTCCCTTCCAGGAGCTGCGCCTCGACCCGTGAGCGCGGCGCCCCTCCCGGAGGGCGGCTGAGATGCCGCTGGCAGAGGCCGGCACCTCGCACTGGGTCCCGGAGCCCGGCGCCGAGCCGGCGATGCGCGACCTCACCGTCGGCGGCCTGCTCGACGAGGCGGCCGCGCAGTGGCCCGACCAGGAGGCGGTCGTCTTCTCCGCCTACGAGGACGTCGGGATCGCCGCCCGCTGGGACTACGCCGAGCTGCAGCAACGGGCGCGGCGGGTCGGCAAGGCGCTGATCGCCGCCGGGATCGAGCCCGGCGAGCGCTTCGGGATCTGGGCGACCAACATCCCCGAGTGGCTGGAGCTGCAGTTCGGCGCCGCCTACGTCGGCGCGATCGTCGTCCCGCTCAACCCGCTCTACCGGACCAGCGAGGTCGAGTCCGTGCTCGGCAAGTCGGGCGCGGCGGCCTGCTTCGTCCTGCCCGAGAACCGCGGCGCCAGCCTCTGGGAGATGACCCGCGAGGCGAGCGCCGACCTCGACCACGTTCGTCTGCTGGTCCCGCTCGGCCCGGCGCAGGCGGGTGCGCCTTCCTGGGAGGAGTGGCTGGCTGGCGGCGACGGCGTTGACGAGGACCTGCTGGAGCGCCGCCGCGCCGCGGTCCGCGCCGAGGACACCTCCCAGATCCAGTTCACCTCCGGCACCACCGGCTTCCCGAAGGGGGCCGAGCTCTCCCACGGCGGCATCGTCAACGACGCCCGCCTCTTCGCGGCCCGCGCGACCCTGCCCCAGCACGGCCGCCACTCCAACCCGATGCCCTACTTCCACTGCGGCGGCTGCGTGATGTCGACGCTCGGCAGCGTCGCCACCGGCTCGGCCCAGATGCCGGCGGTCAGCTTCGACCCGGCGCGGATCGCGCGGACGATCGAGGAGGAGCGCTGCACCTCGGTCTCGCTCGTGCCGACGATGATGATCGGGCTCGAAGAGCAGGTCGCCAGGGACGGCCGCGACCTCTCGAGCCTCGAGGTGGTCGTCACCGGCGGCTCGCCGGTGCCGCCGGAAGTGATGAACCGCTGGATCGACCGCTACGGGGTCGGGATCAACAACACCTACGGGATGACCGAGTGCTCACCGGTCATCTGCGCCACCCTGCCCGGCGACACGGTCGAGCTGCAGACGAAGACGGTCGGCCCGGCCCTGCCCCACGTCGAGGTCGACATCGTCGAACCGGGCGGGACCGAGCCGCTGCCGATCGGGGTCGAGGGCGAGCTGCGCTCGCGCAGCGCGATGGTGATGAAGGGCTACTGGGACAACCCCGAGGCGAGCGCCGAGGCGATCGGCGCCGACGGCTTCATGCGCTCCGGCGACCTGGCGAAGATGGACGCCGACGGCTACGTCTCGATCACCGGGCGGGCCAAGGAGATGATCATCCGCGGCGGCGAGAACATCTACCCGGCGGAGATCGAGAACGCGATCCGCGAGCTCGACGCGGTCGCCGACGTCGCCGTGATCGGGGTGCCGGACGAGCGCTACGGCGAGGTCTGCGCCGCCTACCTGCGGCTTGCGGAGGGCGCCTCGCTGACCCATGATGAGTTGCGCGAGCTGATGACCGGCCGCGTCGCGCGCTACAAGATCCCCGCCCACACGCGGGTCGTCGAGGAGCTGCCGCTGACGCCGTCCGGCAAGGTGCAGAAGTTCAAGCTCCGCGAGCGGTTCCTCGCGGAGACCTAGTCCGGAGGAGGAGCGATGGCCGAGGAGCGCTGGTTCAGCGACGAGGAGCTGGGGCTGATGTCGGAGCCGACGATGGACCGGGCGATCGCGGCGATCGAAGCCGGCGACTCCGAACTGGCGCTCGAGCTCTGCAAGGGCATGCGGCACGAGTGGCGCTTCCTCCACGACCTGATGGCGGAGTCGATGCTCGGCCTCGTCACCTACATCCAGCGCCAGCAGGGGGACGACGGCGTCAAGGCCGCCTGGGAGGAGTCGCTGAAGCGCGGCTGGAAGCGGGACACCGGCAAGATCCTCGAGCGCGACCGGCGCCAGGTGGTCGAGGCGCTGGCGGCGACCTGGCGCGCCCACTCGACCAGCGGCAAAGGCGAGAACCCGGGCGCCTTCACGGTGACCGAGGACGAGGAGAAGTTCACCTTCGCGATGAACCCCTGCGGGTCCGGGCAGCGGCTCTGGCGCAACGGCGCCTACGAGGGCGAGGACCCCTACGGGGTGACCGAAAAGGCGCACGACTGGTCCTACGGGCGCGAGGGCTTCCCGCTCTACTGCACGCACTGCGCGTTCATGAACGAGCTGCTGCCGATCCGCTGGTACGGATTGCCGCTCTATCCCTCGCGGCCGCCACACGACTTCGACCACGATCCCTGCGTCTGGTACTGGTACAAGCGAGCGGAGGACATCCCGGAGGAGTACTGGCGGCGGTATGGACTGGAGCGGGCGGGAACTTGACCGGGCTGGTCACGGGGGCCGGCGGCGGGATCGGGCGCGCTATCTGTCTGGCGCTTGCCGAGCAGGACTGGCGCGTGGCCGCCTGCGACCTCGGTGCCGGCGCACTCGAGACTGCCGAGATTGTTCGAGAAAGAGGGGGAGAGGCGATCGGACTCACCTGGGACGTGAGAGACGGGACGGCCGCGAAGCAGGCGCATGCCGAGGCGGAGAGGGAGTTGGGACCGGTGGAGGCGGTGGTCGCGAACGCAGCGGTCGTCGATCGGATCGCGCCGGCGGCGAAGTTGAGCGAGGAGGGGTGGCGGAACGAAATCGACGTCAACCTGACCGGCGCGTTCCTCTCGGTGCAGCCGGCGCTGGAGTCGATGCGGGAGCGGGGGAGGGGGCGGATCGTCGCCATCTCCTCGATCGCGGCCACCGATGGGCTCGCCGGGCAGGCCGCCTATTCGGCGAGCAAGGCGGGGATCCTCGGGCTCGTGCGGACCCTGGCGCTGGAGATGGCGCCGGCCGGGGTAACGGTGAACGCGGTGGTGCCGGGGATGGTCGCGACCGAGAAAGTGGAAGCGATGCCGAGCGAGGTGAAGGAGCGGGCGACCGGCCGTGTTCCCCTCGGCCGCTTCGCGACCCCTGAGGAGGTCGCCGCCACCGTCGCCTTCCTCTGCTCCGACGCCGCCGCCTACATCACCGGCGCCTGGCTCCCCGTCGACGGCGGCATGAGCCTCTCCAACCTCACCCTCGGCTCCGAGCGCTGACCTCGCTTTCGACTTTGTGCTCCCTATAGCCGGTACAAAGTCGAAAGCGGCGTGCGAGGGACTCAGCAGGTGGTGAGGAAGCGGTCGATCAGCTCTTCGATGCCGTTTGTGTCGAGGGTCGTGTCCGTTTCCTGGAGCCGGTCGGCGGTGATGCCGTCGAGGAGGGCGATCAGCTGGCGGGCGTGGGCCTCGGGGGTCTCGCACTGGCCGGCGCGCAGCAGGGTCGTCGCCAGGCCGACGAAGTGGGTGCGGGATTCCTCCATCACCGGGTGCAGGGAGGGACGGCGGGTCGCCTCCAGGGTCAGCTCGTAGCGGGCGACGACCATCGGCCACGCCGCCGGGTCGAGGACCCGGTTGATCGCGGCGAGGATCAAGGTCCGCGTCTGCTCGCGGGTCAGGGCCTCGGCCGGTGCGGTCGCCGTGTCGATGTCGGCCGGGGGCGGGGCGTCGAGCTCGGCGTGGCGGCGCGCCGCCGCCTCGAGCAGGGCGTCGCGGCTGCGGAAGTAGTTCGAGGTCGAGCCGGTCGGCAGGCCGGCCGCTTCGTCGACCGCGCGGTGGGTGAGACCGCGCGAGCCCTCCGCTGCGAGCACGGCGAGAGCGGCGTCGGCGATCTCGGTACGGCGCCGGGCCGGCTCCGGTGCCGCCCGTTTCTTCCTCCCCCGCTTTACGGCCACCAGAGCAGGATAGTCCACCCGGAATCCGGTTACTACGAATGTAGTGTCAAGAGCCTCAGAGCGTGACCACCCGGCGTGGGGGCTTGACGACCATCTGACCCTCGGCGACCTGGGTGCCGTCCTGGTTGGTCCAGGTGATCGCCATGGTCGCTCGGTTGCGCTCCGGGTCGAGCTCCGCCACCTCGACCCGGACCTTGATCGTGTCGCCGAGGTAGACCGGCGCCTGGTACTCGATGTGGTTGGAGACGGCGACCGTTCCGAGCCCGGGCAGCTCGGTGCCGAGTAGGCCCGCGCAGAGCGCGAGCGTCAGCGGGCCATGGGCGACCCGGGCGCCGAACGGCGTCGTCTTCGCGTACTCGGCGTCGACGTGCAGGGGGTTGAAGTCGCCGGTCACCCCGGCGAACAGGTAGACGTCGGACTCGGAAACCGTCTTCCGGGATTCGACCGCGTCCCCCACCTGCAGCTGGTCGATCGGTATGGAGTTCATCTGGTGTGGAGCGTACGTCTCCTAGGCCGGGAACGAGCGCGAGGTGCAGCCGCCGTCGGCGAGCAACGCCGTGCCGGTGCAGTAGCTGGACTCATCGGAGCCGAGGTAGAGGATCGCGTAGGCCATCTCCTCCGGCCGGCCGGCACGCCCCATCGGCACCATCACGTATTTGGTGTCCTCGCTGCGGAAGGCCTCGATCGCCGGTTCGATCATCGGCGTGTCGATGAAACCCGGGCAGACGCAGTTGGCGCGCACGCCCTGCTTCGCGTAGGTGATGCCCATCGAGCGAGTCAGGTTGATGATCGCGCCCTTGGCCGCGGTGTAGGCGTGGGCGTCGTAGAGCCCGGTCAGGCCAGCCATGCTGGCGACGCTGACGATCGAGCCGCTTTCCTGCTCGAGCATGTGCGGCAGGGCGGCGTGGATCATCGTGAAGTAACCCTCGAGGTCGACGCCGCCGATCACGTCGCGCCAGTTCTCGACGTTCGCCTCGTGGACGCCCGCCATCGTGCCGGGGTGTTCTTCGCCGTACTTCCAGCCGACGCCGGCGTTGCAGACGAGGATGTCGACGCGGCCGTACTCGTCGATCGCCGCCTGGATCACCTTCTCCGGGGTCGAGTCGTCCTCGAGGTCGGCGGGGACGATGATCGCCTCGCCGCCCGCGGCCTTGACCGCGTCGAGACCTTCCTGCAGCTTCGACTCGGTCCGCGCGGTGGCGACGACCTTGGCGCCCTCGCGCCCGAACAGTTCGAACGACGCGCGGCCGATGCCGCTGCTGGCGCCCGTGATGACCGCGACCTTGTCGGCGACGCGGCCGCTACCGCTTCCCTCACTCATGTCTCTCCTCCGTTGGCGATGACGACTGCCCCGATACTCCCGCCGCGACCGCATCCCGACCGCCGCTTTTCGCCGCAGCGTTGGGGTAACCACAGCCCTCAGCCCTGGCTGTGAACGGAGCGCCGCGGATTCCGCGGTATGACTCCCCCTATGAGGAGCTGGAGGTCAGTCGCGCAGGTGGTCGGTCTCGTTGAAGGACGCCACGATCCAGTTGTGGTCGGGCATCCGGTACAGGCGGCTGTAGGACCCGTTGGCGTTGAGCAGGAAGGCGAACGGCTCGCTGCCGCTCACCTGCCGCAGGCACTCGCCGATCACCGCCGAGTGGGTGAAGGCGACGGCGACCTTGCCGTCGGTCGCCGCGTCGGCGACGCGCTCGAGGCCGCGCCGCACCCGCGTCGCGAACTCCGCCGCCGGCTCGGCGCCGGGGATCAGCTCCCAACGCTGTTCGCGCATCACCCGCACGAACTCGGCGTCGCCGCGGGCACCGCGCTGGTGAATTCCGGGGCCCTCCCACTCACCGAGGTAGACCTCGACCAGGTCGTCGAGGATCTCCGGCTCCAGCCCGGTGGCGGCGGCGGTTGCCGCCGCCGTCTCGCTCGTGCGCCGCAACGGCGTCGCGAAGATCGCGCCGATCTCGAGCCCGCTCAGCTTCAGCGTCACCGCCGCCGCCTCTTTCAGCCCACGCTCGTTCAGCGAGGGATCGCTGCGGCCGCCGATCAGGTCGCCCACCGTCGCCGGCGGGTCGCAAGCTCCGTGGCGGACGAGGACCACCTCTTGGGCTCCCTCGGGTGCCGCCAGCGCCCGCTGGAAATCAATCTTCACGCGCGCATCATTGCCTGCAACCCGAACCCCCGCCAGCTAGGAGAATCCAAAGCATGGAGATGACGCCAGAGACGATCAAGGCTCTGCTTGACGCCTTCGACGCCAGCGACTGGAAGGAGATGGTCGTCACCGTGGGGGACGATCGGCTGCATGTTTCGCGGGATCCGTTGCCAGAGGGTTCCAGCCTGGCAGTGCCTCCGGCCGCCCCGTTTGGCGGGGCTCCGGCCGCCACGCCAGCGGGTCCTGCCGCCGCAGGGGACCCACCTCCCCCTGCGGTAGCTAAAGCTTCCTCGGGGGAGGTCCCCCCTACGGCGTCACCCGCTGGAGGGGCGAATGGTGTTGTGCCCGAGGGACATATGGAGATCGAGTCCCCGAGCGTGGGGTTGTTC
>Ga0307476_10000375_pt1 | contig 36932 bp, 31 predicted proteins | sample atmos_gasesECM2C_2_FD_203314 | JGI IMG/M metagenome (GOLD analysis project Ga0307476, IMG submission 203314) | Hardwood forest soil microbial communities from Morgan-Monroe State Forest, Indiana, United States - atmos_gasesECM2C_05 | ecosystem: Environmental > Terrestrial > Soil > Temperate... | reverse complement strand
CACGGCCTGCTCCGCTGCGGCTATCGGTGGGCTGTCCTTCATGAGGCAAAGCGCCAGGAACGCCTCGAGGAAGCGCAGCTTGTCCTGGTTCACCCCGACGGGGTCGAAAGCGCTGACGTCGAGCGCACGCACCTCGACGTATTCGACACCGGCGCGCAGCAGCGCCTTGGTGGGGCGCTCGCCCGAGCGCGCGACGCGCTTGGGTCGGATGAAGCTGTAGTACTCGTTTTCGATCTGCAGGATGTTGGCGTTCAGCTGGCGGTACTCGCCGTTCACTTTCACGCCCAACGCCTCGTAGGGCGGGTGGGGCGTGCTGATGGCACGTGTCAGGTCGCGGACGTACTCCTCGAGGCTGTTCACCGACACCTCGAGCCCCGCCTGGTTGCGGTTGCGATAACCGACGTCGCTCATGCGCAGGCTCGTGGCAAACGGCTCGAACGCCGTTCCGGGGCCGAAGTCCGTCAGTCCCATCTGTCGCCCGTGGAGGAACGACTTGCATACCACCGGCGAGACGCCGAACAGGTACAGCACCAGCCAGCCGTGGCGGCGATAGTTGCGCAGCAGGTCGAAGTAGCAGGCCGACATGAAGCGCGAACCCTGGCTGTTCTCGCCCCGGGAGGCGGCCCAGGCGTCCCAGAACGGCAGCGGGAACGAGTAATTGAAGTGGACGCCGGAAATCGCCTGCATCATCCGGCCGTAACGCAATCCCAGGCCGTTGCGGTACACCGTCTTCATGCGCCCGATGTGCGAGCTGCCGTACTGCGCCAGCGGGATGTCCTCGTCGCGCTCGATCGCACACGGCATGCTGGTCGCCCACAGCAGCTCATCGCCCAGATGGCGGTAGACGAACTGGTGCAGATCGAGCAGGTATTGCAGCAGCTCCCAGCTGTGGGTGAACGGCGGTGTCACCAGCTCGATGAGCGCTTCCGAGTAATCGGTGGTGATGTGCTCGTTAGTGAGGGCGGAGCCGAGCGACGGCGGGTGCGGCGTCCGTGCCAGCTTGCCGTCGGTCGAGACGCGCAGCGACTCCTTCTCGACGCCCTTGGCTCCGCCCTGCAGGATCTGCGGCTCGCCGCTGTTGATCAGGCTCGCGAAGCGGCGCTCGAAGAGCCAATCGATGGCGCTCGCGCCCATGGTTTCGGTCAGCAGGCGTGTCAGTCAGCAGTATGCAGCAAGTTGACAGGTCAGTCGGCGGCGACCAGGTCACCCTGCCAGCTCTTGCCCGAACGGTAGCTCGCAAGTCGCACACCCATCGTGCCCGCATCCCAGCCGAGTCCCTGGGCCAGATGCAGTGCCAGCTGCTGCTGAGCGACGGCGTTGCGGAAATCGCCGTTGGCGGCGTAGGCGGCGGCTGCGACTTCGTACATCTGCGGGTCGGATCGAAGCTCACCGGCGAGGAGCTTGTGGGTGATCTCGAGCGCCGCGTGCGAATCGCGTACCGCTACGACGGGCGAGCTCGCCAGCAGCGCCGCCACGTGTTTGCGCACGTAGTAGCTATCAGCCGTCGCCGCTTGCGCGAGCAGCGCGCGTGCCTGCGCGATCTGTACCTCGCCCGGGCTTGCGCTGAGCAGATCGCTGGCGAGCATCAGCTGGGCACCAGCGTTCCCGCCGGCAGCGGCGTGTGCGAGCCACACGGAGCCGTCGGCATGCGGATGGCAGACGGCGGTCGCGCGCAGGTGGCTGCCGACCCAGTACTGCGCGGGTGCGTAGCCTGCGCGTGCCGAATCGAGCAGCATCTGCGTTGCGCGGGCCGAGGGGATCCCGAGCGAGGTGTCGAGCGTTGCCGCGAGCCCGAGGAGATAGGCTGCGCCCGGGTCACCGCCGTCCGCCGCCTTGCGCGCCTGCTGCAACGCCGGTATCTCGCCGAGGGCGGCCGCATCCCCGGTATTGAATACCAGCTTCGCCTCGAGGCGTGCGGCGACCGGTCTCCCGTCGCGCGAAGCAGGCACGAAACTCGAGTTGAACCAGGCCTCCACCGCGGCCGGTCCGAACGCCGCTTGCGGGCTCGACAGCAGGATCTCGGGATCGCGTGCGTGTCCGTCCGGGCCGATCGTCATGCGCGTGATCACCACGGCGCGCGGCGGGCGCTCACTCGCCCGCAGGGACGGATACTGCGGAACCGGCGTGGCGACTGCGCGCGGCGCGATCTCGCCATGGCAGCTGAAATCCGGATCGGTGACGCCCTGGGCACGCAGCGCCTCCCGACCGTAACGGGCGACGAGGCCCGCGGCCGCGCGCGACTGCTCGGGGCTCAAATGCAGCTCGAGTGAGCTCAGCTTGTTGCCGACGAGCTGCTGACAACCATTGCTGACTGCGGCCCGCAGCCAACCGACTGCGCTGCCCGGATCGGCAGGACCTCCCTGGCCTTTCAGGGCCATCGCGCCGAGGTTGAATTGCGATGAGCAGTCACCGAGCTCGGCGAGCGTCAGGAACTGCGCATGCGCGGGCTCGTAATGGCCAGCCTGGTACTCGTGCAGAGCGCCGTCGAAGTCTGCAAAGGCCAACGGCGCAGCGAACGTGCTTAGACACAGCGACATAGAGAGCGTGCGAATGTTCATGTGTAATTCTCCTGCCTGCGCGCAGGCTCAGCGCTCAACTATTGCAGTCACTCCCATCCCGCCGGCCGTACAGACCGAGATCAGCCCGCGCTTTGCGCTCTTCTCGCCGGCGATGAGCTTGGCGAGGGTGGCGAGAACGCGTGTACCGGTGGCCGCGAACGGATGGCCGAGGGCGACGCTGCCGCCTTTCACGTTGAGGCGGGCGCGCTCGATGCTGCCGAGCGGCGCGGGCAGCCCGAGCACGTCGCGACAGTAGTCGGGTGATTCCCAGGCCTTCAGCGTGCATAGCACCTGCGCGGCGAAAGCCTCGTGGATCTCGTAGTAATCGAAGTCCTGCAGCGTGATACCCGCGTCCTTCAACATCGCCGGCACCGCGTAGGTCGGCGCCATCAACAGTCCCTCGCGCGCACCCTTCAATCCCGCGAAGTCGACGGCCCACACCTTGCCGTAGCTGAGATGAGCGAGCACCGGGAGATTGCGCTTCGCGGCCCATTCGGGCGAGGCGAGCAGCACGGCGCTGGCGCCGTCAGTGAGCGGTGTGCTGTTGCCGGCGGTCAGCGTGCCTTCGGTGGAGAAGCTTGGCTTGAGCTTCGCGAGCCTCTCCATGCTCGAGTCGGCGCGCACGTTGTTGTCGCTCTTCACGCCTGCGTATTCGACCACCAGGTCATCGTAGAAGCCCGACCGCCAGGCGTTGGCGGCCTTCAGGTGGCTGTCACAGGCAAGCTGATCCTGATCGGTCCGCGACACCTGCCATTGCGTGGCCATGACCTCGGCGCTCTGACCCATCGAGAGGCCGGTGCGCGGCTCGACTACGGCCGGCAACACCGGGCTGAAGTGGCGTGGGCGCAGGCCGAACCATGGCTTGAGGCGCTGCCAGGCACTACGACCGCGGAAGCTCCTGAGCAGCAGTTGCTGGTAGTCCCGCGGGTAGACGATCGGCGCATCACTGATCGAGTCGGTGCCGCCGGCCATTCCGCATTCGATCTGTCCGAGGGCGATCTTGTTGGCGATGTCGATGGCCGCCTCGAGGCTCGTGCCGCAGGCGCGCTGCATGTCGAGTCCCGGGGTGTGCGGATCGAGGCCGCTCGCGAGAACGCTCTCGCGAGTCAGGTTGTAATCGCGCGAGTGCTTGATCACCGCGCCCGCGGCAACGTCCCCGAGCCGCTCGCCCTCCAGTCGGAAGCGCTCCACCACGCCACGAAACGCGGCCGTGAGCATGTCCTGGTTACTGGAGGTGGCGTAAGCGCCATAGGAGCGCGCGAACGGAATGCGTACGCCGCCGAGGATGGCCACACGCCTCACCTGGGAGCCGACGAGCATGAGTTCCTCCGAACGCGCAGCGGGTTAGAATGCCATCCCATGGGCGAATTCACCACCATCATGGCCCGCGACGGCCATGAGTTTCAGGCGTGGCTCGCAGCGCCTGCGAGGCGGCCGCGAGGCGCGGTGCTCGTGATCCAGGAGATCTTCGGCGTCAACAGTCACATCCGCGCGGTGACCGACGACTTTGCGGCTCAGGGCTTCACCGCCATAGCCCCCGCCCTCTTCGATCGCGTCCGCCGCGGTATCGAGCTCGGCTACTCGAGCACCGAAATGCAGGAGGGCGCCGGCTACCGCAAGCAGATCGCGCCCGAGAAGGCGCTGCTCGATCTGGCAGCGGCGTGCGCCGTCGTCAAGCACTCCGGCCGCGCCGGCAGCGTCGGCTATTGCTGGGGGGGTGCGCTCTCCTACCTCGCGGCCTGCCGCCTCCCGGTCGCCTGCGCAGTGGTCTACTACGGCAAGGTCACGGAGTATCTCGAGGAGAAGCCCCGCTGCCCGGTGATGTATCACTTCGGCAGCGCCGATCAGAGCATCCCTCCCGCCGACGTCGAGCGCGTGCAGGCAGCCTACCCACAGGCGCCGCTCCACATCTATCCCGGTGCCGGTCATGGCTTCAACTGCGATCAGCGCGGCAGCTTCGAACCGCAGGCCGCCACGCTCGCCCGCGGCCGCACCCTCGATTTCCTCAATCGCTATGTCGCCGGTGGCGCGAAGGCCGGCGAGGCCAGTCCCGGAGCACCTTCATCATGAAATTGCGCGATGCGGAGCTTCTGCGCACACACGCCTTCGTCGGCGGCAAGTGGCTCGATGCCGCCAACGGCTCGACCCTCACCGTAACCAATCCGGCCACTCGCGAGCCGCTCGGCACGGTTCCCGACATGGGCGCTGCCGACACGCGGCGCGCCATCGAGGCGGCCGCACGGGCTTTGCAACCGTGGGCGGCGCTCACCGCCAAGCAGCGCGCGGCACTGCTACGCCGCTGGTACGAGCTGATCATGGCGAGCCAGGAAGACCTGGCGACGCTCATGACCGCCGAGCAGGGCAAGCCGCTCGCGGAGTCGCGCGGTGAGATCGCTTACGCGGCGTCGTTCATCGAGTGGTTCGCCGAGGAGGGCAAGCGGCTGTACGGCGACATCATTCCGCCTCACCAGGCCGACCGGCGTCTGCTCGTGCTGCGCCAGCCGATCGGGGTGGTGGCGGCGATCACGCCGTGGAACTTTCCTCTGGCGATGATCACCCGCAAGGTGGGCCCGGCACTCGCGGCGGGTTGCACCATCGTGGTGAAGCCCGCCAGCCAGACTCCGTACTCGGCGCTCGCCGCGGCGGCGCTCGCCGAGCGAGCGGGTCTGCCCGCCGGAGTGCTGAATGTCATCACCGGCAGCGCCAGCGCGATCGGCGGCGAGATGACCTCCAATCCGACCGTACGAAAAGTGACATTCACGGGATCGACCGAGATCGGCAAGAAGCTCATGGCCCAGTGCGCGGGCTCGATCAAGAAGATCACCATGGAGCTCGGCGGCAATGCGCCCTTCATCGTCTTCGACGACGCCGACCTCGACGCGGCCGTCGCTGGCGCGATCGCCAGCAAATACCGCAACACCGGCCAGACCTGCGTCTGCGCCAACCGCTTGCTGGTGCACGCGCCGGTATACGAGGCGTTCGCAACTAAGCTCGTGGAGGCGGTCGCGAAGCTCAAGGTGGGTGACGGCCTCAAAGGCGCGACCGACCAGGGACCGCTCATCGACGACAAGGCGGTTGCGAAGGTGGAGCAGCACCTCGCCGATGCCCTCGCCAAGGGCGCGCACGTCGCCCAGGGAGGCAAGCGGCACGCTCTCGGTGGCACGTTCTTCGAGCCGACGGTGCTCACCGAGGTGACACCGGCCATGGCAATCGCGCGCGAGGAGACCTTTGGCCCGGTGGCGCCGCTGTTTCGCTTCGAGACCGAGGCCGATGCCATCCACATGGCGAACGACACCGAGTTCGGTCTCGCTGCCTACATGTACACCCGCGACCTCTCGCGCTCGTGGCGCGTGTCCGAAGCTCTCGAGTACGGCATGATCGGACTCAACACCGGCATCCTCTCCACCGAAGTTGCCCCATTCGGCGGTGTCAAGGAATCGGGTGTCGGCCGCGAAGGCTCCAAGTACGGCATTCTCGACTACACCGAGCTGAAATTCGTCTGCGTCGGGCTCGGATGAGCGCTCGCGCCCGATGAGCGTCGAGCGCATCGGCGTGCTGCTGGTCAACTCCGGCACGCCGCGCGCGCCGGAGCCGGGCGCGGTGCGGGCATTCCTCGCACGTTTCCTCGCCGATCCGCGCGTGGTGCAGCTGCCGCGTGCACTGTGGCTGCCGCTGCTCTACGCCGTCATTCTCCCGCTGCGCCCGCGCAGCGTCGCTCGCAAGTACCGACTCATCTGGTCGGCTGCCGGCTCGCCCTTGCGGGAGCTCTCCGAGCGACTGCGCGTCGAGCTCACTCATGCTCTCGCCCAGCGCATGCTTGCGCCGCTCACCGTCGAGCTCGGCATGCTCTACAGCGAGCCCGAGCTGTCCGCTGCCCTCGAGCGACTGCAGGCGGCGAACGTCCGGCGCCTGCTCGTGCTGCCCCTCTTCCCGCAGCGCTGCAGCGCGACGACCGGCGCCGTCTATGACCGGCTGAGCGCCACACTGCGTCGCTGGCGCACTCTCCCTGACGTGCGCTTCGTCGCCGACTATCACGATCATCCCCTGTACATCGAGGCGCTGCGCGAGAGCATCGCCTCGCACTGGAGCGCGCATGGACGCACTGCGCACCTGCTGATCTCCTTCCATGGCATCCCCGAGAGCTATGCGCGCGGCGGTGACCGTTACTTCGAGTACTGCCAGGCGACGGCGCGGCTGCTCGCGGACGAGTTGCTGCTGCGCGAGGGCGAGTGGAGCGTCAGCTTCCAGTCGCGCTTTGGTCCGCGTGACTGGCTCCAGCCCTACACGCGCACCGTGCTCACGGCCATGCCCGCGCGCGGGGTGCGCTCGGTGACATTGGTGTGCCCGGGGTTCGCAGTCGATTGCCTGGAAACACTCGAGGAGATCGACATCGAGAACCGCGCCGCGTTCCTGCGCGCGGGCGGCGAGCGCTTCGACTACGTCCCCGCACTCAATGCACGCGCGGGCCATGCGCAGTGCCTCGCCGAGCTGATCGCGCGCCACTGTCAGGGCTGGACGGACGCCCTGCACCAGCAGGTGCAGGCTTCGAGCGGTACTTCCGCGCGATGATCGCGGCACCGCTACCGCTGCTCGGGACCTTTCACGAGATCAGCGTGGTGGCGGATGACATGCGCGAGGCGGTCGAGTTCTACGAGCGGCTGGGCTTCAGCCAGGCACCCACCGGTGACACGTTCTCGCATCCGTACGGCGTACTGACGGACGGGCGTCTGTTCATCGGGCTGCACCGGCGCACCGGACCCTCGCCGGTGCTCACCTTCGTACGCCCGGGCGTCGCAGCGAGTCTCGCCGCGTTCGCGGCCGCCGGCATCCAGCTCACGCACTCGCGCACGGGCGAAGAAGTTTTCAACGAGATCGCCTTCGTCGATCCTTTCGGGCACAACGTCGCCGTGCTGGAAGCGCGGACTTATTCTCCGGTCGCTCGCAGCGCGAGCGAGACTTCCCTGTGCGGCGACTTCGCCGAAGTCAGCCTGCCGGTCGGCGATCTCGCGGCGGCGCAATCGTTCTGGGAGCCGCTCGGTTTCGTCGCGCCCGAGCCGCCCGAGCCGTCCTCTCCGTACCTGGCCCTCACCAGCGATCATATTGACCTGACTTTTCACCTCCCGAGGGTGTGCGAGCGGCCGATGCTGGTGTTTCGCGGTCCCGACATGCGCTCGCGCGTCGATCGCTTGAGCGGGCTCGGTCTCCCGTTACATGCCGTCCCCCCGACCCCAGAGCGTGCCGCAGGAGGTGCGCTGCTCGAGAGCCCGGATGGCTTACCACCGCTGCTGCTGGAAGAGGAGTGAGGTTTCCGATGCACCCGAGCCTGCTTCGTCACGTTCTGCGCTCTGCCCCCAGCGTGTTGCTGCTCGTCACCGCGACCTCAGCCTTCGGTGACGCCGGAATGTGGACGTTTCACGACTTTCCGCGACAGATCGTGCAGCGCAGGTACGGTGTCGACATCGATGCGGCCTGGCTCGATCGGGTGCGGACCGCGACCATCCGTCTCTCGAACTGCACGGCCTCGTTCGTCTCGGCGACAGGACTGATCCTCACCAACCATCACTGCGCGGAAGCGTGCCTCGATGATCATTCGAGCGCCGGGCACAATCTGCTGCGCGACGGCTTCCTCGCACGCAGCGAGAACGAGGAGCCCAAGTGCGGCGCGCAGATCGCCGACGTCCTGATGGAAGTGGAGAATGTGACCCCCAAAGTCGTCGCAGGACTCAAGGGACTCGATACCCGCACGTCGAACCAGGAGCGCAAGAAGATCCTTACGCGCCTCGAGCAGGCCTGCGAGGAGGAGAGTCGTCACGGCAAGCTTGGGCCGCTCAAGTGCGAGTCGGTCGATCTCTACCAGGGAGGGCAATACTGGCTCTATAAGTACCATCGTTACGACGACGTACGACTGGTGTTCGCGCCCGAGCGTGGCATTGCAGCTTTTGGCGGCGATCCCGACAACTTCCAGTTCCCGCGCTGGTGTCTCGACATGTCTCTGCTGCGCGCCTACGGGCCGGACGGCAAGCCTGCGCACCCGCAGAGCTTTCTGGCCATACGGCCCGAGGGCGCGAACGCCGGGGACGTGGTGTTCGTCTCGGGACACCCTGGTAACACCGACAGATTGCTGACTGTCGCGCAGCTCGAATCACTGCGCGATGTCGATCTGCCCCACTGGCTGCTGCGCTCTGCGGAGTTGCGAGGGCGCCTCATCCAGTTCGGCAAGACCGGCGCCGAGGCGGCGCGCATCGTCGAGGATCCGCTCAACGGCCTCGAGAACTCCATCAAGGTGCGCGAGAACCAGCTGCTCGCACTGCTCGACGACCGTCTGCTCGCGGCCAAGCGCGAGGAGGAACGGCAGCTGCGCGCGAAGATCGCGGCTGATCCGTCGCTCGCTGCTGCGACCGGTGATCCGTGGGCCGAGATCGCCACGGCGCAGCAGCACGAGCACGAGTTGTATCTGCCTTACTCGTTCCTCGAGCTGGCCGCCGGGTTCAACAGCGATCTCTACCGCTATGCGCGCACGCTGGTGCGCGCTGCCGCCGAGCGCCCCAAGAGCAACACCGACCGGCTGCGCGAGTACACCGATGCCGCACTGCCGCGGGTGCACCAGCGGCTGGTGGCGCCCGTGCCGGTATACCCGCAGCGCGACATGCTCACCTTGTCTTTTGGGCTCGAGCGCATGCGCGAGTGGCTCGGCCCGGATGCGCCCATCGTGCGACAGCTCCTCGCCAAGGACTCACCCGACTCGCTTGCCGAGCGGGTGGTGAAGGGCTCGCATCTCGCCGATCCGCAGGTGCGCGAGCAGCTCTGGCAGGGGGGCGCGGCAGCGGTCGACGCCTCCACCGATCCGATGATCGTGCTGGCGCGCGCGATCGATCCCGAGGCAAGAGCCGTGCGCAAGCGCTACGAGGATGAGGTCGAGGCGCCGGACGATGCCGGCTCGGAGAAGATCGCGCGTGCGCGCTTTCGCATCTTCGGCACCAGTCAGCCCCCGGATGCAACCTTCACGCTGCGGCTCAACTTCGGGACCGTGAAGGGCTGGCGCGAGGACGATCGGGAGATCGATCCGTTCACCCATTTGGGCAGACTGTACGAGCGCGCCACCGGACAAGAGCCCTTCAAAGTCCCCGACAGGTGGATCGCGGCGCGCGATCAGCTCGACATGAGCACGCGCTTCGATCTCTCGACGGACAATGATATCGTCGGCGGCAACTCCGGCAGCCCGCTCATCGACCGCAACGGCCGCATAGTCGGGTTGATGTTCGACGGCAACATCCACTCGATCGCGGGCTCCTACTGGTACGACGAGAAACTCAACCGTGCGGTGGCGGTGGATCCGACCATCATCCTCGAGGCGCTCCGTAAGGTGTACCACGCAGACGGGCTGCTCGCAGAGCTCGGTATGCACTGAGGTGTCCGCCGGCCGCGGACACGGCCGAAACGGAGCCGGGTTTACGGCGTCCGCGAAGGATCTGTTTTGACTGCGGCCGCGCGGGCGACGATGCGGAAGCTGATCCTCATCTCATCCAGCACCTGCAGTGCGCCGAGCATGGCACTGAAGGGTGTGAGGCCGAGGTCTGTCTGCTTGAGCGGCATCTCTCCCGAGACCACGAGCTCGCCGCCCCGGCTCTCGTAGCGAACCGGAACCGCGAGGATGCGCGCCGCCCCACGCACGACGCACTGCACCCGGGCGAGCACGCGGTCGGCCTCCGACGTTCGCTCCATACGCAGCGCCCGCAGGACGATCTCCGGGCTGTGCTCCGCATCGAGCAGGGCCGGCCCGAGCATGTTGTGGCGCGTACCCTGCTTCGCACCCTCGGAGACATCGGGCGGAAAGTCGGGACTTGCCTGCGTGGCGCGCAGCGCCGCCTCGTCCACGGTGAGTGAGCCCACGGGCAGGTGCAGCTCGAAGCTCGACTGCAGCGGATCGGCGGGCAGGTAGACGGTGCCCGTGAGGTCGTGCGAGGCGATCACATGATTGTGTCCGGCGCTCGCCAACGTGCCGCCGCGATAGACGAGGATGGTCAGGAGAGACTCCTGCGGGATCACGTCGTACGGCGTTCCCACGTGGGGAGCGGGCGTCTCGGGTAACGCGGCGCCCGGCGGAGCGCCCTGCGCACTGACCGGAACCGGCGGCGGTGCGGCGCCGGGAGCCGCGGCCGGCGGCGCGGGCCGAACCGCGCAACCTCCGAGCAGCCCGCCGAGCGCGACGACCGTTGCCAGGAGTTTCCAACGCCCTCTCACCCGCATAAGCTTAACGGCATGTCCTTGCGAAACACCACGCGCCGCTGGGGTGCGGTGGCGCAGTTGCTGCACTGGCTGATCGTGGCGCTGATCATCGCGCAGGTGATACTGGCAAGCCTCGCGGACGATGCGCCACCGTTGCGGCGACTCGGCCTGCTGGCGTACCACAAATCCATCGGCATCACGATCCTCGCGCTTGCAGTTCTGCGGCTCGCGTGGCGCTGGATCAATCCGACTCCGGAGCTTCCCAACACGCTCAGCCCCTCTCAGCGGGTGCTGGCGCGCTTCACGCACGTCATGTTGTACGTGCTGCTGTTCGCGCAACCGCTGTCGGGATGGATGATGTCCTCTGCGCGAGGCTTCCCCGTGAGCTGGTTCCACCTCTTTCAGCTTCCCGACCTCGTGCCGAAGAGCAAGCCGCTCTACGAGGCGATGGTGACGACCCACATCGTCCTGGCATGCCTGCTGGGAGCGGTGGTGGCGCTGCACGTCGCGGGTGCGCTCATGCACCATTTCGTGAAGCGCGATGATGTGCTGCGTCGTATGCTGCCATTCGCTTCTTCTACACCCGGATCCGAAAAATGACACGGCTCGCGCGTACGACGCTGGCGCTGACGGCGTTCCTCGCCGTGGCAGTCTCACCGCACATTGCGAGCGGCGCGGCGCCGGCAGGCGTCCCCCACTATGTTGCCGACCCGGCGAAGAGCACGCTGCAGTTCACTTTCACGCAGGCCGGCGGCAAGAACCAGGGGCACTTCGCCCGCTTTCCGGTCAGCTTCGACTTCTCGCCCGATAACCTCACGGCCAGCCGGCTCGAGGTGACGGTGCAGATGAGCTCGTTCACCACCGGCGATCAGGAGCGCGACGATACGCTGCGCGGCGATGATCTCTTCGCGGTGTCGAAGTACCCACAGGCACAGTTCAGTGCCACGCAGATCACCAAGACTGGTAACGGCTTCGAGGCGCTTGGCAAGCTCACCCTGCGCGGCACGACAAAAGACCTGCGCGTGCCCTTCACGTTCCGCACGGCTACCGAGAACGGCGCCACGGTCGGCTACATGAATGGCCGCACCACCGTGCGGCGTCTGGACTTCGGTGTCGGCCAGGGCGACTGGAAAGCCACCGACCAGGTGGGTAACGACGTCGAGGTCACCTTCGCGTTGCGCCTCACCGGCGCGGCGCCCCACTGACGCTGCGTTGCACTGAGACGGCGGGGAAGGTCGGCCCCGTCCGCCACTTAAGTCAGTACGGGGTTCCGTCGCGGCGCGTGTACTTGCCGGGCGCGTGCAGCGGGCTCCACAGGAGGTCGACGTCGGGGTCGGAGTAAGAAGCGCTGTCGGCGTCTTCGCGGTTGCTGATTTCGAGATAGGTCGCCGGACGGTCGCTGCGGTTGATGAGTTGATGCCCGTCCGGCACTCCGGCCGCGAAGCCGGCGCACATCCCTGCGCGCAGCAGCTGTTCTGCGGACTCGGTCCGCAGCACGACCTCGCCCTCGAGCACGTATACGAACTCGTCCTCGTGCGTGTGCCAGTGGCGCATGGAGGATTCCTTTCCCGGGGGCAGCGTCGTCTGATTGATGCCGATGCGGGTCAACCCGAGAGCATCGCCGAGACTGCGCTTGTGACGCGGCAGTACCCGCGAGCGGTAAGGCTCCGGATAGCCGCTGCGTGCGATCGCTTGGACGGTGTTGGGATCGAGCGCTGGTTTGGTGACTAACATCTGGCAACTCCTCGCTCGTTGCAGGTGGCGCGCGGTGCTGTTGACGACGACCGTGACCTTCAGGGAGCATGCCATAAGTCCGCATGCCTGAAGTACTGGCTGACGTCGGCGAGTGCGTCGACGCGGTGCTCCGCCGTGTCGGGCGGCGCATCGTGCTCGCGCTTCCCCTCGGCATCGGCAAACCCAACCCGCTGGCCAACGAATTCTATCGGCGGGCACTCGCCGACCCGAATCTCGATCTGACGATCCTGACGGCGCTTTCGCTCCTCAAGCCGCGCGCGCATGCGCAGCTCGAGGGGCGTCTCGTGACACCGCTGGTCGAGCGCGTATTCGGTAGTTACGTCGAGCCCGCATATGCACGCGCGATGCTCGAGGACACATTGCCCGCCAACGTGCGCGTGATCGAGTTCTTCCTCGCGCCCGGTACCTTCCTGCAATGCGCGCACGCTCAACGCAATTACCTCAGCGCCAACTACACGCACGTCGCACGCGAGGTGCTCGCCCGCGGCGTCAACGTGATCGCTCACCTGCTGGCCCGGCGCACGGTCGACGGCGAAACCCTGCTGAGCTTCGGCTCGAACGCCGACGTGACGGTGGACCTGCTGCCACCGGTCGCCGCTGCGCGCCGCGCCGGCCGCGACATCGTAATGGTGGGCGAGATCCACGCGCAGATGCCCTTCATGGGCGGTCATGCGCAGGTCGGGGCTGAGTGCTTCGACTACCTCATCGACGATGCGCGCCTCGACTATGACCTCTACTGCCCACCCAATCCCGCCGTCGGTACCGCCGAACACGCCATCGGCCTGCACGTCAGCAGCCTGGTGCGCGACGGCGGCACGCTGCAGGTCGGCATCGGCGAGCTGGGTGATGCGCTGATCTATGCGCTGCTGCTGCGTCATCAGCAGAACGCCACCTGGCGTGCGGCCCTCGGCAAGCTCGGAGCCGCCGTGCAAGAAGCGGCACAGCTGGTGCGCGCCGAAGGCGGCGATGAGCCGTTTGCCGCCGGACTCTTCTCCTCTACTGAGATGTTCGTCGACCAGCTCCTCGAGCTGTACCGCGCCGGCGTGTTGCGCCGACGCGTGTTCGACTGCCTGCCGCTCGAGCGCCTGCTGAGCGCGGGCGAGATCACCGAGCGCTACGACGAGTCGATTCTCGAACGGCTCGCGGCTGCGGGAGCCGGTCCGCGACTCACCGCCGGCGAGTTCGCCGAGCTCAAGCACTACGGCGTGTTCCGCGCGGACGTCGAATTCGCCGACGGCCGCATGCGCGCACCCGGCGGCCGCTGGATCGCGGCCGATCTCGCCGACCCGCAGGCGCGCATCCGCCTTACGGCCGAATGCCTCGGCCGCGAGCTCACCAACGGGCAACTGCTGCACGCCGGCTTCTTCCTCGGTCCGCGCAGCTTCTATGCCGCGCTGCGCGAGCTGCCCGAGCGGGAGCGCGCACAGTTCGGCATGCGCGGCGTGGCGTACGTCAACCAACTCTACGGCAGCGATCAGGAGCTGCGCATTCTGCAGCGGCGTGACGCCCGCCATGTCAACACCGCGATGATGGTGACGCTGCTCGGGGCGGCGGTGTCCGATGGACTCGAGAGCGGCGCGGTGGTGAGCGGCGTTGGCGGGCAATACAACTTCGTCGCCATGGCACACGCGCTGCCTGGCGCCCGCTCGATTCTCTGCGTCCGTGCGACGCGCACCCGTCACGGCCGCAGCGTCTCCAACTTCCTCTGGAGCTACGGCCACGAGACGATACCGCGCCACCTGCGCGACATCGTGGTCAGCGAGTACGGGATCGCGGACCTGCGCGGACGCACCGACGCGGAGATCATCGCTGCGCTCCTCAACATCACCGACTCCCGCTTCCAGGACGAGCTGCTGGCACGCGCGCGAGCCGCCGGCAAGATCGAGCGCAACTACCGCATCCCGGACCGCTACCGCAATAACCTGCCGCAGCGGCTCGAGGAGACGCTGAGAGATCCCCGGACCCGGGGCTATTTCAGCGAGTATCCGTTCGGCACCGACCTCACCGCCGAGGAGATCGAGCTGGTGCGTGCGCTCGGCTGGCTCGACTCGCGCACCGGCACCGCGCCGGCACGCCTCGCGACGCTGCTCGCGGCGGTGCTGCACGGGACGCCTGCGCCGGCGCACGCGTCTGCGCTGCGACGCATGGGACTCGAGCGACCGCGGAGTTTACGCGAGCGGTTGCAGCAGCGGTTGGTGACGCTCGCCCTCGGCGCCACGGCGACTCCGTCGCGCGGCAGCGCGCCGCAGGAAGACTCCGCCCGCTGAGCGTCAGCGCCTGCGTCTGCGCGAGGACGATTTCTTGCGGGCCACGGCTCGCTTGCGCGGGCTGCTTTGCGCGCTGCGGGCCTTGCGGCGCGCGAGGGTCGCGCCAGCGGCTTTGCGACGGCGTGGGCTCGCCGCCGCGGGCTTGCGTGGCCGGCTCGCTGCGCCGCTGGCTCGCTTCGTTGTCGTGTGCGCGGCGGTTGGCGCGGCGCTCGCTCCCTTGTCTGTCTGGCGCTTTGTTGGCGTGCGCGCGGCGGCCGGTGCCGCGCTCTTGCCCTCCACGCCGCGCAACTGCTCGAGAATCGCCGGATTCTCGAGCGTCGAGACATCCTGGGTGATCTCCTCACCGCGCGCGAGCGCCTTGAGCAGGCGGCGCATGATCTTGCCCGAGCGTGTCTTCGGCAGGTTGTCCGCGAAACGGATCTCGTCCGGCTTGGCGATGGGACCGAGCTGCTGCCCGACCCAGTCGCGCAGCTCCTTGACGAGCGCGCTGGTATCGCCGGTGGGGCGCTGACCCCGTGTGACGACGTAAGCGAACACGGCTTCGCCCTTGATCTCGTGCGGCTTGCCGACGACCGCGGCTTCGGCGACGCGCGCATGAGCAACCAGCGCCGATTCGATCTCCATGGTGCCGAGGCGGTGTCCGGCAACGTTCAGCACGTCGTCGATGCGTCCCATGATCCAGAAATAGCCCTCCTTGTCGCGGTGCGCGCTGTCGCCTGCGACATAGAAGCGGTTGTTGAACTTCTCCCAGTATCCGGCGATGTAACGCTCGTTGTTGCGCCAGATGGTGCGCAGCATCGAGGGCCAGGGCTTGCGAATCACGAGATAGCCGCCGGCATCGGGCCGCTTCACCGGCTTGCCGTGATCGTCGACGATCTCCGCCTCGATCCCGGGGAGCGGCTCGGTGCACGAGCCGGGCTTGGTGGCGGTGACGCCCGGCAGCGGCGAGATGAGGATTGCGCCCGTCTCGGTCTGCCACCAGGTGTCGACGATCGGGCAACGCTCTTTGCCGATCGCCCGGTGGTACCACATCCACGCCTCCGGATTGATCGGCTCGCCGACACTTCCCAGCAACCGCAGCTTCGACAGATCGTACTTGCCGGGCAGCTCGTCACCGAGTTTCATCAGTGCGCGGATCGCGGTCGGCGCGGTGTAAAACACCGTTACGCCGTGGTTCTGACAGTTGCGCCAGAACCGACCGCCGTCGGGAACCGTCGGCGTACCCTCGTAGAGCACGACCGTCGCGCCGAGCGAGAGAGGGCCGTAGCAGACGTAGCTGTGCCCCGTCACCCAGCCGACGTCCGCCGTGCACCAGAAAACATCGTCGTCTCGCAGATCGAACACCCACTGCGTGGTGAGCTTGCAGCCGAGCAGATAGCCGCCTGTCGAATGCTGCACGCCCTTCGGCTTGCCGGTAGACCCCGAGGTGTACAGGAGGAACAGCGGGTGCTCTGCGTCGACCCACTCCGGGTCGCACGCGGCCGCTTGTCCCTCGATGACCTCGTGCCACCACAGATCGCGCCCGGCGGACATCTCCACCGCCTTGCCCGTGCGCCTGAGCACGATGACGCGCTCGACGCTCGCGCAGCCGGCGCTGAGTGCCTTGTCGGCCGCCGCCTTGAGCTCGATCGCCTGCCCGCCGCGCCAGCCGCCATCGGCAGTGATCACCAGCCGCGCGCCGGTATCCTCGATGCGATCCTTGAGCGCCGGCGCGGAGAATCCGCCGAACACCACCGAGTGGATCGCGCCGATGCGGTTGCAGGCGTGCATCGCGATGAGGATCTCCGGCACCAGCGGCATGTAGATGACCACGCGGTCGCCGCGACGGATACCCTGCGCCTTGAGCACATTGGCGAAGCGGCACACCTCGGCGTGCAGCTCCCGGTACGAAATCCGCCGGATGTCGCCCGGCTCCCCCTCGAAGATCACGGCAATCTTGTCACCGCGCTCGGCGAGGTGGATATCGAGGCAGTTGTAGGAGGCATTCAGCTGTCCGTCGCTGAACCAACGGAAGTTCGGCGCATCGCTGTCGTCGAAAGCGCGGGTGAACGGCCTGTGCCAGCTCAGCTCGCGCTTCGCGAGCTCGGCCCAGAAGCCGACCGAGTCGCGCCGCGCGTGCTTGCGCAAGCGTTCGGCATCCGGAGGCTTGATGTACGCGCGCGCTGCGAACGCCGCGGAAGGTTTGAAGACGCGCTCCTCGAGGAGAACTGACCTGATGTTTTTGTCAGCCATGAGGCTCTCCGGTGGGTGCGGACGGCCAGCATAACCGAATCGCCCCGGCAAGTGACCTAACAGCGCAGCTGCGCCAGGAGCCGATCGATCATGCCGCGCGCCTGCCGTGCATAGCCGCCGCCGAAGAGGTTCGCATGGTTCAGCACGTGGTAGAGGTTGTAGAGCTCGCTGCGTAACGCGGCACCTGCAGGAAGCGGGTCAGCCGCCTCGTACGCGCGGTAGAAGGCGCCGCCAAAGCCGCCGAAGAGGCGCGTCATCGCCAGATCCGCTTCGCGATCGCCGTAGTAGACCGCGGGATCGACGATCACGGGCTCCCCGTCCGCAGTCGCCAGCCAGTTTCCGCCCCAGAGATCGCCGTGCAGAAGCGAGGCGCGCGGTACGTGCCCGCCGAGGAGCAGGTGCACCGATTCCAGCAGTCGCTCGCCGGGTGTCTCGAGCAGCTTGCCGAACCCGTTCTCTACGGCAAGGTCAAGCTGCGGTCGCAGCCGCCGCTCGCGAAAGAACTCGGCCCACTCTTCCATCCAGCCGTTGGTTTGGCTCGTGCGACCGATGGTGTTGTCGCGCCCCCAGCCAAAACGAGGCGCCGTCACCGCGTGAAGTGCGGCGAGCCCTGCGCCGAGCCGCCGCTCGCAGGCCGAGTCCGCGGGCGCGACATCGATCCACTCCAGGGCAAGAAATGCAGCGTCGTCGGTCGCACCGCTCGCCAGCACCCACGGCACGCGCAGTGCCTGAGCGCCGCTCAGCTCGGTGAGACCCGCCGCCTCGGCCTCGAGGGCTGCACGCCGCTCGGGCGGCCCCACTTTGACGAACAGCGTGCCGTTCTCGCATGGCCACTGATAGGACTCGCTTCCGCCCGCGCCGCCGAGCCGCTGCGCAGGCGCCGCTTCACAGCGCACTGCGCAGAGCGCGCTCAGCTCACGCGCTAGCGCCGTGAAGGACGGCATGGGCGAGCGGCAGCTGCGCGAGCCGCTCGGCCTGACGGCGCAGGAACGGGCCAAACCCCAGCCGGTCGTAGAGCGCCGCGAGCGCTCTCGTGTCAGGCCGCTGCCGGCGCAGAGAGTCCGCATCGACGCCGAGCGAGAGATCGCAGGCGATGCGAGTCAGCGAGCGCGCGAGATAGACCGACTCGCGGTGCGCCTCGAGCCGTGCGCCGAGCGCTGCCGCACCGCGCACCGGCAGCCGTGCCACGCCGGCAAGATCGGCATACAGCTCATCGAGCGAGGCGAAGGCCTTCATGAGCGCGGCAGCGGTGCGGCGGCCGATGCCCGGTACGCCCGGAATGTTGTCCACCTCATCCCCGGTGAGGGCGAGGTAGTCGGCGAAGCGCTCCGGTACGACACCGAAGTAACGCTCGATGTCGTGATAGCCAAACTGGCCGCGAGCGCCGAAGTCCCAGAAGAGATCTCCGTCGCGCATCAGCTGCGCAAGATCCTTGTCGCGCGTGATGTACGCCGAGCGCACGCCCGAGCCGCGCATCAGCGTCGCGAGCGTGCCGATGAGATCGTCGGCCTCGTACTCGCTGTCGACGAACGCGGCGATGCCGAGGTATCGGCACAGCTCGCGGCAGCGTTCCATCTGCAGCGCGAGATCGACCGGCGCCGGCTCGCGATTGGCCTTGTACGCCGGGTAGAGCCGGCTGCGGTAAGAGACTGCGCGCCTGCTGTCGAAAGCCACGGCCATGTATGCGGGACGCACGCGCTCGATGAGATCGCCGAGGAAGCGCGCGAAGCCGAACACGGCGTGCATCGAGTGGCCGTCGCGGTCGCGCATGTCGGGCAGCATCGAGTGATACGCGCGAAAGACGTAGACCGAGGCATCGACCAGGAAGATCACGACGTAGCGCGGCTCCTTGCAATCGCGCCGCGACGATAGCAGCCGGCGGGCACGCGCGTCAGGAAAGATAAGCGCGAATGCGGTCGTGCAGTGGGCTCGAGCGCGGGAAATGCGCGACGAGATACTCCATCTGGTCGGCGAGCACGCGCCGGCCCTTGAGGAAGATGTATTCGGCGTAGGTCGGCGTGAACGGCACCGCGATCAGCTGCATGCGCGCCTGCTCGGGGGTGCGCGAGGCCTTCTGGTTGTTGCAGCGGCGGCACGAGGCGACCACGTTGGTCCAGACGTCGGCACCCCCCTGACTGAAAGGACGGATGTGATCGCGCGACAGCTCGCGCGAGGGAAAGCGCAGCCCGCAATACATGCACAGGTAGGCATCTCGCCGGAAGAGCGTCTGGTTATTGAGCGGCGGAACGTAATCGTGACGCGTGTTGCCGGGGTTGCCCGTATGGCCGACCGTCGCGACGATCGAGTTCACCTCGAGAACCGTGCGCAGGCCGGAACGCGCGTTGACACCGCCATACAGCTCGTAGAGCAGCGAGCCGCACGTGTAAGCCACCTGCTCTTGGGTGTAAAGTCGCGCCGCTTCCTTGTAGTCGATCCACTCGAGCGGCATGCCGGCGATGTCCGTGCGCAGCACGAGCTGCGCCAGACCGCGCGCTGCCGGAGTTGCAACGACGCAGAGCTCGTCGAGGAGGCCGCGATCGGCGCGCTCGAGGTCGATGCCAATCATGGCGCTGTAAGATACGGCAATTTTGTGCAAGAATTCAACATCGCAAGGCTTTAATTAAATTGACAAATTTGTGTCGCGTGGCCGTTCGGCCACTTCTCCTTCCAACGGGTGAATGAATGTCAGTAACGATTGGCGCGCTGCTCGAGCGTGCGCCGCAGGAGACCCGTGTCAGCCTCGTCCCCGAGGTGGCCGACAAGCTCGCGAAGGACGGGGCACGTGTGCTCCTCGAGCACGGTGCCGGTGAGCGGGCCCGTTTCCCGGACTCTTTGTACAAGAGTGTCAGCTGGGCGGGTTCGGCGGATGAGGTGCTCGCCGCGGCCGACGTCCTCCTGACGGTGCAGCCGCTCGGCGTTGCGCAGATCGGCCAGCTCAAGAGCACCGCCGTGGTGATCGGCTTCATGCAGCCGCACGCACGCGCCGCCGAGGTGCGCGCCATGAAGGAGCGCGGCATCACCAGCTTCGCGATGGAGCTCGTGCCGCGCATCTCACGCGCCCAGTCGATGGATGCACTCTCCTCGCAGGCTGCGATCGCCGGCTATAAGGCGGTGTTGATCGCGGCGAACGAGCTGCAGAAGTTCCTGCCGATGCTCACGACTGCCGCCGGCACGATCCGCCCGGCGCAGGTGCTGGTCATCGGTGCGGGCGTCGCCGGACTTCAGGCGATCGCCACAGCCAGGCGCCTCGGCGCGGTGGTCGAGGCCTACGACGTGCGCAGCGCCACACGCGAGCAGGTGAAATCGCTCGGCGCCAAGTTCGTCGATACCGGGGTGAGCGCGGAAGGCACCGGCGGCTATGCGCGCGAGCTCACCGCCGAGGAGAAGGCGCGGCAGCAGGAGGTGCTCGATGCCCGCATCGCCGCGGCCGACGCGGTGGTGACGACCGCCTCGGTGCCGGGAAGACCGGCGCCGAAGATCATCTCGCGCGCGGCAGTCGAGCGCATGCGCGCCGGCTCGGTGGTGGTCGACATCGCTGCCGAGCAGGGCGGCAATTGCGAGCTCACTCGCCCCGGCGAGACCGTCGAGCACCAGGCGGTGCGGATCGTCGGCGCGGTCAATCTGCCCGGCTCGCTCGCCTACAACGCCAGCGAGATGTATGCCCGCAACCTCTACAACTTTCTCAAGCCCGCGCTGGTCAAGGGCGAGCTGACGATCGACTGGAACGACGAGGTGTTTGCGCAGGCGTGTCTCACGCGCGGCGGTGAGATCCGACACGAGCCGACGGCCCGCGCGCTCGGAGGTACGGCATGACCGGAATGGTGGCATTATACATCTTCATGCTCGCGGCGTTCACCGGCTACGAGGTGATCGCGCGCGTGCCGGTGATCCTGCACACCCCCCTCATGTCCGGCTCCAACTTCGTGCACGGCATCGTACTGGTCGGCGCCATGGTGGCGCTCGGCGGCGCGCACACGCCTCTCGAGAAGGTGATCGGCGTGCTCGGCGTACTGCTCGCCGCCGGCAACGCCGTCGGCGGTTACGTGGTGACCGAGCGCATGCTCGAGATGTTCAAGGCGAGTCGCCCGCGACGCGCCGAGAGCCCGCCGGAGGCACACTGATGCCGGCGTGGATTTCGGCGAGCCTCGCGATCCAGGCGAGCTACTTCGTCACCGCCGTGCTCTTCATCATGGGATTGAAGCGCATGAGCTCGCCGGTGACGGCGCGCAGCGGGATCGTATGGGCCGGCGCGGGCATGGCGGTGGCGACGCTCGTCACCTTCCTCTATCCCGGGATGAGCAACTACGAGCTGATCGTTCCGGCGATGCTGGTCGGCGGCATCCTTGCCGCCTGGAGCGGCCGGCGCGTCGCGATGACCGACATGCCGCAGATGATCGCGCTCTACAACGGCATGGGCGGTGGCGCCGCGGCGGCGATCGCCGCGGTCGAGCTCTACCGCGGCGAGATGAGCGGCTATGTGAGCAGTGCACTGGCCGTCGCCGGCGGCATCATCGGCACCGTCTCTTTCTCGGGCAGCGCGATCGCCTTCGGCAAGCTCCAGGGCCTCATCACCCGCAGCATCCGCTTCGGCGGCCAGCAGCTCATCAATCTGCTGCTGCTCGCCGCCGCGCTCGTTCTCGGCGTGCTCGTGGCCGCGCACATCGAGACCACCCCGGGTGCAGTCACGGGATTCTTCGTGCTGGCGCTCGTTCTCGGCGTCGCCATGACGCTGCCGATCGGCGGTGCCGACATGCCGGTGGTGATCTCCCTCTACAACGCCCTCACCGGGCTCGCCGTCGGCCTCGAGGGTTTCGTGCTGAACAACGCCGCCATGATCATCGCCGGCACCGTGGTGGGCTCGGCGGGCACGCTGCTCACGCAGCTCATGGCGAAAGCCATGAACCGCTCGCTTGGCAACGTACTGTTCTCGGGCTTCGGCGACACGGGCGCGGCGGCCACGGGGGAAGTGACCGGGAGCCTGAAGCCGATAGAGGCCAGCGACGCCGGTGTGATGATGGCCTTCGCCAGCAAGGTGATCATCGTGCCCGGTTACGGTATGGCGGTCGCGCAGGCGCAGCACAAGATCTGGGAGCTGACGCAGCTGCTCATCGACCGCGGCGTCACGGTGAAGTTCGCCATCCATCCCGTGGCCGGCCGTATGCCCGGGCACATGAACGTGCTGCTGGCCGAAGCCGGTGTGCCCTACGATCTGATCGCCGACCTCGACGAGGTCAATTCGGAGTTCGAGACGACCGACGTGGCGCTCATCATCGGCGCGAACGACGTCGTCAATCCAGTAGCGCGCACTGACAAGTCGAGTCCCATCTACGGCATGCCGATTCTGAACGCCGACAAGGCGAAGAACGTCGTCGTCATCAAGCGCGGCAAGGGCGCGGGATTCTCTGGTATCGAGAACGGACTCTTTTATCTCGACAATACGCGCATGCTTTACGGCGACGCGCAGAAGGCAGTGTCCGAGCTCATCCAGGCGATCAAGGCCGTCTGAGGCCGTTTGAGATCGCAGGCGCATCCGTGAAGCGCAGAAGCCTCCTGCAAAGCGCCGCGGCGCTGCCGTTCGTCGGGGTGCTGTCTTTGCTCGATGCCTCTGCTGCGCGCTCCGCCTCCGCCGCTGAATCCGCCGCCGCACCCGCCGCGAGGTCCGCGCGGCGCGTTCGCCTGCGGCCTGCCGATGCCGGCTGGCCGAGCGAGCGCGAGTGGCAGTCTCTCAACACCGCCGTCGGTGGGAATCTCCTCCCGGTGCAGCCGCTGTTCGGCGCCTGCAACGGCGACCCCGACGGCGCAGCCTGCCGCGACGTCTATGCGAACATTCGCAATCCTTTCTTCATCGGCGACCGGGCAGGTGGCACGCAGGTCTCCGGGTGGCTCGATGCCTGGGCGCCGGCTCCGAGCGCCTGGGCCGTCAGGGCGCGCAACGCCGCCGACGTCGCGGCGGCCGTGAACTTCGCGCGAACGCACAACCTGCGGGTCGTGGTGAAGGGTGGTGGACACAGCTACCTTGGCACCTCGAACGCGCCCGATTCACTCCTGATCTGGACGCGCGCAATGAACTCCGTTGCGCTCGAAAACGCCTTCGTTCCGCGCGGCTGCGCAGGCAAGGTGGCAGCCGGCGCCGCGGTGTCGGTCGGCGCGGGTTGCATGTGGATCGATGTCTACAGCGCCGTGACTACCCGGGGAGGACGCTACGTCCAGGGCGGCGGCTGCACCTCGGTGGGCGTCGCCGGTCTCATCCAGAGCGGCGGTTTCGGCAGCTTCTCCAAAGGCTTCGGCAACGCCGCCGCAGGGTTGCTCGAAGCCGAGGTGGTGACGGCCGATGGGCGCGTGCGCATCGCCAATGCATGCCTGAACCCGGATCTCTTCTGGGCGCTGAAGGGCGGCGGCGGCGGCACGTTCGGGGTCGTCACGCGCCTCACGCTGCGCACGCACGAGTTGCCCGCGTACTTCGGCGCGGCGTGGGGCACGGTCAAGGCGAATTCGGACGCAGCATTCAAACGACTGATTGCCCGCTTCGTCGACTTCTACGCCGAAAGTCTCGCCAATCCCCACTGGGGCGAGCAGATCACAGTGCAGACCGACAATTCGCTCAAGATCTCCATGGTGCAGCAGGGCCTCTCGCGCGAGGAGGCGCGCTCACTGTGGAAACCCTGCTTCGACTGGATCCAGTCCTCGCCCGACTACACCGTGACGCATGAGCTCGGAGCCTCGGGACACAAGGCGCAGAGCTGGTGGGAAATCCAGGACAATCCGAGCATGATCCCGGACAGGCGCCCCGGCGCCTCACCGGACCACGGCTGGTGGCAGGGCGACCAGGACCAGGTCGGCGCTTTCCTCCATGGCTACGAGTCGCTGTGGCTGCCGGCTTCACTTCTCGAGAAGGGCCAGCGCGGGCGCCTGGTTGAGGCGCTGTTCGCGGCCAGCCGTCACAAGGACGTCGAGCTGCACATCAACAAGGGGCTCGCCTTCGCGACGCCTGAGGCGATCAAAGCCTCGCTCGACACCGCGATGAATCCCGCGGTCGTTGAGTCCTTCACGCTGGTGATCATCGCCGATGGCGAGCGGCCCTCGTACCCGGGCATGAAGCGCCCGCCGATGGATCTCGAGGCGGCGCACACGGATGCGCGCTCGATCGACCGGGCAACGGCGGAGCTGCGCAAGGTTGCACCGCAGCCTGGGTCCTATCTCTCCGAGAGCAACTACTTCAACGAGGCCTGGCGACAGGCGTACTTTGGCGATCATTACCCACGGCTGCGGGCGATCAAGAGAAAGTACGATGGCGACGGACTCTTCATCGTCCATCACGGTGTCGGCAGCGAGGATTGGAGCGCGGATGGATTCACACGCCTCGGGTAGCCCGCCGCGGCACGCGGCCAGGCCGCGGTTCGCTGCGCCCCTGACCCTGTTGGTTGCGGTCATTGCCGCCGCGGCGGCCACTATGTTCGCAGCCGCGGCCGCACAAGCCGCGCCACCGGCGAGCGAGCCGTTCAAGAAGCCCCTGACTACCGCGGAGATACTCGCTGCGTCCGCGCCTTCCGACTGGCGCCCGCTCGACCCGCAGCAGACCCTCTATCTCGAGCTCGGCACCGGGCGCGTGGTCATCGAGCTCATGCCGCTGTTCGCGCCACACAACGTCGCCAACGTCGCGGCGCTCGCGCGCGGCGGCTACTACGATGGGCTCGCCATCTTCCGCGTGCAGGACAACTACGTGGTCGAATGGGGCGACGCCGAGGGGCGCAAGCCAGTCGGTACCGCGCAGCGCACCGTGGGCGCCGAATTCGAGCGTCCGCTGCGCGGAGTGTCGATCATCCGGCTGCCGGATCCGGACACGTACGCTCCGGAGGTTGGTTTCGTCGACGGCTTCCCGGTGGCCGCCGATCCTGTGTTGGGTCGTGTCTGGCTGGTGCACTGCTACGGCATGGTGGGTGCGGGGCGCGACAACGATGTCGACAGCGGCGGGGGTACGGAGCTCTACGTCGTGACCGGCCAGGCACCGCGACATCTCGATCGCAACGTGACGCTGCTCGGACGCGTCATCTCCGGGATGGAGCGGCTCTCGGATCTGCCGCGCGGCACCGGACAGCTTGGTCGATACGAGCATCCCGAGCAGCGCATTCCGGTCAGGTCCATACGCCTCGAGGTCGACGTACCCGCCGCTCAGCGCACCGAGCTCGAAGTGCTACGTACCGACACGCCGACGTTCCTCGCCTATGTCGAAGCGCGGCGCAGCCGCCACGAGGAGTGGTTCAAGGTGCCCGCCGGGCACGTGGACGTGTGCAACGTGCCGATCCCGGCACGCCCGAGGGCCGGCAGCGCCCGCTGAGCAACCCGCGCTCAGCAGCCACCACTGAGCGGCCGCGTCAGTGATGCGGCGGTCGCGATGGCGCGGGCCGCGCGCCCGACATGCGCCGCTGCCGTTGCTCGCGCGCGTGCTCGACCATCTGCTGGCGCTGTGTCGGGCTGGCGTTGCGCCATTGCTCGCGCAGCATCTGCCGGCGCTCGGGTGGCAGCTGCTGGAAGCGGTGGAAATTCTCCCGCACCGTCGCTTTCTGCTCCGGCGACAGTGCCTGAAAACGCTGCCATCGGCCTCGCAGAGCCTGGCGCTGCTCCGGCGGGAGTGACCGCCAGTGCGAGAAGCGATCGCGCGCAGCGTCGCGTTGCTCCGGCGACATGGCGAGCCAGCGCTCGCTGCCGTGCGCCAGCGCCTGCTGCCTCGCGGGCGGGAGCGTGTTCCACTGGCCGCCGAAGCGCGAGAGCAGCTGCTGCTGGTTGGGCGAAAGGCTCGACCATGGCACCGGTGCCGCCGGCGATGCGGCACCGGGTACCGGTGCGCCGGGTACTGGCGCGCCCGGAACCGGCGGCTCCTGGGCCATCGACGCCATCGCGCTGCCGAGCGCCGCTCCCAAAAGCAACGCGAGCGCGAGCGTCCTCCAGCGGCTATTCATAGCGGCTTCCCGGAGTGGCCGATGCGCTCGGCGGCGGCGGCAAGGGCTGCGGAGGTGGCGGCGACGGAGGGGATACTGCCTTTCCCGGCGGTCTGGCTGCCGGCGGTGCACCTGCCTGCGAGAGATAGTCCGGGTTGACCTCGGCGAGCCGGTCGACGCTCCCCAGGAATTCGAGGAACCCCGGATCGGGATCCTCCGACGGCGCGCGTCCGTCGTCGCCGTGGGCCGCGGCGCAGCCGAGCGTCAGCAGCAGTACTGCGAGGCCCGTCCGCGACGTCCTCATCAGCCGTTGCTCTCGCCATTTCCGTCGGTCTGTGAGGTAGCCCATTCGTAGAAGGGTCCGTCCCAGCCTTCCAGCATGTCGAGCGCTTCGCTGTCGGCGAGCAGATCCAAATCCTCCACCGAGGAGCTCTGCGCTTCCGCTATCGGGATCTCGATCCTCGAGGGCTCGCGATGCCAGAGCACGAGGGCCAGCAGCAACGCCATGGCCAGGCCGCTGGCGGGCATCAGCACCGGACCGCGCAACCACAGCGGACGGCGGCGCGACGTGGCCGCCGCGACTGCCGCCTGTCGCGCCTGATTGAGGCGCGAGCGCGTGCGCGCATCGATACGCGAGATGCCGCGATCGAGCACCACGCGGGCGTTACGCTCGAACTCCGTCACTGTCTCACTCGCCGGACTCATACGTAGAGATCCCCAAGCTGGGCGCGCAGTGCCTGCACGGCGCGAAAATAATGTGTCTTGACGCTTCCTTGCGAACATCCCATGGCTGCCGCGGTTGCGGCAACATCCAGACCCTCGAGCGTGCGCAGCAGAAATGCCTGCTGCTGCCGCCGCGGCAATTCCTCGAGCGCCTTCTCGAGCGCGCCAACCGCCTCATCGAGCTCGAGCCGCCGGACCGGCAACGGATCGGTGCTCGCCGCCTGCGCAATCGGATCGGGCTCGTCTTCGTCCTCGTCACCGCGATAGGGCAGCCAGGCAAACACCCGTCCGCGCACCGTACGCCGGCGTTGCATGTCGCGAATTCGATTCTCGAGTATGCGATAGAAGAGCGGTTTCCACTCCTCCGCGGGGCGATTCGCATACGCGCGTGCGAGCTGCAGCATCGCGTCCTGCACCGCATCGAGCGCGTCGTCCTCGTTGCGCAACGCCGCCTGAGCCATTTTGAAAGCCTTCAGCTCGACGCCGGCCAGGAATTGGTTCAGCGCACGGGAGCGTGTCTTTTCTTCGGAGTCCGTCAGGTCCACGTCGCCGTGTAGTGCGGCCGGCATGCTATAAGGCGACGCGAGCGTAGCAAACTCGGACATGGCCTGTATAACGCGCGCCCGCGTGGCGCGGTTGACGCCCGACACCACGAATAAGCCTTTGATTTAACGCGCGACTTGCGACCTTCACCACAGATTTGTCGGGTGGCGCTCGATACCCCTGCCCGCCCGCTCTTCGACTACCTGCCACTTCACGCTGAGGGCGAGCCCACTTTGCCCCCCCTCGGGACACGCGTGCGGGTGCCCTTCGGGCGGCGCCGCCTGGTCGGTGTGGTGATTGCGACCGCGGACCGCTCGGAGCTGCCCCCGGCACGGCTGCGCCCCATCATCGAGGTGCTCGATGCGACGCCCGTGTTGGATGGCGCGGCACTTGCGCTGCTGCAGTGGGCGGCCGAGTACTACCACCACCCCCTTGGGCAAGTCGTCGCGAGCGCCCTCCCGAAGGCTCTGCGGATCGGCGCACCGGCCACGCCCACGGAGGATCGCTGGTCTTTGACAGAAGACGGTGTGGCTGCGGCGGTCGCGGGCGAGCCGCGCCGTGCACTGCGGCAACGCATGCTGCTTGGCCTTCTGGGCTCGAGGGGGACCGCCGCCGCTGCCGAGCTCGACGCCGTCGATCCCGGGTGGCGCAACGCGGCGCGTGCGCTCCTGCGGCGAGGCTGGATCGCCAGCAGCGCCGTGCCGCTCCCGGCCCCGCCGTCGACCGAGGCGGCAGTGCGCGCCGCCGGTCCCGCTTTGCTGCCCGAGCAGAATACGGCCGTCGAGATAGTCGGCGCGGCGCTCGGCGCATTCGGCGCGTTCGTTCTGCACGGGATCACCGGCAGCGGCAAGACCGAGGTATACCTGCGGCTCATCGAGCGCGTGCTGCACTGTGGCGGCCGCGCACTCGTGCTGGTGCCGGAGATCTCTCTCACTCCTCAGCTGCTCACTCGCTTTCGCGAGCGCTTCGAGACGCCGATCGCGGCCCTGCACTCCGGCCTCACCGACCACGAGCGACTGCTGGCCTGGCGCAGCGCTTTCCTCGGTGAGGCGCGCATCGTGCTCGGAACACGCTCGGCGGTATTCGCACCGGTACCGCAGCTCGGCCTGATCGTCGTCGACGAGGAGCACGACGCCTCGTTCAAGCAGCACGAGGGCGGATTCCGTTATTGCGCGCGCGACCTGGCCGTCGTGCGCGCGCAGCAGGCCGGCGTACCGGTCGTGCTCGGGTCCGCCACACCGGCGCTCGAGACTCTCTACAACGTCGCGAAGAATCGCTACACGCGGCTCGTGCTCGCACGCCGTGCGGCGCAGGCCGCACCGCCGGTGCTCAGGCTCATCGACCTGCGCGTCAGCGTCGTGAGCTCGGGGCTCGCGACCGCGTCGGTGCAGGCGATCGAGCAACACCTCGCCGCGGACGGCCAGGTGCTGGTATTCCTCAATCGCCGCGGCTATGCACCGACACTGCTTTGCACAGCCTGCGGCTGGATTGCCCCGTGCCGTGATTGCGACGCACGACTCACGGTGCACCTCGCAGCCGGACGGCTGCGTTGCCATCACTGTGGCGCGGACGCTCCGCTGCCGGCGCGCTGCCCGATCTGCGGCTTTACGGTGAAGCCCGTCGGCCAGGGCACCGAGCGCATCGAGCAGTCGCTCGCGGCGCTCTTCCCTCAGGCGCCCATCGCACGGCTCGACCGGGACGTCGTCAGGCGACGCGGCGACATGGAGGGGGTGATGCGGCGTATGTCCTCGGGTGAGGCGCGCATCCTGGTCGGCACGCAGATGGTCACCAAGGGCCACGACTTCCCCAACGTCACGCTGGTCGTCGTGTTGAATGCCGACCAGGGTCTCTTCAGCACCGACTTCCGCGCGCCCGAACGCCTCGCGCAAACCATCGTGCAGGTGGCCGGCCGTGCCGGCCGGGGCACGAAGCCGGGCGAGGTGCTGATCCAGACCGAGTTTCCCGATCACCCGCTTCTCATCAGCCTGCTCGCCGAAGGCTACGACGGCTTCTCGCGCACGGCGCTCGAGGAGCGGGAACAGGCGGCCTGGCCGCCGTTCAGCCGCCTCGCGGCGTTGCGTGCCTCGGCGCGCAGTGCGGATGCCGCCCTCGAATTCCTCAGCGAGGCGCGCCGAATCGCGCGGCGGCCCCCGTCCGGCGTGCGGCTCCTGGGTCCGGTTGCGGCGGCGATGGCGAAGCGCGCTGGGCGCCATCATGCGCAGCTGCTGGTGGAGAGCCGCATCCGCTCGCGTCTGCACCAGTTCCTCGACGGCTGGCTTCCCGAGGTGGAGCATCTCAGGAGCGCGCGTCGCGTTCGCTGGGCACTCGACGTCGATCCGATCGAGCTGTTTTGACAGGATTGACGCGGCCAGCCGCGGCGCGGCGCTCACAAGCATTTGTCAGGCCGACAAAATTCCCCGCTGAGCCGACCCTCATAGGCTCAAAGAGAACCCTTAGCTGTTCCGAGGAGCATGTGGCCCCGCGCTGAATGCTCGTGCGCATGAGCCCTGCGCATGAGCCCTGCGCATGAGCCGTGCGCATGAGCCCTGCGCATGACCCGTGCGCATGACCCGTGCGCATGACCCGTGCGCATGACCCGTGCGCATGACCCGTGCGCATGACCCGTGCGCATGAGCCCTGCGCACGAGTCACGCGCATCTGTGTGCCCACAGGTATGCCCCTCGGTAGGGCTTGGGGAACGCCGCGCGAGCCGCATCGGGTAAACTGCCGCGCCTGCGCGCAACCGAGATTCCCCCTGAGTGAAACAAGATCTGGAGCAGTTGCTGCTCGCCGCCCTGAGCCGCCTCTCCGGGACCGGCGGCGTGCTGGCGGAAATGCCCCCGCCGTCGGCGGTGACAGTCGAGCGCACCCGCGATGCCCAGCACGGCGACTTCGCCACCAACGTGGCGCTGCGCCTGGCGAAGGCGGCCGGACGCAAACCCCGCGAGCTCGCCGAGGCCATCGTCGCGGCGCTGCCACCAAACCCGCTGGTGGCGCGCACCGAGGTGGCCGGCCCCGGCTTCATAAACTTTCACCTGACGATGCAGGCTTACGCGCACGAGCTCGCGCGCATCCACACTGAGGGCGCCACCTACGGTGAGAGCCGCCTCGGCGAAGGCGAGCGCGTGCTGGTCGAGTTCGTCTCCGCCAATCCAACCGGGCCGCTGCATGTCGGCCACGGACGGCAGGCCGCCTACGGCGCGACGCTCGCCAACCTGCTGCGCGCCGCTGGATTTGCGGTCGAGCGCGAGTACTACATCAATGACGCCGGACGGCAGATGGACATTCTTGCCGTCAGCACGTGGGTGAGATACCTCGAGCTGTGCGGGGAGCAATTGCCGTTTCCCGAAAACGGCTATCGCGGCGACTACGTTCGCGCGCTGGCGCGCGAGCTCCAGCGGCAAGTCGGCACCGAGCTGCGGCGACCCGCGTCCGAGGTACTGACCGCACTGCCGCCGGATGCTCCGGCGGGCGACAAAGAGACCTATATCGACGCCCTCATCGCCCGCGCTCGCGCCCTCATCGGCGCGCCGGCCTTTGCGCGCATTCTCGCGCTCTCTCTGCGCGACATGCTCGCCGACATCCGCGAGGACCTCGCCGAATTTGGCGTGTTGTTCGATCACTGGGTGTCCGAGCGCGCCTTCGCCGAGAGCGGCGCCATCGATCGTGCGCTCGAAGTCCTTGCGTCGAAGGGCCACGTGCAACGACGCGAAGGTGCGCTGTGGTTCGCCGCCACCGAGTTCGGCGACGAGAAGGACCGCGTGGTGGTGCGCGAGAACGGCCAGAGGACCTATTTCGCATCCGACATCGCTTATCACTTCGCCAAACGCGAGCGGGGCTTCTCACGGCTCATCGACGTGCTCGGGGCCGACCACCATGGCTACGTCGCGCGGGTTCGTGCCGGGCTCGCGGCTCTTGGTGAGCCACCCGGCTGTCTCGAGGCGCCGCTGATCCAGTTCGTGAGCCTGTTCCGCGGCACCGAGAAGATCCCGATGGGCAAGCGCGAGGCGCAGTTCGTGACCCTGCGGCAGCTGCGCGGCGAGGTCGGAAACGACGCCTGCCGCTTCTTCTACCTGATGCGCAGTCACGACCAGCCGCTCGACTTCGACCTCGAGCTCGCCAAGTCACGCAGCAACGAGAACCCCGTCTACTACATCCAGTACGCCCATGCGCGCGTGGCGAGCGTCATGAAGCAGCTCGCCGCCCGCGGACTCGCCTTCGAGCGCGACGCCGGGCTCGCCGCGGCTGCCTCGAGTCTCGGCGCAGCGCACGAGCTCGCCGTTCTGCAGGCACTGACGCGTTACCCCGAGATCATCGAGCAGTCAGCGGTGAATCGCGCGCCGCACACCCTGGTGCACTACCTGCGCGACCTGGCCAACGTATTTCACACCTACTACAACGCCGAGACCTTCATCGTCGAGGATCCGGCGCTGCGCAACGCACGGCTCGCGCTCACTCTCGGTGTGCAGCAGGTGCTGCGCAACGGGCTCACGCTGCTCGGCGTGTCGGCTCCCCAGAGCATGTGAGGCGCGCCACATGGCGAAACTGACCGCGCGCGACTACAAATCCTCGCACCGCCGCCCGCTCGAGCTGCGGCGCTGGCGCGAATTCGGCTACGGCGCGCTCGCCGGTGTCGTGCTGGCGAGCGTGGCTTTCGTCTACCTCGGCGGCCGTGGCCACCATGCGGCTGAGAGCGCCGATGGGCCACGGCCCGATCCGCATCGCGCCGCGCGCGCCGAGCTCGAGGCCGCTGTGGCGGCCGACAAGCCCCCCGAGAAATACGACTTCTACGAGATGCTGCCCAACTTCGAGGTGGTGGTGCCCGAGAAGGACAAGGAGGTGCGTCGTGATCTCCCGCCAGGCGCGAAGATCGAGCGCCCGGGGATCTACGTGCTCCAGGCCGGGTCCTACCGCAACGAATCCGATGCGCAGCGCGTGCGCGCGCAGCTCGCGCTGCAGGGCGTGCAGGCGAAGGTGCAGCGTGTCGCTGTGGATGCGGATGTGTGGCACCGCGTGCGTATCGGACCTATCAACAACCTCGACGAGCTCAACAAGGTGCGCAGGCAGCTGCAGGCAGCCGAAGTGGATGCGCTGGTCATCCGCGTGGGAGACTGAAGGTTGAACGCCGTCCGCCAAATGTGTTCGGGGGCCGCTCAACCGGGAGCCGTTACATGAGAATCATCCGTCGGAAGATCGTCGTCGCGGCGCTGATCGCCGCATTGGTCGCCCCGTTGGCCATCACGCTCGCGGCCTACGGCGCAGACGCCGACAAGCCGCCGAGCGAGCAGTCGATCCGCCAGCTGCTCGCCGTCATGCAATCACACAACATGGTCGACACCATGATGAGGCAGATGGACGGCAACTTCAGCTCGATGATGAAGCAGTCAATGGGCGCGCGGCAGCTGAGTGAGCGAGAGCAGCAGATCGCCGATGACGCTCACGCGAAGATCCAGGCGCTGCTGCGCCAGACACTGCAGTGGGACAACTTCGAGCCCATGATGATCCGCGTCTACCAGAGCACCTTCACCCAGAAGGACGTGGACGGGATGACGGCCTTCTACAAGACCCCGACCGGTCAGGCCGTAATCGCCAAGATGCCCATGGTGGTCCAGCAGACCATGCAGGCCATGCAGGAGCGCACCGCCTCCCTGCTGCCCCAGATCCAGCAGATCCAGAGAGACATGGCGACGCAGATGAAAGAGGCGCGCGAGAAAGACGTGCACGAACCGCAAGGCGCACCCGCACAGCCGGCCTCACCCAGGCAGTAGGACGGCGGCGCCGCGCGCCCGCCTCGCCGCCGCATTGACGCGCTAATCCTCGCTGATGTTCCTGAAATCGACCCCGAGAGAGCGCAGTTTGCGGTAAAGGTGCGTGCGCTCCATGCCGACGCGCTTGGCGAGTTGGCCGACCTTGCCGTTGCAGAGGAGCAGCTGCTGCTGCAGATATGCGCGCTCGAACTGCTCGCGCGCCTCGCGCAGCGGCAGCGCCAGCAGGTCCTGCTTCACCAGCGGCTCGTCGGGCGGAGTCTGCACGGCAAGCTCGCGCTCGATCTCCTCGAGACGGATCTCCTCGCTACCCCCGTGCTGCAGCAGTCGATGGACGAGGTGGCGAAGCTCGCGCACGTTATCCGGCCAGGGATAATTGCGCAGGCGATTCTGCGCCGCCACGGAAAAGCGCCGGAACGGTAACCCGTCGGCATCCACCATCCGATCGACCTGGTGGCGCAGCAGCTCCGGCACGTCCTCGGCGTAATCGCGCAGCGGTGGCACGCGCAGTATCAGTACGTTCAGCTGCGCGAGCAGATCGCGGCGCACGCCGTCGTTTCCGGCGCGCTGCTCGATGCCGGGCTGTGCGGAGGCCAGCAGCCGCGCTCGCAGGCTCACGGGCTCACTCCCTCCGAGCCGCGTGAACTGCCCGGACTCGAACACACCGACCAGCAGTCGCTGAACCCCGGGTGGCAGGTCCTCGATCTCGTGGATGAAGAGCGCGCCGTTGTTCGCTTCCTCGAGAATACCGGCGATGACGCGCCCGTCGGGCTGCTCGCGCCCGAAGAGGCGCGCTTCGGCGTCCGCGTCGCGTAGGCTCGAGGCAACCAGCACGACGAAAGGGGCTGCGGCACGTTGCCCGTGCTCGTGCAGGTAGCGCGCGCACGCCTCGCGACCCGAGCCGGGTTCCCCGATGAACAGCAGGGGCGCGGGGTTGGCGGCCATCTGCTGCAGCTCCGCACGCAACTGCTGCATGAGGCGGCTCTTGCCGATCGGCACCGCGAGCGGCGCGCCGAGCAGGCGACCCGCGTGCGCGCTGCGCCGCCCGGCATCGAGGGCGCGCTCCACCGTCCGCAGCAGCTTCGCGAGCGACAGGGGCTTCTCGACGAAGTCGAAGGCCCCGAGGCGTGTTGCCTCGACGGCGGTTTCGACGGTGCTGTGTCCGGACATCATCACGACCGGGCAGCCGTCGGTGGCCGATGCCGACCACTCGCGCAGCAGCGTGATGCCGTCGACGTCCGGCATCCAGATGTCGAGCAGTACGAGGTCGGGAATCTGCCGCGCCCGCGAGGCGCGCGCCTGGGCGGCGTTCGCCGCGACATCCACCTCGTAGCCTTCCTCGGAGAGGATCTCCTTGAGCAGGCCGCGGATGTCCGCCTCGTCGTCGACCACCAGAATGTGAGGAGTACTCATGCTCTCTCTCTCCGCAACTGATCCAGCCGTTTGTGCGCACCTGTCGTGGCGGACCGGGTGCTGTCCTTCACCGGCAGCGCAACGCGCACGCGTGCTCCACCCTCCGGACGATTGTCCGCATCAATTCGTCCACCGTGCTCCTCGATGATCTTCTTGACGATCGCTAGGCCGAGGCCCGTGCCTTTCGGCTTGCTGGTGACGTACGGATCGAACACGCGACCCAGCAGCTCGCGCTGAAAGCCCGGACCATTGTCACACACTGTCATGGCGGCATACGCGGCTTCGCCGGAACTCTCCAGTCGGGTGGAGATCTCGAGCAGCGGCGTGGCCGCGCCCTCGAGCGCCTCGAGCGCGTTGGTGAGCAGATTGTTGAGGATCTGCCGTACGCGGCCCCGGTCCGCCTCGATGTCGCCGAGGCGCGAGTCGAGGTCGAGCACGATGCGCGTGCGCCGCTCATGCGAGCGGTAGAGGTCGGCCACCTCGGTGACGAGCTGGTTGAGACTGAAGCGAGTGATCTGCATCTCCGGAGCGCGCGCATACTCGCTGAAGGCATTGACCATCTGCTGCATGGTCTCAACCTGCTGGACGATGGTGCGCGTGCCGCGTTCGAGGATCTCGGCGTCGCGCTCGCTCATTCCGGTGAGCAGCCGCCGCCGCAGCCGTTCGGCGGAAAGCTGGATCGGCGTGAGGGGATTCTTGATCTCGTGCGCCAGCCGGCGGGCGACCTCGCCCCAGGCCGCATCGCGCTGCGCCTGAAGGAGCGTCGTGATGTCATCGAACACGATGACGAAGCCCATGTCGGCATCTTCACCGGGCAGCGGGGTGCAGGCGCACATCAGCGTGCGCCGCCCGGCGGCGCTGTCGAGATCGAGCTGCTCGCGCCATTCCTCGCGCCCGGCCGCAAAGCGCACCGCCAGCGCGGCGACGAACTGACCGAGCCGCTCGTTGCCGGCGGCGAGCTCGGGGAGCGGCTGGCCGGTGGCCGCCGACACGTCGCTGCCGAGAATCGCGCCGGCCGCCGCATTCGCCGTGCGCACCGTCATGTTGCGGTCGATGGCCAGCACACCGGTGGAAAGGCGCGCAAGGATGATCGCCAACCGCTCGCGCTCCCGCTCTACTGCCATCTGGCTACGCGTCGCCTCCTCGCGCGCCCGCCGCAGCCGCTTGGTCATGTCGTTGAAGGAGTGCACCAGGAAGCCCATCTCATCGCGCGAGGGCAATGGGAGGCGCTTCGCGAAGTCGCCCTTGCCGACCGCGCGCGTACCCTCGATGAGGTCCTGCACCGGGCGCACCAGTCGCTGTGCCGAGAAGATCGCCCCATAGATCGCGGTCAGCATCGACAGCAGCAGCACGAGGGTGAGGGTGAGACGGAAGCTGTACTTGAGCGGCTCGCGCTGCGCGGCCAGATCGCCGTATTGTGAGTACGAGCCCTGCACCGCCTCCGAGAGCGCCGCGAGTTGCGCCGGGACCGGATAGATCGCGACAACGAAGCGCGGATCCGGGGCACCCGGCGCGCCGATCGCTGCTGCGGTGCGGATCAGATAACGACCCCCCGCCTGCGGCTCGAGACTCACGTAGGGACGATGCTGGGCGACCTGGCGCACCAGGTCGGGCGGTGGTTGGGACGGAAGATTCTCCAGCGGATTCTCGAGACTCGCGCCGAGAATGCGCTCGTTCGCGCCGAACAGCACGACTTCGAGCGCCTGGCCGCCGCGGCGCTCGGCATCGAGCTGCGCCTGCACGTCCGCGCCTGAGGCGCCGAGCTTCTCAGCCAGCGCCTGCGTGCGCACCGAGTATTCGCGGATTCGCAGGTCGAGGGCAGCGCGTGACAGCCGCACCGCATCGTTGAGGCCCTGCTTCACCTCGACCTTGAACCAGCTGTCTATACCGACGTTGATGAACTCGAGCGCGGAGAGATAGACGATCAGGAGCGGTGCCACCACCAGCGCCCCGAATATCACCACCGTCCGCGCGGTCAGCCGCGATCCAGGAACGTGGTTGCGGTAGTCGCGAACCAACCGCCACAGCCTGCGCGTCAACAGCACGGTCAGGGCGACCACGCCGGCGACGTCGACGATCAGGATTGCCGGCTGCAGGCGGTTGAATGCGGAGGAGTTCTGCACGCTCTTTGCGAGCAGCAGCAACGTCCCGAATCCGATCAGGCCCCACAGCAGCACCTGGCCGACCGCAAACCAGTGCAGCCGGCGGGGAGCCCGGGCGCCTACACCGGCAGGGACCATGTGTACCACTCGCTCACGCGTGCCCAGTCGTCAGTCCAGAAGAGGATAGCGCGGAGCGATGCGGGAAGGTTTCCGCGGCGCACGCCCGCACGCACGCTGATGTTGTAGCTGCCGCCATCGAGCTGCGGCTCGACCAGGATCGGCCAAGCATCGATCCGGCCCAGATGTCCCAGTGCCTCATCGAGTGTGGCGAAGGTCTCCTGGTCACCACTGCGCGTATCGCGGATGACGTAGCGATCACTGACCGCGTGGTATGTCAGCTCGCGCCGCAGCG
>Ga0307476_10000374_pt1 | contig 36939 bp, 32 predicted proteins | sample atmos_gasesECM2C_2_FD_203314 | JGI IMG/M metagenome (GOLD analysis project Ga0307476, IMG submission 203314) | Hardwood forest soil microbial communities from Morgan-Monroe State Forest, Indiana, United States - atmos_gasesECM2C_05 | ecosystem: Environmental > Terrestrial > Soil > Temperate... | reverse complement strand
CGCCGTCTCGCCGAGTATACGACGCTGTTGATCGCAGGCCCGTTGGTGTTGGTCGGTTTCATCGGCCTGTCGCACGCAGCGCTCTCCAGTACCCCGATCCAGCAGGTCGTGCGGCTGCCGCTGCTGCAACGTCTGCGCGGAACCGGCATCGTTCTCGCACCCTACGTGATGGTCACCGCCTTCTTCACCGTGCTCTACATGATGGTGCCCAACACGCGGGTGCGCTGGCGGCCGGCGCTCGTCGGTGCGCTCGCTGGCGGAGTCGTCTGGGCCGCGGTTGGCAAGATGTTCACCGCCTTCGTCGTCTACTCGACACGCCTCACGATCGTGTACGCGGGCTTCGCGTTCGTGGTGGCGGCGCTGCTGTGGACCTACTTCGGCTGGCTCATCCTGCTCGCCGGCGCGCAGCTGTCCTTCTACGTGCAGAACCCGACCTACCTGCGCCTGGGTCTGCAGCAGTTGCGACTCTCGGCCGAAGAGCTCGAGCAGCTTGCACTCAAACTCATGTACTTCGTCGGCCGCTCGCACCTCAGCGGCGGCCGGCGCTGGAGCGTGAACGGCCTGGCCGAGGAGTTCGGACTCCCCGGCGTTGCAGTTGCACAGATGGCGGCGACCTTCGAGCGTGCCGGATTCCTCATCGTCACGGATGATGACGAGCTGCTGCCGGCGCGCGACATCGGGCGCATGGGCGTGTGCGAGATCCTCGAGATCGCGCGCCGCGAGAGCAGCGGCTACGCTGCCCCGCGCAACCTCGCCGTTCCTGCGGTCGATCGGCTGCTCGATGCCCTCGATGAAGCGCGTCGCAACCGCTGCGGTGAGCTCACACTGCGTGAGCTGGTGGAAGAGGCGCCGCGTCCGGCATTGCACCTCACGGCCCGCCATTCCTCCTCGCGTTAGAGAGCGCCAGCGAACCGCTGCCGGCGATAGCTACTCGCCCGCGATCGTCATCTCGCCGATCAGCAGCGAGCCGGTGCGAATGCCGCCGCGCGTATCGATATCGCTGCCGAGCGCCACGATGTCGCGATACATCGTCTTGAGGTTGCCGGCGACGGTGATCTCGTGCACCGGATAAGCGATCGCGCCATCCTCGACCCACACGCCGCTGGCGCCGCGTGAGTAGTCGCCCGTCACCCCGTTGACACCCTGCCCCATGAGCTCCGTCACCAGCAGCCCCGTGCCGAGCTGCCCGAGGAAGCCGGCGGCATCGAGACCGCCGTCGGCGGCGTTCACCAGGAGGTTGTGAATGCCACCGGCGTTGCCTGTGGTCTTCAGCCCGAGGCGCCGCGCCGAATAGCTGCCGAGCACGTAGCCCTCGAGGACACCGGCGCGTACCAGATCGCGGTCGTGAGTGGCGGCACCCTCCTGGTCGAACGGGCTGCTGGCGAGACCCTTGAGAATGTGCGGACGCTCCTGCATGGAGATGAAGGCCGGGAAAACCTGCTCGCCGGCCGCATTCAGCAGAAACGACGACTTGCGGTACTGACTGGTGCCGGTAATAGCGCCGATGAAATGCCGGAAAACGCCGCGCGCCAGGTCGGAGCTGAAGGCCACCGGTGCGCGCCGCGTGCTCAGCCGTCGCGCGCCGAGGCGCGCCAGCGCGCGCTCGCCTGCGATGCGGCCGACCTCTTGCGCCGATTCGAGATCCTGTGGATCGCGCGCCACGGTGTACCAGTAATCGCGCTGCATCTCCTCACCCGCCTGCGCGATCAGTGAGCAGCTGATCGAGTGGCTGGTGGAGGAATAGCCACCGAGAAAGTCGAGGGAGTTGCCGTAGAAACCCGTGTGCCGGTGGCTGTTGACGGAAGCCCCTTCGGAGTTGCTGAGGCGGGCATCAAGGGCGAGGCCGGCACTCTCGCACTCGCGCGCCAGCTCGATGGCCCGCTCGGGCGGGAGCTCCCAGCGGTGATCGAGATCGAGATCCGGGATGTCGCGGGCCAGCGCCTCCGCGTCCACCAGGCCGGCGTGAGGATCCTCGGCGGTGTAGCGCGCGATCGCGCATGCCTTGGCGACGGTCTCACGGACTGCCTGCGCACGTAAGTCCGCGGTGCTGGCCGCCCCCTTGCGCTTGCCAAAGTACACGGTGACTCCGAGCCCGCGGTCGCGCTGGTACTCGACCGTGTCGACCTCGCGCATCCGCACGCTCACCGAAAGCCCCTGGCTCAGCGAAGCGTCGGCCTCGCACTGCGAGGCGCCGAGACGAGAAGCCTCCTCGAGCGCAAGAGTGACCACCTCCGCGAGCGGGGTGCTCGTCGCAGTCGTCGGCGCGCCGCTGTTGGCGGCGTCGGAAAGATGTTGCATCGGGGGTGTTTCGCGCTGTTCCTGAGCGTAAATTGTAGCAGCCACCTGCACCCTCACGGGAGCGGCGGTGCTTACTTCCGGGGAAACAAGGTCGTGACCGCCACAGCGCACGATGAAGAAAGCCAGCATCTCAGCGATGAGCCGGGCGCTCAACCGCCGAGCAAGAGCGCGCGCAAACGCGCCGCGCACGCCGCGCAGCAGCTTGGCGAATCGCTGATTGCGCTGCGCGACGTCGAGCTCGACGCGCTCGCGCTGCCGCCGAAGCTGAGTGAGGCGATCCGCGCCGCGCGACGCATCGGCAGCCGTGCAGCTGCGGCCCGACAGCGCCAGTACATTGGCAAGCTGATGCGCGAGATCGATCCGGGGCCGATACGCGCCGCACTCAGCGCGCGCAGCGCACCCGCCGCCCGCGAGGCCGAACTTCTCAAACGCATCGAGCGCTGGCGAGAACGCCTGATCAGCGAAGACGATGACGCGCTCGCGGCGCTGGCACGCTGGTATCCGCACATCGACCGCGTTGCCTGGGCCGAGCGCGTCAGTGCCGCCCGCAGCGAACGCGCGCGCGGCGGCAACACCGCGGCCCGCGAGCTGTTTCGCGCTTTGCGAGCCCTGTTCGGTACAATGCCGTGATGAAACCGCTGGTCGGCATCATCATGGGCTCGGCCTCCGACTGGGAGACGATGCAGTCCGCCGCGGAGCTGTTGGACAAACTCGCCATCGCCTACGAGGTGCGCGTGGTCTCGGCGCACCGCACACCCGATCTGTTGTTCGAATACGCCTCTGGAGCGCGGACGCGTGGTCTCGAGGTGCTGATCGCTGGTGCCGGAGGCGCGGCACATCTTCCGGGCATGACCGCCGCAAAGACTCTCCTGCCCGTGCTCGGTGTACCGGTGCCCTCTAAGTCGCTCGGGGGGCTCGATTCCCTGCTCTCGATCGTGCAGATGCCGGCGGGAGTTCCGGTGGCGACGTTCGCCATCGGACCTGCCGGCGCGACCAATGCTGCGCTTTGTGCAGCGGCGATCCTCGCCAACCGCCACCCCGCCATCGCCACGGCGCTCGAGTCGTTTCGTGAGCGCCAGACGGCGAGCGTCCTCGGCACCCCCGATCCGCGCGCACCGGCGCGCACATGACCGTCGGCATCGTCGGCGCCGGCCAGCTCGGCCGCATGATGGCATTGGCGGGCTACCCCCTGGGACTCGACTTCCTTTGCCTCGATCCGACGCGCGACGCTCCCGCAGGTCGCGTGGCGCCGCTGCTCCATGGCAGCTTGAGCGACGCCGCACTGCTGCGGCGGCTTGCGCGCCGGTGCGAGGTGATCACGTTCGACTGGGAGAATGTTCCGGTCGAGAGCCTCGCGCAGATCGCCCGACTGCCTCGTACGCGTATCTCTCCACCGCTCGCCGCGCTCGGCGCCGCGCAGGATCGGGTCGCCGAGAAGCGGCTGTTCGAGAGGCTCGCAATCCCCACGACGCGCTGGCACGCGGTCAGTTCGCGTGCCGAGCTCGAGCGAGCCCTCGTGAAAGTCGGTCTTCCGGGTGTCCTTAAAACGCGACGCTTTGGATACGACGGCAAGGGCCAGGCAGTGGTCCGCAGCGCCGCAGAGGCGCAGCGCGCCTTTCGCGCGCTCGGGCACGTACCCCTGCTCTACGAAGAATGGATCGGTTTCGATTGCGAGGTGTCGATCATCGGTGCACGCAGTGTCGGTGGTGAGATCGTGATATACCCGCTGTGTGGCAACGTGCACGGTCAGGGAATCCTCAGGCTCACCCGGGCGCCTTTCGGACGCGCCGAGTGGCAACGGGCTGCCGCGCGATATCTCAGGCGCGTGCTCACGCACTTTCACTACAGCGGAATTCTCACCATCGAGTTCTTCGTGCGCGCAGGCAAACTGATTGCCAACGAGATGGCTCCTCGCGTGCACAACTCCGGGCACTGGACCATCGAGGGCGCCAGCACCAGCCAGTTCGAGAACCACCTGCGTGCGATACTGGACCTGCCGCTCGGCGCGGCAGAGGCACGCGGTTACAGCGCCATGATCAACCTCATCGGTGCGCTGCCGCCTCGCCGGAAGCTGCTCGCTCACCCGGGGCTGCACCTGCACGAATATGGCAAAAAGCCCAGGCCAGGCCGCAAAGTCGGGCACTGCACCGTGGTAGAGCCTACGGCGGCCGCCCGTGACAGGCACGCCCGGAGACTGTTGCGGGAATTGGCCGTCGACGTTCGCATCCCGTAACATTCTGCGACAGAGTTGCGAGCCAACATCCATGTATCTGGAGCCTTTCAAACTCAAGGAGTTGCCGTTCCGCTTAAGCCCGGACCCGCAGTTCCTGTACCTCTCCAAGCAACACGCCCGTGCCAAGGCGTACATGGAGTCGACGATCTGGTTTACCGACGGTTTCGTAGTAATCACCGGTGAGATCGGCTCGGGTAAGACCACCCTCATCGAGTCCTTCCTCAAGGAGGTACCCGCTGACGTCGTGGTCGCGCAGATCAACCAGACTCAGGTCTCACCCATCGATTTCCTGCAGTCCGTGCTGGCGCAGTTCGGTTTCTCGCCTTTCAAGATGCGCAAGGCCGAGCTCATCAGCACTCTCAACAACTTTCTCATCGAGCAATACGCGGCCGGCCGCAAGGTGCTGCTGATCGTCGACGAGGCGCAGAACCTCTCCATGCGCGTACTGGAGGAAGTCCGCATGCTCTCCGGTGTCGAGACCACCAAGGAGAAGGTGCTGCGCATCATTCTTGCCGGTCAGCCTGAGCTCAACAACAAGCTGGACGACCCGCTTCTCGAGCAACTGACGCAGCGCGTTCGGCTGCGCTTTCATCTCCAGACGCTGACGGAGACCGAGACCCACGCCTACATCCATCACCGCCTCGATGTCGCCGGTGCCGGCGACCGCGAACTGTTCGACGCCGACACTTTCCCCGAGATCTTCCGCTACACCGGCGGGGTGCCGCGCCTCATCAACACGTTGTGCGATACGTCGATGATGGCCGCGTTCACCGCGGATCGCGGAGTCGTGACACACGCCGACATCACGGCCGCAATCGAGGAGCTGCGCTGGGCTCCCTTCAACACGCGCCCGCACCAGCACACTCTGCCGCGGGCCCCGTCCCAGCAGCCGCAATCGCGTCAGGAACCGCGCACCGCCCCGTCCCTGCTCGGACGGCTGCTGGTCGCGACCGACGGGCGCACGGTTCAGGAGGTGTCGTTACGGATCGGACGGTTGATCGTCGGTCGTACCCCCGACAACGACGTGCAGATCGACAGCCGCTTCATCAGCCGCCATCACTGTCAGGTGATCACCAAGCAAAACTCCTGCGTCATCGAGGACCTCAACAGCACCAACGGCATCTACGTGAACTCCAACCGGGTACGTCGCCATTATCTGAACGATGGCGACGTGGTGCTGGTGGGCAAGCATGAGCTGATCTACGTGGACGAGCGTGCCCCGCGTAGCCGTGAGCCGCACGTCGACACGGTTCCGGATATCTCCGGGACGCACCTGGCACCGATGTCGAGCAGCCTCGACGAGACCGGCGAGACTCCCGAGCTCGACGAAGAGGACCTGGACGCCGACGCCGACGCCGACGCTGCCTCACCCTCGGGCTGAGGTCGTAGGCCGGACTGTCGCCGTCAGCCGGGCCGGAATCGTCTGTCGGGCTGAGCGGTCAGCGCTCGTCGTTGCCGCTGAGGGAGTCGGGATCGGCGTATTGCGAGCGCAGCGCGCGATAATCCCGGCGCCGCAACAGCACCACCATGCCGGCCACCAGGCCGAGTAGCCCGACCACGCCTGCCGCAAGGCTCACGACCCCCCGGCCGGCGAGCAGGTAGCTGGCGACCAATGCGGCAACGCCGCAGATTATGTAAACCCACGGCAGGCCTTCATAGACAGGACGTGAGAGATGCGGGCCATGGCGCGCCATGGTTGGCATCGTAGCATTCGGCGCTTACGAAGTTGGAAATCGCGACGTTCGCGGACCTTCAGCCCGAAACATCAGCCCGGCGTAGTCAGCCGAGACCGAACAGCCGCTTGACGCGCTCGAGGAACGAGGGACTCCAGCCATCGACGCGAAAATCACCCTTGCGCGCGCGCGTGTGGCGGCCGACTTCCGCCAACAGTTCGGCGGGAAAGTTGAGTTGGGGGACTTCGCTGGTGACATCCTCGCTCAGCATCGGTGACTCCCTAACGCTCGACCTCGAGCGCGGAGCGCACGTTACGGGGCCGCGCGCTGGCGCGGTGTGTGGAGAGTCACAGGCTGACATTGCCGAACCATTATGTCCCGCGCGCGTGATCGCTGCGTGACGATCGCACGGACTTGTCGCCGGATCGAAACACCCGCAGCAACTGATTAGGTAATCAGGCCGTGCGGCCGATTAGGTAATCAAGCAATGACGCCGATTAGGTGATCAGGCAGTGCCGCCGACGGTGAGCGACTCGATCTTCAGCGTGGGCTGACCGACTCCGACTGGGACACTCTGGCCATCCTTGCCGCAGGTACCGACGCCGTCGTCAAGCTTGAGGTCGTTACCGACCATCGACACACGCGTGAGCACATCCGGGCCGTTGCCGATCAGCGTCGCTCCCTTGAGTGGCGCACCGAGACGGCCATTCTCGATCGCGTATGCCTCGCTGGCCGAGAACACGAATTTCCCGGAAGTGATGTCGACCTGGCCGCCGCCGAAGTTCACCGCGTAGATGCCGCGCTCGACCGAACGGATGATTTCCTCGGGAGCATGGGGGCCCGGTCGCATGTAGGTGTTGGTCATGCGCGGCAGCGTCATGTGCGCGAAGGATTCGCGCCGGCCGTTACCCGTCGGACGCGCGCCCATCAGCCGCGCGTTGAGACGATCCTGCATGTAGCCACGCAGCACACCGTTCTCGATGAGCGTAGTGCACTGCGTCGCCGTTCCCTCGTCGTCGATGTTGAGCGAGCCGCGACGGCGCGACAGCGTGCCGTCATCGACCACGGTACATTCTGAGGCCGCGACTACCTCGCCGATGCGATTGGCGAAGGCCGAGGTGCCCTTGCGATTGAAGTCCCCTTCGAGCCCGTGTCCGATCGCCTCGTGCAGCAGAATCCCCGGCCAACCCGGCCCGAGCACCACGGTCATGGGACCGGCGGGCGCCGGGCGCGCCTCGAGATTGATCAACGCCTGGCGTGCCGCCTCGCGCGCGAGCGCGAGAGGACGATCTCCACTCACGAGCTCAGCCAGCGTAAAACGCCCGCCGGCGCCTGCGTAGCCCTGCTCGCGACGTCCGTCCTGCTCGACCAGCACCGAGACGTTGAAGCGCACCAGCGGCCGCACATCTGCGGCCAGCTCGCCCTCGCTCGTGGCGATGAGCACCACCTCGTGCACTGCTACGAGGCTCGCAGTGACGTGCACCACGCGCGGGTCGATCCGCCGCGCCTCCCGGTCCACGCGCTCGAGCCACGCCACCTTCTGGGAGGTCTCGAGCGCTGCCGTCGGATCGACGGGCAGATAGAGACGATGCCCGGTGCACGCCCGCCAGGCGCTCACGCGCCGTTCGCCTCCGTGCACTGCGATGGCGCGCGCTGCGCGCGATGCTTCGGTGAGTGCCGGCAGCACGATCTCGTCGGAATAGGCAAAGCCCGTCTTCTCGCCGGCGAGCGCGCGCACGCCCACGCCCTGCTCGATGCTGGCGCTGCCGTCCTTGACCATGCCGTCTTCGAGCGACCAGGCCTCCTGATGCGTGAGTTGAAAATAGAGATCCGCGAAATCGACCGAGTGTGTGAGCACTTCGCCGAATACGCGGTCGAGACGCTGATCGTCGAGACCGCTCGGCCGGAGAATGAGATCACGGGCAAGGTCCAGCGGATCGGTGGACTGAGCGATCTCGGTTCCCTGCAGGTTCGAATCAGGCGCTTGGGTCGATTTCTCGCTCATGTCGGTCGCTGCTCGCTCGCGGGAGCACGGAAAGCGCGATGCCCGAGCGCGGGGAAGCTCGCGCGCACGGCCTCCTGGCTCGCGAGATCGATGTCCGCGAGCGCATAGCCGCGTCCGCGTGGCAGGCGCTGCAGAACGCGTCCCCAATAGTCGACGATCATGCTGTCACCGTAAGTCTCACGTCCACTCGGATGGAAGCCCGATTGCGCGGGCGCCACAACATAGCAGAGATTCTCGATCGCCCGGGCGCGCAGCAGAGTCTCCCAATGTGCACGGCCCGTGGGAGCCGTGAAGGCCGAGGGCACGCTGAGAATCTGGGCGCCAGCGGCACTCAGGTAGCGGTACAGCTCAGGAAAACGCACGTCGTAGCACACCGACAACCCGAGCTTGCCGGCCGGTGTGTCGAGCACCGTGGCGCCGCTGCCCGGAGCGACATTGGCGGACTCGCGGTAGGCCTCGGTTCGCCCGGGAATATCGACGTCGAAGAGATGAATCTTGTCGTAACGGCCGACGCGCTCGCCATCGCCGTTATATACGAGCGATGCGGCTGCGACGCGCCCGTCGGCGCCCGCCTTGAGCGACAGCGTGCCGGCGACGATCCACAGGCGCAGCCGCCGCGCCGTGGCCGCCAGAAAATCCTGGGCGGGACCTGTGCCGTCGGCTTCGGCCACCGCGCGCTTGTCCGCGTCCTTGAGACCCATGAAGGCGAAGTTCTCCGGGAGCACGGCGAGCCGGGCACCTGCCCGGGAAGCCTCCTCGAGCAAATCCCCGGCCTCAGTGAGGTTGGCCGTCACGTCATGGCCGGAGGTCATCTGGATTGCAGCAATCTTCATCGCTCGTCCTCTGTCATTCGGCAGGCGTGACCACGGGGTCGTTCCAGGGACCCTGCAAATGGAGCGCCATATGCGAGCGATCAACGCTCGAATTTCCGAGCCATTCCCGCAGCGAAAGCCAGAGCGCCGCCATCCTTGGAGTCGGGCTCAGGCCCCGCAGTGGCGCGGGCAACCGCTCCTCGCCACTGAGGATCCAGGCCTGCTCGTCGTAGTCGCCCGAGGAAAGGCCGACCCGGCCACGCACGAGAATCTCCGCATCGCCGTCGAAGTGCAGGCCGGGAGTCGTGGCCTGCCCATCGTGTACCTCGAAATCCCCCGTGAGCCTCGCGAAGCCGAGCGCTCGCGGCGCTTCCGCGCCCGCGGGCGCGTTGCCCAGCAACGCGGGCACCGACAAAAGGGCGAAGCGCACGCCCGGCGCCACGCCCCCGCCAGCGGCGTGCACGAGGCCGCTCATCAATTCCATATGGAGATGACCGTCAAGCGATGCAAGGGGCATGGGAGCCTGCGGCGCCCATTGCATCTCGCCCTCGAGGTGCGCATCGGTAGCGCTCACCTCGGGCCGCAGACCGAAGGCCGCCAGACTGGCGGCGGCATCCGCGCTCGCCAAAGCGAAGCGCGCGCGGCAGAGCATCGCGGTGCAGCGCGCATGCGCCCGGGCATCGCCCGCCGCTCCGACCAGCGCCAGCTCGCTGACCTCGAGCGTAGCGCCATCCGAGGCGAGCGCTGCGGTGAAGTGCCCGAGGCGGTGCCCCTGCCATTGCAGCTCATCGATCGACACCTCAGTGGCTGGCGCCAGGACCGCGGCCAGCCCCGCAGCGAGCGCGAGGTCGTCCGGCCGGTCGATTTCAAAACCCGCGACGTGCACTTGAGCGGGATGCTCCCGCGAGATCGTTCCGGGCCAGCGGGCGCTGGCGGTGAGTTCTGCGGACCGTAGTTCCATCACCCCGCCCCCGTCCGCAACGCTGCCGGCGACATCCACCTCTGCGTAACGACGCTCGCCTACGAGCAGCTGAGCGACGGAAAGATCGGCACGCACCTCGGGCAGCGCTGCATCGCGAGCCGCGGCACGCCACAAGCCGAGGCATGCCGCGAGGTCGAGTTGTCTCAGACGTCCATCGAGGCGCAGCAGCGGGTCGGCGGGCAACGCGGGCGCGCTTCCCGCGAGGCGTATGGCACCGCGCGCGATGCGCCAGCCGTCACCGCTGCGCATGAGGGCCGCGGCTGCCTGCATACGATCGCCCAGGCTGACGCGCAGCTGGCCGGACTCGCTGCCGCCCTCTACATCGACGTGCAGCGGCAGTGGCGTAGCCGAGCTCTTGGAAAAAGGCTCAGGGAGTCGACTCGTCACCCCGATGAGACCCGAGTCGGCGTGCAGGCGCCAGCGCGCGAGCGGCTCCCGTGGGTCGGGGAAGAAGGCGAGCAGCGCGCTCCACTCCGCACTGCCAGCGAGTCGCGCCTCGTCCGTATCACCGCCGGCCGCCTGCACGGCCTCGCGCGCATCGACTGCTCCGCGACCCGAGATAGTCAGGACATTCAGTCCCTGCTCACTGTGCTCGCCCACGGCCAGGCTCACGGGGCCGCCGAGCCACTGACCGCTGAACGTCGAGCGTTGCAGATGTCCGCCGGAAGCAGCGAGCGATCCTCGCAGTGATTCGATTGGCGGCAGGCCAGGCAATACCCGCAGCCGGGCGTCATCGAGCGTTGCGGCGATGCGCACGCGCGGGAGTGATGGACTGCCCGCAGCGGACAGCGCGGCGGGTACCGTGAGATCGACGTCGAGGACGGTATTGCCGCGCAGATCGAGACTCGCGGCCGTGGTGCTCCAGGTTGCGAGCTGCGGCCGCGCACGCAGCCAGCCGAGCGCCTCCTCCGCGCTCCCCGCCAGCCGCGCAGCGACGTGAAACGCATGCGCCGCACGGGCATCCCATTCGATGCGGCCCTCGCTCAAGCGGAACGATCCACTCTGCGCATGCTCGATGACGGCCTGCACCCGCGGCCCGCGCCAGAAGATGCGGGCGTCGATGCCCTCGGTCTGCGGCCAGAGCTCATCGCGATCGAGACTCACCGCGCGCACCGCGACGACTCCTGTGAAGGCGTCGGCGCGCGAGTCCGGGAGCAAACCATTGGCAGAGTCCGCGCGCCAGGTGAGGTCCGCAGTTTCGATGCGCCCGCCCCTCAGGCGTCTCGCCACGGGCCCGAGCGCAGCCAACATCTGCGGCCCGAAGAGCCGAGACAGAGTCGCGATATCGGCGTCCCTCACGGCGACGCGTGCGCTCACGCGCGGAACAGCGCCGGGAGCCGGCGCTTCAATCGAGCCGCTGGCGATGAGACCCGCGTCCGCATGTCGTAGCTGCAGATCCTCACTGCGCAGCTGCCAACCACCGGCGCCATTCAGATCGAGAGCGAGGCGCCCCGATACTTCGATTCCTTCGAGTCGTCGCATCGGCTGCCCGCCGACCGGGCGATCGCTCACGGCAAGCTGTGCCGACGGTGAGTCGAGCATCGCCTGAAGGTGGCTCTCGGTGCCGAAAATCAGCCCGCTCAGGCCGCTGAGCCGCACCTCGCCAGCGCTCGTACCCACGGTCAGCTGAGAAAGCTCGGCGTGCGTCATCAGGCGCGTCCCGGCGGGACGCTGCGCATCGAAGTCGAAGCGCAGCTCGCGCGCGATGCCCTCGAGTGCGAGCTGTCCGAGAATGGGAGCGGGCGCTGCGCCGCGCGCGAGCAGCGCGAGCGCGGCAAGCGGCACATTACGCGCGTAGCCGCGCGCGTGGGCGCCATCGGAGGCAACAGCGGCGAACAGCATCGCAGATTGCGACGCCGGAGCCTCCGCGGCGGTCTCGAGTCGGCTGATGCCGACGCGCCATTCATCGTCCCGCCGTGAGAGCTGCCAGACGCCGCGCAGTCGCTCGAGGGTAAGGGGCGCGGTGGACGGTGCCGGCGCGGCCCACTCGAGTCCCTCGGCATGAACAGTGCCGCTGGCTGCGAGAAGCCGGCCGGCGGCGAAGCTCAGGCGCAGACCGAAGTTGCCGCTGCCGGCTTGCGGCAGATAGCGCTGCGCGGGGTAGGGAACAAGTGTCCGCCAGCCCCCGATCTCGATGCGCTCTGCCTCAACCCGCAGCGTGCCGGACACCGAGGCCGGCAGGTCGAGGTCGCCGCTCATCTGCAGCGTGAGGCGTGCGCTCGCGCCGAGGCTTTCAGGCAGCAGCACCCGCGCGTCGGCATTCCAGTCAGCGCCAACACGGTGCAGCAATGCATGCCTCACCGTCAACACGGCGGCGAGGCCCGGCAGCATCCCGCGCACGCTGCCGCGGTCGATCTCGATCACACCGCCGCGCCAGTGCGCGAGGATACGCGCCCCGGCACTCCACTGACGCTGCGACACCTCTGGCGGCGGCGCGGCCGTCCCGTTGGCGGCTGCCATCGTTGCGCTGGCGGGAGTCAGGTCGATATCCGCACCTTGCAGCGTGATGCGCCCCGCCTCGAGACGGCCGCTGCGCGCCATGCGCCAAAGGTCGAGCGCGACGCTGAGGCGCGGCGCGCGCAGCAGCGCGCTGCCGCCGGGCTCGCCGAGCACCACGGCCTGAAATACAGCTTCCGGTCCATGCCAACCCCAGCCGAGCGAGAGCTCACTGAAACTCACCTCGAGCCCCGTCTCGTGGCGGATGAGCTCCTCGAGCGCCGCACGATGCTCCGGCGCGCGCGCCGCGGCGAGCTCGAAGGCGATGAGAACGATGGCGAGAAAGATCGCAACTGCGCCGAGCGCGAGCAGCGCCAGCCGTACGGGCGCCGGCCGCGGCCGCAGCGCTTCGCCGGCGAGCATCGCCGGCCGCGCAGGAGACTCGGCTGTCACATCGTGACTCATATACTAGACGAGGACGACGTCGTATTGATCGATGCCGTAGAGCGCTTCCACCTGCAGGCGGATCGGCCGACCGATCTGGGCTTCGAGCTCGCCGAGCGTGGCGGATTCCTCGTCGAGGAGGCGGTCGACGACGTCCTGGTGAGCCAGTATCAGCAGCTCGCGGCTGGCAAACTGCCGGCTCTGTCGCACTATCTCCCGAAAGATCTCGTTGCACACGGTCTCGGCGGTGCGCACGAAGCCCCGTCCTTCGCAACTGCGACAAGGCTCGCAGAGCAGGTGCTCGAGACTCTCGCGGGTGCGCTTGCGGGTCATCTCGACGAGGCCGAGCGGCGAGAGGCTCACGATGTGGGTCTGCGCGCGATCGCCGGTGAGTGCGCGCTCGAGCGCGGCGAGCACCGCGCGCCGGTGCGGCTCGTCGCGCATGTCGATGAAGTCGATGATGATGATCCCGCCGAGATTTCGCAGCCGTAGCTGACGCGCGATGCTGACCGCCGCCTCGAGGTTGGTGCGGAAGATGGTCTCCTCGAGATTGCGATGGCCGACGTAGGCGCCGGTGTTGACGTCGATGGTGGTCATCGCTTCGGTCTGGTCGATCACCAGGTGTCCGCCGGATTTCAGCGACACCTTGCGATCGAGGGCCTTGGCAATCTCCTCCTCCACGCCATTGAGGTCGAAGAGCGGACGGGGACCGGGATACAGCTCGATCATCGGCGCACCTTCGGGCATGAAGGTGGCTGCGAACTCGTGCATGCGCGTGTACTCGCGCGGCGAGTCGACCAGTACCCGGCTCACCCCGTGGGCGAGCTCATCGCGCAGCACTCGCAGACTGAGCGGCAGATCCTCGTGCACCACGCTGCCTGCAGCGACCTCGGCAGCGCGTGCATGTACGTGCTCCCAGAGCCGGGCGAGGTACCCCATGTCCCCGCGCAGGCTTTCTTCCGAAGCCCCCTGGGCGGCGGTGCGCACGATATAGCCGCCGGGGCCGCCGACACCCTCGGGCAGGAGCTGCGCGAGCAGCCCTTTGAGCCGCGTGCGCTCGGCCTCGTCCTCGATGCGAGCCGACACACCAACCCCGATTCCGCGCGGCATGTAGACGAGATACCGCGAAGGCAGCGCGATGAAGGTCGTGAGGCGTGCGCCCTTGCTGCCGATCGGATCCTTGATCACCTGCACCAGGATTTCCTCTCCGGAATTGACCAGGCGGCGGATGTCCTCGACCGGCGGCAGGCTCGCAGGCGAGGCGCTGATCAACGTGTCCTCGGCGGAACTGCGGGCGATGTCGGCCGCGTGCAGGAATGCGGTGCGCTCGAGTCCGATCTCGACGAAGGCCGCCTGCATGCCCGGCAACACGCGCGACACTCGACCCTTGTAGAGATTGCTCACGAGGCCCCGGCGACTGGGACGCTCGATGTAGAGCTCCTGCACGACGCCGTTCTCGAGGATCGCGGCACGCGTCTCGCGCGGTGCGACATTCACCAGGATCTCGATGCTCACTGGGCCGGCCCGCCATCAGCCCGCTGCCCACCGGCCTCTCGCCAGCGGAGTAGTCCCGCCGCCTCGAGCAGTTGCGCGGTCTCGAACAGCGGCAGGCCGACCACTCCGGAGTAACTGCCGCTCAGATGTTCGACGAACATCGCGCCGCGCCCCTGCACGGCATAGCCGCCGGCCTTGTCGTGCGGCTCGCCGCTCTCCCAGTAGGCTATGCATTCGGCACGATTCAAGCTCCGCAAGCGCACCTCGCTCGCGCTAACGCGGTGCTGCAGCCCGCCCCCCGCCAAGAGAGCCACGGCCGTGAGCACCGCGTGAGTCCGTCCCGACAGCTCGAGCAGCATGGCGACTCCCTGTTCGGCATCGCGCGGCTTGCCGCGAATCGTTCCGTCGAGAACCACGGTGGTGTCGGCGGCAAGTACGGGCAGCCCGGTGGCGCAGGCTGTGGCGCTGCATGCCTTGGCGCGCGCGATGCGCACGACATAATCTGCCGCGGCCTCACCGGGAAGCGCCGCCTCGTCAATCTCCGGGGCGGCGAGCACGTGGGATATGCCGATCTGCGCAAGGAGCTCCCGCCGTCGCGGCGAGGCCGAGGCGAGGCACAGGACCGGTTCAGGGGGGCGCTGGGGCGACATCAGTCGCGATGATACGGGTGATTGACGAGAATGCAGTGGGCGCGATAGAGCTGCTCGAGCAGCAGCACGCGTACCAGGGCGTGCGGCAGGGTCAGGCGCGACAACGACAATGTGAGCTGGCCGCGCGATAGCACCGCCTGTGCGAGGCCGTCCGGGCCGCCGATGAGGAACGCGAGATCCTCGGCGGCACCCATCCGTTCCTTCAGCCAGTCCGCAAGCTGTCGAGTAGTGAACGGTCTGCCGCGCTCATCGAGCACGATCGCATGATCGGCCGGGCGTACGGCGTTGAGCAGGCGCTCTCCTTCCGTGGCGATCGCCCGGGACGCGCTGCCCCGTGAGCGGCTGCCGGGCTCGATCTCGGTAAGGGTTAGCGGCAGCGCGCCGCGCAAGCGCCTCAGGTAGTCGTCGCAGGCACTGCGTACCCAGGCGGGCATCCGCGTGCCCACCGCGATCACCCGCACGCGCACGGTGGAGGCTACCGCGAGAGACGTGCTCGCCGTGTGCGCGTGCGGGTGTCCCCCGAAGTGGCCATGGCAGGCTGCACATCGCCAGCATCCCAAAGCCGCTCGAGGCCGTAGAACTCACGCACCCGCGGCAGCATGACGTGCACCAGAACGTCCTGCAGGTCGACCAACACCCACTCGCCGTCGCGCTCGCCCTCCGTACCGAGCGATCGAAAGCCCGCCGCCTTGGCTTTCTCCACGACACGCTCGGCGATCGAGCGTACGTGGCGGTCGGAGTTACCAGAGGCAATGACCATGGTATCGACGATGTCCGTCAGGGTCCGCACATCCAGCACCCTGACGTTGACGGCCTTCATGTCATCGAGCGCGCTCGTCACTGCCTGCTGCAAAGGCGAGACGCGCACCGCGGCGGGGCGGCGGCGTAGGCGGCTGGTCATGTGCTTAAGTGTTTTCTCCCGGTGCTATCGCCTTCAGGGATCGTGCCGTGCAGCATAGCACCTCGTATCGAGGATGATCTTCCTCACGGCGTCGGGAACCAGGTAGCGCGGATCTCCTCCACCCGTGATGAGCGTGCGCAGCTCGGTCGAGGAGATCTCGAGCTGCGTCACTGCCCGCACGTAGACTCGGCCGGCGCGTTCCTGCTGCAGGGCCAGGATCGAGCCGGTGCCGTGATCGACCATGAGCTCACCGAGCGGACCGGTGGTGGGCGCGCGCCACCCCGGTCGATGCGCCACCACGATGTGAGCGAGCGTCAGGAGCTCGCGCCAGCGATGCCATCCCGGCAAGCCGAGGAAGGCATCCATGCCGAGCAGCAGGCAAAGCGAACGCTGCGGATACTCGTGGCGCAGCTCCGCGAGCGTATCGACTGAATATGACACGCCGCTGCGGCGAACCTCGCGGTCGTCGACGATGAAAGCCGGCTGGTCCGCGACTGCCGCGCGCACCATCTCGAGACGCTGCTCGGGACTTGCGTAGAGCTTCTCGCGGTGTGGAGGACTGCCCGTCGGAAGGAAGCGGATCTCCGCGAGCTTGAGCTCCTGCCACAGCTCGAAGGCCGTGCGCAGGTGTCCGCAGTGAATCGGGTCGAAAGTGCCGCCAAAGACCCCGATCGGTTGCATGACGATCAGGGACGGGCTCCGGGAGCGGGCGTGGCCCGCGGCGCGCTGACGGTCCGTGCGCCGCACAGCTCCGCGGCCAGCAACGTGAGCTCGTCCCAGGCAATGCCCGCGATGCGGCCCTTGATCACACGGTCCGCGTCCGTCGCGCGAGCTGCGAGCGCAGCGAACGGCATGCCCGGTGCGCGTTGAGCCGCCTGCGCGCGAGCCGCGCTGCGGCGCTGCCAGGAGGGTGCGTTCACGACCCCTTCACGGCTGCCCCAGAGATCCCGCATGGCGCGAATGAGCGCCCAGAGAACAAGCGTTGGCTCGGTCCCTTCCGCGCGCAGCCCCCCGAGTACGCGCAGCGCCCGGGAGGTCTCGCCAGCGAGCGCGGCCTCGCCGAGTTGGAACACATCGAAGCGGGCCCGGTCGGCAACATCCTCGAGCACACGCGTCTCGCTCACGCGGCCGCCTGGTGCGAGCAGCGCAAGCTGCATCAGTTCCTGATGGGCAGCGAGCAGGTTACCCTCGGTACGCGCTGCCAGCTCCGCAAGCGCCTCCGCGCTCGCTTCGAGCCCGAGCTTGCGAGAGCGCGCCCGCAGCCAGGCGACCAGGCGCTCTTGGGGCACGGGCCACACCTGCACCCAGCCTCCGTGCGCCTCGAGCTCCCGGACCCAATCCGCACCCTGCGCCTCGCGCTCGAGTCGCGGGCTGAGGATCAGGAACAGTGTGTCACCGCTCGGCGAGCGCAGCAGCTCGCGGAGCGCGGCGGCACCCGCCGTCCCGATCCGCGCGCTCGGGAGGCGAATCTCCACCATACGCTTCGCGGCGAACAGCGACAGGCTGGCGGCCGATGTCCGCACTTCGTCCCAGTCGGAGGCCCGCTCGACGAAATGCACTTCGCGCTCGGTGAAGCCCTCGGCACGCGCGCGCTCGCGCACCGCATCCGCCGCCTCACCGGCTAGAAGCGGCTCATCGCCGCAGATCAGGTACGCCGGCAGCAGCCGGTCCCGCAGGTGCGTCGCGAGCGAATCGGGTGTGAGCTTCAAATGTGCTCTTAGCTTACGCCAGGCGCGGGGAAGCGAAGGCCGCGCTTCATTATCGCAGACAGCAGTCGCGCATGGGCCCGCACCGCGGCGGGGAAGTTGCGGCGCGCTAGAATTTCTTACCGATCCCTACATAGATGGCGTGCGGCATGACCTGTAAGATGAACGGCGAATTGGGACTGCGATGTATCAGCCACGCACTCCCCGTGCCGAGCGCAAAGCCGGCGATGACGTCCGACTGCCAGTGAGCCTGCACCTTCATGCGCGCGATCCCATCATAGACGGGGAGCAATTCGAGCGCATAAGTGAGCGGACGTTGGGGACCGTATTCGAGAACGAACGGTGTCACGATCGAGCTCACCTCGGTCACTTCGCCGCTCGGAAAGCTCTGGTTGCCGTGGCCCTTGAACCAGAGGTTGGGATCGCCGTGGCTCGCGTCCGGCCGCACCCGTGAGAACGCATACTTCAGGCCGAGCGCGAGCAGCCCCGCGGTCGCCGAGGCATCGATCGACCGCCACACCGTGTGGCCGAAGCGGCTCTCGCCGCCCTCCCAGACTCCCACTCCAACCTCACCCGCGATGAGCCCGTATTCGAGGAACTCCTGGTAGTTGCGTTTCCAGATGCCGCTGTTGTCATAGCCAAGCTCGGAATCGATGCCGAAGGGCCCGCCGCCGGCCAGGCAGCCTGGCGCTCGCGCGAGCATCATCGAGAGCAGCATTGCGGTGGATGCGAGCCTGCCGCGCCTTCCCGCACTGCGCAATTCTTCCGCGGCCCCATGCATCGGCGCAGAGTAAAGGGCACGCGCTTAAGGACGACTTAAGTGCCGCGATGGTGAAATGCCCGCAGTAGCGCAGAGAGAGTCGGGCAAAGCAATGCGAATTCTGCTCGTCGAGGACGACGTGATGTTGGGCGAGGCGGTGCGTGAGGGACTGCGCCAGGAAGGTTACGTAGTCGACTGGGTACTTGACGGCGACACTGCCCTGGCCGCGCTGTCGACGTCAGGCTTCGGTGCTGTGGTGCTCGATCTCGGGCTGCCCGGCAGCATCGATGGCCTCGACGTGTTGCGTTGGCTACGTAACCGTGGCCATACCACAGCTGTGGTTATCGTCACCGCCCGCGACCGTCTCCACGACCGTATCGCCGGACTCGATGCCGGCGCGGACGACTATCTCATCAAGCCGTTCGACATCGACGAGCTGTGTGCGCGGCTGCGCGCCATCACACGCAGGGCAGACGGCGCCGCCGAGTTGCTCCTCACAGCCGGTGAGGTAGAGCTTGACCTGCGACGACGCGTGGTTAGCTTCCATGGGCAGCCCGTGGCCCTTACCGCCCGGGAGTACTCCGTGGTCGAGCTGCTGATGCGTCGCGGCGGTGCGCTCGTGACGCGCGCCGAGATCGAGGAGGAGCTTTATGGATTCGAGGATGACATCGCCAGCAATGCCGTCGAGGTGCATATCCACAACCTGCGACGCAAGCTCGGCGCGAGATTCATCACCAACAACAAGGGGCGCGGCTACCGCATCGACGCCGCCCGCTAGCCTCGATCACCCGTGGTCGCTGCGGCGGCGCATGGCGGTGGCTCTGTCGAGCGCCGCGTGCGCAGTGTTTCTCATCCTCGGGGTACTCGTCTACCGCGCGGTGGCGAGCAGCACCGCGTCGCAGTTCGATGAGATGCTGCAGCAGGAGGCGGCGCTCGCGCTGCGCTACGCCGATCACGAATACGGCGAGGGTGAGAGCCTCGTACCGCCGTCGCTGATCGCCCCCGGGCGCCCGATGCCACGCAACATCGTCTACCAGATCGTGACTCACTCCAACGAGCTGCTCTACCGCTCCCCGGGAGCGCCCCCCGTGCCGTTGACGGTCAGGACCGTCCCGGGCTTCTCCACCGCGCTCGTCGACCGGCATAGCTGGCGCGTGTATTCGCTGGGCTCCGCCAGCACGCCACTCATCATTTACATCGCCGAGCCGCTCGAATTCCGCACTGCCTTCCTGTCGCGCATTCTGCGCGCGGTCGCGGTGCCCGTGGTGTTTGCGCTCGTGCTCCTGACCGTGCTCATCGGACTCGTCACCGAACGCGCTTTCCGCCCGGTTCGCCGCATCGCCGCCGATCTTGCCGGGCGCGGCGCCGACGATCTGTCTGCCGTGAACACGGCAGCGATGCCGAAGGAGACCCACGCCCTCGGAGTTGCCCTCAATGGGCTGATGGCGCGGCAGGCCGAGTTGTTGGCGCGCGAGCGCCGCTTTACCGCGGATGCCGCCCACGAGCTGCGGACACCGCTGGCGGCGCTGCGCGCTCAAGCGCAGGTGGCAGCACGAGCGAAGTCTCCCGGGGAGGCGCGGCGGGCGCTGGAGAAACTGCAGGCCAACATCGACCGCACTGCGCACCTGATGAGTCAGCTGCTGTCACTCGCGCGGCTCGAGCCCGGAACGGGCTGCGGCGCCGGTCAGACAACCCCGTCGGCGGTGATCATGGACCTGTTGTTCGAGGAGTTGGCTCAGACGGCGCGCGACCGACAGGTCGAGCTCACGGTGAGCGGCCGCGAGCAACGGCTGCCCGGGCCGCCCGAGATGCTGTACCTCCTGGTGCGTAATCTCCTGGAGAACTCCGTTCGCCATGTCAGTCAGCGCGGGCACGTCTCACTCGCGGTGACTGGCGAGGGGCCCTGCGCGGTACTTTGCGTGCGCGACGATGGGCCGGGCATACCCGTCGCAGAGCGTCAGCGTGTCTTCGAGCGCTTCTATCGCATACCCGGGAGCGCCTCGGACGGCAGCGGGCTCGGACTCTCGATCGTCGGGCGGGTGGTCGAGCTGCTCGGCGGCGACATCACGCTCGCCGATCCAGCGAGCGGCACGGGCCTCGTGGTCACTGTTCGACTGCCGCGGGGCCCACGCGATAGCCGATGATCACAGCGGCACTGGCTCACCCTGTGCCTAGAACTGCCACTCCAGGCCGCCGAACAAGCCGCGCCGCGCTCCCCACTGCGGCGCGAACACGCCGATGCCGGTGCCGCCGCGAATCTGGTATTCCTTGTCGAGAAGGTTGATGACGTCGAAGCGCGCGGTCAACGCACTCGCGCCCGAGAGCGCGAATACATGACTCAGCCCGAGATTGACCTGAACGTAGCTCGGCGTGTGATCGCCGTTGGGAATCGTGAAGCCGTCCGGCAGAACCAGGTCGTCGCGCAGGCCGGTGCCGAAGATATAGTCGACACTGAATTGGCTGCCGCGCCACGAATAGGAAACGCCACCCGAGGACGCGACTCGTCCTTCGTGATCGAGATGGATGTAGTTATCCGCAATGTAATCGAGCTGCTGCTGATTGAAGTTGAATTGCGAGGACTCGACATCCTTGCCGTGCGCCGCCTGGAAGGACAGGTTGGCGTAGAAGGATAGGTCCTTCACGGTGTAGTTGCCGGTGAACTCGATGCCGCCGATCAGCCCGTAGCGGTAATTGAAGGGTGTGAGGATGATCGGCGCACCGAACTGGCCCTCGTCGATCAGGTGCTGGGCCTGCTCGTAGTAGCTGTCGATGCCGAGGGTGAGTGCGTTCTCGAGCAGCTTCTGCTGCACGCCGAAGTCGTAGTAGTTGGCGCGCTCGGCGATCGGCCGTGTGTCCTGTGTCACCGAGCCGGGCGGCAGCGCCGAGGTGCCGGCGAACTTGCTGAAGGTCTCGCCGGCAACCAGCTCGAAGGGCGGTGGAGTGTAGTAGCGCGAGTAGCCGCCGTGCACCGTCGTGCCGGAACCGAGCTGCCAGACGAAATTCACCCGCGGACTCAGCTGGCTGCCGCTCGAATAGGCGCTGTAGTGATCGAAGCGCAATCCGTAGTTGAGCGTGAGCGGGGTCAGCACCTTCCACTCGTCCTGCAGGTAGACGCTCTCGATCTCCTGCGCCTGCGTGCCGTTATCGATCACCGTGAGCGGGAGGTCGCTCGTCTGCATGCCGGCCGCATTGATCGGCAGCACCTGCGAGGTGGTGTCGCTGTCGGCGCTGTCGTGCTGATAGTAGAGCCCGGCGCGCACAGTGTGCGCATCGCTCAGCTTGTAGGAAGCGTCGGTCTGCCAGGCGATCGCGGTATCGTCCTTGAAGGCGTTCTGCGCGATGCCATTGAAGAGCAGGTCACCCAGGTAATCGGGTGCGAAGTGCAGGCTCGTGTAGCGCGCCGACAGCGAGGTCTGCCAGTTGAGTGGTCCCTCGGAGTGCTGCCAGCTCAGGATGCCGTAAGTCGCGAGCTCGCGCTGCGTCTCGTTCAGATAGTCGCTGAGGAAGGTGGTCTGGCCGAGTACGTCGTAGCCGAGAGACGGCTCGAGGCCGCGCTGATTCGGTATCTGAAACGAATCGTTCGAGGTGCCGAAGATCGCAGACAAGCGGTTACTCGGGTCGATGATGTTCTCGAAGTAGCTGAAGACGTGGGCCTGCCGTGTGAAGTCGTGCAACGGGTTCGAGCTGCCGTCGGGTGACTCGATGCCAAGATCGTCTTCCTTATAGTCACCGGTGAGGTAGTAACTGAAGCTGCCGACACTGCCGCCATACTCGGCTGCCGGCTGGAAGGTTCCATGACTGCCGCCGTACATCGAGACATAGCCGCCCGGCTGCAACAGCCCGCTGCCGGTCGTGAGATCGATGATTCCGGCGGTGCGCAGACCGTACTCCGCCGGGAGCGCGCCGGTGATCAGGCTGAGCGATGAGATGAGCCGTGGGCTGAGAGTCTGACCGAAAACACTGATGCCCTCGGGAAGGATGATGCCGTTCAGACGGTACTGCAGGTCGTTGTGGTCGGCGCGCACGTGCAGCTGCCCGAAAGAGTCCTGCACGACGTCAGGCGCCTGTAACAGCACCTGATTGAGCGGTACGTTCTGGCCGCCGGGCGTCGCCGAAATCGCTTCGCTCGTAATCGTGTAGGTCGAGGCACCCGTTTGCGTCTCAATTCCCGCGCGCGCGACATTAAGGCGCTGCGCCGTGACGACGACGGTCGCTAACTGGCCCTGGCTGGCGCCTTGAGTGGCCGGGCTCGCGCCTGGGCCACTCTGGGTCGTCTGCGCCTGAGCATCGGCGCCGGAGACAGCGTCTCCAGTGTTTGGACTGGCCCCCGCGGCCTCATCGGCCTCGATCACCGGCGCAGCCAGCAGCATGAGGGAAGTGGACAGAGCCGCAACGAGCGTGCTCGCGCCGCGGGCTGTCCTCGCGATGGAATGGGAACTGAACATGACAACTACTCCGCAGGAACTGAGAACCAACAGCCCGCAACCGACGCCGCGGGGCTGTCTCAACAAGGATCGAAAGCTCAGTTCAGACTTGCGGGGGTCCGCGGCTGCGGGGTGTCGGCGCGTTGGCGGCGACGATCGAGTAGAGGGGATCGGGACCCGGGATGAGTGCTGCGGGGGCGAGCGGCACGTGGAGCGCTGCCGCGGTGGCAGGGTTGGTTACCTGGGAGAAGGCTTCGCAGGTGAGGCACAGTCCGCTCTCGAGCGGCTGAGCCCGCTCACGCAGCACCGTGCCGGTCGCGTGCGAGTGGTCGAGGTGGCTGAGCTCGTGCAGAACTGCGCCGTGCTGCGCCAGGAGGAGCAGCAGCGACACGATCCAAGAGAAGCCCGGTCGACGCATTTTCTTACAACACCGGCGCCAATAGCCGCGGCCGGAGTCTAGCCCGTTGCGTGTCGGGAGGCCATCCGCTTCTGCGGACTGATCGACATTCCACAGCCCCGACACTCCTCCGCCGGACCCCTCTGCATTAATGTTGCGCTGACAAGGCTCAGCCACGGCCGCGAGTCGGCCGCCGGGGTGCCAGATGAGCTTGCTTGATCAGGCGGTCGAGAGTTATTTCCGCGATGGCCAGAGCGGACGGGTGCTCGTGGCCCGCTACCACGGGCGCACTCGTGGCTACAAGATCGGATCCGGGGCAGACGAAGCGAGGATAAAGGCTTTCCTCAAGGTACTCCTCTTCGCGCAGCTCTCGATCCAGATCCTCGGCGCCTGCACGGCGCTCAGCCTGGTGAACTTCAGCGGGCAATGGAACGCGGCCGCGCGCGGACACGATCTCGTCGTGCTGCTGGTCACCTTCCTGCTTGCATACGCTCTGTTCGCAGCCCTGCCGGTGCTGCTGCTGTGGCGGCTTTACCGGGGAGCGCTGCCGAGCCTCGTGTCGCTGAGCGATGAGGTAGAGGTATCACCGCTCCCGGGAACGAGAGCCGCACTCGCGATGGCGAGCGCCGTGCTGCTGGCCCTCGCTCTGCTGCTGATAGTGCTGATCCGCTTCTACACGCCTCAGCACTGAGTCCGCGGCTAAAGGCTCGAGAGCCGCCGCATGACCCGCTCGGCGAGGTCACGCGCCATGTCACGCCGCAGAACATCCTCTTCGTGGCCTTTGGCGAGCAGCAGCCGCTCATCGAAGCTGTAGGTGCGGATGGCAGTTACTTCCTGTGCGGGCAGCAGCTCCTTGTCGCCGGCGGTCACCGAGAAGCCGATCGTGTACGTCACCTCGTACTCGTTCGGTTGATTGAGGGCCGACACTGACAACACGCGCCGCACGACGTCGTCCTTGAGGATGCTGACGACCGCCGAAGCCTTGGTTCGATCGGGCACGAGTTGCGCGCCGTTTGCGAGCAGCACGTGGCGCAGGTTCTGCACGAAATCGCTCTGCCGGTCCGGGGCCTCGACGTACGGGGTGCGCACCGCCGCCGGCAGCGGCGTGTGTCCCTCGAGGTGAAAGCCACAGGCCGCCAGCCCGCCCGCGACCAGCGCCACGGCCAGCAAGGCCACCCGCGACCGCAACGACACGCTGACCGACATCCGCTTCACACCACCACGTTGACGAGTTTCCCGGGCACCACGATCACGCGCCGCACGGCCTTATCTCCCACGAAACGGCGCACGTGCTCATCGCCCAGGGCCGCCGCGCGCACCGCCGCCTCATCGGCGTCCACGGGCACGTTGATATGGGCGCGCAACTTCCCGTTCACCTGTACGACCAGGGCATGCGTCTCTCTCTCGAGCGCTTGCGGGTCGGGTTCCGGCCAGCGCTCATCGACCAGCGGGCTCGTGAAGCCGAGCGCCTGCCAGAGAGCGTGACAGACATGCGGCGTGATGGGCGCGAGGATTCGCACGGCGAGACTGAGCGCCTCCTGGCGCACTGCCCTGCCCTGCGGGCTGGCATCGTTGAAGCGCTGTATGGAATTGAGCAGCTCCATCACCGCCGCGATCGCGGTGTTGAAATTACGCCGCCGCCCGATATCGTCGGTCGCCTTGCTGAGCGCCTGGTGTGCTGCGCGACGCAGCTCGCGCTGCGGGGCATCGAGTGCTGCGGACGCCAGCGCCGGCGCGGGACAGTCGCCGGTGCTCACGTGCTCGTAGACCGCAGTCCACAAGCGCCGGATGAAGCGCGCTGCTCCCTGCACTCCGTCGTCCGACCAGTCGAGCGTCTGCTCGGGCGGTGAAGCGAACATCGTGAAGAGCCGCGCCGTATCGGCGCCGAAGCGCTCGACGAGCAGTTGCGGGTCGACGCCGTTGCCGGTCGACTTCGACATCTTGCCGAGCCCCTCGTGGGTCACCACGACGGTGCCCGAGTCCTCTGTCACGGTCTCGTGCACCTCACGGCCGTCGGGGCCGCGGCGCAAATCGACGTCTGCGGGATTGACGTAGCGCTTACGTCCGTCCGGACCGTCGTACGAGTAGATGTCGTTCAGCACCATGCCCTGTGTCAGCAGGCGCGTGAAAGGCTCATCGAAGCGCACCAGGCCGAGATCGCGCATTACCCGGGTCCAGAAGCGCGAGTAGAGAAGGTGCAGGATCGCATGCTCGATGCCGCCGATGTACTGATCGACCGGGAGCCAGTAGCCGACTCGCTGGTCCACCATCTGCGCGGCATCCGCGCAGGCATAGCGCATGAAATACCACGACGAGTCGACGAACGTATCCATCGTGTCGGTCTCGCGCCGGGCGGGCGCGCCGCACTTCGGGCAGCGGCACTCGTAGAACGCCGCGGACTTGGCGAGTGGATTGCCCGAGCCGTCCGGCACCAGATTCTCCGGAAGCACCACCGGCAGCTCCTCGTCCGGCACCGGCACCTCGCCGCAACTCTCGCAGTGGACGATCGGGATCGGGCAACCCCAGTAGCGCTGCCGCGAGATGCCCCAGTCGCGCAGGCGGTACTGCACCCGCTTGGCTCCGAGACCGCGCTTCTCGAGGCCCGCGGCGATCGCATCCACCGCCGCCGAGAAGGTGAGGCCGGAGAACTCACCCGAGTTCACCGTCACGCCATACTCGGCATAGGCCGCGTTCCACGGTGCATGCACCTCCTCGTAGGCGCCGCTCTCGGAGCGCACGACGGTGACCACCCGCAGCCCGTTGCGAAGCGCGAATTCGAAATCGCGCTCGTCGTGCGCGGGAACACCCATGACCGCACCCTCGCCGTAGGCCATGAGCACGTAGTTCGCGACCCAGATCTCGAGCAGCTCGCCGGTGAAGGGGTGCTGGACGTGCAGCCCCGTCGCCATGCCCCGCTTCTCCTGGGTGGCGAGCTCGGCCTCGGTGACCGCACCGCGTCGGCAGTCCTCGATGAATGCGGCGAGCGATGCATTGCCGCGCGCTGCGGCGAGCGCGATCGTGTGCTCGGGGGCGATCGCCATGAAAGTGACGCCAAAGAGTGTGTCCGCGCGTGTGGTGAAAACCCGCAGCGCGCCTTCGGACCCGACGGCGGCCACGGTGTCCGTCGCATACGGGAAGGCGATGTCGCAGCCCTCGCTGCGGCCGATCCAGTTGGCCTGCATGACACGCACGCGCTCGGGCCACTCGGGCAGTCCCTCGAGGGCGCGCAGCAGCTCCTCGGCGTAGCGCGTGATGGCCAGGTAGTACATCGGGATCTCGCGCTTCTCCACCGGCGCCCCGGTGCGCCAGCCACGGCCGTCGATGACCTGCTCGTTGGCGAGCACCGTCTGATCGACCGGATCCCAGTTCACTACGCCGCTCTTGCGGTATGCCAGTCCGCGCTCGCGCATGCGCAGGAACAGCCACTGATTCCAGCGATAGTACTGCGGGTCGCAGGTAGCGAGCTCGCGGCTCCAGTCGATCGCGAAACCGAGTGACCTGAGCTGCGCACGCATGTGCGCGATGTTCTCGCGCGTCCACTTTGCCGGCGGTACGCCATTGCTGATAGCGGCATTCTCCGCCGGCAGGCCGAAGGCATCCCATCCCATCGGCTGCAGCACGTTGTAGCCGTGCATGCGCAGGTAGCGGGCCAGCACGTCGCCGATGGTGTAGTTGCGCACGTGCCCCATGTGCAGCCGTCCGGAGGGGTACGGCAGCATGGACAGGCAGTAGAACTTCGCCCGCGAGGAGTCCTCGCGCACTTCGAAGGCGCGCCGCTCCTGCCAATACTGTTGCGCGGCGCGCTCCACCGCCGCGGGGTCGTAGCTCGCTTGCATCGTTCTGGTGCTGGACCTGTTACGGCAGGCGCAGCTTACGGCAGATGCAGCGGCACGAATATCTGGGCGTCCTCGCGCTGTATCAGGAGCGCCACGTTCTTGCCGGCGGTGTGAGCGGCATCCTGCAGCTCCTTCACCGTATGCACACGCTTGCCGTTGATGCCGAGAATGATGTCGCCCGGCTCGATCTCCGCCGCCTGCGCCGGACCCGTGGCCTCCTCGACAACGAGGCTCCCCTGGGTCCCGGCCTGCTCCTTCTCGCGCGGATCGAGCGGACGGACAGTGAGCCCGAGCTCGCCGGCGGAATCGCCGCGTTGTTGTTGCGGTTTGCCACCGCGGGCCGCAACCGCCTGCTGGCGCTCCTGGAGCTCGGCCACCTTGACGCTGACGGTCTGCTCCTTGCCGCCGCGCCACAGAGCGAGCTGCACGTCGGAGCCGGGCTTCATGGCAGCGATCGCTCCGGAGAGCTCCCCGTAGCGTTCGATCGGGTGGCCGCCCACGGCGAGAATCACATCGCCCGCTGCGACGCCCGCGTGCGCGGCCGGCCCGTCCTTCTCCACCGAGGACACCAGCGCGCCGTGCGGACGATCGAGGCCGAAGGACTCGGCGAGCTGCGCATTGACGTCCTGGATGGTCACGCCGATGCGACCACGCACCACGCGTCCGGTCTTGATGAGCTGCTCCTCGACGTTGCGCGCGACGTCGATCGGAATGGCGAACGAGACGCCCATGAAGCCGCCGGTGCGGCTGAAGATCTGCGAGTTGATCCCGATCACCTCGCCGGCCATGTTGAAGAGCGGGCCGCCGGAGTTGCCGGGATTCACCGCCACGTCGGTCTGGATGAACGGCACGTAGTTGTCACCGGGCACCGAGCGCGCGGTGGCGCTGATGATGCCCGCGGTGGCGCTGTTCTCGAAACCAAACGGCGAACCGATGGCGAGCACCCATTGTCCGGGTTTGATGCGTGTCGGATCGCCGAGCCTCACGATCGGCAGGCTGTTGGCGTTGATCTTGATCACCGCCACGTCGGTGCGCTCGTCCGCTCCGATCACCTTGGCCGGAAACTCACGCCGGTCGGTGAGGCGCACGGTGACTTCCTCGGCGTCGGCGACCACGTGCGTGTTGGTGAGAATGTAGCCATCGGGGCTGACGATGAACCCTGAGCCTGCGCCCTTGACCGGCTGCGGGCGCTCGTGCGGTCCCTGCTCGCCGGGCGCTGGAATGCCGAAACGCCGGAAGAAGTCGTAGAACGGATCGTTGGGTGACAGCCCCTGGACGCCGCCGCCCTGCTGTACTTTCTCCACCACCTCGACGTTCACCACCGCCGGACCGTAACGATCGACCAGCTGGGAGAAGTCCGGCAGCGCGCGCACCATGGGCTCCGCGGACGAAATGGCGGCCGGCTGGGCGGCAGCCACGGGCGCGGGCGCTGCACCGAGGGAGGGCGGGTCGGCCGCGGAGACGGCGGCAGCGCCGGCGGACGGCAATCCCGCCGACAGCTCGCGGGAGCAGGCCGCCAGCGCCAGCGCGAAAAGGCAGGCCGCGGCGCCGCGGTTGAGCCACCTCATGCGGCGGATGTCGAGCTTGGCAATCATGGCAACAGTCATCGGAGCGCTTCCACAGTGACGAATGGCGGTCTCGAGTCCTAAGACGCCGGCCGAACGCGGGGAATCCGACCGCTATCATTCCCCACCCACAGGCCGTATGCCAGCGCCAGCGTCGCGAGGCTCACTACCAGCCAGTTTCCAACACGGGCATAAGGCGTGAGACCCTTATACGGAACTATTTGTGAGACCAGCGCGACCGGCCTGAATTCCGGGGCCCGGGCGATAAGCTCGCCGTGCGGACCGATGATTGCCGAGATGCCGTCGTTCGCCGCACGCATCATGTAGCGCCCCTGCTCGAGGGCCCGCATGCGGGCGATCTGCAGGTGCTGGTGCCGGGCGGTCGAATGGCCGAACCAGGCGTCGTTGGTGACATTTACCAAGGCGTCGGCGGTTGGCAACACGCTCAGCATGGAGCTGCCGTAGCCGTCCTCGTAACACACGCTGGCGCCGAGCTCCAGGTGCGCCGCCGGCAACGGCGGCTGTTTGGCCGCACCCGGAGTGAAATCCGAGTACGGCAAGCTCATCAGCCGCATCCAGGTGCGTACGAACTGCGGCACCGGAAAGAACTCCGCAAACGGCACGAGGTGGTGCTTGTCGTACCAGTTCACCTTGTCGTCGAGCGCAAGCACCGAATTGAAGTAGCGTATCTTGCGGTCGGGTGAGCTTTCCGCGCGCAGCATACCGAGCACCAGTGCGGCGCCGTGGGCGCGTGCTTCACGGTAGAGCCGCGTGATGTAGGGAACGATATCGTTGGCGACGTCAGCAGTGGCCGACTCCGGCCAGACGATGATCCGCACCGGCTGCGAGGCCAGAACGTTCTCGGTGAGCGACTGGTAACGCTCGAGGGTGGTGGTTTGGTTGCTCTCGAGCCATTTCTCATCCTGAGGGATGGCGCCCTGCACGATCGCCACCGGCAGCGCCCCCCCTGAGGCGTGCGTCCAGCTTCTCCCGTAGAGGGCCGCACCGGCTGCCCACGGGATCAGGAACGCTGCGACGGCGAGGAGGCGCACACGGCCCGAGCCCAGCACGAGCGCCACGAGCGCACCCGCGCACACGAGCAGCAGCGCGCTGATACCGTACACGCCGATCAGCGGTGCGAAGCCTGCGAGCCAGGTATCGCTCTGCGAGTAGCCGAGCGAGAGCCACGCGAACCCCGAGAGGAACCATCCGCGCCACCACTCGACGAGCAACCACGCCGCCGGCAGCGCCACCAGCCAGCGCACCGCACCGCCCGCAGGCAACCAGCGCGCCACCGCGTAGCCGAGCGCCGCGTGATAGAGCCCCATGATGGCCACCAGGCCGAACATCAGAAAGAGCGCCAGCCACGCGGGTGCGCCGCCGAACCCGTGAATACTCGTGTAAAGCCAGTAGGTGCCGGCCGCGAAGGTGGCGAAGCTGAACCAGAATCCGAGGCGCGCCGCCTCACCTGGTGCGGCACCCTCCCACAGCCACAGGAGCAGCGCCGGCGAAAGAATCGCAAAGGGCCACAGGTTGAGCGGCGCGAACGAAGCCGCGAGCGCGGCTCCGCCGAGGAAGGCGAGCACCTGCCGCAGCATTGCCGATTCCGGGCGGGTCAGCGCGTAGCGCGCTCTCGCCGTGCCTGCGGCGGCGGTGTCGGCGGGTGCGACCATCAGTTCCCTCTAAGCAGCGTCGCCCGCGGGCCGCTCCTCCGGCGGCAGCACGTCGCGCGGCGATACGACCCGCAGCGTCTCGATGCGCCGCCGATCGGCGCGCAGCACGCGGAACTCGAAGCCCTCGATGGACGTGCTTTCGCCCCGTCGCGGCAGCCGTCCGAGTTGTTTGATGACCAGGCCCGCGACGGTGTCGAAGCCCTCTGCGTCCGAAAGCCGTGCGCCGAAGTATTCGTTGAACTCGGCGATGCGCGTCACGCCGCGCACGGTGAATTGCCGCTCGGCGTCGCGGCGGATGTTCTGGTCGTCCTCGACATCGAACTCATCGTCGATCTCCCCGACGATCTGCTCGATGACGTCCTCGATGGTCACGAGCCCCGACACCCCGCCGTACTCGTCGACGACGATTGCCATGTGGTTGCGGCTGCGCCGGAACTCCTTCAGCAGCACGTTGAGCCGCTTCGACTCGGGCACGAACACCGCCGGGCGCATGAACTCGCGGATGTCGAAGCGCTCGCGCTTCTCCGCGGTCGTGAGGCGCAACAGATCCTTCGCGAGCAGGATGCCGTCGATGTTGTCACGATCGGCGTCCATCACCGGGAAGCGCGAGTGCCCGGACTCGACCACCACTGCGAGAATGCGCGCGGCACGCTCGTCGCGGCGCACGAACACCATCTCCGCACGCGGTACCATGATGTCGCGCACCTGCAGGTCGCCGACTTGCAGGACGCCTTCGAGCATCGTGAGCGCGTCGCTGTCGATCACGCCGCGCTCGGCGGACTCGCGCAGCATCGCCAGCAGCTGCTGGCGGTCCTGGGGTTCGACCCGTCCTTGCGCCAGCCGCTTCAACCAGCGGCCGGTGGTATTGAGGTCTCTGGCCATCGCTGCTTCAGCTCCGGTAGGGATTCGCGAAGCCGAGACGACGCAGAACCGCGATCTCGCGCCGCTCCATGCGCCGTGCATCGGCGACACGCTGATGGTCGTAGCCGGCAAGATGCAGCGTGCCGTGCACCACCAGGTGCGCCCAGTGCGCCCGCAGTGGTTTCTGCTGCGACCGCGCTTCCTCGCGCAGAAGCGCTGCGCAGATCACCAGCTCACCGAGCGGCGCAATCCCCCGATCGGCCCGGCGTGGCAACGCAGCAGGTGCAAAGGAGAGCACGTTGGTCGGCCGGTCGCGGCCACGATAGCGGGCGTTGAGCCGCGCGCTCTCGGGCGCACCGACCACGCACACCCCGAGCTCGCGTCCGGCGGCGCGCGCGCCGAGCGCGGCGCTCGCCCAGCGGGCGAGCTCGCGCGGGGGCGGCGACCAGGAGCGTACCCGCTGGCGCAGCTCGATCCGCAGATCTGCCGACGCGCGGACGGACGGCCGTGAGGTGCCGGTCGCTCGACGGCGGTACAGGCGGCGCGCGGGCGTGGTCACGATGAGCTCCCGCGCGACTCGTAGGCACGGACGATGCGCTGCACGAGTGGATGACGCACGACATCGTGTGCGTCGAAGAAAGTGAAGGCGACACCCTCGACCTCCCGCAGCACGTCGACCACGTGGGAAAGTCCCGACTGCTTTCCGGCCGGCAGATCGGTCTGGGTGACATCGCCCGTCACCACCGCCTTCGAGCCGAAGCCGATGCGGGTGAGGAACATCTTCATCTGCTCGATGGTGGTGTTCTGTGCCTCATCGAGGATGATGAAGGAATCGTTCAGCGAGCGGCCGCGCATGAAAGCGAGTGGCGCGACTTCGATGACGTTGCGCTCGATGAAGCGTGACACGCGATCGAAGCCCATCATCTCGTAGAGCGCGTCGTACATCGGCCGCAGGTACGGGTCGACTTTCTGCGTCAGGTCGCCCGGCAGGAAGCCGAGCCGCTCGCCCGCTTCGACGGCCGGACGCACCAGGATCAGGCGTCGCACCCGATCGGCTTGCAGCGCCTCGACCGCGCACGCCACCGCGAGGTAGGTCTTCCCGGTACCCGCCGGACCTATGCCGAAAGTCAGGTCGCGCGTGCGGATGTGCTGGAGATAATCGCGTTGATGCGCGCCGCGGGCGCGGATGCCGCCGCGCGGCACGCGCACTCCATGCTCCTCGCGATCGGCAGTGGCGGGCAGCGGACCGGACTCGCGCTCGCGCAGCGCGAGGTGCACGCGCTCGGGCGTGATCTCTTCAGTCGCCGTGAGAGCGAACAGCTCGCGCAGCAGATCCTCGGCGCTCGCGGCCTGCGCGCCGCTCACGCGGAAAGTGTCGCCCCGGCGATGCACGCGCACGCCGAGACTCGTCTCGAGCAGACGCAGATTCTCATCGAGCGGCCCGCAGAGGTTGGCGAGACGCGCGTTATCGCAGGGGCCGAGCTCGAATTCCCGTCGCGGTTCAGGGGCAGAGGCAGCCACTGCGCGTCAGCCGCCGGCCACGGCGAGTGGGGGTGCGGAGTACGGCACACTCGCAAGTGAGCCGGCACGCACTGCGTCGAGCCGTCCCCGCAGGCTGTGCGGCCGCGCCTCGGTGATGATCACATCGGCGAATCGGCCGATCAGGTCCCGGGGGCCGGCGAAGTTCACCCAGCGGTTGTTGGCGGTGCGGCCGGCGAGCTCACGGGCGTCCCTCTTCGCTGCTCGTTCGACCAGCACACGCTGACGGCCACCCACCATGCGTGCGCTGATGGCCCGAGCGCTCGTTTCGAGCTCTTCCTGCAACTGCGCGAGACGCTGCTGCTTGACGGCGGGTTCGACCTCGTCCGGGAGTGATGCCGCTGGCGTGCCGGGCCGGCGGCTGTAGATGAAGCTGAAAGACTGGTCGAAGCCCACCTCGCGCACCAGCGCGAGCGTCGCAGCGAAGTCGCGCGCGCTCTCGCCGGGAAAACCGACGATGAAATCGGAGGAGAGCGAGATGTCCGGCCGCACCGCGCGGAGGCGGCGCACCTTTTCCTTGAATTCGAGCGCGGTGTAACCGCGTTTCATCAGGGCGAGCACCCGGTCTGAGCCGCTCTGCACCGCCAGGTGCAGATGGTTGGCGAGCTTGTCGATGCTCGCGAACGCCTCGATCAGACTGTCGTTGAACTCGAGCGGATGCGAAGTCGTGAAGCGGATGCGCTCAATGCCCGGAATGCGCGCCACGTGATGGATGAGCGTCGCGAGATCGACCCGCGCTCCGTCGGCCATCGTGCCGGCAAAGGCGTTGACGTTCTGTCCGAGAAGGGTCACCTCAACCACGCCCTGCGTGGCGAGCGAGCGCACCTCCTCGAGCACCGAGTCGAAGGGCCGGCTGACCTCCTCGCCACGTGTATAGGGCACGATGCAGAAGCTGCAGTACTTGCTGCAGCCCTCCATCACGGACACGTAGGCGCGTGCGCCTTCCGCCCGCGGCGGAGGCAGCCGATCGAACTTCTCGATCTCGGGAAAGCTCACGTCGACCACCGGGCGGCCACTCTCGCAGCGCTCGGCGAGCATGTCTGCAAGCCGATGAAGAGTCTGCGGGCCGAACACGAGGTCGACGAACGGGGCGCGCTCGGTTATCGAGTCGCCCTCCTGGCTCGCTACACAGCCGCCGACACCGATCAGCACCCCAGGCCGCTGAGCCTTGAGCGCGCGCCACTCACCGAGCAACGAGAACACCTTCTCCTGCGCCTTCTCGCGAACCGAGCACGTGTTCATGAGCAGTACGTCCGCCTTGGCGGGGTCGTCGGTTGGCTCAAGGCGCGCTCCCTCGCGCAGCACGTCCGCCATCCGGGCGGAGTCGTACTCGTTCATCTGACAGCCGAAGGTTTTGATGAAGTAGTAGCGGGGCATACAGGGACAGGTCATGGATTTTACGGGCTCAGGACGGCAGCCGCACGGCAACTCGGACGTGTGCAAATAAATACGGCAATTTCATCGGGTTGCGGGAGGCGGAGGGCGCATCTCCGCAGGCTGCCCTGGCGGGTACGGCTGACCCGCGCGTGCCGCAGCGCGGCGTGTGAGCGAAAACTGGCCGCAGCGATAGCCATACGCCTACGCGGGCGAATCTGGCGCGCCAGTGCGGTCCATGAAACGATGAGGTGAGAATCGGAGTCCCCATCACTGGCCAGGGAGAGGCGATGACACGCCTGACTTGCCGACTGCGCTGGCTTGCACTGCCGGTGTTGCTGGCGGCAACCTGCGGGCCGCTCAGCGCGCAGGAGCTTTATGCAATGGCGGGTTGGCAGTACACCCCGAGCCTCAAAGAGACTACCTCTTCGTATTCCTTCGAGTACGCGCACAACCTGAGTAATTACGCGTACGCCAGCTTCACCTGGCTGAACGAAGGGCATGTGACCGATCATCACCGCGACGGCTACAGCCCGCAGATCTGGCTGCGCTGGCCGAGCAGCCCGCACAGGTTTCTCTTGTCGGCGGGCGTTGGGCCGTATCGATACTACGACACGACATATGCTGCCACGACCGGTATGGTGACGGACGCACATGGTTGGGGCGTGCTCTACAGCGTCGCGGCGCAGTGGTACATCCACGCGCCCCTGGTGTTGCAAGTGCGTTACAACTATGCGCAGACCTCGGCCAGCATCAAGACCAACACGCTCCTGATCGGCTTCGGCTACCAGTTCGATAGCGCGGACGCTCCCGGGCCAGTGCCGCCGTCCCACTACGACCTCAGCACTCCGCGCCTGGAGATGACGGGGATGGCCGGCAAAAGCGTGCAGAATAATTTCCAGTCGCCCCAAGGCGCGGCCTGGGGGGCGGAAGTTCGTGCACGGCTCACGCCGTACATCGATGCCGTCGGCACATACCTCGATGAAGGCAACACGACCGTGATCAAGCGCAAGGGCGTGGCCGGGCAGCTCGGGTTGGTGCGCGAGTTTCTCGGCCATCACGCCGACGTCGGCATTGCGGGCGGCTTCTACCTGGCGCGCGACCAGGATTACCTGGTCCCGTCGAATACGCTGGTGGGACTGGCTACGAGGACTCAGGTGCTGGGATTGCTGACCATGACCATGACCTGGCGCATCACCCGCATGTTGCATCTGCGGGCTTATTGGTACCGCACGCTGACCACCAACGGCCGCGATACGGACGTGCTGCTCGCCGGGCCCGGTTTGTCGTTCTGACAATGATCAGTCGCCGCGGTGCTCGCCGCAGGCGGGGACTGCCGGAGCCGCGTCCTCAGAAGGGAATATCGTCGTCGAATTCCTCGCCGCGTCCGCCGCTGCTGCCACCGCCGCTGCTACCGCCACCGGACTCCTCCGAATAAGGCGGCGCGCCAGAACCGGCACTCGCGCCGCGGCCTCCGGACTCGGCGCCTGCAGCCGTGCTTCCCGCCCCGCCGCGCCCGCCGAGCATCTGCAGATCGTTGCCGATGATCTCGGTCGAGTAACGCTCGTTGCCCTGCTTGTCCTGCCACTTGCGCGTGCGCAGGCTTCCCTCGATGTAGACCTGCGAGCCCTTGCGCAGATATTCACCCGCCACCTCGGCGAGACGACCGAAGAAGGCGACGCGATGCCACTCGGTTCGCTCCTGCTGCTCGCCGGTCTGCTTGTCACGCCAGCTCTCGCTGGTCGCGACGCGCAAATTCGCCACCGTCGTCCCGGAGGGCATGGCCCGAGTCTCGGGATCGGCGCCCAAATTGCCAATGAGAATGACCTTGTTAACGCCGCGCGCCATGGTAAGACCCCTCGGGAATTTAAGGATGCCGGATGGCGGGTCGCCGACGGCGCCCGTCGCTGTGCTTGCTCCCATTCTAGAGGAGCGCCGCGAGGCGCGAAGCGCAAATCGGCGCACATCGGGCAGGAAAGCGGCAAACTAGCGCGCGGCTCGCTGCCGCTCACCTTCCGCGGCCTGCAGCGCGGCGCAGACGGCAGCGGCGACCGCGGTCAAAGCCATCGACGGAGAAATCGGCATGCTCCGCACCTTTTCCGAGGCGGAAATCGCCCGAGTCCTCACCTACGAGCGGCTGATCCCCGCCATGGAGCGCGCGCTCGCGGAATTCTCGGCAGGCGAAGTGCTGCAGCCCGTTCGTACGATGCTGACGATCGAGGAAGGCCAGCGCTTCCTCGGGGTGATGCCTGCTGTAACGCACCAGGCCATGGGCGCGAAGCTCGTGTGCTTCTACCCGAAGAACGCCGTCACGGGGCTGCCGACGCACATGGCGACGATCGTGCTGATCGAGCCGGAAACCGGCCGGCCGCTCGCCTGCCTCGATGGGCGCCTCATCACCGAGATGCGCACCGCCGCCGTATCCGCCGCAGTCACGAGACATGTCGCAAGCGAAAGCGCGAAGGTGCTGACGCTGATGGGCAGCGGCGTCCAGGCGCACGCGCACCTCGAGGCGCTGCGCCACGTCCGTCGCTTCGAGGAAGTGCGGGTCTGGAGCCGGACGGCTGAACATGCGCATGCCTTCGCCGCTGCGAGCGGCGCCAGAGCCATGGAGCTCGAAGAGGCAGTGCGCGGGGCAGACGTGATCGTGACGGCGACCAGCAGCCGCGAGCCGGTGCTCCGGGGACGCTGGCTCAAGCCGGGCGCGCACGTCAACGCCGTCGGTGCATGCCTGCCAACCTGGCGCGAGCTCGACGACGAGGCGCTGCTCGGCAGCGCATTGATCGTCGATTCACGCGAGGCGGCGCTGCGAGAGTCCGGCGATGTCATCCTCTCGCGCGCCTCGATCTTCGCCGAAGCGGGTGAGGTGTTCACGG
>Ga0307476_10000372_pt1 | contig 37017 bp, 39 predicted proteins | sample atmos_gasesECM2C_2_FD_203314 | JGI IMG/M metagenome (GOLD analysis project Ga0307476, IMG submission 203314) | Hardwood forest soil microbial communities from Morgan-Monroe State Forest, Indiana, United States - atmos_gasesECM2C_05 | ecosystem: Environmental > Terrestrial > Soil > Temperate... | reverse complement strand
GATCTGCCCGTAGTCCGTCTTGTCGAGGACGTGTGAGGCGATCAGGAAGTAGGCGTAGGTGATGACACCGGTGAGGCCGACGCCGACCGCGAGGAAGCTGGCGGTCTTGCCGTAGTCAGCCGAGCTCGCGGTCGCCTTGCCCTCGTCCTGTCCGGCGCCGTTGGCGCCCCCGCCCCGCGCGTCCGCGGAGCTCACTCCGGATCCCCGGCGCCGCGCTCGTAATGCGAGGGCTCGACCCCCAGCGCCAGCTCGACCCGCCGCACCCGCTCGAAGACGCGCTGCGTCATCACCCGCTGGCCGGCGAGCAGGTCGCCGATCACGCCCAGCGCGAACAGCTGCACGGCGGCGATGAAGAGGACGGCGCCGAGGATCAGCGACTGGATGTGGCCGGTCGAGTCGCCGTTGAAGATCGCGTCGATCAGGAACGGCAGCCAGGCGAGGAGGGCGAGCAGGAGGACGAGCGCGCCGGCGGTTGAGAAGGCGCGCAGCGGCTCGTAGCGGGCGTAGATGCGGAGGATCGCCGGGATGTTGCGCCGCACGTACTTGCCGGTCGAGCCGGCCAGCCGCGACTCGCGCGTCTGCGGGTTGGTCGCGACCGGGACCTCGTCGACCGCGACCAGCATCTTGCCGGCCTGGATCAGGCTCTCCAGGGTGTAGGTGAAGTTGTCGACGACCAGCAGCTGCAGCGCCGCCTCGCGGTTGTAGGCGCGGAAGCCGGAGGTGGTGTCGGTGATCTCGGTCCCGGAGAGGCGGCGGACGACCCAGCTGCCGAGCCGCTGCAGCCCCTTCTTCGAGCCCGAGAAGTGGTCGATCTGGGCGACCTGGCGGTCGCCGACGACCATGTCGGCCGCGCCGGCGAGGATCGGCGCCACCAGCTTGGCGACGTCGGCGCCGCTGTACTGGTTGTCGGCGTCGGTGTTGACGACGACGTCGGCGCCAAGCTTCAGGCAGGCGTCGAGCCCGGCCTGGAAGCCTGCGGCGAGACCCTTGTTGTTGGTCAGGCGGACGATGTGCTCGACGCCCTGCTCGCGGGCGACCTCGACGGTGCGGTCGGTCGAGCCGTCGTCGATCACCAGCAGCTCGACCGAGTCGAAGCCGTCGACCCGGCGGGGGAGGTCGGCGATCGTCGCCGGCAGCGTCGCCTCCTCGTTGAGGCAGGGGATCTGGATTATCAGTTTCACGAGCCGATCAGGGTATTCGGGAAAGCTTCCGTAACTACTTCAATCGAGGAGTAGAATCCTGGTTGATTGACGAGTCAATCGGTTTTCGTGGACACCCACCTGACAGCCGCCGACAGTGCTCACTTGAGACGCGCCCTCGAGCTGGCGGAGCGTGGCCGGGGCCGGGTCAGCCCGAACCCACTGGTTGGCGCCGTGATCGTGCGTGACCGGGAGATTATCGGCGAGGGGTTCCATGCCGAGTTGGGCGGCCTGCACGCCGAGCGTGCGGCGCTGGCCGACTGCCGCGCTCGGGGCGAGGATCCGGCCGGGGCGACTATGTACGTGACGCTCGAGCCCTGCGCCCACCAGGGCCGCCAGCCGCCCTGCGTCGAGGCGATCCTCGCCGACGGCATCTCCCGCGTCGCGATCGCCTCCGAGGACCCGAGCGAGAGGGCCGCCGGACGCGGGCCGGGAATGCTGCGCGACGGTGGCGTCGAGGTGCTCTTCGCCGCCGGCGCCGAGGCCGCTGCGGCCCGTCGCCTCAACCAGCCCTTCCGCAAGCATGCCCGCACCGGCCTGCCGTTCGTGACCCTGAAGCTGGCGATGTCACTCGATGGCCAGACCGCGACCGCCCCCGGCGACAGCCCTTGGATCTCCGGCGATGAGTCCCGGGCGCTGGTCCACCACTGGCGCGCCGAATCGGACGCGATCGCGGTCGGCATCGGCACCGTCCTCGCCGACGACCCGCTGCTCACGGCTCGCATCCCGACGGCCCGCCAGCCGATCCGCGTCGTCTTCGACTCCGACGCCCGCCTCCCGTGCAGCTCGCAGCTGCTGGCGAGCCTCGACCAGTCGCCGCTGATCGTTGTGGTCGCTCCGGATGCCGACCCGGCGCGCACCGGCGCTCTGCGCGACACCGGCGCGGACGTCATCGTCGCCAGCGGCGCCTCCCCGGCCGACAGGGTCAGGACCACGTTGGCGGACCTGGGCCGCCGCGAGATCACGAGCTTGTTCCTCGAGGGTGGCCGAACCCTCGCTTCAGCTTTCCTCACCGCCGACCAGATCGACGAGACCAGGACCTTCATTGCTCCCGTCCTTCTCGGTCAGTCGAGCCCGCCCCTCGCGGTGGGTGACCCCGAGGGGGGGTCCGAGAACGAAAACCTCGCCCGCAGGACCCCCCCTCGGGGGCAGGCCCCGCCGCGCCGGAGCGCGCTCGAGTCATCCACGGAGCAAGTCGGTGACGATGTCCTCGTGACCGCGAGATTCCGGGAGTGGTGACTTGTTCACGGGACTGATCCAGGACCTGGGCACGGTCGAGCGGCTGGAGGCCGATGCCGACGGCGCGACGCTGCGGATCGCGACGAAGCTCGCGCCTGAAATCGGCCTCGGCGACTCGGTCGCGGTCAACGGCGTCTGCCTGACCGCGACCGCAACCGACGGCACTGGCTTCGAGACGGAGGCAATGAATCAGACCCTCACCGTCACCGCCCTGGGCACGGTTGAGGCAGGTGACCCGGTCAACCTCGAGCTGGCGATGAAGGCTTCGGACCGCCTCGGCGGCCACATCGTCCAGGGGCACGTCGACGGCGTCGGTCAGATCGCCGCCGTCGAGCAGGACGGGTTCGCCCGGCGGGTGCGGATCGAGCTGTCCCCGGATCTGCTCCGCTACGCCGTCGACAAGGGCTCGATCACGCTCGACGGCGTCAGCCTCACCGTCGCTGAGCTCGGCGAGGACTGGGTCGAGGTGTCGCTGATCCCGGAGACCCTGGAGCGGACCAACTTCGGCCGAGCGGCGCCGGGTGGCAGAGTGAACGTCGAGAGCGACGTGGTGGCGAAGTACGTGGAGCGTTTGCTGGCACCATTCGCAGGAAAGGATCGAACGTGAGCGGGATGACTGAGACGCAAGGAAAAGAGAGCGTTACCAGCCGGACGGGCGAGAGCCCGTTCGCGACGATCGAGGAAGCGCTCGAGGAAATCCGCCGCGGGCGGATGATCGTCGTCTGCGACGGCGAGGACCGCGAGAACGAGGGTGACCTGGTGATGGCCGCCCAGTTCGCCACCCCGGAGGCGGTCAACTTCATGGCCAAAGAGGCGCGCGGGCTGATCTGCCTGGCGCTGACCGCGGAGCGCTGCGAGCGGCTCGGCCTCAACCTGATGGCGGCGAAGAACGAGGCGCCGCTGCAGACGGCGTTCACGGTCACGATCGAGGCCGCCGGCGGCGTCAGCACCGGGATCTCGGCCCACGACCGCGCGCACACGATCCAGGTCGCGATCGACCCCGACTCGGGCCCGCGCGACATCGTCGTCCCCGGCCACATGTTCCCGTTGCGGGCCAAAGACGGCGGCGTCTTGGAGCGCACCGGCCACACCGAGGCCTCGGTCGACCTCGCCCGCCTCGCCGGCCTAATCCCGGCCGGCGTCATTTGCGAGGTGATGAACGACGACGGGACGATGGCCCGTGTCCCCGACCTCGTCCCCTACTGCCAGAGGCACGGCCTGAAGATGGTCACGGTCGCCGACCTGATCGCCTACCGGCGCCGGACCGAGAAGCTGGTCGAGCGGGTGGTGGCGACGGCGCTGCCGACCGCGCTCGGCGACTTCACGGCGGTCGGCTACCGCTCGCTGGTCGACGACAAACACCACGTGGCGATGGTCAAGGGCGAGATCGACGGGGTCGAGGACGTCCTCGTCCGCGTCCACAGCGAGTGCCTCACGGGTGACGTCTTCCACAGCATGCGCTGCGACTGCGGCGAGCAGCTGGAGGCGGCGATGTCGCAGATCGAGGCCGAGGGACAGGGGGTCCTGCTCTACCTCTCCCAGGAGGGCCGTGGGATTGGCCTGCTGAACAAGCTGCGCGCCTACAAACTGCAGGAGGAGGGAGCGGACACGGTCGAGGCCAACCTCAAACTCGGTCTGCCCGCCGACCTCCGCGACTACGGGATCGGCGCCCAGATCCTCGCCGACCTCGGCCTCTCCAGCATCCGGCTGCTGACCAACAACCCGAAAAAGATCGTCGGCCTCGAGGGCTACGGGCTCTCGGTCTCCGAGCAGGTCCCGATCGAGTTCCAGCCCAACACCCACAACGAGGCCTACCTGAGGGCCAAGCGCGACAAGCTCGGCCACTCGCTGCACCACCAGGGCCTGGCGCTCGACGAGGAGATGCTCCACGACGAGGAGGAACGCGACGCACGGGAAGCCGCGGGCCAGGATGGCTGACGGCGACGGGGCGTTCCTCGAGCAGTTCAGCGAGGACGAGAAGGCGCGGTTGGCGCCGCTCAACTGGGCGGTCGTGATCGGCCGTTACTACGAGGACCTGGCGCAGCGCCTCGAAGCAGGCGCGCTGGCCGGCTTCGAGTTGGCCGGTATTCCCGCCGAGCAGGTCACCGTGGCGTCGGTCCCCGGCGCTTACGAGCTGCCTTTCGCCGCCAAGGCGCACGCCGGGACCGGCCGCTTCGCCGGCATCGCCTGTCTCGGCGTCGTCATCCGCGGTGAGACCGACCATTTCGACTTCGTCTGCGCCGAGTCCGCCCGCGGCATCCAGGACGTCCAGCTCGAGACCGGCGTCCCCTGCGCCTTCGGCGTCATCACCTGCGAGACGATGGATCAGGCCCTGGCGCGGGCCGGCGGCGACAAACGCGACCAGGGCCGCAACGCCGCCCTCACCGTCGCCCGCATGGCCCTGCTGCAGCGCCAGCTCGCCTGAGGGCCCCGGCACAGACGATCGTTTACCATCCACGATCCCGATGGCGAAGGTATGTCACAGCTGCGGCAAAGGTCCTGGCTTCGGCCAGTCCCGAAGCCACTCGATGGTCGCGACCAAGCGGCGCTTCGATCCGAACCTGCAGAAGGTCCGGATCCAAGAGGGCGGCCGCCCGTTTCGCGCCTACGTTTGCACGCGTTGCCTCAAGAGCAACAAGGTCACCAAGGCCGCCTGAGGCCGTCTGGCCGGCGCATGTCAGCGTCCTCGGTCGCTCACGTGCAGAGCACGCTTCGGCTCCCTGCGTCCTTGACCTGCTTGGCCAGACGGCCTCAGGCCAGCTGAGCCCAGCCAGCCCTCGTTAAACGGAGTAGCCGCGGGGCGCGGTCGTCGCGGAAGGCTGATTTGGTGCCGTGCCCCCGCCAGCCGTCGAGCTCGACGATCTGGCGGTTCAGCCACAGGCAGTCGACCTGGTAGCTCTGTCCATTCACTTCGTTCCAGGCGTTGAGGCGCGGGATCGGCAGAGAGTGGCGGCGGAGGAAGGGGACGAACCGTTCCTCGAGCGGGCTTCGCCGTCGGCCACCGGGCTCTTCCTCGATTCGCGCGAGGGCGGCACGGTGGTCACCGGAATCCCATCCGCCACCGTCACCTCGTCGGCCGGGAGGGAAACACCCCTTGGTGCATCCGATGCAGACGGACTCGCCCCCCGGAGGGGCTAGTCGGTTTCGGCGGGAGCTGGTTTCTCGGGGGGCTCGACGGCGAGGTTGGGGAGGATGCGGCCGAGCCACTCGGGGAAGTACCAGGCCTTTTTGCCGAAGAGCTGCATGATCGCCGGCACCAGGACGGTGCGGATGACGACGGCGTCGATCAGGACGGCGGAGGCGAGGCCGAGGCCGAACAGTTTGATGATCCGTTCTTCGCCGATCATGAAGGAGGCGAAGACGGTGACCATGATCGCCGCCGCCGCGGTGATCACGCGGCCGGTCAGGGCGAGCCCCTGGGTGACGGCTTCGGAGGCGTCGTGGCGGTGCTCCCACTCCTCATGGATCCGCGACATCAGGAACACCTCGTAGTCCATCGAGAGCCCGAAGACGATCGAGAACAGGAATATCGGGAAGAAGGAGATGATCGGCCCGGTGTTGTCGACTCCGATGATGCTCGCGCCCCAGCCCCACTGGAAGACGGCGACGACGAGGCCGAAGGCGGCGCCGATCGAGAGCAGGTTCATCACGATCGCCTTCAGCGGCACCAGGACCGAGCGGAAGACGATCATCAGCAGCAGCGCCGAGAGCAGGACGACGACGCCGATGAAGATCGGCAGCTTTTCGGTGATCGCTTCGCCGAAGTCCTCGAAGATCGCGTTGATGCCGCCGACGTGGAGCTGCGCCCCGGTCTTGGCCTCGATCGGCGGGATCACGTTGTCGCGGATGTGGTCGAGCAGATCCGTCGTCGCTTCGCTCTGCGGCGAGGTCGTGGGGTAGACCTGGAACACACCGGTGTTTTCGGCGTCGTTGAGGTTGACCGAGGTGACCGAGGCGACGCCTTCTTCGCCTTCGAGCTGTTTGCTGAGCTCGACGAGGCCCTGATCTTCACCCTTGCCAGGCAGCGCCCCGACCATCACGAACGGGCCGTTGAAGCCGGGGCCGAAGCCCTCGGAGAGCAGGTCGTAGGCCTGGCGGGTGGTCTTGTCGGTCGGTTCGGTGCCGGCGTCGTTGGTCCCGAGGCGCAGCGACAACGTCGGGATGCAGAGGATCAGGAGGAAGGCGCCGGAGAGCGCGGCCGAGAGCACGGGCCGCTTCTGGATCTCGCGGCTCCAGCGGTACCAGCGGCCGGTTTCGTCGGTGCTGGTCCCGCGCTTCTTGAGGCCCGGGATGCGGAGCCGGTCGACCCGGCGACCGACGATCGCCAGCAGCGCCGGCAGCAGGGTCAGCGCCGCGATCATCGTGAACAGGACGGCCAGCGCAGCCGCCGTGGCGACCCCGTAGAGGAAGGGGAGGCCGAGCAGGAACATCCCCATCAGCGAGATGATCACGGTGATCCCGGCGAAGAGGACGGCGCGGCCGGCGGTGTCGACCGCTTTGATCGACGCCTCGCGCGGCTCCAGCCCCTCGTCGAGGCCGTTGAGGAAGCGAGTGAGGATGAAGAGCGCGTAGTCGATACCGACCCCGAGGCCGATCATCGCGGCCAGGATGATCGCGAAATTCGCAGTGTCGAAGACATGCGTCCCGATCGCGACCAGGCTGAGCCCGACTCCGAGGGCGAACAGGGCGGTGATGATCGGCAGCCCCATCGCGACCACCGAGCCGAAGGTGATGAGGAGGATGATCATCGCCGCCAGCAGGCCGATCCCGAATGAGGAGTCGCCTTCTTCCTGTTCGGCTTCCTGGATCAGGCTGCCGCCGAGCTGGACTTCGAGTCCTTCGCCGTCCACCCCCTGCGCGATCTTGATGATTTCGCGCGTGTCGTCTTTTTCGATTTCGCTGTTCTGAGCGTCGTACTGGATCGTCGCGTAGGCGATCTTGCCGTCGTCGGAGACCGCGGCCGCGCCGCCTTCTGCATAGGGGCTGGCGACTTCGGAGACGTGGGGGAAGCCTTCGATTTCCTTGAAGACCGCCTCCATCTTCTTCTGCACGGCCGGCGATTCGATTCCGGCGTCGGCCTTGAAGACGAGCTGCGAGCTGTTCCCCGACTGTTCCGGGAATTTCGTTTCCAGCAGGTCGAAGGCTTCCTTGGAGTCGGAAGCGGGAAGTTTGAATTCTTCGGTGAAGTCGGCGCCGACTGAGCTCGAGATGCCGCCGATGATGATCAGGGCGGCGATCCAGCCGATCACGACCGTCTTGCGGTGGCCGGTGATCCAGGTGGCGAAGCTCCTCATGAAGCAGGGCACGGTAGCAATGGCCGCAGTCGCGCGTCCTGACAATTTCGTGAAACGAGCTGCATCTTCCGGGCACTGTTCTCAACGCCATCGCGGGCGGCGGATAGATTGCCGACAGATGTCCGATCCATCGATCGCCCGCTTCCGCCGGGTCATCACCTCTGCATACACCTCACTCGAGGCCCGCCGCCAGGAGGTCAACGACCTCAACGTCTTCCCGGTCGCCGACGGCGACACGGGCGACAACATGGCGATGACGCTGCGTGCCGTGATGGAAGAGCTCGACCGCCTCGACGGTCAGTCGGTCGACGAGGTCGGCCGCACCGAGCTGGTTCAGGCGCTGGCGCGGGCGGCGCTGATGGGTGCCCGCGGCAACTCAGGCGTGATCCTCAGCCAGATCGTCCGCGGCGCCGCCGAGGAGCTTGCCAGTCGCCCCGGCGAGCTGGTCGACCCGGTCCTGGTCGCCGCCGCCTTCGCCTCCGCCGCCGACGCCGCCTACGACTCCGTCCGCGAGCCGGCCGAGGGGACGATGCTGACCGTTTTCCGCGAGATGGCGCACTCGCTGGCGCGCCAGCTCGCCCACCTCGAAGCGGACAAACAGCGGCTCGGGCGTGACGTCTCCGAGGAGGAGCAGGACGCCGTCCTCGCCGGCGTGATCGAACGGGCGATGGAAGACGGTGAGCGGGCCGTCGCCCGTACCCCCGAGCAGCTCGAGGTGCTGCGCGAATCGGGTGTCGTGGACGCCGGTGGCCACGGCCTCGTCCTGATCCTTGCCGGCGTCGTCGCCGGCCTGCGCGGCGAGGACGGCGAGATGCCTGAAGTCCCCCATCACGAGGCGCCGCGGGCCAGCCTGCCCCATCACGAAGACAGCCGCTACCGCTACTGCACGAACTTCATCGTCTCCGGCAGCGGTCTCGCCCAGCGCCAGTTCCTGCCGCGACTGGAGGGGCTCGGCGACTCGGTTCTCGTCGTCGGCGACGACGTCACCCTCAAGGTCCACGTCCACACCGACGACCCGGAGGCCGCGGTCGCCCTCTTCGACGGGGTCGGCACGGTGACCAACCTCGACGTCGCCGACATGCGCGAGCAGATGGCGGAGCGCAGCGCGCGCCTGGCCGGCGCCGAGGCGAGCGGCCGCACCGGCGTCGTCGCAGTCGCGGCGGGGGAGGGGATGGAGCGTCTCTTCGCCGAGCTCGGCGCGATCGTCGTCCCCGGTGGCGAGACGCTCAACCCCTCGACCTACGAGCTGCTGGCCGGGATCCACGGCGTCGCCGCCGAGGAGATCCTCGTCCTGCCCAGCTCCTCCAACGTGGTGATGGCCGCCGAGCGCGCCTGCGAGCTCTCCGAGAAGCCGGCCCGGGTGGTGGCGGCGACATCGCAGCAGGCGAGCCTGCTGGCACTGGTCGAGCTCGACGGCGAGGCTTCCGCAGCCGAGAACGCCGAGCGGCTCGAATCGGCGCTGGCCGGAGTCAACACCGGCGGCGTCGCGCCGGCTGCCCGCGACGATGCCCAGGGTCGCTTCAAGCAGGGCGACGCGGTCGGTTTCGCCGCCGGCGAGATCGTCGCCTGGGGCGGCGCCGGATCGACCCTGACCCGGACGATCCAGCACCTCGCCGAGGGAGCGGAGATCGTCACCGTGATCGCCGGCGAGGGCGCCCCGATCGCGCTGGCAGAAATCGACACCCACGTTCCCGACGGCGTCGAGATCGAGACCCACGAGGGGGGTCAGCCGAGCTGGTGGTGGCTGCTGGCGGCCCAGTAGGCGTGCGCTCGTTTGCCGGCGAGCGCGAGCTGACCGCCGCCGAGCTCCGCGGCGCCCCCGTCCACTGGCCCCGCCCCAGCGTCCTCGCCGCCTCGCTCCAGGCCCTAGCCGGGGTCGGTCCGAAATCAGCTGAAGCCGCTGAGGAAGCCGGGATCCAAACGATCGGTGATGTCCTGCGCCGTCTCCCGATCCGCCATCGGGACCGCCAGGTCCGCCAGCTCGAGACCGTCGAGCAAGGCGAAACCGCAACCGTGCTGGTGACCGTGCTCGGCAGCAAGCCCCGTCCCTTCCGCAGGGGCCGCCTGACCATGGTGGGAGTCAAAGTCGGCGACGAAACCGGTCATCTGCGCGCCACCTGGTTCAACCAGCCTTGGGTGGCGGCCAAGCTCGACCCCGGCACCGAGTTGCTCCTGACGGGGAAACTGACCGGCCGCGGATTCACGGTCGCTGAATGGGAGCTCGTGGCTGCGGCGGGTGACCCGGGGAGGGAGTCCGAGAACGTAAACCTCGCCCGCAGGACTCCCTCCCCGGGGCAGGACCTGCCGCCCGCTACGGCCCCATCCCCTCGGGGGCAGGACCCGCCGGCCGGCGCCCCCTTCGTCCCTGTCCATCCCGCGACCGAGGGCTTGCGCGCCCAGAAGATCCGCGACTGGGCCGAGCAGGCCTGCCAGCTGGCCCCGAACATGATCGAGGGCCTTCCCGCGGAGATGCGCGCCCGCCGCCGCCTCGCCGGCATTGCCGACGCGATCAAGGTCGCGCACTTCCCCGAGACCGCCGAGGACCTCGACACCGCCCGCGCCCGGATCGCCTTCGAAGAGTTGTTCCTGCACCAGGCTCTGCTCGCGACCCGCAAACGCACTCACCGTCTTGCCCGCCCGGCGCCTCGCCTCGGCCGGCCCGGCGACCTCGTCGGCCGCTGGCTCGAGTCGCTGCCGTTCGAGCCCACCGCCGACCAGCTGGCGGCGTTCGACGACGTCGACGCCGACCTCGACTCGGGCGAGCCGATGCAACGGCTGTTGATGGGGGAGGTCGGCTCCGGCAAGACCGTCGTCGCCGTCTACGCGATGCTGCGGGCGCTCGAAGCCGGCTTCCAGGCGGCGCTGATGGCGCCGACCGAGACCCTCGCCGAGCAGCACGCGCTGACCCTCGACCGCCTGCTCGGGGCGGAGGCGATCCCGTTCTCGCTGCTGACCGGCGCGACGCCCGCCCCGACCCGCAAGCGCGCCCTCAACCAGCTCGCCACCGGCGAGCTGGGGCTGATCCTTGGCACCCACGCGCTGATCGAGCCGAGGGTGCAATTCGCCCGGCTCGGTGTCGTCGTCGTCGACGAGCAGCACCGCTTCGGGGTCGAGCAGCGGCGCGCGCTCGACGCCAAGGGGGTCGAGGGGATGGCACCGCACGTCCTCCACATGACGGCGACGCCGATCCCGCGCACGCTCTCGCTGACCGCCTACGGCGATCTCGACACGACGGCGCTGCACCAGCTCCCTGCCGGACGCCAACCGGTGGCGACGCGGCTGGTCGAGGAGGACGAGCGCGCCGGCGCCTACCAGTTCATCCGCGACCGGCTGCGAGACGGACGCCAGGCGTTCGTCGTCTGCCCGCTCGTCTCTGAGTCCGAGAAAATGCCGGGGCGGGCGGCCGAGGTCGAGGCTGAGCGCCTCGCCAAAACCGAGTTCCGCGACTTCAGGGTCGGCGTCCTCCACGGCCAGATGCGCTCCGACGAGAAGGCGGCTGCGATGGCGGCCTTCGCCGCCGGCGAGACCGACCTGCTGGTGGCGACGACCGTGATCGAGGTCGGGATCGACGTGCCGAACGCGACGGTGATGGTGATCGAGGGCGCCGAGCGCTTCGGCGTCTCCCAGCTGCACCAGCTGCGGGGCCGGGTCGGGCGCGGCGAGCACGCCTCGGTCTGCCTGCTGTTCACCGAAGAAGCGGGCGAGCTGGCGCGGCGACGGCTGCGAGCGGTCGAGCGTGAGGGCGACGGCTTCAAGCTGGCCGAGGTCGACCTCGAACTGCGCGGCGAGGGGGAGATCCTCGGCACCCGCCAGAGCGGGCTGCCACGCTTCGCCGTCGCCGAACTGCCGGAGGACGGGCCGAAGCTGATCGAAGCGCGCGACGAGGTGTTGGCGCTGCTGCGTGAGCACGGCTCACTCGAGGCGCCGGAGCTGGGCCCGCTGCTCGATGCCGCCCGCGCCAGGTTCGGCGCCGGCGCCGCCGACCCGATCCCGCTTTGATGACCGGATGCGAATAATCGCCGGCGATCTCAAGGGCCAGCGCCTCGTCGCGCCGCGCGGCTGGAAGGTGCGGCCGACCTCCGACCGGGTGCGCGAGGCGACGTTCTCCGCCCTCGGCGACCGCGTCGAGGGCGCCCGCGTGCTCGACCTCTTCTGCGGCACCGGCGCCCTCGCGATCGAGGCGCTCTCGCGCGGCGCCGGCACGGCGGTCCTCGTCGACCGCGACACGCGGCCCGCGCTCGGCAACGTCGAGCACCTTGGCCTTGCCGAGCGGGTCGAGCTCGTCCGGGCCGAGGTCGGCCGCTGGCTCGAACAGGTTTCGGACCTCCAAAGCGAGGGGAAGTTCGACCTCGTGTTCGTCGACGCCCCCTATAGACTCGCCGACCGCGTGGAGCAGGACCTCAACACCCACCTTCCCCGGCTGCTCGGCCCCGCGGGCCGCGCGGTCGTCGAGAGCGGTGCCCGCCGGCCGCTACGGATCGACTCGCTGGAGCGGCTGCGCCAGCGCCGCTACGGCGCTGCCGACGTCTCGATCTACGCCATGGAGCGAGCATGACCGAGCGCAACGGCACCGTCGTTTGCCCGGGCAGTTACGACCCGGTCACCAACGGCCACATCGACATCATCACAAGGACCTCGAACGTCTTCGAGAAGGTCGTCGTCGGCGTCGTCAACAACCCAGTGCGCAAGCAGAAAACGCTGTTCACGGCCGAGGAGCGCAAGCAGTTCATCGCCGAAGCGACCGCCGACCTGCCCAACGTCGAGGTCCAGATCTTCGCCACCCTGCTGGTCGAGTTCGCCCGCGACAACGACGCCAAGGCGATCGTCAAGGGACTGCGGGCGATCTCCGACTTCGAGTACGAGTTCGAGATGGCCCAGCTCAACCGCAAGCTCGATCCCGGCATCGAGAGCATGTACGTGATCGCTTCCCCTCACTACAGCTTTCTCTCCTCGACCGGAGTCAAGGAGATGGCCACCTTCGGCGGCGACGTCGGCGACCTGGTTCCCGCCCCGGTCGCCGCTGCACTCTCTGAACGCCTGGGCGACAGGTAGGCTTTCGATTCCAGTCCCGGCCCCCTGGGCGGCCGCTTGCAAAAAACGCCCCTATGCACGTCATCTTCCCGAAAAACCCCGCATACACGTAGGCTTACGATCTTCTTATGGACGTACTGGTCCTCATAGACAAGCTCGACGACGTAGTGCACAACGCCCGTCCCGTCCCCTTGACGGATCAGGTTCGTGTCGACCGCGAGGAGATCTACGACCTCCTCGATCAGATGCGGGCGACGATCCCCGAGGAGATCAAGCAGGCGCGGTGGATCGTCAAGGAGCGCCAGGAGATGCTGGCCGAGGCCAAACGCGAGGCCGAGCGGATCGTGCGTGAGGCGCGCGAGCAGCAGGCCCGCCTGATCTCCGACGAGGAGGTCACCAAGCAGGCCGAGCGCGCCGCCGACGAGATCGTCGAGGACGCCCGCACCCGCGAGCGCGAAATCCGCCTCGGCGCCGAGGACTACGCCGACGAGATCCTCAACACCCTCGAAGTCAACCTGCAGAAGTTCCTCGCCGCCGTCCAGCGCGGCCGCGATCGCCTTGCCGGTCGCGACGACGAACCCGTCGCCGAGCTCGACGAGCAGCCCTAGCGGCTACTCCAGCTTGAGGTTGTCCAGGGCCGCCCAGCGCGGGTCCTTGCCGCTGTCGTGTTCGTGGTCGGCCGGGTCGGCGCCGTTCAGGGGCGCGCCGCAGGTCGGGCAAAGGCCGAGGCAGTCGGGGCGGCAGAGGATCTGGGTCGGGAGCGCCAGCATCGTCGCGTCGTGCGCCCAGCGGCCGATGTCGAGCTCGTCGTCGGCGACGTAGGGGCTGTGCAGCTCCGGATCTTCAGTCGTCGACTGGTCGATCTCGCGCGCCTCGACCTCGAGGTCGAGCGCGGCCGGCTCCAGGCAGCGCACACAAGGACCCTCGAGATGGACCGGGAAGCTGAGGTGGAAGGCGAAGCCCCCACTCGGCCGCGAGACCTCGAGCCGCACGGTCGGCGCCGCCGGGTCGGCGAGGTAGGTCTGGCCGCCGAGCTCGAACGGCTCGAGCCTGACCGGCAGCTCGACGCGCTTGCCCTCGCCGAAGGAGAGGCCAAGGGTGGAGAGGTCGATGACGGTGGACGCGTCTGGCATTGTCCGAGATTACGAGATGGCCCAATTCCACTGGAAACCCGACAATTACCTGAAGCTGATCCACGAGGAGATCCCTCGCTACGACGAGCTGCAGGAGGAGGCGATCAAGGCGATCCCCTTCGCGCCCGAGCGCGTGCTGGAGCTGGGGATGGGGACGGGGGAGACGACCCGCCGCCTGATCGACGCCTACCCGGACTCGTGGGTGATCGGCCTCGATTCCAGTCCCGACATGGTCTTTCGGGCGCGCGAGGCGTACGACGACGTGCAGCTGGCGCGGATCGAGGATCCGCTGCCGGATGGCCCCTGGGACCTGGTGATCGGCGTCCTCTCGATCCACCACCTGACCACCGAGCGGAAGCAGAACCTGTTCCGCCGCGTGCGTGAACACTCGAAAGCGCTGGTGATCGGCGACGTCGTCCAGGCCGACGTCCAGGTCGCCCCGCTCGACCCCGGCTACGACTTCCCCGAGACCGCCGCGAACCTGGCCGAGTGGAGTGGCGGCAAGGTGGTCTGGGAGGGCGACGACCTGGCCGTCGTCAGTGCCGTCTACGAGCGGCCGGAGATCACCAGCTCGGGCGCGGCCGAGTAACGGCGGCCCGAACCGGCTACCATCTCGCGTCCGATGGCCGTACCGAAGAAGAGAACTTCCAGCGCCCGCCGCGACAAGCGGCGCGCCAACCACAAGGCCGGCAAGGCACGCCTGAACAGCTGCCCGCGCTGCCACAGCCCGCGGCTGCCGCACCGGGTTTGCCCGACCTGCGGCACCTATAACGGCCGCGAGGTCGTCGTCCACAAAGTGGTCGACCCGAGCGCCGGCGCCGCCTCCGACTCCGAGTAGCCGTGGCGCCCGGGCGCGGCGTCACCGTGGCCCTCGACGGTTTCGGGGCCGAGCAGGGCTTTGACGTGCTCGCCGAGGGCGCGAGGCTGGCCGCCGCCGACGGCATCGGCGTCCGCGTCTTCGGGCCCGAGCGCGCGCTCGGGCTGGGCGGGGTCGAGGGGGTCGAGGTCGTCCAGACCAGCGACCACATCGGCAACGACGAGGACCCGGTCGTCGCCGTGCGGGCCAAGAAGGAGGCCTCGGTCGTGCGCGCCGCCCGCGAGGTCGCCGAGGGACGGGCCGCGGCGTTGGTCAGTCCCGGCTCGACCGGGGCGACGATGGCGGCCGCGACCTTCGGCCTGCGCCGGCTCAAGGGCGTGCAGCGGCCGGCGCTCGCAGTGCAGCTGCCGGTGCCGGGCAAAGCGGTCCTCTTCCTCGACGTCGGCGCCAACGTCGAGGTCCGCGCCCAGCATCTGGTCCAGTTCGCCTTCCTCGGCGCCGCCTTCAGCGCCGCCGTGCTCGACGTCCGCGACCCCAGCGTCGGCCTGCTGACGGTCGGCGAGGAGGCAGGCAAGGGACGCGAGGAGGTGGTCGAGGCGCACCGCATCCTCAGCCAGGCGAGCGGCATCAACTTCGCCGGCAACGTCGAGGGACGAGATTTACCGGCCGCCGTGGTCGACGTCGTCGTCACCGACGGCTTCACCGGCAACGTCGCGCTGAAGCTGCTGGAGGGGACGGCGAAGGCGGTCGCCGGCGCCGTCGGCGACGCCGCCCGCTCCAACCCCCTGTCCTCGCTCGGCGGCCTGCTGCTGAAACCCGCCCTCGGCGGCTTGCGCCGCGAACTGCACCCCGACAGCACCGGCGGTGCGATCCTGCTCGGACTGCGCGGAATCGCCGTCGTCGGCCACGGCAGCGCCGGCGCCGAGGGGATCGCCAACGCCGTTCGGCTCGCCGCCCGCTGCGCCGAGGTCGACGCAGTCGGCCGCACCGCAGCCTTGCTTAGCGAGGGCGGCGCCGTCCGCAGCGCCTTGGCCAGCGACGAGGGCGCGTGATAGGAAGTGGGGCAATGACTCACGACCAAGTTCTCACCCTGGTCCGCGAGCACCTCGCCGAGGAGCTCGAAGTGGACATCGGCCGGATCACCGAGCAGACGCGGTTCAAGGAGGACCTCGACGCCGACTCGCTCGACCTCTACGAGCTGGTGATGGAGTTGGAGGACCGCTACGGGGTCGCCGTCTCCGAGGAGCAGGCCTCGCGGATCGTCACCGTCGGCGACGCGGTCGGCTTCGTGCTCGAGCATGCTCCGGCCTGAGGCAGCTCTCGCGGCGCTGATCGAGGACCTGCCCGAGGACCTGCGGCGCCAGGCCCTCACACACTCCTCCTGGACCGAGCGGCGGATCGACTCCTTCGAGCGCCTCGCCTTCCTCGGTGACAGCGTCCTCGGCCTCGCCGTCGCCAGCGAGTTGTTCGCGCGCTTCGACAAGGTCGACTCGGGCGGCCTGACCAAGGTCCACAACCAGGCGGTCAGCGGCGTCTCCTGCGCTGCCGTCGGTACAGGGCTGGGCGTGGCGGAGATGCTGCGGGCAAACGAGCCCGACGACGTCACCGCGGCGATTCCGGCCGAGGTCCTGCTCGACGGCGAGCGGCCGCTGCCGGAGGCGACCGAGGCGTTGATCGGGGCCTGCTACCTGGCCTTCGGCTTCGAGCGCACCGCTGCCGCGGTGGCCGCCGCCTTCGAGCCGCGGATCCAGCTCGCCTCGGAAACGAGGATCGACTTCAAGTCTGCTTTGCAGGAGCTTTTGGCGCAGCGCGGAGCGCGCGTAAGCTACGAGGTGATTGCGGCCACAGGCCCCCCGCACCGGCGAACTTTCGAGGTGGCCGCGATCGTCGATTCCGAGCGGGTCGGGTCGGGCGAGGGGCGCAGCAAGAAGGCGGCCGAGCAGGTCGCAGCGGAGCAGGCGCTGGCGGCGCTGGACGGCTAGGCGCCGACTCCCATTTTGGGGGTTTGCGGGAGCGGTGTTTGCGTCCGAGCCAGGCGCGAGCCTGTGTTGCTGGCGAAGCACGGAGTGAGAGGGCGTAGATGTACCTGAAGTCGATCAGCATGAAGGGGTTCAAGTCGTTCCCGGAGCGGGTCTCGCTCGAGTTCTCGCCTGGCGTCAGCGTGATCGTCGGCCCCAACGGCTCCGGCAAGAGCAACATCACCGACGCCGTCCTCTGGGCGCTCGGCGAGCAGAGCCCCGGCGCGATCCGCGGTGCTTCGATGCAGGACGTGATCTCCGCCGGCGGCAAAGGGGTCGGCCAGCGCCGCTCGGCCGAGGTCGAGGTCGTGATCGACAACTCCGACGGCCGCGCCGCGACCGAGTTCTCCGAGATCGCCGTCGAGCGCCGTCTCGACCGCTCCGGCGACAGTGGCTACCGGCTGAACGGCGCCCGCTGCCGCCTCGCCGACGTCACCGACGTTCTTTCCGACACCAACCTCGGCCGCGAGATGCACTCGGTGATCAGTCAGGGCCGGGTCGAGACGATCGTCCACTCGAAACCGCGCGAGCGCCGGCTCCTGGTCGAGGAGGCGGCGGGGCTCGGCAAGCACCGCAAGCGGCGGCGCCGGGCGGAACTGAAGCTGCGCGCGGCCCGCGACAACCTCGACCGGGCGCTCGACGTCGAGCGCGAGGCTCGCGGCCGGCTGCGACCGCTGAAGCGCCAGGCCGAAGCGGCCGAGCTCGGGGCCCGGATTGAGCGCGAGGAGCTCGGCCTGCGCGGGCGGATCGTCTCCGAGGAGTTGCGTTTCGGCGCCGATCGCGCTGCGGCGGCGACGAAGGTCGCGGAGAAGGCGCGGGCGACGCGGACCAAGCTCGAGGGGCAGCTGACCGAGGTCGGCAAACGGCGGCGTGCGGCCGAGGAGCGTTTCGCCGCCCGCGACCGCGAGCGAACCCAGGCCTGGGGCCTCCTGACCAAGCTGCGCGGGGAGCAGGAGCGAATCGCGGTCCGCGTCGCGACGCTCTCCGGCCGTGCGACCGAGATCGAGGCCGGCCTCGAGAAGATCCGGGGCGAGCTCGGGCCACTGACCCTCGACGTCGGCGCCGGCGGCACCCCAGCCGAGCGTGCTCGCAAGCTCGAGGAGGAGCTGGCCGAGGTCGATGCCGGCCTGCGCACCGCCGGCGACGGGCTCGTGGTCGCCCGCGACGACGGCGCCGCGGAGTCGGCGCGGGAGGCGGCGCTGGGTGAGATCCAGGCCGGTGCCGACCGCGCCGCCCGCCACGCCCGTCGCGCCGAGGGCCTGGTCGGCGAGCGCCACCGCGAGGCGTTGCGCCAGCGGGTCGCCGCCGGCGAGGAGCTGCTTGACGACGTTCGCGCCGCGCTGGCCGCGGTCGAAGGCGTCGGCGCCGCGATCCGGGCCCGGGTCGAGCGCACCGAGAGCAAGGTGATCGGCGGCGAGGACGACGGCGACGAGATCGCCGAGGAGCTGCGTACCTGCTCACAACAGGAGTTCGAGCTGCAGTCGCAGATGAGCGCTGCCTCCGACGAGCTGACCAAAGCCGAGGTCGAGGCGGCGCACCTCGGCGACCGCCGGGCCGAGGCCGAGCGCGAGCTGGCGGCAATCGCCGAGAAGCTGGGGGAGGAGATCCCCGCCGCGGAGGAGGCGCTGACGGACGAGGAGCGGGTCGAGATCGATCGCCAGCTCGAACGCCTCGACCGCCGCCGCTCGCAGATCGGCCCCGTCAACCCGCTGGCCGAGCGCGAGTACGAGGAGGCGCGAGAGCACGTCGAGGCGCTGCAGACCCAGCGCGAGGACACCGAGCGGGCGATGCGGGAGCTGGAGTCGCTGATCCGCGACATCGACGAGGAGATCGAGCGCGCCTTCGAGCAGACCTTCGAGGCGACCGCCAAGTACTTCGAGGAGATGGTCGAGCACCTCTTCCCAGGCGGCCGCGGGCGCCTGCGCCGGGTCAGCCTGCGCCCCGTCCGCGACGATGAGCGGCCGGCCGGCGAGCAGGAGGTACCGAGCGAGGACTCAGAGCCCGAGCCCGAGGAGGACGAAGAGGAGCGCGATGAGCTCGGGGTCGAGATCGAGGTCACCCCGGCGGGTAAGTCGACGCGCAAGCTGTCGCTGATGTCGGGCGGCGAGAAGTCGCTGGTTGCGCTGGCTTTCGTCTTCGCCGTCTTCCTCGCCCGGCCCTGCCCCTTCTACATCCTCGACGAGGTCGAGGCCGCCCTCGACGACGCCAACATCGACCGCTTCCTGCAGCTGATCCGGCGCTTCTCCGACCGCGCCCAGTTCGTGATCGTCACCCACCAGAAACGGACGATGGACGCCGCCGACGTGCTCTACGGGGTCAGCATGGGCGGCGACGGCGTCACCAAGGTCGTCTCCCGCCGCCTACCGCGCGACGAGGACGCCGAGGCGGAGGACGACGAAGAGTCTGGCGGCGGCACCCTCTCCGCCGTCGCCTGACGCAGGCCCGCGCTCGCGAGCCTGCGCGCCTTGTGCCTTTGGGCCCAGAGATCGACCCGCACGGCCCGATTTCTTAACCGACCGCTCTAAAACCGTCGAGAGCCGGGGAGTACCCTCTTTCCGAGGAGGGAAGGGATGCCGCAACGGCACATGGACAGGCTGACGTCGTTCGACACGTCGTTCCTGGCCAACGAGAAAGCGAACGCGCACATGGCGATCGGCGCCGTGCTGATGTTCGAGGGCGCGCCGCCCGCGGAGGACGAGTTCCTCGCCCAGATTCGCGGCCGCGTCCACCAGCTGCCGCGCTTGCGCCAGCGCCTGCTCTACCCGCCGCTCGGCCTCGGCACCCCGTTCTGGGTCGACCACGCACAGTTCGACGTCCACCGTCATGTCAGCCGCGCCACGCTGCCGGCGCCCGGCGACGAGCGCCAGTTCCAGCAACTGGTCGGCGAGCTGCTGGCGCCGCCGCTCGACCGTTGCAAGCCGCTCTGGGAGCTGATCCTGGTCGAGGGCTTCGCCGACGACCGCTTCGCCGTCGTCTACAAGACCCACCACGCGATGGCCGACGGGATCTCGGCGGTCGACATCGGGATGCTGCTGTTCGACGTCGACCCGCAGGCGCAGCCAGCGGGCGAAGAAGAGGCTTGGGCTCCCAACCACACTCCGAATCGCGCTGCCCTTGCCTGGCGGGCCGGCTCCGGCGTGCTCGGCACCGTCGCCCGGCTCTGGCGTTGGTGCCGGCGGGCGCTGCGGCAACCGGCGCGGGCACGACGCCGCGCCGCCGACGGCATCGCCGGCCTCTGGGAGGTGACTTGGAACCTGGCCCGCCCAGCGCCCAAAGTGCCGTTCAACACCGGCCCCGGCCCTGGTCGCGGCTTCTGCTGGGCGAACTTCGACCTGGCCGAGTTCAAACGGATCAAGAACGCGGTCGGCGGCACCGTCAACGACGTTTCGCTCGCGGTCACCGCCGGCGCCGTGCGGCGCTGGCTGCTGGAGCGCGAGGTCGAGGTCGACGGCATGGAGCTGAAGGCGCTGGTCCCGGTCTCGATCCGGACCGAAAACGAGCACGGTGAGCTCGGCAACAAACTGACCGCGATGCGCGGGCCGCTGCCGGTCGGCGTCGCCGACCCGATCGAGCGGCTGCGCGCCGTCTCAGCGGGGATGGACGCGCTCAAGGTCTCCAAGCAGCCGCTCGGGGCGGAAGCGATCTGGGGTCTCAACGACTGGTTTCGGGACTTCGCGCCGCCGGTCCTGCTGGCGCCGACGGCGGCGATCAACTTCTCGACCCGCCTCTTCAACCTGCTCGTCACCAACTTCCCCGGCCCGCAAATGCCCTTCTACGCACTCGGCCGCGAGCTGACCCAGATCTACCCGGTCGGCTTCCTCGCCCGCCGCCACGCGCTGGCGATCGCGATCCTCAGCTACAACGGCCAGGTCGGGTTCGGGATCCTCTCCGACCCCGAGGTGCTGCCCGACGCGGAGCGGCTCGCCGGCCATCTCGAGGCGGCGCTCGAGGAGCTGCGGTCCGCCGCCGGGGTCGCGCAGATAGCCTCCCCCGGCGATGGCGACCAGCTGGCAGGAGATGATCGACCTCGGTTCGCGCGCGAGCGCGAACGCCTCGGCCGCGGCTGAGCCAGAGCCCGAGCAGCGCCGCGGCGTCTTCCGCCGCCTGCGCGAGAGCCTCTCGAAAAGCCGCCAGGCGCTCGCCGAGGAGATCTCGGCCAGTTTCTTCGACCGCATCGACGAGGAAACGTGGGAGCGGCTCGAGGAGGCGCTGATCCTTGCCGACGCCGGCGCCCCGACGACGGCGGCAGTGGTCGAGCGGCTCGAGCACGAGGTCGACTCCGGCGCCGTTCCCGCCGACGGCGCCCTGGTCCGCGAGCGCCTGATCGAGATCCTCACCGAGGTCGCCTCGACCGGGCGAGCGCCGATCGACCTCAGCGGTGAACCGGCAGTCCTGATGATGGTCGGCGTCAACGGCACCGGCAAGACGACGACGATCGGCAAGATCGCTTGGCACCTGAGCAAGGAGATGGGCCTCTCGGTCATCCTCGCCGCCGCCGACACCTATCGTGCCGCGGCCGCCGAGCAGCTCGCGGAGTGGGCTGACCGCGCCGGCGCCGAGTTGATCCGCGGCCAGGAAGGAGCCGACCCCGGCGCCGTCGCCTACGACGCGATCTCCGCTGCCCGCGCCCGCGGCGCCGACGTCGTCATCGTCGACACCGCCGGCCGCCTCCACACCCAGGGCAACCTGATGGACGAGCTGGCGAAGGTGAAACGGGTGATCGCCAAACAGATCCCCGAGGCACCGCACGAGACGCTGATCTCGATCGACGCCACCACCGGCCAGAACGGGCTGCGCCAAGCCAAAGTTTTCTCTGACGCGGTCGAGCTCGACGGGGTCGTCCTGACCAAGCTCGACGGCACCGCCAAGGGCGGGATCGCGCTTGCGATCGCCTCCGAACTGGAGATTCCGGTGAAGCTGATCGGGGTCGGCGAGACGCTCGAGGACCTGCGCCCCTTCGATCCCGGCGACTACGCCAACGCCCTGCTGGCCGAGTAGGGAGGCGCACGCCCTCTAAGCTGGGCGTCGGTGTTCGACCAGCTCTCAGACCGACTGCAATCGACGCTCTCCGACGTCCGCTCCCGCGGCAAGCTGAGCGAGTCCGATGTCGACGCGGCGATGCGCGAGATCCGCCTCGCCCTGCTTGAGGCGGACGTCAATTTCAAAGTCGTCAAATCGTTCACGAAGACGCTGAAAGAGCGCTGCCTCGGGTCCGAGGTGCTCGACAGTCTCGATCCCGGCCAGCAGGTCGTGAAAATCGTCAACGAGGAGCTGGCGGCGCTGATGGGGGGGACCGGCAGCGAGCTGGCGATGGCCTCCAGCGGCCCGACCGTGATCCTGATGGCCGGCCTGCAGGGATCGGGCAAGACGACCGCCTGCGCCAAGCTCGCGCAGTACTTCCGCAAGCAGAACAAGGACGTCGCCCTAGCCGCCTGTGACGTCTACCGGCCGGCGGCGGTTGAGCAGCTGGTGACGATGGGCGGCCGCGCCGGCGCCCATGTCTACGAGAAAGGGACCGCTGCTGACCCGGTCGAGATCGCGACCTGGGCGCTGGAGCAGGCGCAGACCGAGCGCCGCGACGTCCTCATCGTCGACACCGCCGGCCGCCTCCACATCGACCAGGACCTGATGGAGGAGCTGACGCGGATCCGCAAGAAGACCCGCCCGCACGACGTCCTCCTCGTCGTCGACGCGATGACCGGCCAGGACGCGGTCGGCGTTGCCGAATCCTTCGCCGAGGCGGCCGAGTTCGACGGCGTCGTCATGACCAAGCTCGACGGCGACGCCCGCGGCGGCGCCGCGCTCTCGGTCAAGGCAGTCACCGGCAAGCCGATCCTCTTCGCCTCGACCGGGGAGAAAATCGAGGATTTCGACAAGTTCCACCCCGACCGGATGGCGTCTCGGATCCTCGGCATGGGCGACGTCCTCAGCCTGATCGAGAAAGCCGAGCAGCAGGTCGACGAGAAGCAGGCCGCCGACCTGCAGGAGAAGATGCGGAAGGACCAGTTCACGCTCGAGGACTTCCTCCAGCAGATGAAACAGGTCCGCAAAATGGGACCGCTCAGCGGGATCATCGGGATGCTGCCCGGGATGGGCGCGATGAAGCAGCTGAAGGACGCCGACATCGACGAGCGCGAGCTCGACCGCACCGAGGCGATCATCCTCTCGATGACCCCGGCCGAGCGCGCCGATCCGCACCTGATCAACGGCTCACGGCGCAAACGGATCGCCAACGGTTCCGGCACCCGGGTCCAGCACGTGAACCAGCTGGTCAAGCAGTTCGACCAGATGCGGGTGATGATGAAATCGATGGTGAACGGGAAGATGCCGAGCCCCGAGCAGTTGGCGAAAATGAGCGGCCAGACCGCGCAGCGACCGAAGATCCGGCGCCGCTAGCGCCCGAGCGGGCGTTTTCTGTAACCTCCTGCGGCTCATGGCTGTCCGAATCAGACTTAGACGGGTGGGTTCGAAGAAGAACCCGATCTGGCGCATCGTCGTCGCCGACAAACGCTCGCCGCGCGACGGGCGCACGATCGAGACGATCGGTCAGTACAACCCGCAGACCGAGCCCTCGACGATCGTGATCGACGAGGAGCGCGCTCGCCACTGGCTCGAGCACGGCGCCCAGCCCTCCGAGACCGTGGCCGGGCTGCTGCGCACCAAGGGCATCGCCGCCTCGGGCAGCTAGGGACGGCGCTCGTGACGGAGCTGCTCGAATTTCTGGTCAAGGCTCTGGTCGAGGAGCCGGAGGCTGTCGTGATCGAGGAGCTCGAAGAGGACGGGGACCTCGTCTACGAGATCACCGTCGCCGACGGCGACCTCGGGCGGGTGATCGGCAAAGGCGGCCGGGTCGCGAACGCGATCCGCACGATCGCCAAGGCCGCGGCGGTCAGGATCGATCGACGGGTTATCGTCGACATCCTCGACTGAGCGACCACCGCGGGCCGGGGCGCAGGCTCCCGAGCCGATGAAACTCGACATCTTCACCCTCTTCCCGGAAGCGTTTGACTGGTTCCAGGGCCAGCGCTCGGTCCAGAACGCGCTGCGCGAAGGCAACGAGCTGCGGCTGATCGACTACCGGGCGACGACGCCGCTGGGCGCCGGCCAGGTCGACGACTCGCCCTACGGCGGCGGGGCCGGGATGGTGCTGCGGGTCGATGTCGTCGACGCCGCCCTGCAGGCCGCTTACGGCGACGATCCGCGGCCGCGGATCGTCCTGCTCTCGCCGACCGGGCCGCTGCTCGACGACCCGATCGCCGACGAGTTGGTCGCCGAGCCCCACGTGGCGCTGCTCTGCGGTCGCTACGAGGGCTTCGACGACCGCATCCACCAGCACCTCGCCGACGACGAGCTCTCGATTGGCCGCTACGTCCTCGCCGGCGGCGAGCTGCCGGCGATGGTGGTCGCCGACGTCCTCATGCGCAAGCTGCCGGGCGCCCTCGGCCACGAGGACTCGGCCGCCGAGGAGTCCTACAGCCAGGTCCTGGAGGGGATGCCCGAGTACCCGCACTTCACCCGCCCCGCCAGCTACCGCGGCTGGGAGGTGCCGGAGGTCCTGCTCTCCGGCGACCACGAGAAGGTGCGGCAGTGGCGCCTGGAGCGCAGCCGCGAGCGAGCAGGTCGCGATTGACTCTTTAGGCAACGCTTGGGAGGAACGGGCAGACTCCGCTCGAAACGGCGGGTGGTCTACCATTCCGCAACCGCGCGGTTCCCGCTCCCCGGGTCCGGCGGTTTTTTCTCGCCAAGCGCGAAAGAACTTGAGATGAGCTCTGTAATCGACAGCATCGAGCGCGACCAGCTGCGCAAGGGACTGCCCAAATTCAGCCCGGGCGATCGCGTGCGCGTTCACTTCCAGGTGATCGAGGGCACGCGCAAACGGACCCAGGTCTTCGAGGGTGTCGTCCTACGGCGTCAGGGCTCGGGCGCGCGCGAGACCTTCACGGTCCGCAAGCAGTCGTTCGGGGTCGGCGTCGAGCGGACGTTCCCGCTGCACTCGCCGAAGATCGAGAAACTCGAGGTAGCGGCGCGCGGTGACGTGCGCCGGGCCAAGCTCTACTACCTGCGCGGCCGGATCGGCAAGGCCGCCCGCGTCGCCGAGCGCCGCTGGGGCATCGACGAGGACATGGTCTCGACCCCGGTCGAGGCGGTCGATGCCGAGGGCGTCGGCCAGGAGGAGGTCGTCCCGGTCGAGACGCCCGAGGAGACCGAGGCGGAGGCGCCGGAGGATGCGGTCGCCGAGGCGAGTGACGAGGCTGCGGCCCCGGAGGCCGAGGCGAGCGAGGAGACTTCTGAGCCCGAGGCTGAGGGTGATGCAGGGGCGGAGGCCGACGCGGCGGCCGAGGAGGGGGAGACCGAGGGCGACGCAGCGTCAGAGGATGCCGAGGACGAGAAACCGGCCGAGACCGGTGACTCCGACGAGGACTCGGCGACCTGAACTTCCGAATCCCGAAGCCGAAGGGCAAAGGCGGCGGGCTGATCGAGTTGGTCGTCATCGTCGCGCTCGCGCTTGGGCTGGCGCTGGCGATTCAGGCCTGGCTGATCAAGCCGTACCAGATCCCTTCCGAATCGATGGAGCCGACTCTCGACGTCGGCCAGCGAGTCCTCGTCAACCGCTTCATCTACGACTTCAAGGACCCGAAGATCGGCGACATCATCGTCTTCCACCCGCCGGCCGGTGCCGACTCCGGGACCGAATGCGGGGTGCACCCGAAGGTCGGCGAACCGTGTCCCAAACCGACTGCCGCCGAGTCGAGCCAGAACTTCATCAAGCGGATCGTCGCTGGGCCGGGCGACACGCTCTCGATCAAAGAAGGGCACCCGGTCGTAAACGGGGTCGAGAAGACCGACGAGCCCTACACCAACCCCTGCGGCGGCGGTAGTTCCTGCAACATGCCGAGAACGATCACGATTCCACCCGGCCACTACTTCATGATGGGCGACAACCGTGGAGCCAGCGACGACAGCCGCTTCTGGGGCCCCGTCCCAGAAGACTGGATCATCGGCGAGGCCTTTGCCACCTACTGGCCGCCAGACCGAATCGGCTTCCTCTAAGGGGCCCAAACCGGGGATCACCCACCGGCGCCGGCTCGCTCGCAGCCGCCGCCTGTTCGCCTTCGACCGCGGCTTGCAGAGCCGCTTCGTCGCCGGCGCCGACGAGGCCGGCCGCGGCTGTCTGGCGGGACCGCTGGTCGCCGCCGCGGTCCTGATCGATTACGAGTCGCTCTCGCATTCGGACCGCCGTGCCCTTGCCGGCCTGCACGACTCCAAGCAGATGACCGAGGAGCGGCGCCTGGAGATGTTCCCGAGCGTGCTGCGGGCCGCCGAGCGGGTCTCGGTCGTCGTTCGTTCCGCCGCCGGGATCGACCGCCGCGGCCTCCACAACACCAACATCGAAGCGCTCTCCTGCGCGCTCGAACGGCTGGCGCCGGGCGAGCAGGCGATCAGCCTCGTCGACGGCTTCGCGCTGCCTCGCTGCACGGTCCCGCACCGCCGCGTGATCGGCGGCGACGCCACCAGCGCCGCGATCGCCGCCGCCTCGGTCGTCGCCAAGGTCACCCGCGACCGGTATATGTGCGCAGCCGCCCTTGAGCACCCAGGCTGGGGCTTCGAGGAGCACGTCGGTTACTCGACCCCCGAGCATCGCGCCGCGATCGACAGGATCGGCATCTCGCCGTTGCATCGGCGTAGCTTTCAAAGCGTCGCGTATACGCAGCTCGGCTTCGTCTGACCGGCGCATAAGGACGACCATCCCTCTACGGCATCCTCAGAAGGCGGCTTCGATGTGCTCGACGTCGACTGCGCGGCCGGCGCGGTCGAGGGTGACGCCGACGGCGTCGAAGCGGATCTGCTCGTAGCGCGGGAGGTCGCGGCGCTCGGCCATCCAGGCGGCAGCGAGACGCCGAATCTGGAGCTGCTTGCGGGGGCCGATTGCGAGGATCGGACGCTCCGGGCCGTAGGTGCTGCCCTCGTTGCCGGCCTTGACCTCGACGAAGACGAGGGTTCTGATGTCGAGGCCGATCAGGTCGAGCTCGCCGTAACGGGAGCGTGCGTTGCGCTCGAGGATGCGCCAGCCGGCCACGGTGAGGCGGTGGGCGACGAGGTCCTCGGCGACGCGGCCGGTGTGCAGGCGAGCATGAGTCATCTGGTGCCCAAGTCCCTGGCCGCGCGAGATTCGCCCCACAACTGACCCAAAGAAAGCACGAAGCCCGCGTAACGCGTCCAACCTCGCTCCGTAGCGTCGTCGTCGTGCTCGCCACCGCCCGCACTTTCACGCTCGACGGCATCTCCGCCCGCCCGGTCCGGGTCGAGGTCGATGTCCACCGTGGCCTGCCCGGATTCGCGATCGTCGGGTTGCCCGACGCGGCTGTGAGGGAGGCGCGCGAGCGGGTGCGAGCGGCGCTGGTCAACTGCGGCTTTGAGTTCCCGCTGCAGCGGATCGTCGTCAACTTGGCGCCGGCGAGCCTGCGCAAGGCCGGGCCGGGTATGGACCTGGCGATCGCGGTCGCGTTGCTGAGCGCCTCTGGGCAGCTCGAATGGGAGCGGCTGGCAGATGTCGCCTTCGCCGGCGAGCTGGCACTGGATGGCGCGACCCGACCGATCCACGGCGTCCTGGCGATCGCCGAGGCCGCTCGCGAGGGCGGGGCGGAGGCGATCGTGGTGCCGGCCGAGAACGGGCCCGAGGCAGCCCTGGCGACGGGGATCGAGGTGATCCCGCTGGACGGGGTCGGTCGGTTGGGGGCACTGGCAGCAGGGGAGTGGCGGCCCGAGCGGCCGCAGCCGCTGTCGCTGCAAAGCCGGCCCGCAAACAACGCCCCTGACCTTGCCGACCTGCGAGGCCAGCCACACTTGCGTCACGCGCTCGAGGTCGCCGTCGCGGGCGGCCACAGCCTGCTGATGATCGGACCGCCCGGGGCCGGCAAGTCACTGGCGGCGGCGCGGGTGCCATCGATCTTGCCGGAGCTGGCCGCCGCCGAGGCACTCGAGGTGGCGCGGATTGCCAGCGCCTGCGGTCGTCTGGCCGGGTCGCCTGGCGGTCGTCCATTCCGCGCTCCCCACCACACGATCAGCCCCGCCGGCCTGGTTGGCGGCGGTTCGCCGCCACAGCCGGGCGAGCTGACGCTTGCGCATCGGGGAGTGCTTTTCTTGGACGAGCTCTGCGAGTTCCGCCGCGACGCGCTGGAGGCATTGCGGGGGCCGCTCGAGGCCGGCGAGGTCGCGATTTCCCGCGCTGGTGGCCGGCGCCGCATGCCCTGCCGCTTCATGCTGGTCGCTGCCGCCAATCCCTGCCCCTGCGGCCGTGGTGAGGCCGACCCCGACTGCAGCTGCGCCCCAATCGCGGTACAGCGCTACCAGGGCCGGTTGAGTGGCGCCCTCGCCGATCGGATCGACATCCTCGCCGCCGTGCGCCAGCCGAGTGCCGACGAGATCGGTGGCGGGCCGGGGGAGACCTCTGCCGCGGTGCGTGAGCGGGTGGCGCTCGCCAGGCGGCGCCAGGAGGGCCGACTGGGAGAAGGCCGCTGCAACGCCGAGATGACGCCGGCCGAGGCACGTGAATGTGATCTCGACGGCGCTGCCGCGACGCTGCTGGCCGAGCTCTATGCGCGCCACCGTCTCAGCGGCCGCGCCCACGACCGTGCCTTGCGGCTGGCGCAGACGATCGCTGATCTAGCCGGCGCCGACTCAATCGGCGAGCCCGAGATGGCGCAGGCGCTGCAGCTGCGGAGGCGAGACCGTGCCTGAGCCGCAGGCCTGTCCAGATTGCCTGCGTCGCTCCTGGCTGCTGGCCTTGCTCGGCCCCTATGTCGAGCGGGTCGCGACCGGGGCGCCGGGTTCGCGCTCGCCGGAGCTGCTCCGTCTCTCCAACGAGGAGCTCGTCGAAGTGGCGGCCCCGAATGTCGCGAACCACCTGCTGGCCCGGGTCGAGGCGCTGCCCGAGAGCACACTGCGGGAGGAACTCGCGGCGGCGCGGTGCTGGGCCTGCTGCCGCCATGGCGATCTCTACCCGGACTCGCTGCGCGACGCCGCCGACGCACCCTGGGCCCTGATCGGCCGTGGTGACCCCGGCTTGCTTGCGGGGCTCGAGCCGTTCGCGGCGGTGACGATCGTCGGCGCCCGCCGCGCCACCTCCTACGGGCGCGAAGTCGCGCGCGAGCTCGGGCGCGAGCTGGCGGCTGCCGGACTGGTCGTCGTCAGCGGCCTCGCCTTTGGCATCGACGCCTGTTCCCACCGCGGTGCTCTCGACGCCGGCCGCACGATCGCGGTGCTCGGCTGCGGTCCTGACGTCGCCTACCCGCAGTCCCACCGCTCGCTCTGGCGTCGGATCTCCGAAGAGGGCCTGGTGCTGTCGGAGCTCCCGCCCGGCGCCACGCCCTGGAAGTGGACTTTCCCAGCCCGCAACCGGATCATGGCGGCGCTGGCCGGGATGACGGTCGTCGTCGAGGCGGCGGCGCGCTCGGGCTCCCTGATCACCGCCGATCTCGCGGCGGATCTCGGCCGCGAGATCGGCGCCGTCCCCGGCCCGGTCACCTCGCGCGCCTCGGCCGGCCCCAACAACCTCCTTGCCGGTGGTGCCTGCGTCATTCGTGACGCCCAGGACGTCCTCGACGCGATGCTCGGCGCCGGCGCCCAGCGCCTCGAGCGTCGCGGCCCGTCCCTCGACCCCGACCTGGTCGCGATCCTGACCGCCGTCGACGCCGGCGCCACCACCCCCGACGCGGTCGCCACCGCCCTCGACCTCTCCGGCCCCGACGCCGCCGCGGCCCTCGCCCGCCTCGAGCTGCTCGGCTACGTCAACTGCTCACACCTCGGCACCTACACCCGAACCCTGCTGGCGCTGCCGTCGTCCGCGGCGGCAATCTAGGGTGGCCCCGTGAACGATCGACGCGTACCTGCGGTGCTCTCAATCGCCGGCTCGGATTCCGGCGGCGGGGCCGGGATTCAGGCGGATCTGAAGGCGTTTGCGCGGTGTGGGGTGCACGGGATGACGGCGATCACCGCGATCACGGCGCAGAACACCGTCGGGGTCGAGGCGGTGGAGGCGATCTCGCCTCGGATCATCGTCGCCCAGGTGCGGGCGGTGGCTGAGGACATCGGCATCGACGCGGTCAAGATCGGGATGCTCGGCACGGCAGAGACGGTCGATGCGGTGGTCGAGGCGCTCGGATACGTGGGCGAGGCGCCGGTGGTGATCGACCCGGTGATGGTTTCGGAGACCGGTGCCGTGCTGCTTGACGACGACGCGAGGGTGGCGCTGGTCGAGAAGCTGCTGCCGCTGACGACGGTCGCGACCCCGAACATTCCCGAGGCCCGGGTGCTGAGCGGGCTCGGCGAGGAGGCGACGCAGGAGGAACTGGCGCGGGCGGTGCTGGCGCTGGGGCCGGACGCGGTCGTCGTCACCGGCGGCCACAGCCTCGGGCTCGTCGACCTCTTCCTCGACGGCGAGAACCTGCTCGAGATTCCCGGTGAGCGCCACCGCGACGGCTCCGCCCACGGCTCCGGCTGCACCCACTCCTCGGTGCTCGCCGCCTGCCTGGCACGCGGCGCGACGCGGGTGCAGGCGGCCCAGGCGGCCCGCCGCGTCGCCTCCGAGGCGGTTGGGGCCGGACTGCGTGAGCTCGGCAAAGGTCCCGGTCCCGTTGACGTCTTTGGCCTTGCCCGAGCCGACCGGGAGGGGGACGGCGGCGACCAGCGGGACGCCGATTCTGACCCCGGGTAGCGCCCCCGGCTAGATTTCCTTGTCCATGAGCACGAACGGAAACACCGCGACCAGCCTGCCCCGTCCCCGCTCGGCGACCGTTTTCGACGGTCCCGACCGCGCCCACGCGCGCGCCTACATGAAGGGCATCGGGTTCGACGACGACGCTCTGAAGCGGCCGACGATCGGGATCGCCAACACCTGGACCGAGGCGATGCCCTGCAACTTCCACCTCCGCGCCCTCGCCGAGCACGTCAAAGCGGGCGTCCGCGCCGCCGGTGGCACGCCGATGGAGTTCAACACCGTCGCCGTCTCTGACGGGGTGACGATGGGAACCCAGGGGATGAAGGCGTCGCTGATCAGCCGCGAGGTGATCGCCGACTCGATCGAGCTGATGGCGCGGGGGTACCAGTTCGACGCGATCGTCGCCCTCTGCGCCTGCGACAAGACGATCCCCGGCTGCGCGATGGCCCTGGCCCGTCTCGATGTGCCTTCGGTACTGCTCTACGGCGGCTCGATCGCCCCCGGCCATTGGCACGGCCGCGACGTCACCATCCTCGACATCTTCGAGGCGATCGGTGCTCACAACGCCGGCAACATGACCGACGAGGAACTGAACGAGCTCGAGGGCGTCGCCAGCCCCGGCGCCGGCGCCTGCGGCGGCCAGTTCACCGCCAACACGATGGCCTGCGCATTCGAGGCGCTCGGGATCAGTGCCGGCGGCTCGGCGATGGTCCCGGCCGAAGACGACGACAAGGCGACCGTCGCCGAGAAGATCGGCGAGCTGGTGATTAAGGTCCTCGCTGACGACATCACCCCGAGCAAGGTGATCACCCGCGACTCACTGGAGAACGCGATCGCCTGCGTCTGCGCCTCCGGCGGCTCGACCAACGCCGTCCTGCACCTGATCGCGCTCGCCCATGAGCTGAAGATCGAGCTGACGATGGACGACTTCGAGCGGATCTCGCGCAACACGCCGCTCTACGCCGACCTCAAACCCGGCGGCCGCTTCGTCGCCACCGACCTCTTCGCCGCCGGCGGCGTGCCGGTGATCCTCAGGCGCCTCGCCGACAAGGGCCTGTTGCACGAGGACGCGATCACGGTCAGCGGCAAGACGATCGGCGAGGAGGCCGAAGCGGCGACGGAGGCGCCCGGTCAGGAAGTCGTGCGGCCGCTCGACGATCCGCTGAAGCCCGAAGGCGGGCTGGCGATCCTGCGCGGGAACCTCGCTCCCGAGTGCGCTGTGGTCAAGGTCGCCGGCACCGAGCGTCGCCAGCAGACCGGCCCGGCCCGGGTCTTCGAGACCGAAGAGGAATGCTTCCGCGCGGTCAAGGACCAGCAGATCAACCCAGGCGACATCGTCGTCATCCGCAACGAGGGCCCGGTCGGCGGCCCTGGTATGCGTGAGATGCTCCAAGTCACCGCCGCGATCGTCGGCGAGGGGCTGGGGGAGAGCGTGGCGATGGTGACCGACGGCCGCTTCTCCGGCGCCACCCGCGGCCTGATGATCGGCCACGTCGCCCCCGAGGCGGCAAAAGGCGGCCCGATCGCGGCGGTCCGTGAGGGCGACGAGATCACCGTCGACATCGACAACCGCAGCCTCTCGGTCGCCCTCTCCGACGAGGAGATCGCAAAACGCGTCGCCGAGTACCAGGTCCCCGAGTCGCCCTTCGGGCGCGGGGTGATGGCGAAGTACGCGGCGACGGTCTCGTCCGCCGCGAATGGCGCGGTCACGAGTTAGCTGGCCAAGCAGACAAGGACGCAGGGAGCGCGGCGTGCTTTTGCACGCGAGCGACTGAGGACGCGGATATGCGCCGTGCCAGCTAACTCGTGAGGAAGTTCTCCAGGACGGCGTTGAAGCGCAGTGGGCGCTCGAGCTGCGGCACGTGCCCGGTGCGCTCGAAGACCTCCAGCCGCGAGCGTGGGATGCGGCGGTGGTAGCTGGCGGCGGCGGCGACCGGAACGACTCGGTCTGCGAGACCCCAAACGACCAGGGTCGGCATCTCGATCGCCGCTAGTTTCTCGCGGCTGTCGTGGACGATCAGCGCCTGCAGCGCGTCGCCGAACCCGTCGGCCCGCTTCAGCCCGTTGACGATCTGCTCCCAGAGCAGGTCTTCGCGCAGCCGGTTCGGGTAGCGCAGGAAGGGCCGGAAGACGAGCTCCCGCAGTCGCGGCCGGGAGACGATCTCGCGGCCGCGGTTGGCGAAATGCGGCCCGAACTCCTTCCAGGCCCAGGCGGTCGCCGTCGCCCGCGCCCGCGGCTGCCAGGTGTTGATGATGCCGGCGGCGGAGACGAGCACCAGCCGCTCGAACCGCGCCGGCGTCGCCGTCGCCGCCTCGACCGCAATCAAGCCGCCCATCGAGTTGCCGACCAGAGTCGCCCCCTCGAGTCCAAGCTTCTCGCAGAAGTCGTTCAGCAGCCGCGCGTAGGCGCTCATATCGATCTCCCAGCTTGGCATCGGGCTGGCGCCGAAGCCGGGCAGGTCGAGGGCGACGGCGCGTCGCCCGGCGGCGAAGACGGGCAGGTTCTCGAGCCAGTTCTGCCAGCAGCCGGAGATCCCGTGGACGAAGACGATCGGCCGGCCCTCGCCGATCTCGACGTAGTTGACGCTGGCGCCCGGCAGCTCCACCCGGTGTAGGTGCGCCCGCCAGTCGATCCCGGTCCAGCGTGGTTCGGGGTTGCCGTAGTCCTCGCCGGCGACGATCCGGGGATCGAGGCTGAGCGGCTCCATCGACACCCCGGTCACTGGCTAGCCCTTCGGCTCCTTCTTGCGGCCTTCGGTCACGGTCCAGAGCTCGCTGGGGTTGACCAGCAGCTTGGCGCCGTCGATCCGGGTTGCCTCGAAGATCGGCACCTTGGCGGCTTCGGCGGCGTCGATTCGCTGCCGGATCTCCTCAAGGGTCTCCTGGACAGCGATCGAGTGGTCGTCTCCAAAACGGATGTAGGTCGGCATCTGGGCGACCTTAGCGCGCTCGCCCTATACGATCCCCGCCGGATGCAATCGAACGTTCGTCCACTCCGGCTGGCGCTCGTGTCGACCCTGGTCGCCGCCGCAGTTCTCGCCTTCGCCGCGATCGGCAGCAGCGCCGCTGCGCCGCTCGGCTGCGCCTCGTTCAAGAGCCAGGCGGAGGCTCAGGTGTACTTCGTCGAACAGGGCGGGACGATTCAAGACGGCGTCGGCTCGCTCGACCCCGATCACGACGGCGTTGCCTGCGAGGGTTCGCCTGGGCCGTTCCGCGGCTACGCCACGCTCGGCTACAACAAAAAGCGCGACTTCTTCTACGGCACGGTCTCGATGCCGCCGAACCCGGCCGGCGGCGAATTCCCCTGCTTGATCGGCAACCGCCACTTCCCCGACGCGGCGCGGCGACTCAACGTCTACAAAGTCACCGGCGACGGCGACAAGGCGATCTTCAACCAGTTCGGGCTCGGCGCCGAAGCCGACCCCAGCAGCGGCCACCTGATCTGGCGCGCCGACCGCAAAACGGTCATCCCCGGCCGCTACTTCGCCGAATTCGAGGAAAAAGCGCGCACCACCGCCTATGGCGGGTCCGAATGTCCCGCGTTCCGCTCGCCGATCGTCAGCTTGCCGTAGCTCCACTCGTTCCGCGGCGCTCAGTCTCCAGGTCCACCCGAGTCATCGCCGGCGCCGTCCGCTCGGGGGAAGCGGCTTTCGCTTCCGGTCTGGCATCCAACTCAGGGGGCTGGCGACGTCGTCGCGCAAGAGGCAGCGTGGGCAATCCCGAATTGCAGCGGCGCGCGCCGAGTTGTACCTCGCTCCACAGCGTTCGCAGCCGAACATGGACCTCTCCTCGGGGGTGTACTAGGAGTGCCTACTGCGGCCCTCAGTCCAGATACGACCCTAGTCCCATCTCCCCGTTTGGGCAATAGGGCAAACGTCGGGTTGGCCGCTGCGCCGCTTAGGCGTACCCCATCCGTTCCAGAACCGGAATCTCGCGGATCTGGGGCGGCTGCAGGTGGTCCCAGAGGATGCCCCGGGGGCGGTCGTACTGGCGCTCGACTTCGATCACCGCCCGCGGCGTCGCGATCAGGTCGCAGGGAAGATCGTGGGCGGTGACCATCAGGTGCTGGCGCAGGATCTGGATCGGGTGGACGGTGGTCGCGACCGTCGTGTGGCTGTCGATCTTGCCGGCGTCGACGAGGATCCCGTACTCGAGGTCGTGGTAGCCGCCGCCTTTGCCGATCCGGGCGCCGCTGAGGTTGACCGCGACCGACCCGCAGAGGACGAAGTCGATCTCCGGTAGTTCGTCAAGCGCGATCACGCGGCCGTGCTTGAGCGCACCCTTGATCGTCGCCGCCTCCTTGACCGCGGCTTTCGAGAGCTTCGACGGCTCGAGCACCCGGAACGGGTGCGGGTCACGCAGCCGCGGCACCGCCATGATCACCGTCTTGCCCTCGTCGAGGGCGATCCGGCGCGCATGCGTCTGCGGCGAGTCGGGGTTGGCCTTGATCACCCGCGCCCGCTTCCAGAGCCGGTGTCCGGCCAGCTTCTCGGCCGCCAACTTGGCGCCGGCGAAGTTCGGAATCCGCCCCTCGGCGCCCGGAAAGCGGGAGACGCCCTCGCGCTCCATCGCTTTCCAGACCTCTTTTCGGACCTCGTCCTTGGAGCGCATTCGCGAAAGATATCCGGCGTGGCTGCCGATAAGACCGACGCAGGTGGCAAATTGCAGGGATGCCAGGCCTTTTGACCGAATGATCCGACTGCCTAGACTTTGCGCATACGCGTGCAAAGCCCAGTCGGGGCTGAGCTGAGCACTTGATGGGTACCAAGACCAAAATCGCAATCGTCGCCGTCGCGGTGTTGATCGTCGCGCTGGTCGGTGGTGCCTACGCCTACGACAGCGCCGAAAAGGACAAGATCGCCGACGGCGTCACGGTCGCCGGCGTCGACGTCGGTGGGATGAACGCGAGCGAAGCCGAAGCGGCGGTGCGGGCGAAGCTGCTGGCGCCGCTGCGGGACTCGCTCGAGGTCAGCTACGAGGGCGAAACCTGGACCTTGAAGGGCTCGAAGCTGAAGGTCCGCGCCGACGTCAGCGGCGCGGTCGAAGAAGCGGTCGACAAGAGCCAGGAAGGCGGGATCCCGAGCCGGCTCGTCCGCTACGTCACCGGCGACGAAGTCGACGACCAGATCGCCGCCACGGTCGAGTACTCGAAGCCGGCGATAAATCGCTTCGTCCGCCACGTCGCCGACGAAATCAACCGCGAACCGAAGAGCGCCTCGGTCGAGCCGACCTCCGACACGCTGGAAGTCGTCGATGGTGAAGACGGTCGCAAGGTTCGCGACGTGAAGCTGACCGAACAGCTCGAACACGCCGTCCTCAACGCCGACGCCCCGCGCGCGATCGTCGCCAGCGTCCACTCGACCCTGCCGAAGGTGACGAGCAAGGATGTCGCCTCTGAGTACCCGTCTTACCTGACGCTTGACCGCTCGACCTTCACCCTTCGCCTCTGGAAGGACCTGAAGCTGGCCAAGAGCTACACGGTCGCGGTCGGCATGGAAGGGCTGGAAACGCCCGAAGGTCTCTACGAAATCCAGGAAAAGGAAGAAAACCCGACCTGGCACGTGCCGGACTCCGCTTGGGCTGGCAGCCTTGCCGGGACGACCGTTCCGCCCGGCCCTTCGAACCCGATCAAGGCGCGCTGGATGGGCATCTACGAAGGGGCCGGCATCCACGGCACCGAAGAGACCGAATCGCTTGGCACCGCCGGTTCCCACGGCTGCATCCGGATGGCGATCTCCGACGTCGAAGAACTTTACGACCAAGTCGAAGTCGGAACGCCTATTTACATCGGCTAGCGGCGCGGATACCGGCGCATCTCGGCGTCCTTGCTCGGTCATGTGCAGAGCACACTCCCTCCCGCGTCCTTGACCTGCTTGGTCTCCGCGCCGCTTGGCGCAGGAGGACCGCAAGATAGGACGAATCTCCCTTCGTGAACTGGGAGCAAGCCTTGGCCGACTATGACCGTGACCTGCGGGCACGGGGGTCGGCGGAGCGCACGCGGCGGGCCTATGCGGTCGATCTTGGCGGCTTCTCGGCGTGGGTGGTGGCGCAGGGGCTTGGTCCCGGCGACATTCGCCACCGCGACGTCCGCCGCTACGCCGCCGGGCTCTCGTCGGCCGGCGCTGCGCCGGCGACCGTCGCTCGCAAGCTGGCGGCGATCCGCGGTCTCTACGGCTTCCTCGTCCGCACCGAGCGGGCGGGGCAGAACCCGGCCGAGCTGGTCTCCAGCCCAAAGCGCAGCGAGAAGCTGCCGAAGGTGCTCTCGACCGAGCAGATGCGAACGCTGCTGGAGCGGATTCCGGCCCGCACCCCGCTGGAGCTGCGCGACCGGGCGATGCTGGAGCTCGCGTATTCCTGCGGTCTGCGCTGTGAGGAGATCGTCAACCTCGACGAGGACGCGCTCGACTTCGAAACCGAGCAGCTGCGGGTGCTCGGCAAGGGTTCCAAGGAACGCCTGCTGCCGGTCGGGGCGCCGGCCCAGAAAGCGCTGCGCCGCTACACCGAACGCGGTCGCCGGGCCCTGGCCACCGATCCGCGCGAGCGGGCGCTATTCCTCTCCAAAAACGGTC
>Ga0307476_10000371_pt1 | contig 37098 bp, 30 predicted proteins | sample atmos_gasesECM2C_2_FD_203314 | JGI IMG/M metagenome (GOLD analysis project Ga0307476, IMG submission 203314) | Hardwood forest soil microbial communities from Morgan-Monroe State Forest, Indiana, United States - atmos_gasesECM2C_05 | ecosystem: Environmental > Terrestrial > Soil > Temperate... | reverse complement strand
CAGAAATTCCCGGCGCACGAAATTGAAGTTGTAGGACCTCTTCTGAAAATCAGGATCGAGGACGACCATCTGGGCAAAACCGAGAGGCAGGAAGCGCATCGCATAAAGGCCAGTGAGCCGATTCACCATCCGGTGACCGAACCCCGGCTGTCCGATGAAAGACGTGTCTTCAGGGCCGTCGTTCATGTCGAGGCGGCCGAGAAAATAGTTGTCTTTCGCTATGACATCGTTGCCGCTACGGTCGGTCTTGAGATTCTGCAGGTAAGTCTCGACCATGGGATGGAGATGGCGCATTTGTGCGATAAAGAAATGTTCGCGCTGCACCACCCGGTCCATGACATCGTTGAAGGAGGTTGGCGCTGAAGAATAAGCTGCCGCACCTTGTCCTTGTCCTTGTGATTGTGACGGCGGCGCCTCCTCGATCATCGCGCGGGACGAGGGAGAAGAAGTTTGATCCTGGGAAAGCGCAGGCAATGCCGCGACGAGAAACAGAATGAACCACAGAGAACCCAGCTGAAAAATACGCATAAAAACCTTCTGGAAAAAAATTATGCCAGCTGAAAGATGATGTGCAAGACCACCGTGGAATCGGCTGGTTGGCCATCCCTCATCGCTGGCTTGAAGTGGATCTGTTCGGCGGCTTTGACGGCATTGTCATCGAGGCCATGACCCAATCCGCGGACGACGCGTAACACATGAAGATTGCCGGAAGCTTCGAGAACGACTTCCAGCAGAACCTCACCTTCAACCCGCAGACTCTTGGCTTCCTGAGTATAGACCGGGGTTGGCTTGGAAAGGATTTCCGCGGGCACCGCCCGTGAAACCGGTTCTGCCGAACGAGATCGGACGGTGGGTGCGGCGGGAACATCGGCGCTGGCAAAGCCTCCCGACTGAACCGTGCCTGGGGATAACCGGGCGCGGCTGTTCCCGGTGGCCGTCCCGCTACCAAACCCGGAACTTGCGACGACTCCCGGCACACCTTTGGCGCCGCCCGTACCATTGCCGTAGCCCGGTCCGGAGGGTAGATCAAAAGGTCCGCGGGCTGCAATATTGACCGCCTTACCTTCGTTGGCCTTGGCGGGAATTCCATTGGGATCGCCGAAACCTCCGGTCTGCACCTGAGAAGGCGCACGCGCGATGGTTGGGGTGGCCGAACTGCCGGTGGAAAATACGTTGGTTTTGACTCCCTGCTTCGGAATGACAGGCGCGGAGTTGAGCGGCAACACGTCCAGTTTCTTGGACGCGATATTGACTGTTGGAGCAGCAATTTCCTCCGCTTTCACCTTTGCCGGAGGCTTCGGCTGGGGTGCGGGAAGCCGCAACGCATCCGTGGGTGGCTCCAGCTTGGCTACCACTGCGGGCTTGGGCAGGTCGGGCAACGGCTGGGGCCGATGATTGACCGGAACCGGCGTGCTTACCAGTTGAACCGAACGGAAAGTGTGCTCCGGAGGCGAGACCACGGTGGGGTACAGCAGGCGCACCCACACCAGAAATGCGATAGCCACGGCTTGCGTGCCGGCGCTGAAAACGAATTCCCTCCAAGGAGCTTTCGCCTTGGGTAACAGCGAGAAGAGAGTTTCCGGGGCAGAGTGGTTCATATCCGAGTGCACTACTTAGTTGTCGAAAACACCCGTTTGGGGTGGAAAGTTTCTTAACTTGCCAACATATTATTTCAGGACCGGCAACGGTCGAGCGCCCATTTTACTACTAGACCGCAAAAATGTGCACGGCAAGGGCCATTCCTCTCGCCGCCCGGAAGTCCATCTAATTCCATTTCAGTCCCTTAGCCATGCTGGTGTCAGGGAATCGAACCGGCCAAAGCAAAAAGAGCAAGAATTTACACTCGGCACGAGCCTTTTACGTGGTGAAGGGACACTATCCGGGGTCGCTCGGTTCTATCAACCAGCTGAACTTCACCAGCCACACCTCAGTGCCTGCAATCGTTCGGCCACCTGACCCCCTGTCGGCACTTTTGACTAACAGCGAACCACTTTCGGGCTGTCGATGCCCTTGGTGGCATTGCGGGTGTCGACTACCAACTGGGCTTCGCCCACAATCTTCCGGTAGTCGTAGTCGGAGTGGTCGGTGACGATTACGATGCAGTCGTACTGCCCCAGTTTCTCCAGTTCCGTGCGCTTCATCTGCAAGTCGTACTTCCGGCCTTTCCCGATGAACGGGAAATAAGGATCATGATAACTAACCTGGGCGCCTTCCTTTTGCAGGAGTTCGATAATGGTGAGCGCCGGAGATTCGCGCAAATCGTCAATATCTCTTTTGTAGGCAACGCCAAGGATCAGAACGCGTGCGCCGTTCACTGATTTCTTATGACCGTTCAATGCTCCACCCACGGAGGCCAGCACGTGATACGGCATGTTGTTGTTGATTTCTCCAGCCAACTCGATGAAGCGGGTTCGGAAGTCCCACTCCTTGGCTTTCCATGACAAGTAGAAGGGATCGACGGGAATGCAGTGCCCGCCCAGGCCGGGTCCGGGATAGAAAGGATGAAAGCCAAAGGGTTTGGTGGAGGCGGCTTCGATGACTTCCCAGATATCGATTCCCATGCGCAGGCAAAGCAGCTTCAATTCGTTCACCAAAGCGATGTTGACGCAGCGGTAAATATTCTCCAGCAGTTTCGTCATCTCCGCCGCAGCGGGGGAGGAGACGGGAACCGTGCGCTGGAAGATAGATCCGTACAGAGCCGCAGCCAATTCCGAAGCCTGCGGATTCACTCCTCCCACAACTTTTGGGATATCGCGGCGCGCCACTGTGGTATTCCCCGGGTCTTCCCGTTCGGGGGAGAACGCCACAAAGAAATCTTTCTCGGCGTTTGAGGAGCCGCGGGCAGCCTTCAGTCCGCCCTTGTTCTCTTTCTCCAGAATTGGAACCATGACCTCCTCGGTCGTGCCCGGATAAGTTGTACTCTCCAGGACTACCAGTTGACCGGGTTGCAAATGCGGCGCAATGGCATGCGTGGTATCGGTAATGTAGCTAAGGTCGGGTTCGTGATATTGGTTGAGCGGGGTGGGGACGCAGATGATGATGGCATCCATGTCGACGATCCGGGAATAGTCGGACGTAGCCGAAAAACCCTGCGTCTTGGCGGTGTGAATCTCTTCTTTGCTGATGCGATAGATGTAAGATCCGCCTTGGGCGAGCGTATCGACTTTGCGCTGATCAATATCGAAGCCGGTGACGGCAAACTTTTGTTCGCTGAACAGCAGGGCCAGGGGCAGTCCCACATAGCCGAGTCCGATGATGCCGACTTGGGCTTTGCGCTGCTGAATCTTGTTTTTGAATTGATCGACGGAGCGAGTTCCGGCCGAGAGATTTGTCATCGTTGCGACTGGGTTTCTTCCACGTGAAGTGAACTGCGGTTTTGATTCTAGCACGCGGTTACGGGACAACGTGGGGCTGGAGATCAGAGAACTATCGGGATTTTGGCTGCATCTTCCGGAACTGGAGAACGTATGAACAGGAAAGCCGTAGTGAATCGCTGGTGGGTGCTGGCCTTGGTCCTATTTGCAGGCTTGTCGATCGGACTGGCCGCTAGAGCCGGCAACTTTCTGGTGCTGGACGCGCCACGCCCCTCTGATGTAATTCTGGTGCTGGCGGGCGAAACGAATCATCGACCGGAACGCGCGCTCCAACTTCTGGCGCAGGGATTTGGCCGGCGAATTGTGTTGGATGTTCCCAGTAACTCGAAAATCTACGAATTCACGCAGATTCAGCTGGCAGAGAAATATGTTCAGGATCTGCCGCGGGCCACGGCGGTTGACATTTGTCCGATCCAGGGTCTGTCGACTCGCGACGAGGCGAAAGATGTGGAGCGATGCCTGGCTCGCACGGGAGAGGAACGAGTGCTGATTGTAACTTCGGATTTCCACACCCGGCGCGCTCTCAGCATTTTTCGACGCGAAATCCCCGGACACAATTACACCGTGGCGGCTTCCCGGGACGAAGAACAATTTGGTGTTCGATGGTGGACGCGTCGCCAATGGGCGAAAACTTTTGTCGATGAATGGCTGCGACTGATCTGGTGGAAGAGCGTTGATCAATGGCGGTGAAACGGCCTGCGCCGCTTGGCATTCAACAAAGTTTTCCACTGACGGAAATCGCACAGCCGTACAAAAGCCATTGACTGCCGGCAACATGGAGGTTACGATGCGGTTAACTGTGAATCACTCGGTCTCCATGGAGCGTGGGATGGGCATGTCTGTTTTCCGCAGTATGGTAAGTTGCTCGCTACTGCTGATTGTGCCTTCTTGTATGCTGGCGGCCGATTCCGGCGCGGCTATGTTGTATGCCAATGGCGCGACCTGGCTGAACGGCAGCCACGTGCCGAACTCTTCAGCGATTTTTGCCGGCGACCTGGTTCAAACTCGAGCTGACGGTGCCGCGAATATCCATGCCCCCGGGTCCTCCATCACGGTGCTAGGCGATTCGCTTGTCCAATTTGAAGGCGTCTCGTTGAAAGTGGAACACGGAGGGGTGACGGTCTCCACGTCCAAGGGAGTGGCTACCACTGCTGGCGATGTGCGGGTCGCGCCGGCATCCAATGCGTGGACAGAATTCAACGTGACAGACGTGGACGGCACGGTGCGAATCGCTGCCCGCAAGGGAGATCTAACCGTTACTGACGATAGCGGTACGGTCACTCTGGCACAGGGCCAGGAAACCACGCGGGACGAACAGTCGCCCGATAGTAAGTCGCCCGATAATAAAAAGAAAAAGAGACGGATAGCCGGAGCCGCTCCGGCGGCCGGAGGCGGCCTGCTGAACTCTCCCGTAGCCATTGGCGTAGGGGCAGGTATCGTTGCTGGGGTCACAATCTGGGTGCTGTCGAGGAATGACGACCCCATCAGTCCGAACGTGCCCTAGCAGTTCAATTTCGCGTTCAGCTGTAAACAGTTCGAGCCGTCCGGCCAACCCGGACGGCTCGTTGGTTTTTGCCATAACTTCAGAAATTTGTGGCGGACCGTGGTAAGGATTCCTGCGGGGGCAGTACCTCTTCTTCTGGCGGTTTGCTACGTACGGCGCGGCGTTTGCGAGCCGGTTGCACGAAGGGTTCCGCGGCTGCGATGGTGCAGAGCACGTAAAACAGGGATGCGTTGGCGGGAATCTGCAGATTGAAGTCGACCGCGCTGTGGACCAATATGCCGGTCAATCCCAGCACACAGGCCAGAGCGACCGCACCGCTGATATCGCTAGTCCAGTCCTTGATTTTCTTGAAGGCCCTGGTGTAGAGCGTCACCACAAACCAGACCATCGTGGCAAATCCCAGCAATCCCATCTCGACCAGGAGTTGTAGATAGTCATTGTGAGCCTGGTTGACGAAAAAATTCGTGTAGAACGTGCGGAACTGCGGGTAGACAATCGGAAAGGTTCCCAAACCCCAGCCGAAAACTGGTTTTTTGAGGAACATCCGAAGGCCATCGCGATTGATGTAAGAACGAATATCGCTGCCGAGTTCAGTATGGGATGGACCGGCGGTGGCGATGCGCCGGCTGAGTTCGCCGCCGCCGACCCAGGTAAGCAAGCCGACCACAATGGCCAGAAACACGCCCAGGCCGATGGCGGTGCGCAAGCCCCGCTTCTGCTTGACCAGCAACACCGCCAGCAGCAGAAGTTCGGCGACGATGGCGAGCATGCCGCCGCGCGATCCCGAAATAAAGACCGTGCCCACCATGATTGCAGCCGCGGCTGCGGCAGTGTTTCGCGTTTTCGTGGAAGCCAGCCGCGTCATCGATAACACCAGGGGAATGGGGACGAGCATCTCCATCAGCCCTGCGTAATGGTTGTGGTTGACATACGGACCGTAGATCCAGCCGCCCATGCGGGGCTGTCGAATCCAGTACAACCTTCCGTTCGAGGAGATGCCCTGAATCAACGCAAAGGAAGCGAGTGCGGCTCCGTACACGGAAAAAATAAACGCCAAAGTACGCGCCTGCGCGCCACGAATCAAGGTTTGGCAGGCCAGGAAGCAGAGCATGGCGTACGCAACATACTGGAGCGCCAGAGAGACTGTGTCGTGCGGATAGGCGCTGCGACGGAAGGCGAGCTGCAAGACGATGAGCAGGCCAAATACTCCCATGGGCAAGAACAGGGGGTTCCACCTGATCTTCACTTCACCTTCCAGAACTTGTTTGCCGATCCATAACAGAAACAGAGCTGCGGAACCCGTCTCCAGAAGAAAAATCGACCATTGCTCGACCGCGCCGAAGGCGAGCGGTCCGAACAGAAGCAAGCCGAAGACTCCGTAAAGCAGGGCTGTACCGGCCTGGTCCGCAGGGCGGCGAGGGCTGTCGGTTTTGGTGTTTGCGCTCATCCGATGGAATCTGCCGGTTCGAAGAACTACTGCCGCTTGGCCACGAGATGGAAATCGTCGACCCAGAGCTTACCACGGATCGGACTTCCTTCCGGCAGACGCCGGACATGCAGCAATACGAGTTTGCAATCCGCTCCAGTGGTGAATTCTCCGGTGGCGGATTTCCAGAATCCCGCTTCCTTCAGTTCGTCGCTGTCATATAGGACGGCTTGGGTATAAGCATCCTGAATTGTGAAATGCGGACCCCCCGCGCCCTCCAGTTCTCCATTTTTGTAGTAGGCGGAGAACTCGTAGAGAGTGCTGGGTTGCACCGCGACGAATTGACGAATACCCGCATCGATCACTCCCGGCCCGTCAAAAGTGATCTGCAGGGAGCGATGTCCTCCGTGAAAATCGCTGGGATCCAGAGTCAGGGTCACGCTCCCCTGTTTCTGATATTGCCAGTCGAAGCCGCCGTTCAGAACATCCAGGCCAAAATCCCCGTTGACAATCAAGTTGTTCCTGGTCGGCAGATAAGACGATAGGCCGAAGCGCGGGGCCGCTTGCTGCCATACTAAACGGGCCTGATCCACGTCTTTGTGATTGAGCAGGTATTGAAAATAATCGTAGACGTAGCGCAGCTCGAAGGGTTGTGAACTTGCCATCAAAGCGGCCCACACCTTAGCGGTTGCCGCCGTTTCCTGTTTGATTTCAAGCAACTCAAGAAACGCGATGTAGGCCGGGGATCGCGCGGGAACAACATCGCGCAAGAGCGTATCCACATCGGGATTGATGCGCCAGCAGAGTCGAATGGCAAGATTCGCCAGCTCCGGATCATTCTCCAACACCACGCGGAACTCGCGCGAAGCTTTATCGTTATCGCCTTGCACCAGGTAGAGGTTGGCGGCTTCCCAGGCCACGTCGGGCGTGGTGGGGTCGGCTGCGATGGCACTTTCCAATGCCAGAGTTTGATTCGATATATCTCCTAGCACCTGGTACGCGGAAGCCAGATCGAACCAGTACCGCGCCGAATGAGGATCGAGTTGTACGGCGGCGCGATATGGTTCGATGGCTGTGCCCGGATCTCTGGCCACCAGGGCGTAGTAGCGCCCCAGATGATTGCGGTACTCCGCATCACCGGGATCGAGACGGACGGCTCGCTGCAGACTCGCCAATTCCGGTTTTTCGGCAAACACCGAGGCCACAAAAATCCGGCCCGCCAGCAATATATAAATCAGGCAGAGCGCGGCTGCCGCGACTATCAAGAGCCTCTTGCTCGAAGCCGAATTAAGGGGTATTTCCATACTGTTCAATTCGAAGCGCACTCGCGAAACTACCAGAGGTCAGGCTATTACGCGCTGGTGGGCGCTGCCTCAGCGGGTTCTGCAGAATCATCATCGTCGTCGCTGTGGGATTCGTCGTCGCGATAATAGCGAGAATATTTGCCCTGGTATTCGTAGTAGTAGTAGTAATCGGGCGAGCTTAAGTCGACGGCATTCAACAGGACGCCGGAGACTTTGGCATTCACCTGTAGCAGGATGTCGCGGCAGCGGCGAAGCGCTTGCTTGGTGGTCTGACCGGAGCGGATGACCAGAACAATGGCGTCGGCCCGCGGCGAAAGCACCACCGCATCGGTGACCGACAAAGTGGGAGGTGTGTCTACCACGATGTGATCGTATTGTCCGCGCAGTTCCTCGAGCACATCGCGCATATTGCTGGAAGCGAGCAGTTCCGCTGGATTCGGCGGAGGCGTCCCCGCGGGCAAGATCGCCAGGTTGGGCAGGACGGCAGAGCGGGTGATGGTCTGTTGCAAATTCGCGCTTCCGGTCAGGACATTGCTGAGGCCGCTGCGCGGACCCATCCCCAGCGTCTTATGGATGCTGGGCCGCCTTAAGTCGGCGTCGATCAACAGCACTCGAATGCCCTTCTGAGCCAGCACCACCGCGCAGTTAATGCTGGTGGTAGTCTTGCCCTCCTGGGGGAGAGCGCTGGTGACCATAATTACTTTCGGGGGCGCACCCAGGTTGGAGAGCAGAAGTGAGGTCCGCAAGGCGCGATAGGATTCCGCCATCTGGGACTGGGGCCTGACCTGCGTGACCAATTCCACCGCCTCCTTGGAAGTGGCGATCACTAAGCGCTTGGCGCTCGCGCCTTCGCGGGCCGTCCTCGAGCCCAACGGAATCATGCCCAGCGGTGCGAAGCCGGAAATTTGCTGCGCTTGTTCGGTAGTACGCACCGTATTATCCAGGCCTTCCAGCAGAAAGGCGAGTCCCACTCCTGAGGTCAAGCCCAGCATGAAGGCAAATGACAGATTACGCGGAATATTCGGTTCGATGGGGGCGGTGGGTACTCGGGCGACGTCTACAATCCGGAAATTGTTGGATTTAAGTCCGGCCGAAACTCCGGCCTGTTTCATTTTCTCCATCAATCCTTCATAGAGGGTGCGGTAGCTCTCGAGGTCGCGTTTCAGAATGCTGTACTGGATGGCGCTCTCGTTGAGTTTGTTGGCCTCCTGCTTCTGTTTGTCCAGAGCGTCACGCAGCATATTTTCCCGCTGCAGAGCCGCCATATACTGGCCACGGATTTTGCTTGCGACCTTCTTTGTTTCGGCAAGAATTTGACCGTCGATCTCCTTGAGTTGACCGTTCAGTTGCGCCACTTTTGGGTAGGAAGGTCCAAACTGCGTACTCAGTTCCGCAGACTGTATCTTCACGTCGGCCTCCCTGACGCGCAGACCCTCCAGTAGTGCGGAAGCCGACTGGGCGCCGGTTCCAGCCGCATCCAGGACAGTGGCAGCGGAGGCGATGGTATCCGCGTCCCCCGACTGGACCAGGCGGTATACGGATTCCTTGTCCATACGCTCCGATTCAGCGGCGGTCAGAGCTTTGTTGAGTTCATCCAGTTTCTCGGTGGTGATGTTCTGCTTTTCGTCGATGCCCAGAATTTCATGCTCTTTCTGGTAGCGCACCAATTTTTCCTGAGAGGTTTCCACCTTCATTTGCAAGTCCACAAGCTGTTTGGAAAGCCAATCGGAGGCCTGCATGGTGGAATCGAAGCGCGATTTGAAGTTGTTCTCCGTATACGTGGTCATCAAAGTGTTGACCACGTTCGCAGCCAAATCTTTATCAGGACTGCGGAAGTGCACTTCGACGATGTGCGTGCCCGGCGCCAGCGACACCTTGAGATTCCCCCGGAAGCCGGACAGCAGAGCCGTAGTCCGGCCGGAATCGGCTTGCAAAGGATCGGGCGCAAGATCGAGCGAGGAGGGCAGAGCTGGAGTTTTCCCGCCGAACTCTGGCCGGCGATCGAGAGAGAGTTCCTTCACCACCTGCAGGGCCAGCAGATCGCTCTGCAGAATCTTTACTTCTGTTTCGAGTTCGGTGGGATCGAAAGACTCCACGTTAAACGTAGGAGAGTTGCTGAAATTGACCAGGCCGGAATCCGGCTTGTTGATGGCAATGCTGCCGCTTGCCTCATACACCGGCGTCATTTTGAGGCTGGCGATGGCGACCACGGAAAAAATTGTTAACAGGCAGGCCAGAACCGTCCACTTACGCTTCACTAAAACTCGAACATATTCACCCAGAGCCGACTCCTGGGAAACCAATTCTGGGTAAGGGCGCAGACCGGAGGGTCTCCCAAAATCCGCGGCCGCAGCGGGCTGCATTTCGCGAACGGTTGGGTTATTGGCCTGCACCAGAGGTCCGGAATCCATGCATTCTCCTCAACAAGGTTTAAAAGCGGTAAAGCTGGACAGGCCAGCGTGTTCCAGCCATCCGACGAGAGCCCGGCGAATCGATGATTGGTTCATCGCCCAGAACTCTCCCCACGAGTATGTAGCGTTTCGCCGATATTCTAGCATTGCCCGGCGAGAAACATTTGCAAATCTGCGAGGCCGCACATTCTGCGGAATCCGCAGTGGATAAGGCAAGGCAATCAAAGCACAGTTCGCGCGAATGCAAAAAACTCCGCTATACTACCTTGCAATCGTCAATCCTTGCCGGAAAGCGAGCCGCGTTTTGTTGTTTCGTACCTCACCCAAGCGAAAAGTCATGGTCATCGGGCTGGACTGCGCCGATCCGGAGTTGGTGTTTGGCCGCTGGCTCAACGACCTTCCCAACATCAAGCGAGTACTGGATGCGGGCGTGCATGGAAAATTGCGCAGCATTACTCCGCCCATCACGGTGCCGGCCTGGATGTGCATGATGACCAGCCGCGACCCTGGTGAGTTGGGGATCTATGGTTTCCGTAACCGCAGCGAGTATGGCTACGACAAGCTTTCGGTGGCGAATTCCGCCAGCATCCATGAGGATACGGTTTGGGATATTCTTGGCCGCGAAGGCAAAGATTCCATCATCATCGGAGTGCCGCCCACCTATCCGGTGAAACCAGTGCGCGGTAGTCTGATCAGTTGCTTCCTCACTCCCGGATCGCAAAGCCAGTTCACCTATCCCCATGATTTGCGCCCGGAGGTGCAAAGGCTGGTCGGCGACTACATGGTCGACGTGAAAGGCTTTCGCACCGACAAAAAACAGTGGCTGCTGAGCCAGATTTATGAGATGACGACGAAGCGGCTCACGGTGGCCAAGCATCTGCTCAAAACCCGCCCGTGGGATTTCTTCATGATGGTGGAGATGGGGACCGACCGCATCCATCACGGGTTCTGGCAGTTCATGGATCCGCAGCACGTTCTGTATGCCGGCGAGGGCAATCCCTTTGGCGATGCCATCCATGAGTATTACAAGTATGTAGATTCGCTGATCGGCGAACTGCTGGAGTTTGCGGATACCAACACCCGGGTGCTGATTGTGTCTGACCACGGGGCCAAGCGGATGGATGGCGCGATCGCGCTCAACGAATGGCTGGTGCAGAAGGGATATCTGACGCTGAAACGGTATCCCACGGAGCCGACAAGATTCGACGAGCTGGAGATCGACTGGCCGCGCACCAAGGCTTGGGGTGAGGGCGGCTATTACGGTAGAGTTTGCCTGAATATTGAAGGGCGCGAACCGCAAGGCGCGGTGCCCAGGAATGAGTACGACGGGTTGCGTAGAAAATTGAAAGAAGAACTGGAAGCTCTAGGAGATGAGGAAGGCCGCTCCATCGGTACCCACGTGGTGCTCTCTGAAGAGGCATACAAGGAAACGCGCAACATAGCGCCCGATCTCAGCGTTTTCTTTGGCGACCTTTACTGGCGGTCAAGCGGGATGGTGGGCGGTGGCAAAATCCACAGCAAGGAAAACGATACGGGGCCGGATGGCGCCAACCACAACTGGGACGGAATTCTTTTGATGGCGGAAGGAAAAGATTTGGCCCGAAGCAGAACAATGGCGGCGCCACCGGTGCAAGGGATGCGGCTGTATGATGTCTCCCCAACCATTCTCGAAGCGTTCAAGATTTCCCGATTCCCGCAGATGCAGGGCAGGCCGATTCAGTGGCCGCTGGCGCGGGCAGTCTGATCGCAATACGAAAGGCAGAGGAAGTGAAGCGAAAATGATCGAGGCGGGCTTGATGAATTGGTCGGAACAGGTGGTTCTAGTGACGGGCGGCACGGGCTCGTTCGGGAAGAAGTTCGTCGACATCATGCTGCGGGAATATCATCCCAAGCGGCTGGTGATCTTCAGCCGCGACGAACTCAAGCAGCATGATATGCGAGCTTCCGGATTCGATCATGCCAGCCTGAGATATTTTATCGGCGATGTGCGCGATCCCGGGCGGCTGCAGCGCGCCCTGGCCGGCGTGACCGTGGTGGTGCACGCGGCAGCGCTGAAGCAGGTTCCGGCATGCGAATACAACCCATTCGAAGCCATCCAGACCAATATCATAGGTGGCCGCAACGTGATCGATGCGGCCATCGACCAGGGAGTGCAGCGCATTCTCGCTCTCAGCACGGACAAAGCGGTGAATCCCATCAATCTGTATGGAGCCACAAAGCTGTGCGCCGAAAAAATGTTCGTGCAGGCTAACGCTTATGCCGGAGCGCAGCAGACTCGTTTCAGTTGCGCGCGCTATGGAAACGTAGTCGGCAGCCGGGGAAGCGTGATTCCCGTATTTTTGGAGCAGCGGAAACACGGGCGCGTCACGATCACCGATCCTCGCATGACTCGATTTTGGCTTACGCTGGAGCACGGCGTGCGTTTTGTGATTCGCGCCATCGAACAGATGCACGGGGGCGAAATCTTCGTGCCAAAAATACCCAGCATGCGGCTGGTGGACCTGGCGGCGGTGGTCGCGCCGGGATGCGCCATCGAGACTATCGGCATTCGCCCCGGCGAGAAACTGCATGAGGTGCTGCTTTCCGAAGACGAAGCCCGCAACGCGGTGGAAGTGGACGAGATGTATATCATCCAGCCATCGCATCCCTGGTGGAAGAGTGGAAACTGGGTTCAGGGCCGGGAATTGCCGCAGGGTTTCCGCTACACCAGCGACAGCAACGAACAGTGGCTGAGCCACGATCAACTTCTGGAATTGATCGAGCCAGGGGCGGCGGTGAAGGCGCGCGTACCGGCGTAGATGCCGCGCTGCAATCGGGATTTAAGAGGCAAGATTTTGGAGTGTTGGGTCCTAGGTGTCAGGTCTTAGGTCCGAAGACCCAAGGCCCCAGACCCAAGACCTGACACCGAGCTATGCACATTACTTCCTCCAAACAAGAAATGCTGGCCATCGATGGGGGAACCCCCATTCGCAAGACGCTGCTTCCTTATGGACGCCAGTCGATTGGAGAAGATGACATTCAGGCGGTGGTGGACGTGCTGCGCTCCGACTGGCTCACCACAGGTCCTAAGGTTGGAGAGTTTGAGGAAGCATTCGCCGGCTGGGTGGGCGCGAAGCATGCGGTGAGTTTCAGTTCTGGCACCGCGGCGCTGCATGGCGCAGCTTTCGCGGCAGGGCTGAAGCCGGGCGACGAAGCTATCACTACTCCCATGACGTTTGCGGCGACAGCGAATTGCGTGCTCTACCAGGGAGCCACTCCAGTTTTTGCCGACGTCAGTGCCGATACGCTCAATCTGGATCCGGAGAAGGTGGCGGCGCGAATTACGCCGCGCACGCGAGCCATATTGCCCGTGGATTACGCGGGGCATCCGGCGGATATGAATGCGTTTCTGGAATTTGCCGACCGCCAGGGAATTGTAGTAATCGAAGACGCCTGCCATGCTCTGGGAGCCGAATACCGCGATCGGCGTGTGGGCGGCATTGCCCACATGACCGTTTTCAGCTTCCACCCGGTAAAGCACTTGACGACGGCAGAAGGTGGAATGGTTACGACCGACAGCGCCGATTACGCCGAGGTCCTGCGGCGATTTCGCAATCACGGCATCTCAAGCGACGCCCGGCAGCGGCAGGCCGAAGGCCAGTGGCACTACGAAATGGTGCTGCTCGGTTTTAACTACCGGCTCACGGATATGGCGTGCGCTCTGGGAGTTTCACAATTGAAAAAGCTGGAGGCAAATCTCGTGCGCAGGCGGGAGATTGCGACTTGCTATGCAAGCGCGTTTCGCGACCTTGCCGGAGTGACCACGCCTGCGGTGCGAGCGAACGCAAACCCCGCCTGGCATCTTTATCCCATCCGGCTCAAGCTGGAAAAGTTGAGCGCAGACCGGGCCCAGATCTTTCGCGCGCTGCGGGCGGAAAACATTGGGGTTAACGTTCACTATATTCCGGTGCACCGCCATCCCTACTATCGCGACCGGTTCGGATACAAGGGCGGTGAATATCCCATCGCCGAGGATGTCTACGAGCGGCTCATCAGCCTTCCCATGTTTCACGGCATGAGTGATGATGACGTGGAAGATGTAGTGGGCGCGACCCGGAAGGTAATTCTTCACTTCACGAAATAACAGCCTTGGCGAATTCCCAGACAAAATCCGCTTTAGTGGCAGGCGCCGGTTCCATTGGGCGTCGCCATCTCTCGAATTTGAAAAAGTTGGGCTTGACTCAACTGGCGGCCTGCGATCCGCATCCCGAGAGATTGGAGTACGTCGCGGCGGAATTTGGCGCGAAGTGTTTTCCTACTCTTGAGCTCGGTCTAAAAGAATTTAAGCCGGAGGTTGTCCTGATTTGCACTCCTCCGGTGAATCATGTGGCGCAGGCGCTGCAGACGCTGCGCGCGGGTGCGCACCTGTTCATCGAAAAACCACTCTCGGATCGTATCGATGATGTGGAGGAGCTGCGGAGCGAAGCGGCCAAACGTGGGACCATTGTTCAAGTGGGATACAATCTGCGCTTTCATCCGCCCATCGAAAAGCTAAAACAGCTGGTGGACGCGGCAGCGGTGGGGAAAATTCTCTGGGCACAGATTGAGTCGGGAAGCTATTTGCCCGATTGGCGTCCCTGGCAGGACTACCGGAAGAGTTATACGGCGCGCCGGGAGCTGGGAGGCGGGATATTACTCGACGGCTCTCATGAGATTGATTATGCAACCTGGCTGTTCGGCAGGCCGGCGGAAATAATTTGTATGGCAGGCCATGTGAGCCAGTTGGAAGTAAACGTGGAAGATTGTGCCACGATTCTTTTGCGCTTTACAGACGGCACGCGCGCCGACGTGCATCTTGATTTCATTCAGCGATCTTATTCTCGCAACTGTACCCTGGTGGGGCCGGAGGGCAAATTACACTGGGATTTGAAGACCAATGCGGTACAGATTGCCCGCGCCGGCGCAGACGTGGAAACGGTGACGTTCGACTGCGAAGTGAACGGCATGTACGTGGCCGAACTCGGGCACTTCCTCGAATGTGTTGAGACGGGCTCCCGTCCGCGGTTCGGATTGGAAGATGCGATTCTGACTTTGCGCATTGCCCTGGCCGCACGCCAGTCGGCCGAGGAGCGGAGGTGGGTGACCCTTGCCTGACCTTGCAAAACCAGTGGCAATTATCCCGGCTCGCGGGGGATCGAAACGTCTGCCCGGGAAGAATCTGCTTTCATTTTTTGGTCATCCCATGATGGCCTACGGGATTTCGGCGGCGGTGAACAGCGGATTGTTTGCCAAGGTGATTGTGTCCTCCGATGACGCTGAGATCGGGCGCGTGGCCGAATGGTACGGCGCCGAGTTCATCGAACGCCCACCGGAGTTGGCTACTGACACGGCCAAGTCCATCGACGCCGTCACTCACGTTTTGAGAAAACTCGCGGCCGCCGGATCCTGCCCGGACAGTCTGTGCCAGGTTTTGCCGAACTGTCCACTGGTGACCAGCTCTGACATCATCGAACACGGGAAATTGTTCCGCGAAGCCGGGCGATCGTTCCAGATATCCGTCGTGACCTATCGTTGTGTCTATCCGGAGTGGGCCATGGTCACGGATAAGGAAGGCCATGGACGATGGAGATTTGGTCCGGAGTTCCTGGTCCGAAGCCAGGAACTGACGAACAGCTTTTGCCCAACAGGCGCGGTGTGGTGGGCACGCTGCGCCGACTTGCTAGCCCAAGACACCTTCTACGGATCGCCGTACTATCTGGCCGAGATGGATGCGAATCGCGGGGTGGACATTGACGACGAGGAAGATCTTCGGCTGGCAGAGTTGCTGGTGCTGGGGTTGACCGGGCGCGACGGCCGCTCGCCACTGGAGGCCATGCGGGAAAGCTACTTTGCACGAGGAGAGTCTTGCGCGAAAACGAAAAAATGATATGTACGATCCCGGCGCGCGGCGGCAGCAAGCGTTTGCCGCGCAAGAATGTGCGGAAACTGGCAGGCAAACCTTTGATCGCTTACTCGATTGAAGTTGCGCTCGAGACCGGATTGTTCGATCAGGTTTATGTTTGCACCGAAGATGAAGAGATTGCAGGCGTAGCCAGACAATACGGCGCGACCGTTCCGGAACTCGTGCCAGAAGAACTTTGCGGAGATCTTGTGGCATCGCACATTCCATGTCAATACATAGCGGGGAGGCTGCCTGCTCACGAACAAATTGCCTCGCTGCTGTGTCTGCAGCCAAGTTCTCCGTTGCGCAGCCCGCAGGACATCCGCGCGGGAATCGAAAGGTTTTCCCGTGGCGTGTTTGACTTTGTAGTGAGTGTCACTCCGGTAGATCCGCATGACTTCCACTGGGCGGTGGTGCCGGCCGAAGGCGATTATTGGAAGATGTTTTTTGGAACCCAATACTTGAAAGAGCGTCCGTTGTTGCCGCCGGTCTATCGGCCAAACGGATCAATTAAAATCGCCAAGTTGAGCGCACTGGCGGCGGCCGGGAGTTTCTTTGGGGAACGGTTGGGTGTAATCGAAACGCCGGTGGAACGGTCCGTACACGTCGCTGTGGAGTTCGACTTGAAACTTTGTGAAACCATCTTAAGCCGATAAGGATGTTTTCTATCGCTTTCGCCGCTTGCGCATCGGCCGCTGCCTATGAAGATTCTGCTCATACATCCCGAAGACGATCCAGAAAAGGGTCCCTGGGAAAATCTGCCCTGGGACCGCATTATTGATCTCGGCTTGGGAGGGTTGGCGACTTACGAGCGCTGGACGCGGCGATTCCACTGTCCGATCACAACGCTCGATTCTCTGCGCGATGACTTCGACGTTTTCCGGCAGGTGCGCGATGTTCTGGGTCTAGGCTGTAATCGGCTGGTAGACCGGCATGGGCTGGATTGGTGGGAGCTTATGTCGATCCTCCTGCAACCTGAAATGCAGACGCTGATCCTGTTGCAGCGATTCTTGTCCACGGTGACATCCGGCAGCGAAGTTTATATTTCGCGCCCCGGCCTTCATGCCAGGCTTTTACAGTGTCTGCTCCCGCTGCGTGTCACGGTTTTTCCATTACGGCGCGGAGCCCGGAAGGGCAGCCTTGCCCATTACCTCCGGGTCAGCAAAAAGCTCTCTACGCTGCAAATGGTCGACGTCTTTTGGGATAAGTACGATTCGGGATACCAATTCCGCGGGCGCCTGGTAAAGAAACGTCGAGCTTCGAAACAACCGGCAGTGCTGCTGCCTACCGCGTACGTCAACGTGTCGCGAACTGGTCTTGCCTACGCAAGGACCTTTCCTGAGGAAAACTTTTTTCTGGTCGCGACTCGGCGGAGCGGATGGGTGGACGATCCACCACGGAATGTAACTACCGCCTGGCTTTCTTCCTATGCGTCGGTTCAGGACCGCAGCAAGGAGTATCAAGAAATCGAAAATGGGTGGCGATCGCTGCTGAAAGAATTCGAAGAAGCGGCAGAATTTGAAATCCTAGACCGCGCCGGCTACATGGATTGTTTTCCTGAGCGGTTGCGGCGCGGAGTTGAGGTTCGCGATGCCTGGCGCAACGTTCTCGATACCGAACCGGTGCAAGCTGTTCTCTGCGCGGACGACAGCAACCCTTACACTCGGATTCCGCTGCTGCTGGCACAAGCCCGCGGCTTGCCCAACATCGCCTGCCACCATGGCGCTCTGGACAGCCGTTATATTTTCAAGCGCGCTCTTGGCGACGTGGTCTGGGTGAAGGGGAAGATGGAAGAGGATTATCTGGTGGGAAGATGCGGAGTGCCTCCGGAGAAAGTCGAAGTCGCCGCTCCCGCCCTGCCCCCGAATTGGCGGGAGTTTGAGCACTCGAACCGCGAAGAGTTCCGCCCGTATCTTTTATTTATCTCGGAAGCTGCTGAAGTCTCGGGTGGACGTTCCGAAGAGTTCTATCGCGATACTTTGCCTCCGCTTGCGGACCTCGCTTTAGCCACCGGCCGCGAACTAATCGTGAAGCTGCACCCGGCGGAAAGCAAGTCTGAACGATCCGCAGCGCTGGCTCGGATCCTCTCGCCCAGGCAGAACACGGCAACTCGCATGGTGAGTGGCCCGCTGAGCGAGCATCTTCTGGAGAAAACATGGTTTGGCATCACGATTCTTTCCACCGTGGCGATTGAATGCGCAGTTCGCGGAATTCCATGCTTCTTGTGCAAGTGGTTGGAATTCTGGCCGTATGGTTACGTCGAACAATTCCTTCGCTTCGGAGTCGGTATAGGTCTGAATGATCCTGGCGAGATTGAGAAAATTCCCGAACACCTGCGGAAGCATCGTGTAAGCGCAGAAGTCAGGGAGAACTGCTGGCAGCCGGCTGCGGCCGGTCGCTTGCGGGAATTATTGGCTTCATCGCGCAAGGAATGCACGATGACGGTGCGTTGAGTGGAAGGCCATGGCTGAAGGAACCCTTTTAATCCGGGCGGATGCCAACGTGGTTATGGGAACGGGGCACGTGATGCGATGTCTTGCCCTGGCTCAAGCCTGGCAGGATGATGGTGGGCGCGTCGTTTTTGCCATGGCGCCCCCGGCTTCTTCGGTGCGCCAGAGGCTGCTGAACGAATCTGTGAAGATTCTCGAAATGGCGCAACCGGCGGGCACCCGCGAGGATGCAGCCCGGACGGCTGCTCTGGCCCGCGAACATGAAGCGGCTTGGGTGGTGGTTGACGGCTACCAGTTCGGAGCGGATTACCAGCAAGCTCTGAAATCCGCCAATCTCAAAATCCTCTTTTTGGACGACTACGGCCATGCCGATCACTATTTTGCCGACGTGGTGATGAATCAAAATGTTTCCGCCGAGGATTGCCCTTACGAGAATCGCGAAACCTACACCCGTCTACTGCTGGGTCCGAAGTACTGCTTGCTGCGGCGGGAGTTCAACCAGTGGCGGGAGTGGAGACGGGAAATCCTGCCCGCCGGCCATCGCGTGCTGGTGACCATGGGAGGCAGCGATCCTCAGAACTTTACGGCGCGAGCGATTGACGCGCTGAACCTGATCGCGGACGACAATTTGGAGGCTGCCGTCATCGTGGGTGGCAGCAACGATCACTTTGAGTCGCTGGAAACTAGGGCTGCTAAAGCCGGAAAGAAAATCAGCGTGTGTCGAGATGTCTCGAACATGGCTGAAAGGATGGCATGGGCCGACGTAGCGGTTTCCGCTGCAGGAACCACCTGCTGGGAGATGTGCCTGCTAGGGTTGCCGGCCATTCTGGTCGATTTGGCGGAAAACCAGATTCCGGTTGCGAAAGCGTTGGACCAGCGAGGCTGCGCTATTTATCTCGGAGGACCAGGGGAAGTCTCTTCCCAAAGGCTTGCCAGCCAGATGGAAAGCTTAATGGGATCCAGGGCAGACCGCCAGGCGTTATCGGTGCGCTGCCGTGAACTTGTGGATGGACGCGGGGCACAGCGAGTGGTTGCGGCGCTTCGCGGCGGCAAACTTCGTCTGCGGCCCGCCCAAGAAAACGACGCGCAGCTTTTGTGGAAGTGGGCTAACGAGTCGTCGGTTCGCGCCGCCGCTTTCTCCTCGGCGCCCATCCCGTGGGAACAGCATGAGGCTTGGTTCACGCGTAAGATGAAAGATCCTGACTGCCGGATTCTTATCGCCGAAGACGGGCAGGGCAGAGCAGTTGGACAATTCCGAATCCAGTGGCGCACCAGTCAGGATGCCGACATTGACATAAGCGTGCCGGTAGAATTTCGCGGGTCAGGCTATGGAAGGTGGCTGATCGATCTTGGTGTGAGCCAGGTCCTCGCGGAAAGGCAGATTGCACGGATTCATGCTTTCGTGAAACCAGAGAACGTGGCGTCGTGCCGCTCGGTTGAGTTCGCAGGATTCAAGAAACTGGGCGAAGAGAACGTAGATGGCCACACCGCCATTCACTACATTCTTACCGGCAAGTCAGACAAGGAGTAAGAAACGGAAATGTCACGCGCGACTCAAGCAGATCTTTTGGAGCAGAGAATTGCGGAGAACACGGCATCCCAGGAAATTGATCTGGCAACCTGGATCTTTGAGCGGATTCTAGTACGGCCTGGGGACCGCGTCCTGGAGCTTTGCTGCGGTACGGGTGGGCAAACGCTTTCATTGCTGGACCGCGTTGGCGAATCTGGGCAAGTGGTGGCGCTGGATATTTCAAAGGCGGCGTTGGAGACGCTGACCTCGAAAGCTGCCGCCGTAAGCGGAAATCGTCTGACGACCGTTCAGGCCAATCTTGACGAGTTTTCATCCGCCCTGCGGGGAGCCGGAATGCAGCAGGGTAGTTTCGATCTGGTGTTTTGCGCCTATGGGCTCTACTATGCCAGCGATGCGAGAGAAACCTTGCAAGAGATCCGCTCATGGTTGAAGCCTGAGGGAAGAATTGTAGTGGTTGGTCCCTTCGGACCTAACAACAAACCTCTGTTCGACCTGGTTCGCAGCAGTGGCGTGGAGCTGGCTGAGCCGGTCACTTTTTCCAGTGAGCGCTTCCTGCCCCAGCTGGTTTTGCCTTGGGCTGCGCAGAAGTTTGAGAAACTCTGCGTGTTCACAATGGTGAACCGCGTGCGCTGGGCCACAGCGGAGAGAGTGCTGAACTACTGGCAAAACACCACATTCTACGATGCGGAGAAACGGCCGGCGTTTCAAGATCTGCTGCATTCGCATTTTGCCAAGCATGGAGTATTCATCAATGAAAAATGGGTGATGCTGGTGGAGATGAACCGTGCCCGCTAGAGTGATCCTTGTGGTCGCAGCACACCCCGATGACGAAGTTCTCGGATGCGGGGGCACGGCGGCGCGTCTGGTGAAGGAAGGCGGCGAGGTTCACTTCGCTGTTTTAGGCGAGGGAATTACTTCCCGGCATGCGCAAAGATCCGATGCCGATGCGGCCCAGCTTGCGGATTTGCATAAGCAAGCACAGGCTGCCGCCAATCAACTTGGAGTCAGGAGTCTTACACTTCGTAGCCTGCCGGATAATCGACTCGACACGGTGCCTCTTTTGGAAGTGGTAAAGGTGGTCGAGGAATTGGTGGATCGAATAAAACCTGAAGTGATCTACACCCACCACCCGGGGGATTTGAATGTCGACCATGGCGTGATTCATCGCGCCGTACTGACTGCCACGCGGCCCACGCCCGGCCAGCCGGTGCGCGAGATATATGCCTTTGAAGTTCCGTCGTCGACGGATTGGGCTTTCGGCAGTTTGCAGCCGGTGTTTCGTCCCAATGTTTTCATCGATGTGGCGGAAACACTGGAAGCGAAGGTCGCTGCGATGGCCTGCTACAAGACGGAAAGCCGGGAGTTTCCGCATCCGCGCTCGGCGGAAGCTTTGCGCGCGGTCGCCAGGCGTTGGGGAAGCGTGGTCGGTTGCCAGGCGGCAGAGGCTTTTCAGTTGGTGCGGTGGGTTCGTTAAGGAAGCATAGCTTGATAAGAAAAGTACAAATTGGAAAGCACTGCATTGGCCCAGGGGAATCGACCTACGTGATCGCTGAAATGTCAGCGAACCATGGTCAGAGTTTCGACAAAGCGGTGGAGATTGTCCACGCGGCCAGAGACGCGGGCGCCGATGCCATCAAACTGCAGACTTACACGCCTGACACTATCACCATCGCCAGCGATCGCAAGGAATTCCGCGTGGGCGGCGGCACGTTGTGGGATGGACGCAGCCTGCATGATCTCTACGCCGAGGCTTACACTCCCTGGGATTGGCAGCCAAGATTGAAGCAGGTGGCAGAAGATCTGGGAATGGATTTATTTTCCAGTGCTTTTGATTCGACGGCGGTCGAATTTCTGGAGAAGATGGATGTGCCTGCCCACAAAGTCGCTTCCTTCGAGTTGGTGGATATTCCTCTCATCCAGCGGATGGCGCGTACGGGCAAGCCCCTGATCATGTCCACGGGGATGGCCACGGTGGAGGAAATTGAAGAAGCTTTACAAAGCGCGCGCGCTGTCGGAGCGACTGAAATTGCGTTGCTGAAGTGTACGAGCGCATATCCCGCGCCGGCCGAGGAAATGAATTTGCGGACGATTCCGGAGATGGTTCGGCGATTCGGCGTGCCCGTCGGCTTGTCCGATCACACCATGGGAATTGCGGCGCCTGTGGCTGCCGTCGCGCTGGGCGCGTGCATCGTTGAAAAACATTTGACGCTATCGCGCTCCACGCCGGGCCCAGATAGCGCGTTCTCCTTGGAGCCGCAGGAGTTCAAGGCCATGGTCGATGCGGTGCGAACTGCCGAGAACGCTCTTGGCCAGGTGCAGTTTGGCCTAAGCGCCAGGGAAGAAGCCAGCCGGACGTTTCGCCGCTCTTTATTTGTGGTGGAGGACGTGAAGCAGGGAGAGATCTTTACGGCGTCGAATTTACGGTCGATACGGCCCGGACACGGACTGCACACTCGCCATCTCGCGGAGGTGCTGGGCAAGCCTGCGGCGCGGGAGATCAAGCGCGGTACGCCGATGAGTTGGGAATTTGTGGTCCGGTCATAAAGCTCCTGCTCTCGTCTCTTGGCTTGCCTTCCACGCTCGCCCTCATCGCCAGCAGTGCCGGCTGTATTTTACGCGACGCCACGGTTGTGTATTCTCAACCGGAGTGAATGGAGAGAAGTGAGTCTGCGCATAGTGACGCATAGGGAGATCCCTGATGATCCCGGGTTGCTTCGTCAGTGGAATGGCCTGGCGTTGCAGATGGAGCGGCCCGAAGTGTTTTACACGTGTGAGTGGGCGCTTGCGGTGCAAGCCGCTTATCATGAGTCGCTCAAGCCGTTGTTGTTCCTGGGTTACCGGGGAGACGAAGTGATCGGCGTGGCGTCGCTGGCAACGGATGCTTCAGAGCGGAGCGTGAGCTTTCTTGCCGCCACCACCGCGGACTACTGTGACTTCCTCGCGGAACCGAACAATCGCGCTGAGTTTGTTGGCGCTGTGTTTGACGAGCTGGCAAAAACGAAGGCCAGTTTCGTGGCGCTGGCGAATCTGCCGGAAGCTTCCGCAACGCCTGCCGCACTTCTGGGTGCAGCGCGAGAGCATGGTTATCACGCGCTTTTGCGCCCGGCGTACTTGTGCGCCCAGGTGGAACTGGGTTCCGCGCAACAACGGCAAGAGCTGAAAGCCGCTCTGGCGGGGAAGAAGAAGCTGCGCCGCTACTTGCGGGCGATGGAAAACGAGGGGCCGGTGAGAGTTGCCCATCTGCAGTCGCAGGCCCAGATTCAAGCGGCCTTGCCGGGGTTCGCCGAGGCCCACGTTGCCCGCTTCCAGGGTACGCAGCGCATGAGCAGCCTGGCCACAGCCGAGCGAAGGTTCTTCCTGGAAGAACTTGCCCGGAGATTTGGCGACACAGGAGTAGTGACTCTGAGCACGTTGACCATTGGCGACCGGCCCGTCGCATGGAATTATGGCTTTCAATTTCACGGCAGTTGGTTTTGGTACCAGCCGACCTTTGACAGTCGTCAGGAAGAAAATTCGCCGGGTCACTGCCTGCTTTCGAAAATTGTGATCGAAGCCTGTGACATGGACGAAATAACGTCGGTTGATTTGGGTTTGGGTGCGGAAGGTTATAAGGAAAGATTTGGCAACAGCGCGCGACAGACGCTTCACTTGACCGTGACGAAATCCTGGCGCCGCCATCTGCGCGAAGTGGTTCGGTATCGGGCAGCGACCGTGTTGAAACGCTCGCCCAAGGTCGAATCCGCGGTTCGCCGGCTGCTTGGCCGCCGTTCCTCAGCCCGGCAGACCGCACCGGGAATGAAAAACATTTAAACTAATGCCTCGCAGGTCTCGCTGCAATTGTTCCTGGACAGACGCTCCCGTGAGACTGCGCGCGCCTGCGTGGCACGGGCTTTGGCACAAGTGGGAGATTGGTTTGCTTTCCGAACTAAAGGCTGACACAGCACGATTGGATCAGACTACGAGTCCCGACGCATCGACCCCGGTGAGTGTCTCGCAAGGAGAGAAGCTGAGCTTCCAGACGGAGATGGGGCGTATCTCGCGGCAGTCCGGAATAGTCTTTGCCGGAACCGTTTTCACAGCCGTATTTGGTTACATCTTCAAAGTTTACCTGGCTCGCGTTCTGGGAGCGGAGGCTCTTGGAATCTATGCGCTGGGAATGACTATCATCGGTCTTCTTGGCGTTCTCAACGGGTTGGGGCTCCCGGATTCTGCCATGCGGTTTGTGGCTCTATATGTAGCCTCAAAAAAAGCTGAAGCGCTGCGGGCGTTATTGTGGAACGGTTCCTGGATGCTGCTGGCTGCAAACCTGATTTTTGCCGCTTGGTTGCTGAAAGCGGGTCCGTGGATCGCCATTCGTTTTTATCATTCTCCGCAACTGGTCCGGTATATTCCGCTGTTCGCGCTGATCATGATTACAGGCGCGCTCAACAATTTTTTCGCCAAGGTGCTGGCGGGGTACAAGGAAGTCGGCCGCCGTACCCTGATCAACAGGTTCGTATCCAGCCCCTTAACCATGGCCGTGACGGTTCTGCTGATCGCCCTCGGGGGCGGCCTGTGGGGTTACCTGATAGCGCAGATTGTGAGCGCGGTGGTGGTGACGATGCTCATGGTTTCGCTGGTCTGGCGTCTTACTCCGGTCGCGGCCCGGTCGCTGGATGTCAAGAGACTTTGGATCGAGCCAGAAGTCTGGATGTTCTCCGCCGCCATGTTCGGCCTGGGGTTGATGGAATTCTTTTCCGGACAGGCCGATCGCGTTGCTCTGGGATTTTACCGTGGCGCACACGCTGTCGGAATCTACGCGGTGGCAGCCGCGCTGATTGCGTATGAGCCGATCATTCTGCAGTCGGTGAATCAAATCTTTGCGCCCGTCATTACGGATGTCCATGCGCGAGGAGAACAGGTTCTGCTGGGGCGTTTGTTCCAGACCCTGACCAAGTGGATGATTGGGCTGACCGTCCCCCTGGCCATAGTGGTCATCATCTACGCGCGACCGATCATGCGCATTTTCGGCCACGACTTCGAGGCGGGATGGCCCATCCTGGTCATCGGCACGTTCGGTCAATTAGTGAACTGCGGCGTGGGATCGGTAGGGTATCTGTTGCTGATGTCAGGCCATCAGCGTCGTCTGATTCGCGTACAAACGGTAATGGCAGTCATGATGGTGGTCCTGTGCGTCGAGCTAGTGCCACTGTGGGGCGCACTCGGCGCGGCTGTGGCCGCAGCCATCAGCAATGCCGGAACGAACGTGTGGAATCTGCTGGAAGTGCGCCGGGCGCTGCATCTTTCTCCTTACAACCGGAGCTATCTGAAGCTACTGCCTTCGATCGGAAGCGCTCTCTTCATGGCTCTGCTGGTGAGCAAAGTTTCGGTTTTTATGCGGCATGATTGGTTAGGAATATCAATGGCTCTGCTGCTCGCTTACGGGGCGTTTTCAATAGTTACCTTCGCCGCGGGATTGGACGCGGATGATCGTTTGATTGTCAATGCGGTTTGGTCCCGCTTGCGAGGAGCCTTCGGACAATGAAACGGAAAGGTCAACCCATGAGCGAATCGCGTGAAATCCGACTTCCCGCCGACCTGTGCGCCGCCGCGGAAGAGAAATTTGGCGGCTCCTTTCGCAGCTTGGACGAACTCGTCACCTTCTTGTTGGAAGATTTGATTCGTAAAGACACGATTGACCTGGACCGGGCTGATCAGGCCGTGGTGGAGGAGAGGCTGAGAGACTTGGGATACATCTGAGCATTCGGAATTAACTCTGTCTGCCTTTAATGGCAAGTACAGGCGAGGATCAGTCCACCTGCGACGCTGCAAATAAGGACCGGGAACAGAAAAACCTTCATGCTGAACATGTTGCGTAAGGTGTGGCGGCGCGGGCGTTCTCTTCTGCCGGTGGAAGGCTTCGCCTTCGGCCGCCCGCTGGTGCTGCTGCAAAGCGATGACTGGGGAAGGGCGGGCGTGCGCGATCAGGAGTGCTGGGACGAATTGCGAGCTCTCGGTATAAACCTGGGCGAACGCATCTACGACTTCTACAGTCTGGAGACGGCAGAGGACATTGCAGCCATCGTTTCGATGCTGGAAAGCCACCGCGATTCCACGGGCCGGCCGGCCTGTCTGGAGATGAATTTTATCCTCGCGAACGTTGATTTCGCGAAAGTGAGCGCTAACAATTTTCAGCGAATTTATCTGCGTACACTCATCGAGGGTCTTCCCGACGGGTGGAAACGCCCGAGATTGTTCGAGGCCTATCGCGAGGGAATGTCGTCGGGCACATTATCTCCGGCGCTGCACGGCATGACGCACTTTTGTCAGCAGGCAGTGGAGCGCCACTTGCAAGATCCCGGAGAGCGAGGCCTTCTTCTGCGAAACTTATGGAAGGCGGGTGTCCCTTACATTCACTGGCGCATGCCCTGGATTGGATTTGAATATTGGGACCCGGAAGCGGGCGATGAGCGAGATTTTCTAACCTTGGCGGCTCAGCAAAGTTTGATCGAATCCGCGGTGGAGGGCTTTACGCGCTTCTTCTCGAACGCTCCGCGTTCGGCTTGCGCACCGGGTTACCGTGCCAATAGCAGCACCCATCACGCGTGGGCGAAGTGCGGCATCCAGGTGGCGCAGAACGGACCGCAACGCGCCATGCCGCCCCACTTCGACGGGAATGGCACTTTGCATCTTTACCGCTCGATGGATTTTGAGCCTGCCGTGATGCCAGAGTTTTCCTTGGACGCTTGCTTCCGCGTGGCCGAGGAGTGCTTTGCTCGCGGCCTTCCCGCGATCGTCTCAATACACTCCATCAATTTTCATTCGGCCCTCAGGGACTTTCGCAGCCGCACGCTCGGGCTGCTCGACGAGTTTCTCGCTGCGCTCGAAGCGAAGCACCCAGATCTTTTGTACTTGCGCGATGAAGATTTATACGACCTGGTAGATAAGGGGACAATGCGATCGACGCAGTCCGCCGTGCGGGTTCCGGTGACCAAACGGAAATTTACGCCGGGCTCGATGGCCTCGGGGTGGAGCGCCTAGATGGCCGTCCCGAAATCGATCATTCTTATTACCGTCGATTGCCTGCGCGCCGACCATTGCGGCTTCATGGGCTATCCTCGCCCAACCACGCCTTTCCTTGATGGCCTTGCGCGAGAAAGTTTTGCGTTCCCCGCCGCGATTGTGGCCGGAGTTCCCACGTACTACTCGTTTCCTGCCATCCTGGCGTCGCGTTATCCGCTGGCCCTGGGCCGCGATTTGCTCGGATTGGCAGTCGAAGAAAGAAATCTGGCTTCTACTTGCAAAGATAACGGATACGCCACGGCCTTTTTCGGCGCCGGCAATCCTTATCTTTCAGCTCGCTTTGGCTATGATTTCGGCTTCGATACTTTCCGCGATTTTCTGGATGACGATCTCACTCCGCTCTCCAACCCTGCTCGCGGTGTGACCAAGACAGGGTGGGCAGGGAAAGTAAACGGCACCCTGGCCAGCCTCAGTCATAAGATTCCGGGGATCGGCACAGCCTACGACGAACTTTACTTTCAATACCAGCGCTGGGCGGCTCCTCCAGCTAAATCGCTCGATATGCTGCGCCGATTTCCGGCGGCCGATGTAATTGTGGACCAGGCCCGCACCTGGCTGGCTTCGATTGGAGAGAATCCTTTCCTTCTGTGGCTTCACTTTATGGATCCGCATTCCCCTTACTACCCCACGGAAAAAGCGCTTGAAATGTTCGGAGCAAACGGGCTCACGGCCTCCCGGGCGCGTTATTTGAACGGATTCTGGAATCGCTTTGATATTGGGAGTCAACGTCTGCGACGTCATCGCGAAGAAGTCATCGAAATGTACGACGCGGGCATTCGTTGGGTCGATGCTCAGATTGCGCGGTTGGTCGAGGCTTTGCGCCGTTTTAAACTCTGGGAGAATTGTGTTCTTGCCTTCACTGCGGATCACGGCGAAGAGTTCCTGGAACACGGCCGCCGTTACCACGCTCCCTCGCTGGTGGAAGAGTTAATTCATGTTCCTCTCGTGGTGCGCGTGCCCGGAATGAAAAAACAATTGATGCCTGGGGGCGCTTTCAGCTTGCTCCATCTTGCGCCAACGTTGCTGGACGCCGCCGGCTTATCGGTCCCGGCAGAATTTCAAGGACAGAGTCACTGGAAACACCTGCGGGAAGGAACCGCGTGGGGCGAGCCAGCGATTTCGGAATGTATTGCGGGCTGCACCAATCCTTTCAGCCCCGAGCAGCGCCGCGGGGCGCGGTTGATCGCAGTCCGCGAAGCGCGGTACAAGCTGACATTGAACTTTGCCACCCAGACCGATTGTTTGTTTGATCTCGATGCTGACCCGCAGGAGCACGCGCCGTTGCCCAGTTCAACCGGAAAGCAGGAGCGGCGGCGCTTGTTGGAGTTTGCGCTCGCACATCTGCGAAAATCAGCCAGCCGGCAAAGCTCGCCAGCTTACTTACGAACACAATTGCGCGAAATGCGCCCGAATCTTACCGCGGCAGCCCGTGCCACGAGCCAACGTGCAGTCGGCTAAGCTGGGTCAAGACGGATTCCGTCAGATAAACGAAATGCAGCCAGTCAAGATTATGGTCGACTCCTTGGCAGACGAAGGCCTGACCAACGCCCAAATGATAAACGCGCGTGAAATCGTGAGCCGATTGAATCCGGATCGCTTTTTTGTGACCATGTTTATGCGCGGAACCCCCGCTGCCGCAATCAGCGGCCGGCCGAACACGCGTTTAATCCAGCTTCCGGCGCACCGGCAAACCATTATTTTACTAGCTCATTTTCTGTTCGGGAGGCAGGATATTCTGTTCTATCTGAAGGCCTCTCCCGCTGGCAGAGCTTTTCTGAAAGTGCGATCGCTTCGCCGGAGTCGCTGCATTGTCGCGGGCACCATTGAATCGCAAACCGACTGGCAGGATGAAACTATCACTCCGAAAGCGATTCGCCTTCTGGAGGATACGGTTTTGCGTTGTGATTATCTGTTCAGCAACTCCGCGTTCGTCAAGCGGAACCTCGAAACCAATTATCACCTTCCAAGCGAAGTGGTTCCCACAGGGGTTGATACTGATTTTTTTACTCCCAGTTGGGACAGGCCGGCGAATCCGAGACCGCGCGTCCTCTATGTCGGGGCGCTGCGGCCGTTCAAGGGGCCACAAGTTGTTCTCGAAGCGGCGCAACGCTACCCGTATGCGGATTTCGTTCTGGTGGGAGACGGCATCATGGGCCCGGAATTACGAGAACGTGCTAAACAATTGTCGAATGTTGTACTGCGCGGGTCGCTGGAACGAACCGCAGTGCGTGACGAATATCGGGCGGCGGATATTTTTATGTTCCCGTCCCGCTGGGAAGGGTCGCCGAGAGTCCTGATGGAAGCAGCTGCGTCCGGCTTGCCAGTGGTGGCGCGCAAGAATTACGAACCTGAGTCCGTGATTGACGGCAAGACAGGTTTCCTGGCCGCCACCGATGACGAGCTGATTTTGCGTTTGGAACAACTCCTTGCGAACCGCGACTTGTCTCGTGCTTTCGGGCGGTCTGGGCGGACTCATATGGCTCGCTTCAGTTGGGACATAATCGCGGGACAATGGGAGACCATCTTCACACGTCTTGCGCTGGCGCGCGGGAAGGAATCACGATTGTGACTCGTGACGTTGCCGGATGTGTAATCCATCCGCAGACTCTCGACCTGCGCACCGCAGCAAGGCTTAAGCAATTATGCCGGGAGTGCGTAGCTTGATCCCAAAGCTGGTAATCCTCACCGAGATCATTGCGCCGTACCGGATTCCTGTGTTCAATGCTTTGGCGCAGAGAGGTGAAGTCGACTTGCATGTGATTTTTCTCTCCGAGAACGATCCAACTCTGCGGCAGTGGCAAGTTTATAAGGATGAAATCAAATTTCAGTACGACGTCCTTCCATCATGGCGCCGGCGTTTGGGCAGATATAACCTCTTATTCAATCGAGGAATACTGTCGGCCCTGAACCGGATCAAGCCCAATGCTGTCTTGTGTGGGGGATATAACTATCTGGCCTCGTGGGAAGCCGCCTACTGGGCGAGAGCCCACCGGGTGCCATTGCTGCTCTGGTCGGAAAGCACCGCGTTCGACGGGCGCAGAGGTCATCGCCTGGTGGAATATATTAAGGCGCATTTTCTTACTCTGTGCCGCGCTTTCGTGGTGGCTGGGAAATCATCGGCAAGCTACTTGAAAGATCTTGGCATAGCGGAAGACAGAATTTTCACAGCGCCAAATGCCGTGGATACCCTCCTGTTTGCCGCCCCGGCGGACGCAGCAAGGCGAAACGATGTCCAGGTGCGTGCACGTCACTCGCTCCCTCCGCGATACTTCCTGTATGTAGGCCGGCTGGTGCGGGCTAAGGGAGTTTTTGAGCTTCTGGAAGCGTATGCGCAGCTAAGCCCTGAGATCCGCGCCGAAATTGGTTTAGTATTTGTAGGGGACGGCGCGGGCCGCTCCGATCTGATGGAACGGGCTTCGCGAATCGTGCCGGGGACGATTCAGTTTGCCGGTTTTGTGCATCGTGAAGAATTACCCGAGTTTTATGCTCTCGCCGATGCGTTTGTTTTCCCCACCCGCAGTGATCCGTGGGGACTGGTGGTGAACGAAGCGATGTCTTGTAGTTTGCCCGTGATCGTGACCAGCGTTGCCGGCTGTACGCCTGATCTGGTGCAGGATGGTTGGAACGGATATGTGGTTGCTCCTGCGGACCCGGCACAACTTGCAGCTGCCATGTCGCGCTTTGTGAGTGAACCTGAAGCGCGAATGGAGATGGGCTCCCGGAGCCGAGAACGCATTGAGGCGAATTCCCCGAACGCTTGGGCTGAGGGCTTGGTAAACGCTATGAAATCCGTATGCGCGGAGATGCAATGAAAGATCGTCTTCAGCTGGTTCTTCTCCCGCTGGGACTCGTTGTGGTACTGGCACTCTTTGTGTTGGTGGAGCGCAGCCCGGTTCTGTTCGCCAATCCCCTCTACTTGGGCGCGATTCTCGCGTTGCAGGTTGTTCTAATCGGTCTCAGCCATTTTGAAGAGATTTTCTTTCCCCTGTTGATGGGGACCTTTCTTTGGGCAGGATCGATGCTGCCCTTTTATGGAATTGGGATGTCGTTGCGCTGGCTTTTCCTGGGGGTGGGCGCGTTGGGCGGCTTCGTTATCTGGATCAAGAACCCGAGAGCGCAACATTTTCGGGCTTTCCATCTGGTTGCTCTTTTTTGCGTGGTTTCCGCCCTGGTCTCCGCGCTGGTATCCGAGGTACCGAAGACAGCGGTGCTGAAAGTAATCAGCTTGTTCTTGTTATTCCTGTACGCATCGTCGGGAGCGCGCGTGGCCGTCGCCGGACGGGAGCAGAAGTTTCTCAGGGGTTTGGTGTTGGCCTGTGAGGTCCTGGTTTACGCCTCGGCGGCGTGTTACTTCGTTTTGGGCTACGGTGTGTTTGGCAATCCCAACGCTCTGGGAGCGATCATCTCCGTTGCAGTAGTTCCAGTCTTGCTCTGGTCGGCGATCACAGCGCAGACTCGGGGACTCAGACAGCGCCGATTTTTTGCTTTGGCGCTGTGTGGCGGACTGCTCTACCTGGCTAACTCGCGGGCGTCGATTTTGAGCGCAGTAGTGGTCGTAGCGGTGTTTACGGTGGCCTTGCGCCACCAGCGATTGCTCTTGCAATGCGCCTTCGTTTCTGTATTTTTCCTTACGGTCATGGCGGTGATAAATCCCTCCCACGTGGATGAAATGGCTCAGTCGTTTACAGGAAGAGTTCTCTATAAAGAAGAAGGTGTTCATAACGGCGTGTTCGGCTCGCGCATGATGCCATGGGCGGATACGTATGCGGTTGTGAAACGTCATCCCTGGTTCGGCAGTGGATTTGGCACAAGTGAACTTGGCGAACTTCGCCGCGATATCGGTTCCTCGTCGATCTACACCCTGGAAGGGACAAATCGAGAGCACGGCAACAGCTACCTTGCGTTAGCCGAGTATATGGGAATCTTTGGAGCGATTCCGTTTCTACTCTTGATTTTTCTGCTGATTCGCGTCGTGGGTCAAGTCTACGGTTGGATGCGAAGGACCGGCGATCCTTACCATCCTTGCATTCCATTTGCCCTGGTTGCCCTTGCCGGTCTGGTTCATGCCTGTTTCGAAGACTGGCTCTTCGCGGTGGGATCGTATCTCTGTGTTTTCTTGTGGGTATCGGCTTTTATATTGATGGATATTGCTCCCCAGCGCGAGTCTGAAAGATCCAGCATCCGGGTTCACCGGAGAACCGCAGTAGTAGCCTCACCCGCTCCAGTGGCCCATTCGCTGCGCTAGTCCAATCCTCTGGCTGGACTGGTATACTGGCTCACTAATCACTGAACAATCAGCGTACCGTGTCGGAGAAGTTGGGATGGCAGATTCGTTGGAGTCGGGAGTGCAACACGATTTGAAGCCATTGCTAAGGCCTTTACCGCAGCGAGTAGAAATTCTGGAATGCACGCTGCGAGATGGAAGCTACGCCGTAGATTTCAAGTTCACCGAAAACGACACGGCCATCCTGGCTGGGGTTCTGAATCGCCTGGGTTTTCGCTGGATTGAAGTCGGTCACGGCGTAGGACTGGGCGCTGCCCAGGCCGGCAAAGGGACCATGCCGACCACCGACGAAAGGCTCATCGAAGCCGCGAAGCGAGCCGCTCCCAACGCTCAAATTGGATGTTTCTTCATTCCTGGAATTGGCACGGCAGATCAAATGAGGTCGGCGCGCGCCGCGGGCCTGGATTTTATCCGCATCGGTTATAACGCTCCCGAAATCGAAGGCGCTTATCCCTATTTGACGCTGGCCAGGGAATTAGGGTTGAAGCCTTGCCTGAACTTCATGAAGACCTACGGCATTTCCGCCGAAACGTTTGGTGAAAAAGCGCGAGAGGGCGCTGCAGCCGGGGCGGATGTTATTTACTGCGTCGACTCCGCGGGCAGCATGTTTCCTGAAGATGTGCATAAGTACATGAGTGCTGCGCGCGAGCGTTCCGAAGTAAGTCTAGGTTTTCACGGACACAGTAACTTGCAATTTGCGGTTGCCAATAGCGTGGAAGCCGTTCGCTGCGGCGCCAGTTTCATCGATTCCACCCTCTACGGATTAGGGCGCAGCGCGGGCAACGTTCCTACCGAAATTGCGGTTGCAGTCTTCCAGAATCTTGGAATCGAAACTGGCATCGACCTATTCGAGGTGATGGACGCCGCGGAAGAGTTCATGGGCCCGCTCATGTCGCAGATGCAACTCTATGACATGATGTCGGTGGCGATGGGGTGCAGCCAGTTTCATTCATCGTTCCTTCCCAAGGTAGCGGCCGCTGCCCGGAAGCATGGCGTTGAACTGCGGAGGTTGGTGGTCGCCATGGGCAAACTCGACCCCGTCAACCTTGATGAAGACAGTTTGAACCGCGTGGCCGGCAGTTTGCCGAAAGCGACGGCGGGAAAAGCGCGCGAGATGCTCACATCGTTCACCGCGCCCGGCATTTCTGCCCACAGCATCAGCAGTTCGCTCTCAGCCGTTCAATCGTTAGTGGACGGAATGGTCGTCACCCGCGCCAAGCGCCGCGCCCGGCCCGTGCTGGAACTGGTCGCTTCCGAATCGCCTGCCGCGGATTTGGTGTTAGCCGACCTTGTGCTCGCCGAAGGCCCGGTGGTTCTCGGCAGAATAGTTTATGGTTCGTTCGAAGTTCTCGAGCAAGTCTTGCGGATGACAGGCAACAGCGTGCCATTATTTTTGAGCGACCAGGATGGCGGCTCGTGGGCCGCCGAGTGGCCCGCCGGCTTGAAGGAGATCGTAGGCGCGGAGCGAATCTTGCCAGTGCGCTCCAAGCGCCTGTTCGCGAACTACCTGGAAGAGGTCGTGATGACCACGGCCCAGCGCTATGGCGATTTTTGCATGCTGATTTACGGAAATCCAAATCGCGCCCTGCTGCAGCATTGCTGCGAGACTTTCAGTAACCTTGTAGTGCACGGGGATCTGCCCGCAGGAGCCCCGGAGAACTGCTGGCAGATGGCGGATTTTTCTGACCGGATGCATTTTGACCTTGGAATTGCCGTCGCTCTGCTCCTTTGTCCGCCCGATCCTCAGGACTCGGCCTCGATCGATCAACTTTTGTTGCCCCAGGGCATCGTGATTACTGCAGGCCACTTCCCTCGCTTCGAAATGGACATTCCTGGCCGTGCGATTCTGCGTCTCGATTTCAACCAGGCGTACCGTGGGCAGATGGATCGCTGGGTGGCCATCTCGAACCTCATGAAGTCAGCTCAACCAATTCCCCTGGCAATGCAATGACGATTCGCGAAACCATCATGGATGTTGTGGCGCGCCAGACGGACAAAGTCTTTCTTGTGGACGCCGCCACCGGCCGTGAAATTACTTACGGCGAATTTCACCGGCAGGCCTGCGGGTTAGCCGCGGAACTTCGAAGGCGCGGTGTACAGAAGTGTGACCGCGTTGCCGTAATGGTTCCGAACTGTTGCGAACTGGCGGTTCTTTATTTCGCCTGCATTTATCTCGGGGCGGTTATCGTTCCCATCAATCCAGCGCTGAGCAAGAGCGATGTTGAATTTATTCTGGCGAGTTGCAAGCCCGCATTCATCGTGGCCAGCGAATCATGCGCGGACGCCATCAAGAGTTCTCGCGCCAATGTCCTTCGGTTGGTAACGGAGCCCGAAGCGGCTATGCCCGCGGATGGACGCGATCAGATGAGGATCGGCGTTCTGGCGGCGCCGCAGGAATTTGTGCCGCTCGAAACCGCGGACGCCGACGACCTGGTCGTGATCATGTATACGTCAGGGACTTCCGCGAAGCCCAAGGGGCTGGCTCATAAGCTGGGACGAATGTTCCGCAACGCCGCTGCCTTCGCCGCTGCGCAGAAGATCGATCAGGATTCCAGATTCTACCTTACGCTCTCAATGTCCTACATGGGCGGTCTCTACAACCTGCTGGTTCTGCCGTTCTTGTGCGGCGCCAGCGTGGTGGTAGATCACGTGTTTGATGCGCGCTCCAGTCTGCACTTCTGGGACAAAGCCGGCAACCACAAGGTCAACACGCTCTGGCTCGCCCCAACCGTGCTGTCGATCCTGTTGAGAATGGATCGAGGCCGCACCGGCGAAGCGTATTGCCGCAGCTCGATACGCCACACATTTGTGGGCTTCGCTCCGCTTCCATTAAAGGTCAAGGATAAGTTTGAAGCCAGATACGGAGTGCGAGTGATTGAGAATTACGGTCTATCTGAGACCCTCTTTGTCACCGCCCGTTCGCAGAACAATATCGCAGGAGCGGGTTATGTCGGCAAGGCGCTGCCGGGAATCAAGCTCCGCATTGTCGACGATGCTCAAGAAATGGTCGCAGAGGGCAGGGACGGCGAGGTGCACATTCTAACGCCCGATCTGATGGCTGGCTACTTGAGCCCCGACGGCGCGTTGGTAGAAATCAATCCGGGGGAGTGGTTTCCAACCGGCGATGTGGGCCATCTGGACGACGGCGCGTCGCTCTTTATCACGGGACGCAAGAAAGACCTCATCATTCGTGGTGGCGTGAACATCAGCCCGGCGGCGATTGAAGAGGCGCTGATGCACGTCGACGGCGTGGCTGAAGTAGCCGTGGTGAGCATTCCCCACGAACTCTATGGCGAAGACATCGTGGCCGTGCTGAAGCTCGCTCCTGGCTTGGAACTAGAATCCATACTGGACTTAGTGATGGCGCACGCCAAACAAAATCTGGCGCAGCATCAGCAACCCGCGCGCTATATTGCGATTGACGAGCTTCCCAGAACTGCGAACGGCAAAGTGCAGAAGGGCCGCATTCGCGAACTGGTAGCGGAAAAGCTCCAGGTGGGGTCGGCCCCGGTTTCACGCCCGCAGGCGCCGGAGAGCGCAGGCGTCTCTCGCTGACAATTTCGCACGCAAATCTGGAACATACATACGAATGAAAATTATCGACCTTTCCCTGCCGATCGAAGAAGGCATGATGACTTTTCCCACCCACTGGCATCCGGTGGTCGAGGTCACGATTCTTGGCCGTCACGGCATCGAGGGCCGCGAGACTCGCAAGATCGTCCTCGGAACGCACGTCGGCACCCATGCCGATGCTCCACGTCACTTTATCCCCAACGGAAGAACTATCGACGAGGTTCCTCTGGATGTGCTCATCGGCCCAGCCACCGTGGCCGACTTCACGGGCTGCCGGCCGCTGCAAGAGATCGACGTTGCGGACCTCAAGCAAAAGTTGGGCGCGAATGTTCCGGAGCGCTTGATTTTGCGCACTGGCTGGTCCGAATATTTTGGCAACATGAAGTTCTATAACGAATATCCGTTTCTGTCGGAAAAGGCAGCCCAGTGGTTGGTGGATCAGGGCGTGCGCCTCATCGCCATGGATACGCCTTCGCCCGATAATCCCGCACACTCCCGCGGAACGCCCAAGGATTCTCCTAACCACAAGGTGCTTTTGGGCGCTGGAGTGGTGCTGGTGGAATACGTTGCCAACCTGAAAGCGATCACCAACCCGGAGGTGGAACTCATCGTAATGCCGCTCAAACTGAAGGGATGTGACGGCTCTCCAGCACGCTGCGTGGCCATAGAAAGGTAATCGGAAGGGAAGAGTTGAAACCCAAGGTCCAGGAATGGCTGACGGATTGGTTTGTTGCCCGGGGCAAGATCAACCGATCCGCGCTCGAAACGCGGCGCGATGTTTTGCATAGCACCGACTACTTCGAGGCGGGATGGCTTACCTCGATGGAGGTCGTGGAATTTGTCACGGAAATCGAGCAGCAGTTCGGCATGCAGTTTTCCGACCGTGATCTGCAGGATTCGCGCTTCGTGACCATTACAGGCCTCACCGAGTTGATTCTTGAGCGCTCGACGCAGACCAGCGAGAGCAGGTAACTTCAGACATTGCGCGTCCACCTCAGCGCGCACCCGAAACCTAGTGGACAAAGAAGCCAAGTTGCACGTTCTGACGCTCACGCCCTTTTATCCCTCCGCAGGGGACGAAGTGAGCGGGTGTTTTGTCGCTGAAAATCTCCGTCAACTGGAACTCCAGGGCGTAACCTCTTCTGTAATCGCGGCCGACACGATTTATCATGCCAGCCGGAAGCCCAGCGCTGAGTCTCCCGCCGTATGGATTCGCTATCCGCAACTCCCGGGTAATTTTGGACTGTCGAGCGCGGGAA
>Ga0307476_10000370_pt1 | contig 37124 bp, 21 predicted proteins | sample atmos_gasesECM2C_2_FD_203314 | JGI IMG/M metagenome (GOLD analysis project Ga0307476, IMG submission 203314) | Hardwood forest soil microbial communities from Morgan-Monroe State Forest, Indiana, United States - atmos_gasesECM2C_05 | ecosystem: Environmental > Terrestrial > Soil > Temperate... | reverse complement strand
GTAAAACCGAAACCTGTGCCCACGACACTGAGCTTGGCGTCGTGATCCACCAGATTCCAGAATTGCGGCGAGTCAGCTTGCAGCTTAAAATCCCGCCGCGCGCGTTGGGCAGTCAGAAAGCCAGACGCTCCAACGGCGAGCAACAGTGAGGTTGCGACAGCGAACTTTCGCAGAATCTTCATGGATCTGTCTCTGACGTAAGAAGAATTGACCGGGAAGTCTATTTCGTTTTTACCGCGATGGCCGAGATTTCGATGCGAGCATTATTCACCAGAGCCGCCGCTTGGATAGTCGCGCGGGCCGGCTTGGGGTCGGGCATTACGCCTTTGTAAATCTTGTTCATGTCGGGAAACTCGTGAATGTCGGCGAGGTAGACTGTGACGCTGACGACATCTTTCAGTTCGAAGCCGGCGGCCTTGAGGACCTTCTGGACATTATCCAGTGCAGCGGTCGTTTCAGGACCAATTCCCCCGGCAACCAGTTTGTCGGATGCATCCGTGCCCTCCTGACCTGCGATATACAGGGTGTTTCCGGCAACGATCCCGTCACTGAAAGGAAGTCCTCTGGCGGGGGACAGGTTGATCGCTTTTCGTTCCTGGGCGAAGCCTGGGTGAGCCGCAGCGGTTAATGTGATGGCTACGGCCAGCATGAACAACCGGGCAGTGGTGATGCGTATGATAATTTTCATTTTTTATTTTCCTTCCCAATCGGTCAATTGACAAATCATTGGAATTACAAAGCAATGGATTGACTCTTCCGCGCGACGGAAAACCATGTTAGAGTCCGCGCACATATATACATCCTGGAGGACGAAATGAACAAGTTTCGCATAAACAGGTTTCGCCGCTTTGCGAAATTCTGCGCAATCGCAGCCTCTCTTGTCAGCATCGGCATTTTGTGTGCCATCTTTTACGGAATTCAACTTCAGGCAGCGCAGTCCAGCGAAGCTACTGTATCGCACTCCGACAGCGCATTAATTGCCGATTATCGTCGCGTTGAAGTGGCATCGGTCTCGGACGCGCTGGAGCAACTAACCGGCAAGCGCATGTACATGAGTCACCACATGCAGCCTATTTTCACTACAAAGTTTGCCGGCTTCGCGCGCACGGTCCAATTGAAGAAGGACGAAGGCAACAATGATCCCACTGCCCTGAACGGAATGCTGGCAGCCATCGATCAGGGCTCTACCGATTCCGTTTACGTGATGGTGGTCGAAGACGGCCAGGATATCGCAGGCATGGGCGGACTCATGGGAACGGCCATGGCTGCGCGCGGCTACGCTGGCGCGGTAATCGATGGCGGAGTTCGGGACGTGGCCTACTTGCGCAAGATTGGATTTCCTGTTTATGCGACCGGCATCGTTCCTTCCACCTCGGTGCATCATTACCGATTCGCAGGGGCGCAGATTCCAGTGGTTTGCGACGGTGTATCGGTCACTGCAGGCGACATTGTTTCAGCAGACAGCGACGGCGTAGTGGTTGTGCCGAAGGCCAAGGCCCAGGAAGTCCTCGCCCTCGCACAGCAAATGGATTTCAAAGAGCACTCGATGTATCCCGTGATCGAACAGATGAAATCAATCGTCGAGGCGGTCAAGAAGTTTGGCAGACTGTAGACAAAGAAATCCGTTTGTGCAAACCTCAAAGACCGACCTGAGAAGTCAACCTTGAGAAGACGAACCTTGAAAGGAGACTGATATGAGTTTGACATTTACTCGCAGAATGTTCGCCACGCGGTTTGCTTCCGTGCTTTCCGCGTTCGGGATTACGGCCGCCGTATCGCCCAGCCGCGCCTCAGCGGAGATTTCCGCTGCGCAGGGCGCAGATGCAATCCGCAAGCTGAACAGCGAGGGCAAACCGGGTAGCGAGAAAGACGTCATCATGCCCGTCATTGTCCACCGGGGGTTGATTTATGTCGCGGGCCAGGGCGCTCACGATTCTCGAGACTCGAAAGAGTGGACGATCGAATCTCACACCACCATGGTCATGGACAAGATCAAGAAGCACGTCGAGATTGGCGGCGGGACCATGGACAGCATCCTTCAGTTGAATGTCTTCCTGGTGAAGATTGAACACTGGGATGGAATGCACAAGGTGTTCTCAACCTATTTTCCGCACGGCGGACCGGCACGCACGACGGTGGCAGTGGCTGCGCTTCCGGGGGATTCGTTGGTAGAAATCAATTGCATCGCTGCAGTCGCCGGCAAGTGACCGGCCAAGGAGCCTCGTTCATGCGACTCAACTCAAAGTGGAACCGGAGAAGCTTTCTTGGCAGTGTGAGCGCGATCACTGGTTCGATCTTTTCTGGCTCGATGTTCTCGGGTTCGGTGCTGGCACCACGCAAACTTTTTGGCGTGAATCGCCCTGCTCGCGCCGGCGCGCCAGTGAACGGTTTTGGACAGACCGGCAATCCCTACGAAGAGCTGGGAGTTGCAACCGTGATTAATTGCGAGGGCACGATGACCGTGCTGGGCGGTTCGCTTCCCCATCCTGAGCTCGAAGCGGTCATGACCATGGCTGGTCGCCACTTCGTCAGCATTCCGGAGTTGGAGGTGGCCGCGGGCAAGCGTATCGCAGAAATGCTCAAGTTGCCTGAGGGCTACACTGCGCTGGTCACTTCGGGTGCGGCGGCGGCGATTCAATCGGGATTGGCGGGCATTCTGACGGGCGGCAACGAGGCACTGATCAAACAACTACCCGACCTGACTGGGATGAAATCGGAAGTGATTATCCAGAAGTCGCATCGCAATCCTTTTGATCACCAGTTGCGATCCACGGGCGTCAAGCTCGTGGTGATCGAAACGCCCGATCAACTGCGAGCTGCGATCAATGAGCGCACGGCCATGATGCATTTTTCGAACTTTGCCAACGCCACCGGACAAATCAAGGTCGAAGAGTGGGTCAAGCTGGCGAAGCAATATAACATCCCTTGCATGAATGACGCCGCTGCCGATACGCCGCCTGTCTCTCATCTCTGGGATTACACCAACATGGGGTACGACCTGGTGACGTTCAGCGGCGGTAAAGCAATTCGCGGGCCGCAGTGCGCTGGCTTGCTCATTGGCCGCAAAGACATGGTGGCGAATGCGCTGCTCAATAACAGCCCGCACGAAGACACGCTAGGCCGCAGCCAGAAGGTGGGCAAGGAAGAAATCCTGGGGATGGTCAAGGCTCTCGAACTTTTTCTCGCGGAAGATCACGAAGCCCTGGCCAAAGAATGGCAAGCCCGACTGGAAGGAATCTCGCGCGAAATCACGAAAGTTCCGGGAGTGAGCACGTCTTTCTTCGTGCCCGACATCGCCAATCACGTCCCCCACATGAGCATCACCTGGGACACAGCTCGCATTCCCTTGACGCCGCAGCAAGCTTCCAAGCTTCTGCGGAATTCGAAACCTTCAATTGTGATCGGAGGCGGTGAAGAACGGCCGGGATTGGCCATGTGCGCGTTCATGCTGCAACCCGGCGAAGACAAAATTGTTGCCGAACAGCTTTCGCGCCTGTTGCGCGAACATGCGGCATAAGCGAGGCTGCCTGCGATGAACGGTGCGAGAACCGGCCCACCCAGAACGAGTAACGTGCGGTGGTTTCTGATTTTCTGGCTGTTTATTCTCAGCGCCGTTTCCTATCTCGACCGCGTGAACATCTCCATCGCTGGCGGGTCCATCGCCGAGGAATATCACCTCAGCGATGTGCAACTGGGCAAAGTGTTCAGTGCCATGCTGGTCGGTTATGCACTCTTCCAAACTATCGGGGGCAGGCTGGCGGACCGTTATGGTTCGCGCCGCGTGCTGGCCGGCGGTGTTGTGTGGTGGGGAATCTTTACCGCCCTGACTGCTCTGGTTCCTGCCGATATGGCGGGCGCGCTGATTGTATTCGTCGCAGTCCGATTTCTTCTCGGAGCGGGAGAGGCTGTCATCTACCCCTCCGCCAATCAATTCATCGCTCGCTGGATTCCGAGCCCGGAGCGCGGCATTGCCAACGGATGGATCTTCGCCGGTGTGGGAGCGGGCGCGGGGCTTACGCCGCTGCTCATAACCCAGATCATGGTTCGTTACGGTTGGCGGTCGTCATTCTGGGTCTGTTCCATCATCGGATTCGCCGCCGGCGCGGTCTGGTTCATCTGCGCGCGCGATACTCCCGCCGAGCATCCCGGCGTTTCGGCCGCAGAGCTAATACTGATTAACTCAGGACTGACGCAAGCCAGCCATGATCTGAAAGCGCTTGTGCCATGGCGGCGCGTTATCAAGAGCAAAGAAGTGTGGGCCATCACCCTCAGCTACTTCTGCTACGGCTACGTCGCTTGGATATTTTTTGCTTGGTTCTATCGCTACCTTGCCAAAGCCCGCGGCCTTGATCTGAAGGCCAGCGCCTTCTACACCATGTTGCCCCCTGTGGCCATGCTGGTGGGCAGTCTTCTGGGAGGAGCTGTCAACGACCGGCTCAGCAAGCTCTTGGGGGCTCGGGTTGGACGTTGTGGTCCGGCGGTATTCGCGATGGTCGGGGCTGGGATATTCATCGCCCTGGGTTCACAGGTTCAGAGCGCCCGGTTGGCCAGCGTGGTTCTTGCCGGAGGCGCGGGTGCGCTGTATTTGTCGCAGAGTTCTTTCTGGTCGGTGACGGTCGACATTGCGGGTGCCTCTTCGGGATCGGTGTCGGGCTTTATGAATATGGGCAACCAGATCGGGGCAGCGATCACGGCTTCTCTCACTCCCTGGATCGCAGTTCGATTCGGCTGGACGATATCGTTTCTAGTAGCCGCCGCGTTGTGCGTGCTTGGCGCCGCCAGTTGGCTGCTGGTGAATCCATCGCAGCAACTCACGGTTTTGCCGGCTGATTCCGCCTCAGAGCCCGACCAGAAGGTGAAGCGGTTGTCCGACGAAACGGCCAAGGCGTAACGTCGCGTCCGAAGAATAACGAACTCGCAACAAGGGAACACCAGCGGCGATGCAACTGCCCGGATACTAGCCTTTTCCGCCCAATCGAGTAAGATTTTTTGAGGCCTTCGCACCGCGGGATGCACACGAAAATCCCTTTTTATCCGGAGGACTGCCCAGTCGGCAAGTCCTTTAACAGGCGGCAAGGACCTCGTCTACCGCGCCGACGAAATGATCATGCGCCGGGTGACCTTCGAGGCTAGAGCGATTGGAGAAACAAAGCGACCAGCAAATCCGAACCGAGTCCAAGACGCAGCTGGTTGAGCAGATCAACCTCTGTCTGCGCTCAGGCGATTACTCTCGCGCCCTGGATTTGTTGCGAGGCGCCGCGGCCGAATTCCCCAATGACGCGGAACTGTCGGAGCGGGAAAAGCTCGCGCAGGACGGCGTCAAGCGCAACGCAGACGCCCAGCGTCTTATCACCGAAAGCCAGGAACTGTTCGCGCAGCGGAAGTCCACGGAAGCGATTCAGTTGTTGCGCCAGGCCCACGAACTGGACAAGAAAAATGCTCTCGCCCGCTCCATTTTGGCCAATGCCCTGGTCGAGCAGGCACATGCGGTCGTAGAAACCGATTGGCGCGAAGCCGAAATGCTGGCCAAGCAGGCGCTCGACTTGAACCCTTCACATCCCACGGCAAAAACCATTCGCAGCCTAATCCTCGAGCGGAAAAAATCAAGTCCAGTCGAAGAATGGGTTACGCAAGCGCGCAAGCTGCAATCTTCCGGCGATTTGTTCGCAGCGTTGTCTCGGGTCGAAGAGGGATTGGACATTTATCCCAACGATCCCAAGTTGCTTCAGACTCAGGATGCAATTCAGCGCGACCAGAACCTTCGGCGCCGCCAGGCCCGCCGCCGCGATCTGGAAGACCTGCGACGCATGGAGCTTGAAATCGATGCCGCCGCGGATGACGCAACAAAAGGGAAACTCGCCGATCGCATACAGGCGGTGGCCGCGACTTATTGGACCGATGGAGAGATGATATCCGTCGCGAATGGCCTTCTGCTCCGGCTGGGATTGGTCTCTCAGGCAAGCTCAACCTCGTCGCCGCGCGGCGCAGTCATCTTCCACGTCCCGCCTCGCAACGCCCCGAAGCCGGCGAGCGTCGATAGCCAGGTCTCGACAAGCCATGCTCCGACAACTCAGGTTCCGCCGAGCAAGGCTGCATCCGGAGATGTTGCGACCGCCGTGGTCGCTCAGACCGCCGTGCCATCCAGCATCGTGCCGCCCAGCAAAGTGCAGACTACTGTGCCAGAGACGCGAATTCCCTCGCCGCCAGCCGCCTCGGTTCGAGCTGCTGAGCCTTCCAGATCGGCGGTCAACGCTATATCCCGATCATCCTCGCCAAGAAGGCCCGCAAGGTCCAACTCCACTACGCTGATTCTCATCTCGGCCGCGGCGATAGTCCTCGTCTTCGTCGCATCGATCTTCTTCCTCACCAGAAAACATCATGCTCCGCCCGTATCGAAGGCGTCCGCGGTCGCGCCCACAGTCTCGGCGCCCGCCGTCGCGGCCCCGACGGCTACCGTTCCCCCCGTCTCCGCTCCGGCCGTCTCCGCTCCGCCAATATCTGCGACGCCTGCGCAGACAACTCCCGAAGCGGTTCCGCGTGCTTTGGATGTTTCGCCCAGCACCGCCCCGGCCGATCGGACTCCCGCCAATTCCAGTCATGACTTAGGTACGCTCCTTGTCGTTGCCGGTCAGGACGGCGCCAGCGTTTCTCTGAACGGAAGGCCACAACGGCAACTGACTCGATCTGGCCAATTGCGCTTACCAAATCTCGAAGTCAAAGACTACGTTGTACAAGTCTCCAAGAGTGGTTTTCAGGATCCTTCCCCGCAGACGATTCGCATTCGCAAGGGCGAACAGGCCAAGCTTGTGTTCAATCTACAGCCGCAGCTTCGCCTCGCCTCGCTGACTGTCCAGGGCGGTGTTCCGGGCACCACGGTTCTCATCGATCAAATTCTTGTCGGCACTATTCAGCCCGATGGCACGCTCCCCGCCTACACGGTCAATCCCGGAGACCATAGCGTCGAGCTGCGGAAAGACCGATTCAAGCCCCGGCAGTTCAAGAAACACTTCGTTGTGGGCGGAACAATATCTCTAGCTCCCGCGGATGCCGCGCTGGAAGCCGCTTCGGGAGAATTGAAAATCACCTTCGCGCCAGCGGATGCCAACGTTGCCCTCGTGAAGGGTGACCTTCTGAAAATAGTAAGCAGTGGAGTCCCGCTCAATCTTGCTGCCGGTACCTACACTCTTACTGCGCGAACCGCCGAAAAGTTCACGCGTTCGGCCACAGTGGAAGTCATAGCCGGGCAATCCAAGACTTTGGATTTGTCTCTCGCCCCGAGTGGTATGTCGAAGTGGGGTGACCCAGGTGCATGGAAGCAGGAAAAAGATTCTTTCATTCGCAAAGGAGGGGACTTCGTGTTGTACGGAGCCGTTCCTGCCTCGGGTACATTTCGTTTTTCTGCGATGCTTACCAAGGGGCGTCTCTTGCAATGGGTGCTGAACTATCGCGATCCCAAGAACTACGTCCTGTTCCAAATGGATGACAATAACTTCTACCGCACTGTGATTCGCAACGGCGCGAAAACGGATGAGATCATAGTTCCCGATAAGAACGACAAGAAAAGTTTCCGTACAATCGAAACCCGCGTCAGCGCCACGGAACTGGTCCACCTGATCAAGCACGGTGAACGCTGGACTGTACTGGATCGCTGGACGCAACCGGGCGCTAATCCTAGCCTGGGGAAGTTTGGCTTCTACATACCCGGCAATGACGAGGTATCGCTATCGAGCTTTGCCCACTACGCCGACCTGAATATCCGCTAGCGTATGGCGCGTAGCGAACTCGCACCGGCCAATTCTTCGCCTAACTCTTGGCCAGCGAAATGGCGTTGTGCAGGCGTCTCACATTTTCTTCGAGCACCTGCACGCGCTCGTATTCGCGACCTTGAACCTTGCCCATCGACAGCCGAGGGTTACGGTAGCGCATTGGACTAGAAACCGGGGTACTCAATCCCACATGAATTTCGCGAACTCCCGTCCGCTCGATAATGGCTGCAGCATCATGGTGACCGATCCCGCCGCCGGCCATAATGGCAATGCGACCACGGGCTAACTTAGCGAGCCGGGCGATGGTTTCGGCACCTTGCAAACACTTTTGTTCGCCGCCCGAGGTGAGAAGCCGGTCGACGCCGGTAGCGCAAACGTCTTCGAGGGATTTGAAAAGGTCGGCGGCCATGTCGAAAGCGCGATGGAAGGTGACATTGAGCGGGCGCGCCAACTCGACCAGTTCACGGGTGCCGGGGACATCAATGTGACCTCCGGCATCGAGGATGCCGAGAACGATGCCATCGGCGCCCAGTTCCTTGGCGATGGCGATGTCGCGGCGCATGATCTCCACTTCGTCGTCCGTATAGCAGAAGTCTCCTCCGCGGGGGCGAATGATGACCTGGAGGCCGACGGTGACACGGTCACGAACCGTGCCGATCAGGCCGGCGCTGGGAGTGATTCCCCCCTCGATCAAATCGCTGCACAACTCGATGCGTGTCGCCCCGCCCCGCTGTGCGGCCATCGCCGACGCGACTGAGTCGACGCAAACTTCAATCAGTACTGGTTCGGCCATGAGTGTGTTTGCGGACTTCCGAGATATTGCACCTAGCACTTTTTGTGAAACGCAGCTAGCCAAGTCTGACCTTGGCGGACGCCGGTATTACTAAAGCGGCCCGTTAAGACTCCCAAAAGCGATGGGGAGGCTAGAAGGCGTAGTGCAAGCTCAATTGGATCTGGCGCGCCGGGGAACGAACGGTTGTGATCAGACCAAAGCTGCTGTCGTTTATGTTGTTATCGGGGTTTCCGTAGCTCGCTATGTTGAAGATATTGAAGAAGTCAGCCCTGAAGCCGAGCACATGATCTTCATTCCACAGGTGAAAATCCTTGAACAAGGACATGTCGACCTGTCGATAGCCTGGTGCGCGCTCGGTGCTATTACGCGCTGTGCCGAACGTATTCGAAGCAGCGGCACCATAGGCGCAGACCCCGGTTTGGCCGAGAGGGTTCGTCTCGGATCCGGCGCCCTCACAAGGGATGGCTGAGGGATCGTTTCCCCACCAATTCGCTACGGATCGATTGCGTATGATCATTGGATGATATTGATTCGCCCGGCTGAACCCCCATCCGGCATTGTTGGTATTGCTTGCGTCCGGCCCAAAGATTGTGACCGGGAATCCAGAATAGAGGATGGCTGTGGTTGCGAGTCTCCATCCTCCGAATGCTGCGTCGACTGGACCTTTTGCATTACCGCCATAAGCGCGACCTTTGCCGAAGGGAAGGTCATAGACTCCCACGAAGTTCATGCTGTGCCGGACATCGATCGCGGAAGGCCCCCAGTCGGCCATCAGGTCATAACCGTTCTGAACCGAGAGCCCGTTCCAGCTATTGTTCGCCTGTGCGCCCACCGCGTAGTTACCCGACGAGTCAGTCAAGGATTTTGCCCAAGTGTAGTTGAGGGTATATTCCAATCCGTGATGGGTTCGTTGGCGCACTGTGAGTTGCCCGGAGCTATAGTTCATTCTGCCTTCCGACTCCGTGACGAGAATGCTGCCGCATTCTCCGACCAGCGCGAAGTAGGGAGTCTGGTCGGCCGCCGGAATAACGGAAGCTCCGCAGTTGCCCCCGAGGTCTTGCGCCTGTGCGGCGGTAAGTTGATTTCCATTTCGATAGTCGTCGAGATGGTCGCCGTTCTGACCGTGGTAGCCCATGCTCACCGAGAGCTCATTCGTGATTGCGCGCTCGACGGTGAGGTTGTATTGCTGAATGTATGCAGGCTGGGTATCCTGCGGCCAGACTGAATAAAGGTCGTAATTGGGGTCCGACCCAAACGGCTGGCTGAAAGCGTTTGCCACCGTAAACGGTGTGCCACCTGATGTCGTCGTCGGGACAGGGGCACTCTGGTTAATTGCCTCCGTAAACGGCGGACTGGACGTCAGGCGCTGATTGAAAGAATAACCTTCAAAAAAACTGGTGATGCCATAGCCGCCGCGAATCACGGTCTTGCTATCAATCTGATACGCGAAGCCGAGGCGGGGCATGATCTGGTTGTAGTTCGCGTTGTAGCAGGCGTGCGTAGGGCAAACAATCGATCCCGCAACCGCTCCGGCGGGAACATGGCCCGCATACTCTACGGTTGCAACCCCATTAACGAACACTACATTAGCGGTCTTGTCGTTTTGTTCATACCAGGGTTGGTCGAATTCGTAGCGCAAGCCGAGGTTGAGCGTCAGCCTCGGAAGAACTTTGTAATCATCCTGAAAAAAGCCGGCGGTGCGCCATTGTCGATTGCCCACCTTGCCGAGAGGATCCGCGAGCGAAGTGCCGAAAATGCGGCCAAGAACAAAATCAGCTGGGCCATACCCAGCGCCGTTAGCCGCATTTGAGTTGGACGTATAAGTGCCCGTGTACTGAAACTGCCCAAGAAATCCAACGTTGCTTGCGTTGAGGTAGTTCTGTTGATAACGCGTCGCCTGGACGCCCATCGTGAACAAATGGAGACCGCGCTGCCAGGTGAGAGTGTCCTGATAGTTGAAAGTATTATCGGTGAATACCTGCGGACTGGCCTGTGTACCAATATAGCTCGCATTGTTGCCGATGTTCTGGCCGGTAAAGCCAGCATACTGCTGAGTGAATGGAAACGTGATACCTACCTTCGACTCACCGTTGAGCCCGAATAGACCGGAGGGATCGCTGGGCACGCCGTTGTTCCAGCGCACACGGGTAAAGCCGAGGCGTGCTTCGTTAATGATGGCAGATGAAAAGGTGTGAACCCAACTTGCCCCAGCAATCTTCGTCGGATAGGTATTGTGTGCCGGGAAGGATATGGGAAGAATCGCGGAAGTGAAATCTGCTCCCGTTCCCTGCGAATAGAAACCACTAATCTTGTTCACGCTGCCAGGAGTGAAATCAACCTTGAAATCTTCTTGATTGTTCGTGACAAAGCTGTTTTGGGGGCCAACATAGTTATTTTGGATCAATCCATCCGTCGGTGCTCGATTCGGCGCGGGATAGATCTGCGGATTAGCAGCAAGAAACTGAGCGATCGGACTCACGACTGGGATCTGATTGTTCTGGAATGGTGCAAAGTTGTTCTGCGTGTCATAAAGCTGGATTCCGTTGGCGGTTAAGGCCGAGAAATCACCCGCCAGCATCTGCGGGGTGAGAACGCTGGTCTGCTGGAGCGGCTGGGCCGTATGCTTCCGTACGCCTTCGTAGTCGGCAAAGAAGAAGAGTTTATTTCGTAGGACAGGACCGCCAAGAGTTCCGCCGAAAATGTTTTGGGTGTATTTCGTTATAGGGCTAGCAGGGGTCGGTGGATTGCACGAAGCGCAAAGGGCGAGCCCGTTCGCCCAGGAATTGGCATCGAGATTCTGGTTCTCCAGCAGGTCGTACGCGGATCCATGAAACCTATTCGTACCAGACTTCAAAATCGTCACGATCTGACCGCCGTTGGCGTTTCCATAGGTCGCATTGGCATTGGCGGAGACCACGCGCAGCTCGGCGATGGCGTCGGGCGCGGGGTTGTAACCGATGAGATTGTTCTGCGGCTCGTTGTCTTCCGCGCCTTCGAGCATGTAGTTGTTTTCCTGCTCGCGGTTGCCGTTGATCGACGCTATCCCGCTATTGTAGGTGCTCCTCTCGATGGCATTGTTTCCCGTCATCCCGGTGGGATCGGTATCGACGGCTCCCGGCTGGAAAAGGGTGAGCGAGGAGAAGTTCCGCCCGTTCAGCGGAATGTTCGCGATTTCGTTGGTCGAAAGCGTGTTCCCCAGACTGGAATCGGTGGTGTTAAGGATGGGATGAAAGGTCTCCTCGACATTGACGGTGGTCGAGCCGGCGATCCTTAAGGCGACGTCGAATTTTACGGTTTGATCGATTTCGAGAGGAAACGGGGCGACGTGATCCGTGGCGAACCCAGCCGCATCGATCGTCATCGTGTAGGTGCCGATCGGAAGGAAGCGGATCGTATACACGCCGGCCTCGTTCGTCTTAGCCGACGTTTTCACCTCGGTTCCGACGTTCTCAGCCGTGACGGTTGCTCCCGCAACCACGGCGCCGCTGGGATCGGTGACCAGGCCCGTGATGGAACCAGTGACGGTTTGTCCGAGGGCAGATGTTAGGCAGAGCAACGTCACGGCGCAACATCCGGCCATCCAGCGGAACGAATCTGTTCTCATAATGTCCTCTTGCATCTTCACGATATCCCTAACAGCCGACGCTAATCTGGGCACTTGGCGACTGTCAAGCAGAAAAATGATCGTTTTGGCCTGATCCAATCATTTCGCCTGTCGCTAGCGCAATTTCGGCATAATGTTTCCCCAGATCCGCGAGAGCTGACCGTGGGCCCATTGGATTCATGCCATGGCGACTGCGCTGCGGGAAGCGGCGCGGCTCTGAAAGAAAAACCGGCCCGGTCTGAGAACCGGGCCGGGGGGGGGTTGATCGGCGGTTTGACTAATGCTGGTCGTGGTCCTGGGAACAGCCGCGACTGACTTTGGTTAAAGTGTTGTTCTTCGATGCGATCTCGCAGTTATAGAAGGTGCCGTCGGAATCGAAGGCAGTGTAGCTTTGAGAACTGGCGGCTGGGCTCACGTCGGTCGCATGCACCGAGTTGGTCACCGAGTTGAAGGCAGCAAGCTCGTGGCCGTAAGAGACCAGGCTGTTGTTTTCGTAGTTCTGCTTGGTGTCGACCGTAAAGCCGAAGGGGGCACTGCTAACGGGAAAGGTAAAGTTTACGGAGATAGGGAAACTGAAACTGTCGATCGTCGACACCGTTTGGTCTCTGCTCGACATCGTCGTCGTCGACGAGACGTCATTGTGTACCGAGGTCTGCTGATCGAGCACGGTGGCGTTGACGGTGTCGAAATCGATGGTCTGGGCGCTGGAGAAGTTCTGGTGCTCCGAAATAGAAGTCGAGACCTTGCCGTGCGAAGTCTGGACGTACCCAGCAATCGTGAAATGACGATTTGAGGTGACGCCGATCGTACCAGTAACAGTGGAGGTGCCTTTCAGATTCTCGGTGACGACTGGCGACGGAATCGCGAGGGTGTTCTTGGTAAGGGCTCCGGTGACCGTGGTTGATCCGTGATCGAGATAGAGCAACAGGGATGCCGCCTCGGCGAAATAACTGTCGTCGTTGAAGACGCTGAGGGAGACTGTGTGCGGGTTGCCGTCGTTAAGCAGGCCAGCGAACGGCGTGAGGTTTACGCGATAGGGGACGAAGTCGAGGGTCTGAGCGCCGGGCGTCGGGACCCACTGATCGGGAAGAAATCCGGTGAAGACCCACGGAGAAACTGGAGCGATTCCAGCGGGGTTGCCATCGATGCTGATTTCGGTTTCGCGGAAGTCGGTATTTCCGCATCCGTAGACCTCGTTGATGTTGGCGAGGTCATTCGGGAAACAGGCGTACCACTGTTCGTCAGTCGACTGGCTCTGGGACACGACATCGAGATAAACGCGCTCAATATTGGTGGGGAGGGTGAAGGTAGTGGAGAACTGATCGGTAGGACTGAAGAGATAGGCGGGTAGGTTGATTCCACCGCCGCTCGTTGTCTGGACGAGGGGAAGCACGGCGTCGGCCGGCCGATTGTTGTGGCCATGATTGTCGGGGCTACGATTGTCCGGATCATGATTGTCGGCGGGATAAAATTCCAGATCCGCGTCGACGGTGAAAACTCCGTTCAAAGTATTGTAGGGTGGAGCGCAATCGGTGGTGCAGTTACCCAGAACGATCGTGCCCGGTTGCGGAATCGAAAACAGCGCGGCGTAGTCGGTGACGTCGCGCTCGATGTGCCAGGTGTTGGTGTCAGTCGCCAGGGGCTCGGGAGTGGTGCCGAAATAAATGTTGGTGTTGCCGAGAAACATGGTTGCGGTGCGGTCGAACTGGGCTCCGCCGTTTTCGCTGAAGTCGGCTTCGAACACGATCTTTTCCCACGGGCCGGAGCAACTGGCGGGAGGAGTGAACTGAAAGGTCTGAGTAGTGTCGGAAAAATGAGCGAACGTGTAATTGGTAAACAGAGACACCTTGCAGGGTGTTCCGTGCGGCCGCGAGACGAGCGGGTCTGCGGTCACTTCAAATTGAGTACCAATCTGGCGGTTCGTGCTCTGGGCGAACGTGGCTGCGGAAATCAGAAATGGGATGAGAAGCGTGGCGACGAGCAAGCGACGAAAACAGCGATGGAGGGGAAGCATAAGACTCCTTAGCTGGGGTGGGCATTTCCGGCGGGAGGGGCCTCCCAAATCCGGGGAATCCCTTATCGCATTGGGTTCTGCAGATTGTCAAGACAGAATTGATCGTATTATGCAAATTCGATCAACTTAGTGCTCTATATATGCATAATTATGCACATTAAGCGTACGGCTTGTTCTATAGTCTGGGCTCGGTGAGATTATTTAATGAAGACACGACCACGAGAAGATCAAATCTTGAAAGAGTTGCGGCGGAAGGGAAGTCTTTCGCTGGACGAGTTGATCGCCCACCTCGGCGCGTCCGCGGCGAGCGTGCGGCGCGATCTGGCCAAACTGGAAGCAAGAGGTCTGGTGCGGCGAACCCACGGCGGCGTGACGCTGGTCGAACCGCTGCTCTATGAGCCTTTTCGCTACGATTCCCTGTTTCAAAACCGGGAGCAGCAGAGCACGGCGGAGAAGCGCAAGATCGGACTGGCAGCGTCTGAACTGATTCAGGAAAACGAGACAGTGGGTTTTACGGCCGGCACTACTGCGACTCACGTCGCACGAAATCTGAGGAACCGGCACAACATTCGCGTGATCACGAACGCGATCAATATCGCGATGGAGTTGAGCAATTGTCCGGGACTGAAGACATTCGTTACCGGAGGATTCGTACAGTGGGCGGGTTCGTTTTCGCTGGTGGGACATGCCGCGATCTCTTCGCTGAACGACATTTATATGGATCGAGTATTCGTGAGCGTATGTGGAATCGACCTGGCGCGCGGCATCACCGTGATCGAGCCCGAGGAAGGGTTGACGTTTCGCGCGATGATTCAGCAGGCGAAACAGACGGTCGTCGTAGCGGATTCGAGCAAGATCGGAATGGTAACGCCAGCACTGATTTGTCCGATCGCAGACATTCACATGCTGATTACCGACAAACGAGCTCCCGATAAGGCGATTACGCCATTCCTGGAGCGGGGAATCGAAGTGCAGCGGGTATAGATATAGCTCAGCGCGAGTCTTCCCTCGAATCGAAGAGCTGAAATTCGCGGATGTGAGCTTCCGAGGACGAAGACAGTATATTGAGGCGCACACGGGAAGCAGTTACCGGCGAAAAGTGGTCGATTCGCTTGTGGCCAATCGCATTTCCTTGGAAGACCCGGATCCACTGTCCCCCTCGGTAGATCTCCACTGCATATTTCTGAACGTGCTGGCCGGCGTTCAACCATTCCATGGTCAGCGCACGATCGAAAGTGATAGGAGTGGAAAAATTCACTTCGAGCACGGCGTGGTGCGAACCGCTGGGGGCTGACCAAAAAGTGTCGGGATTCCCGTCAAGCGCGAGTTCCTGCTCAGGGGTTGTCTTCATGTGGTGGGCAACGAGATTGTTGTGGTATCGCTGGCGGATGGCGGTACCGAATTCTTTCAGTCTCTGCACATCGACCTCGGGCAGAAGGCCGCGCCGGTCGGGCGCAATGCCTAACATGAGTTGTCCGCCGCGACCGACTGTTTGCTCGTAGATGGAGAGCAAGTCCGGCAGACTCTTCAGACTGGACTCGTCGCCGGGATGCCAGAACCAGTGTCCCTTGCGTAGCGGAGTGTCAGCCTCAACCGGGCGCCAGCGGAGATATCCGTGGCGATCAATTACGTTCCAGTTCTCGTAGGGAATGACCCAGTCTTCATTCCCCACCCAACGGATGTCGCCGTAGTCGAACAGTGCAACGTCGGCAAACACCAGTGTGTTGGGCTGGAACATGCGAAGTTCCTCAACCATGTGTGGAAAGTTGTAAACGTGTCCGGCGCTGCCGGCGCCGTCGAGCCAGAACTCCTGTAGATCGCCGTAACCCTGGGCAAGTTCGTCGAGTTCAGCAGAATAGTACTTGTCGTATTCGGCGGAGTTGCTGTAGCGGGGCTCGTGACGATCCCAGGGAGAAAGATACACACCGAACTTCAGGCCATATTTTCTGGCGGCTTGTTCGACTCGCCGAACTACGTCGCCGCTGCCATTTTCCCACGGGCTGCTCTTGACGCTGTAGTCGGTTTGGGCCGTGGGCCAGAGGCAAAATCCGTCGTGATGCTTGGCGACGAAAACCACGTACCTGACTCCGGCGGACTGCAGCGCCTGCATCCATTGCTCGGGATCGAATTGGCTGGGGTTGAAGACCTTCGGGTCGGCGGTGCCGTCGCCCCATTCGCGGTCGAGAAAAGTGTTCGGACCGAAGTGAATGATGGCACCCATCTCGAGATCTTGCCATTCGACCTGCTGCGGAGAAGGTTCTATGTCGCTGAACGACTGTGCGTTGCTCCATGCAACGAAGACGAAGATCCCTGAGAAGATCGCGAATAACAAGACTACGATTCGAGCTCGCCTGGGAATTGGCATCGGAAAATCGTAACACTCAATCGCCATTCCTTTTCTGCCTCCGCCAGCTTATGGTTAGAAAGCCCTTCGGACAAAAACCAAACAACCGCGAGATCACGGCAAACCCACCGACCGATCGCAGCTTCTGCGCCTCCTCTCTTCGGACGTGGTCAGCCATCATCGTCATACATATTTACGGATTCCTCTCGTCCAGCCCTACCATTTACAGAATTTTAACGCGCGTCAATTGTTGACTGAGTCCAACTCATACTCAGCGGTATGTTCGTACTGCAACGATGACGTCAACCACGAGGACAACATAACTACACCCTATACATTCGTCGACTCTACATTTGTGATTCACCGTAGCCGCTTCTAAGAAGTTGTGTAGCTAGTACGTGTCCGTGTTGGGCGATCGTACAACTTCAGTTGCTGTATCGAAACTCACAGACAACACATAACGCCCCCAATCGTTTCTGTGCATTCCCCACACCGCGACCGATTTCTCGCGGGAATTTGGAACCAGCATTGCATCTGTAGCACACGACAGAACTCGATCGAGGTTGCTAACCGCCACGATCGGCCTGGCATTTCGCACGTGGAGGTTTTGTATGGAACGCGCCGCACGCAAGAAGTATCTCTTCATTATTGTTATGTTCTTCTTCATCACCGTTTCCGCATTTGGTCAGGGAATCGTCACCGGCTCGATTTCTGCGACTGTAGTAGACCCTCAAGGCGCCGTGGTTCCAGGCGCCGAGACGCACGCCACGCAATTAGAAACGAATCGGGTGTTTAGCACGGTGAGTTCCAATGCAGGCGTCGTGCAGCTGCCGTCCTTACCTCCCGGCACTTATGACGTAAAGATCCAAGCCAAAGGCTTCTCGATTTTTGACATGAAGCAGGTCGCGGTGGAAGTTGGTAAAGACACTGGTCTCGGCCCCATCACTCTGAAGATCGGCAACAACGCCGAAACAGTCACCGTCGAAGGTGCTGCTCCTTTGGTCGAAAGCACGACTGACCAGATTTCTCAGACATTCGACAATAAAGAAGTCGCAAACGTCCCGCTGGGCAACACCTATGACTCATTCGTTCTATTTAGTCCAGGTGTCGCTACCGCGGGCAGTGGAGGCTTCGGCAACAACAATGGAGCGGAACTATCGATCAACGGCCAGCGTGCGCGTTCCAACAATTACCAGCTCGACGGTCAGAATAACAACGACAACACGATTGGCGGCCCCTCCATTTTCTTCGGAAATCAGGACTCGATTGCTGAGCTACAGGTCGTCACCAACTTCGACGCGGAATATGGTCGTAACATGGGAGGCGTAGTCAACTACGTTACCAAGAATGGAACGAATGATTTTCACGGTACAGGGTACGAATTCTGGCAGGGCGATCATTTCGATTCTCTCCAGAATCAAGAGAAGTCTCCCTTGTTCGGGTTCTGTCCCTCTGGTGTCAGTCCTTCCACCGGATGCGCGGCTCCCGTAGTGCCGCAGTTTGTACAGAATCAGTTTGGCGGAACTGTTGGCGGCCCCATCAAGCGCGACAGAGTCTGGTTTTTCGGTTCCACCAACTTCCAGCGTAGTCGCACCGCGGGTGCTCCGTTTGCATCCAACCCAAACTTCACTCCAACCGCAAACGGACTCCAGCAACTGCAGTCGGCCTTCCCTAATAATCCCGCCGTCGCTGCACTCGCCCAGTTCGGTCCCGCCACCATCAAGCTCGGAAATCCGACATTCAGCAACATTCAAGATATTCCTGTCTCGGCCGACGGCGGCGCTACGACAGTTCCAATCGAAATGGGAGAACTCACTCGTTTTCTCGCGCAGCCATTCAATGACTACGAAGCCACCGGCCGTGTTGATTTTCAACTTACCAGCAAGGACCGCTTCTTCACACGCTATGTCTTTCAACAGACCATTCAGTCCAACGAAGCCTTTCTGGGATCGGCTGCCGCAGCGGCTGGGCAGATCGTTAACGTTCCGGGACGCAATCAGCAGATTGGGCTTGACCTCACCCACACCTTTAGTCCATCGCTGCTGAACCAAACGCGATTCAGCTACTCCCGCTCGCGCTCAGAGTTTGACGGTGGCGGATTCCCAACCTGCGTGCTCTCCAGCATCGGCGCCTGCCCGCCAGACATCTCCGTCCTGAACAGTAGTGGAGGCACGCCCATTTTGGGGGCTGGCCAGTACGTGGCATTTCCTCAGGGGCGTATTATCAACGTCTTTCAACTTCAAGATAACGCCTCAATGGTTCACGGTCACCACGTCATGAAATGGGGTGGGGAATATGACAAGCAACGCTCGCCGAACTATGGATTGTTTGAAACCAATGGTGTCTTCCTATATCCCACGTTCGACGATTTTGTTGCCAATACGCCGTCTCTGACTCAAGTCGCCTATGGGCAGCCGGTTCTACGCTTCAAAGAAAATGATCTCGGACTGTACTTCCAGGACGACTGGAGAATCAAAGATAATCTCACCTTGAATCTCGGATTGCGCTGGGACTTTTACCAGCAGGCCAGCAATCTTCTCCACAACGAAAGCGTCGCCCAGCAGACCGGTCCTGATCCTCTATGGTCAACGTCACTACCTTTGAGCCTCACGACCGTACCCCAACTGCCCAACCATTACCACAACTTCGGTCCGGTGTTTGGTTTCGCCTACACCCCTCACATTTTTTCCAGTCTGCTAGGCGTGGATAAAACGGTTATTCGCGGCGGATTCCGCATCGCCTATGACTTCGCCTACTACAACCTGGCAACGAATGTTGAGGGTAGCTCACCTTTTACTAATCTAGCCACAATTCCGAACGCGTCCAACACCGGCGCGGCGGGTCTGCCCGATGTCTCCACCTTCGACGGCAGCAGCATCGGCTCGGCTTTGTTCCCTCTGGCTCCCAAGGGAAATCCCGGCTTTGCCACGGAGACGCAATTCGGCTCCAACTTCCGCAATCCATACTCGGAGCAGTGGAACTTTGGAATTCAGCGCCAAATTACTGGCAAGATGGCAGCCGAGGTTCGCTATGTGGGCAACCACGATGTGGCGAACTTCCAGGAAATCAACGGAAACCCGGATCTTACTCCCCTGATCAGTAACGGCTTCGGCAGCGTGATTCCTTCCGGTCTTACACCCTGCACTACCGCAGGCGCGCCGGGCGTTGGCTTTGCAAACTGCAATTACAGTCGGGTGATTCAATACACCAACACCGGCTATTCCATTTACCACGGTTTGCAAAGCCAAGTCCGCTTGCAAGACTGGCACGGGTTTACCGGAGAGGCCTCCTACACTTTCAGCAAAACAATCGACAATGCTTCCGAAGCTTTCTCCTCGACCTCCGGCTTAGGCACCGTATTCGATCTCGCTCAAAGTCCCTTCGATATCAGCAAGGCAGAGCGCGGCCTGAGCAGCTACGATTATCCCAACGTCTTCAGCTTGCTCTGGGTCTATGATCTTCCGTTCCAAACTTCGCAGAAGGGACTTCGCGGTCACGTAATGGGAGGCTGGCAAATCAACGGGACTTACCGCTATACGAGCGGCCAGCCGTGGACTGTTCTGCAGAACGCAGGGCAGGGCTTGTGCGATCCCGCCAACTTTACCGGTGGAGGGTTTGACACCTGCCGTCCGTTCGTGGGCAATGCCAGCCTGCCTCTTACCTCCGTCGGCCAATATTGCGATGGTACCCTCGTCATCTGCCCTGCTGCGGCCACCGGGTCTGCCGCTGTTCCTGCCGGAACTCTCGTCAGCGTCAATGCCGGCTGCATCGGCAGCGGTGGCACGAGCAGTCAATGCCCCGTCACTCCGGTTCCGGGCGCTCGTTTCATCATCAACAACATCGAAGCAGAACACATCTTCGGTACTCCGTACTCACCGCTTGGTCGCGACACGCAGCGCGGCCAACCCATCAGCACCGTCAACATGGCCGTCTTCAAGAACACCCGAATCAGCGAGCGGGTCACCTTCCAATTCCAGGCGGAAGCATTCAACCTTTTCAATCATCAATGGCTGGGGATTCCCAACGTCGATGTGAATAACGCCGTTAGCGGCCAGTTCGCCAATCTGCAGTTCAACCCGAACGGGGGCGACACTTTCGCCGGCAACATCATCACCGACGGCATCGGACGCCGCCGGCTCCAATTTGGAGGCAAGATTATCTTCTAGGGCGCGCGTGCATGCGATCGAAGAAATAAGCGAATAAAGCCGGACGCTCATTGACAGACTGGGCGGCGAAAAAAGTCGTTTTGCTCAGGCAAAGAAAAAGGCCAGCTGTCGGCTGGCCCGGAGAGAAGCGCATATTTCACAGGATTTAATTTGGTGAGCCGCTGTCTTTCTTCATCGAGTCTCCCGCCATTTTGAGGGATACGACATCGACTGTGCTTCCGTCAGCAGAAACATGTGCCTTGAGCGTGACGTGGTGTCCTTCGTGGCCTTTGACCGTATCCGGGTTGCTGATCGTCCAGCTTTTGCCGTCTTTGTCACTTACGAAGGTCTTTCCGTCATCACTGATTTTGCCTGTGATGTGGGTAGCTTTGGCTGTGTCGGATTTCGTGGAAGCCTGCGGCATCGTGTCTTGAGCCACCAGGCCAAGCGAGGTCAGCAGGGTAAGGGCGAAGAGAATTCCCATCAATTTTTTCATCAGGACTCCTTTTGCGAAAATTAACTCGGGCCCCGGTCTGCTCCAGAAACGGGGCGGTAGTCGTGAGGGTCCGAATGTCGACCTCGATTCCGGCGACGCTAACCCATGACTACCTAAGCGCTCTTTCACACGCAAGGCCAACATTAAAGACAAGCGGAGCCCCAAACAATACAGCGAACGCCGTACTCGCCGATACGTTTGTCTGGCAGCTCAGTTTTGAAGGATCAACGGTTCTTACAGCCGCGGGGTTGAGACTATCGTGTATTAATCGCGGCTCTACCGGCTCAACGGGCAGACTCAACTCGGGTCGGCTTCCTCACTCGCCCCCAGCAGGAAGGTTGGATTGTCGAATCAGATTGAAGGCTGTGTTGACCAAGCCAACATGAGAAAACGCCTGAGGGAAATTGCCTAACTGGCGTCTTGCGATGGGATCATATTCCTCGGATAGAAGGCCGACATCGTTCCGAATGTTCAACAGCCGTTCGAAGATCTGCACTGCTTCTGCATGGCGGCCCTGCAACTCGTAATTGTCAGCCAGCCAGAACGAGCAAGGTAGAAACGTTCCTTCTCCATGGGGCATACCGTCTACGGCGGGATCTTGCGTGTACCGTCCGACAAAACCATTTTCCACGAGACGGGTTTCGATAGCTTTCACCGTGCCGATTACACGTGCATCGTCCGGTGGAAGAAAGCCAACCAGCGGCATCATCAGGAGGCTGGCATCCAGGTGTTTGCCTCCGTAATACTGCACGAAGGAAGTCATATTCGCATCGAACCCCTCGCGGCAAACCTGCTCATGAATGGCATCCCGAAGTTTTTTCCATCGCGGGATATCGACGGCGAACCGGCCCAGTTCCGCTGATTTCACCAGGCGATCGACGGCGACCCATGCCATCACCTTCGAGTGGACGAAATGCCGCCGTGGGCCGCGCACTTCCCAAATGCCCTCATCGGGCTGCTCCCATCCCGTTTCCAGGAATTCCAGCATCTTCAGGGCGACTTCGTGACCGGCGTGTTCGGGCGGTTCCAGGCCGGCTTCGCGCGCCTCAAAAAGGGTATTGGTTACTTCCCCAAAGATATCCAGTTGATATTGTTTGTAAGCCGCATTTCCGGTTCGGACGGGGACAGATTTTTCATATCCGGGCAGCCACGGGAGTTCCAGTTCGGTGAGCCTGCGTTCGCCGCGAAGGCCATAAACGATGTTAAGTTCAGAAGGGCTGCCCGCGACGGCGCGCAAAAGCCATTCCCGCCACTCTCGCGCCTCGTCCAAGTATCCGGCTTTGAGCAACGCTTGCAGGGTGAGGGTCGCATCTCGCACCCAGCAGAACCGGTAGTCCCAATTACGCACGCCCCCTAACAGTTCAGGCAATGAAGTTGTCGGTGCCGCTACGATGCCGCCCGTGGGCAGAAATGTCAGGGCTTTTAGAGTGATGAGAGAGCGTAGCACAGCGTCCCGCCATTCTCCCTGATAAGCACAGCGATCCGACCACTCTCGCCACCATTCTTCTGTACTCTGAATCGCCTCGTCAATGTTCACGGTCGCAGGTTCATGCTGATGTGACGGATACCAGGTCAGATCAAATGCAGCCCTTTGTCCTTGCGCGACCGTGAACTCCGCCTTAGTCATCATATTTTTATTGTGAAGCGGAACATCCGCCCGCAGCCGGAGCTTATCTGGACCAGCAATGGCGGAAATCCCATTTCCGATTCGCCGAACCCAGGGCACTACAGACCCGTAATCGAACCGAATCACCAATTCCAATTTCATCCGGACCTGTCCTCGGGCGCCGACGACCACGCGCAGAAGCTTGGGCATGTCCTGGCGTGGCATCATGCAGTCGATGAGCTTTGCCGATCCGCTCTCGGTCTCAAACTCCGTCTCGAGAATCAGAGTTCCGTCGCGATACTGGCGGCGAATACTTCGGATCGGCTCCACCGGTGAGATGGACCAATGCCCGTGTTCGGCAGTTCCCAGCAGCGCCGCAAAACAGGCACCCGAATCAAAGTGGGGAAGACAGAGCCAATCGATCGAACCCTGTCTTGAAACCAAGGCCGCCGTATGGCAGTCGCCGATCATCGCGTAATCTTCAATGGGTATCGACAGGGCTCCCTCCGCAAATCGTGGTTAGATGAACTCAGCCCAGTTTTGGAAGCTTTGCAATTCTTGCAGCAAGGACCTCCCAGCCGGTTCGGTGTTCGAAGACGCGCGCCGAGATCACGGGGATGTATATCAGTTGAGTCATTCTTCCGGGTGAAGAGCCTTATGTAGGCTCACATCATCGCCATCGCCGCTCCTCAAACTGCGGAATACAATCGTCGATACGATGGTCAATACCCCAAGAGCGATGAGAGCTTTATGAATTCCCTGAATCATTTCGGCCGGATTGGAGTGTCTGCTGGGAACGAATAGCGCCGTGGTTAGGCCAGCCGCCGCTACGCCGAAGCTGATCGACATCTGCTGCATCGTACTTGCGATGGAACTGGCGCTACTCGCATCCTTTTCCTCGATGTCAGCGAATACGAGCGTATTCATGCTCGTGTATTGCAGCGATGTAAATGCTCCGTAAAAGAAAGCCAGCAGCACGATCACCCAAACCGGGGTTCGCAGACCGATCGTTGCAAACAGCATCAAAAGAACACCGAGAATTAGCGTGTTGGAAACGAGGACGCCACGATATCCGATACGACCGAGTATGCGAGGCATTATCGCTTTCATGCTCATAGAGGCGATTGCCTGGGGCATGATGAGCAGACCGGACTGGATCGGGGTGAAACCCAGGCCTACCTGATAGAGGAGCGGCAGGAGAAATGGCACTCCACCTATCCCAAGACGAGTGAAGAAGCTGCCGCTTACAGCAGCGCGGAACGTCCGGATGCCGAATAGTTTGATCTTCAGCAAAGGGAACGGAAGACTGCTCGCGTGGATTCCGTATCCGGCGAGCAGGGCAATTGACAACACCAGCAATCCCGCCATCGCGCCTGCGCTTAGAGTGTGCTCGCCGAATATCTCCAGCACGTAAGACAGCAGCGCCACCCCAGAGCCGAATAAAATGAGCCCGACCACATCGAGCGGAGGAGTCCGCTCTTCGCGGTAGTCGGGCAAATGCATATAAACCAGAATCAAACCAATGAGTCCAATTGGAATATTAAGAAAGAAAATGACGCGCCAGTGGAGATACCCGACGATGAGACCTCCAGCGATGGGTCCGAGCATAGGCGCCACCAACGCTGGTATAGAAACAAAGCTCATGACGCGCAGAAGATCTGACTTGGCAAATGCCCGCACCAGGGTGAGTCGGCCTACTGGCACCATCATCGCGCCGCCGCAACCTTGCAGGATGCGATAAGCCACCAGCACGTGGATGTTGCTTGATATTCCGCAGAGAAACGATCCAAGAGTGAATATGCCAATCGCAGATGCGAATACACGACGGGTTCCAAACCGGTCCGCCATCCAGCCACTGATTGGGATGAACACCGCCAGGCTGAGCGTATAGCTCGCCAGCACCGCCTTCATACTCAGGGGAGCCACGCCGAGGGCGGAAGAGATGGCGGGAACAGCCGTATTGAGGATCGTTGTATCCAGTGACTCCATGAAAAAGGCGACAGCAACGAGCCAGGGCAGGAGCCGTTTGGAAGACTCTGAGGGATCGGATGATGGAGGAGCGATCAGCGCGCCGGGTTGGTTCATATGCAGGAAACTGCGAGAGGCTTCTCCACCTCGAACATGTTAGATGATGCGCGCCACCCTTACGTCACGGGACTTATGGAAGGTTTGTTCGTCATCCTGAACTATGCGCAAGAGTATGAATCAAATTGTGGTAGCGTAGTTCCGGCTAAATATCATCATGAGGCGCTCAAGAATTGGGTGCGATCGGAAGATGGGAATTCAAATGAAAACAGTCCTGTGCGGAGCGCGCCTCTGGCCCGTTTTCGCATTCATCGCCTCCGTCGCCGTTTTGTCAGTGAATGTTTCGAGTCAGGAACCCATCGATGGCAGCCTGCTCTCCGGAATGCAGTGGAGGCTGATTGGCCCATTTCGCGCCGGGCGAGTTACGGCCGTCGCCGGCGCGGCTGACCCCAACACATATTATTTCGGGACGCCCGGTGGGGGAGTCTGGAAAACTACCGACGGAGGACAAGTCTGGCGCCCGATTTTCGACAAGGAACGAGTCGCGTCCATCGGTGCGCTTGCGATAGCGCCGTCCGATTCAAATGTGCTGTACGTCGGAACCGGAGAACAGACGCGGGGCAATGGCGTCTATCGCTCGACCGATGCAGGGGTGACCTGGACGAACCTTGGGCTGCAGGATGTGCCCTTTATACAGGCGATCATTGTCGATCCCAAGAATCCAGAAGTCGCAGTGGTTGGCGGAAATTCGATCGGCTTCGGGATACTTTGGCGGCCAATGCCGTCAACCGCGAAAACCGCTAATCGCGGAATCTTTAGAACCGTTGACGGCGGCAAGAATTGGACGAAAGTGTTCTCCGCCGAAGACTCGATCGGCGTCGTCGACCTCTGTTCTGATCCCAGCGATCCGGCTACGTTGTATGCGGTGCTCTATCACCCTGGGTCCGGGTCCGGCGATTCCGCGGTTGAAGGGACCTCAGACATTGTGAAGTCCGGAGATGGCGGTGCGACATGGGCTCCTCTTGCCAGCCCAGGTCTGCCCGACAAGGCCCGCGGCAGGCTCGGCATCGCGGTCGCTCCGGGAACCGCTGGGCGCCGTTTATACGCGATCATGGAACAGGGGTTTTTCCGTTCGGATGACGCCGGCCAAACATGGCAACAATCCACTAAGGATCCGAGGGTAACCGGTAACGAATATTTCAGCCGCGTCTTCGTCGACACGCGGAATCCCGACGTGCTCTATGTATCACAGACCTCGATGTATCGCTCCACCGATGGTGGCAAGACGTTCGAAGCATTCGCCGGAGCCCCCAGCGGCGATGATTTCCACGTGGCGTGGATCGATCCCCGCGATCCGGCGCGCATGATTTTCGGCGTGGATCAGGGTGCGATCGTCACCGTGGACGCCGGTAAAACCTGGAGTTCCTGGTACAACCAGCCGACCGGGCAGTTCTACCATATCTCTACCGACAACCTGTTCCCCTATCGCGCTTATGGCGCGCAACAGGACAGCGGTACGGCCGGCGTGATCAGTCGCAGCGACTACGGCGAGATCCTTCTGCAGGATTGGTTTTCGATGGGAGGCTTCGAGTACGCATTCATCACTCCCGACCCCGCGCATCCTAACTTCGTTTACGCCGGAGGCTGGTATGGTTCGGTGGTTCGTTACGATAAATCGACCGGTCAGATTGCGACCGTCTTCGAGCGCGGCAAGAAGTATCGTGCGTCGCAGATGCCGCCTCTGGTCTTCTCGCCACAGGATGCGTCAACACTCTACTTAGGCATGCAGTTTGTGCTCAAGACGGTCGATGGAGGCAAGAGCTGGCGGGAGATCAGCCCGGACCTTACCGGCTATGGCGAACAAGAGGAACCGGAGAAGCCGGATCCGGACAAGCCGCGTCCGCCAGCCATCACGGCGCTCTCACCGTCAACCGTGCAATCTGGGTTGATCTGGGTTGGCACGAGCAATCGGCTGGTTCAACTTACTCGCGACGGGGGGAAGAACTGGCAAAACGTCACTCCGTCCGGACTGACCCGGCCCACGGAAATCCTATACGTCGAAGCCTCGCATCACGAGGCGGGCACTGCCTATCTGACTGTGGGCGCGACGCGAGAGTCCACTGCTCCTTACGTCGCTCGCACCGATGACTACGGCAAGACCTGGCAGAAGGTCGTCAACGGATTTCCAGAAAACGAAATGGTCCGCGTGGTGCGCGAAGATCCCAAGCGTAAAGGGCTGCTGTACGCCGGCACCGATACCGGCATTTACGTCTCGTGGGACCGCGGCGACCACTGGCACCCGTTTTCTCTGAATCTTCCCCCAACCCCCATCACCGATCTCCAGGTACATGACAACGATTTGGTAATCTCAACCTTCGGACGCAGCCTCTGGATTCTCGACGACATCACTCCCCTGCGCGAAATCAGTCCCCAAATCACTGCCGCCGATGCGTACCTCTTTGTGCCTGCGACCGCGCTGCGTGTGCGGTGGGAGAACTATCAGGACACGCCCTATCCCATCGAAACTCCCGCTGGCCAGAATCCGCCAGACGGAGCGATCCTCGACTACTACCTGAAGACGCCGCCGGGGGGTGACGTGACACTGACGATCTACGATGGGAAGGGCAGCGAGGTGGCGCGATTTTCCAGCGAACCCAAGCAGGACACGTATCTTCCGGCCAATGCTCCCAGTTACTGGTTTGCTCCAGAAGCCGCCTTACCCAAGACGGCGGGAGTCAATCGGTTTGTATGGAATCTGCGGTATCCGCCCCCGCCTTCGCTGCCCTACGGATACTACGGTAAGTTGCTGGAGTACACCGAATACACACTGGCGGATCACGCCGTCCCACGTCTCACGCCGCGTGTGCAGCCTCGCGGACCGCTGGTCCTGGCCGGCACCTACACAATCGAACTACACGCTGGCGGTCAAACTTTGCGCCAACCTCTAACAGTGGAACTTGATCCACGGGTTCACACCTCGCCCGCTGATCTCTCTGACCAACTCGATGTGGCGCAGCGAATCGGGCGCGGGATGAAGGCAAGTTCTGATGCCTTTTACCAGGTCGCAGCGTTGCGTAAAGCTTTAGCAGAACGTGCGGACGCGATGAAGCAGTCTGCATCCAAAGCAACAAAGGACGCCGTGGCCGACTTCGAAAAAAAACTCGATGCCATCGACAACGGGACTAAACTTGCTCCGGGATTTGGACCCGTGAACCGCGACTTATCCCGGCTCATCTTTAGCGCGGAGGCCGCTGATATGCGGCCGACGGACACCGTTCAGTCTGCGGCTCAACAAAGTTGCGATGCACTCGACAGGGATTTCGCGAACTGGAGGCAGTTGAACGAAAAGGATATCGCTGCGTTCAACGCAATTCTTGCCGCCAACAAACAGGGGCCGTTGCCCACAGTCGCTGGCACCGGCAGCATGGGTTGCAAGCCCTAGGAATTTGGGCAGCGCGCCAATACGGGGAGCACGCAGGTTCCGTCTCGTGCGGGCGAATTTTTCGACCAACTCATTGCATGCGCGATGCTGCACCCCAAACGCTCCGGGGGCTCTTTTGGGCGTGTTTTTCCCGTCCCATCCACCCCACGGATATGATTGACTTGCCGGTCGCCTCCTCCTAACATGACTTAGCCAGTGTCGACACCCCCCTACCGACCCTAGCGAATAATTTTCCAGCGCCGCATTTTCGAAGAAGTCGGCGGAGGGGGTAGAGCATGTCAGCCAGAGTTGGGGACAACTACCGCATCAGCCACATGGGCGTTGTCGGTTGCATCACTTTCATCGCCGCAAGCGCTTTGGTTGCCGCCGCACAGACTGCCATCACGACTTACCACTACGACAACAACCGCTCCGGCTGGAATCAGCACGAGACCGTGCTAACGCCAGCCAATGTTGGGAATGCCACGTTCGGTCTGCTTCAAAAAGTAATACTCGATGATCAAGTCGATGCGCAGCCCTTGATCGTGCCCGGAGTGATAATCACTGCGGGAAATTATCAGGGCACCCACGATGTGGCATACGTGGCGACGGAAAACGACTCAGTGTATGCCATCGACGTTCACAGCGGAACGGTACTGTTGAACCCGAATTTCGGAACGCCGGTATCCCGGCCGCTGGGATGCACGAACAACGGTCCAAACGTCGGCATCAACTCAACACCAGTGATTGATCTGTCGACCAACACGCTATACGTCATGATTTACACGCAAGACACAACCGGCCCCGCGTATCGTCTTCATGCACTGGATCTGGGAAGTTTGACCGACAAAGTGACGCCGCAGCTCGTCACTGCTTCGCACACTCTGACGGATGGATCGACTTTCAACTTTCAGGCCAAGTACCAGCGGCAGCGTCCGGGGCTGTTGCTCGCCAACGGCAGCATTTACGCAGGGTTTGGCAGCTTCTGCGACTATGCGAAGTTTTCCCGCGGATGGCTGCTGGGCTGGACTGCAGGATCGCTCGCCCCATTTCCATCCAACCAGCTCAACAATCAGCTAGCCACCAGCCCGAACACTTTCTTTTTGGCGTCCATCTGGATGTCAGGTTATGGTCCCGCCGCCGATGATTCCGGCAACGTCCTGTTCGTAACCGGTAACTCGGATCAGTCGGGAACCACCTACGATGGCGTCACCGACATTCAGGAAAGCGTCGTCAAGGTTCCGCCCACATTGGGCACCGTAACCGATCTGTTCACGCCAAAGAATCAATCGTCGTTAGACAAAGAAGACGAGGATTTCGGTTCGGGGGGTGTACTCGTACTGCCCGATCAGCCCGGATCAACGCCCCATCTTGCCGTGGCGGCCGGCAAGGACGGGACCATGTATCTGATGGACGAAGACGACCTCGGCGGTTACTCCGCCACGCAGAATAATGTGCTGGGCACTTATTCGGTTGGTCAGTGCTGGTGCGGCGCGTCGTACTTCCTCGATCCGTCAGATGGGGCCGGGCGCATCGTGAGCAGCGGCGGCAAGACTATAAAAGTGTGGAAAGTGGCCACCTCGCCCCAGGTATCGTTGAGCAATGTGGCCAACGGTTCGGTGTCCTCGGGGCAGGATCCCGGCTTTTTCACCTCGGTTTCGTCCAACGGTACTTCCAATCCCATTATCTGGGCGATAACGCACCCGACGACCAGCACGAACGGCGCGCCGATTTCTCTTTATGCCTTTAACCCGGAATCGGGCGGTACCACTATGACGATGCTGCTCGAAATTGCTGCGGGCAATTGGCCAAACATGGGCGGCAACGCGAACTTGATTCCAGTAGTGGCGAATGGTCTGGTGTTTGTCGCCAGCAACCAGCAATTGCAGATCTTTGGACCGACCGGAGGAACCGCGGCAGCGACCATTACTGCACTGAGTTCTTCGGTGAACCCATCCGTGCAGGGTAAGTCCACGACTTTTACGGCGACGGTCTCGCTGCAGTCGGGCCCCGGTACGCCTGCAGGCAGTGTGACTTTTCGGAACGGTTCGGCAATTCTTGCAACGAAAACACTCAGCAGCGGCGTCGCGACATTCGCGAGTACGACTCTACCTCCTGGCCCAAACGCTATCACAGCGATATACGGAGGCGGGCCCGGTTTGATGACGAGCACATCTACGCCGGTCAATCAATTCGTCCAGGCCGCGACCACAAGTACCCTCGCCTCTTCGCTGCCGACTCAATCCGTTTATGGTCAGGCTGTTGTCTTCTCGGCGACAGTCAGTTCCACTGTCGGCGCCCCTCCCAACGGAGAGATGGTCAACTTCGAGCAAGGCACGAATCTATTGGGAACCGGAACCTTGAGCGGAGGAGTTGCAACTTTCTCTGACGCGACCCTTCCCGCCGGCAAGCAGACCATCAAAGCGGTTTATCCCGGCGACGTCAACTTTGCCACCAGCGTTTCGGGTCCGTTCGTTCAGACCGTTGCTAAGGCCAGCACTACTACCAGCCTCACTTCGTCGCAAAACCCGTCTACCTATGGACAATCGGTTACGTTCACGGCGACCGTGACTCCCCAATTTATCGGCACTCCCACCGGTGCGGTTGCGTTTTATAACGGTGCGACAAAGCTGGGAACGGTTACCCTTAACAACGGAGTAGCCGCCTACACCACCTCAAGACTAGCAGTCGGCACGGCGACGATCACGGCGCAGTATCTGGGCTTCGGTTCGTTCTCGACTAGCACGTCCGCTCCGCTGAGCCAAATCGTGAACTAGGTTGGTGCCTCTACCACGCCGTTCGCAACGCGGAGCATCTGGGGGCAATCCCAGATGCTCCGGTTCGTTCCCCCTCAACATTTTTCAGAAAACGGCAATAGCGGCCACGAAAGGCGTATAGCTGCCTCCGAAACCGCAGAGGAGCTGGCCGGTTGTCGTGCCGATATATCCCGCATAGAGGGTGCAGGCGCTGGCGGAGTTGACCAGCGTCGCCATCAGGAACCGGTCGCTGACCTGGAAACCGAAATCAACGTTGTATATGCCAAAGGCAACTTCGGTGAGGTTGAATCCACAGGGAGGAGTTGTGGCCGCCGATCCCGACAGATACGAATTGAAGCAGCGCGTGATGGTATAGGGTGCGGTAAGCCCCTGCACCTCCGCTATCGCCTTCACCCAGCCACCGGCAGTGCGCGCCTGCTGCACGTTGCCGTCGGTGGCGAATCCGAGGGAACCGCCATGGGCGAAGACGCCAGTCGTCTCCCCGAACGCGTACATTCCCGTATCTCCCTGGCCGTAAACGCCGATGCCGCCCGACGCGCCAGAGCTATTGAACCCCGCTACACCAGAGCCCGGCCCAGCGAACGTGACGCCCTGCACTCCGTTGTCTCCCGAGACTGTGCCGTCACTCTCGCCGTAGACTCCGACAGCGGTTGAAGAACCAGTCACTCCGAGGCTGGCGGTGATCGCCCCCGCCGAGAAACTCCCGGTAGAATCGCGCTTCACGATGGCATTCGCGGTCGCCGCATTCGTAGGTGCAACGTTCCAGTTCAGTGCAAGCGTGCCGCTGCTGGTGACCGGCGAGCCGCTCACCTTGAAATCCGACGACGGCGCGCTCAGCCCGACGCTCGTGACTGAACCTCCACCCGACGGAAACGTTTGCCCCGCGGCAAATGTAATCAATCCTTTGCTTGAGATCGAGAGTCCGGTTTCTGCCGGCGCTGCGGTTCCCGACCCGAACAGCAGATTGAATTTCCCCAACGGCGTTGTGCTGTTGTTGCCGACGGGTTCGGCCTGCCAGCGGAAGGTTTCGTTCACCGCCTTCGCAGTGCTGCTGTTGAAGGCAGACGCAGTGAAGTTCATGGGCTGAGAATTCTTACCAGCCGTGGCCGTAGCCGCTGAGATGGCGGGCAAGGTTAATAGTCCGCGGAAGGTGCCCGTGCCGCTCACGTCAAGTTTCGCTCCCGGCGCCGTGTTGCCAATGCCCACGTTGGTTCCGTTGTCGAAGATGATGGAATTCGTAATGTCGGCCGCGGCGTCGAACTTGGCCAGCTTGTTCACGGTCCCGCCGGCAGTGGTCACCGGGGTGGTGCCGGGGACCTGCGGCTGCGGCTGTGTTACAGCGGGAGTCGACGTGGTTGCTGCGCCGACAGGAGGGGCGGCCAGCACAAATGCGGAGGGTGGCAGCCCTCCGATGGTCTCTGCATCCGCCGCTTTCAACGCATAGGGCACGCTGAGCAGCAGCACGCGTGGCTGTTCCTCGCCCCCGTTCACACGCACGCCCAACCAGCGCGCTTCGCCTGAGGTGAATAGATCTAATGGTAGCCCTTCGGATTTGGTCGCGCCCAGCTGCGCAGTGTAGCCACCTTTGCTGTCCGCGGTCACGTTCTGCGTTTCCAGCCAGAGCGGCGAACCCTCGTACTGATCTTTATAAATGGCGAAAGTGACGCCGGCGATTCCCGACAGGGCCTTACCCTGCGCATCGAGCGCTTTCCCCGAAAAGTTCACGAGACGCGGCACGACAGGCCCCGCACTGTCGCTGTTTTGCGCCACGAGTGGCAGCGCGCAGGCGATCATCAACACGCAAAAGGTGGAGAAACTCTTAGTGCACATCATAAACTTCTCCTTTTCAAATCTCGGTTGTAGGCCAAATCGTCTGACCCAATTGACTAACGCTGCCGGATAACTTTCCGGCTTCTCAATCCTCTGCACTCTTTCGTTTCCCGATCGGGAGCGTGGAGGACGCAGCCAAAGTCCCCCGACTCTGTCCGCGCCTCCCCGGTTTCAGCGCCCCAAGCAGGAACTACGCGCTCTACTGTGAATATCGAAATCGGAACGAAAAAGACGACACTCAAACGAGAAAGAATCTGGAAAGAATGTGGGTAGGGAGATCTGAGGTGGCGGGGAACGACCATAGCCAAACGAGCGACCGGATATGATCGCGGGCCAGACCCAGACTAAGGTGCAGAGCGAACTGGCTACTTAGCGTTTTGCGCTGCAGCAGCACGCTTCTTAACATAGGTAACTAACGCGGCAAAACGAGGATCTCCATGCAGCGCATTAAGCATAGGGTCGTTTTCCATGTCGGAGGCAATACGCGGCGGCAATCCATGGTCCACGGACTGGCGCAGAAGAGAAAGCGCCTCCTCGACGTGCCCTTTGCGTACGAGAACGGTTGCCAAGTCATAATTCGCTGCGGCGGTTTCCGGTTGATCGGGGCCGAGCACTCGTCCCGCGAGATCCAGCACACGGTGAAATGACAACTCGGCGTCCTCATCATGATGCAAATCCCGCTGAAAGTCGGCCAGGTTGAGCATGGAATGGATGGTTGACAGGTTTTTCGGGCCATCGACTCTCAGGTGAATATCCAGTGCTTCCTGTTCCAACTTCTCCGCGTCTGCAGGTTGGCCATTTTCTGCGAACATGATGGCTAAATTGTCCATCGTCACAAGTGTGTAATGAGCCTCGGGGCCGAGGATGCGCTGCTGCTTCCGGAGCACTTCGCTGTTCAATTTCACTCCCTCTGCGCAGTTATGCTCCTCGCACAGCGTAAAGGCCAACTCGCTGATGGTTGCCAGAGTATCAGGGTGGTCATTGCCGAATGCGCGGCGCTGTCCGTCGAGCAAGTTCCGTTCAAGGCTTTCGGCCTCAGAGAGATGGCCCTGCTGCAGCAATGCCCAGGCCAGATCGTGCATGGTATTGAACGTTTCCCTGTTCTCTTGCTCACCCACCGAGCTGCTAACCTTAATGCCACTCTCGAAAAGCGACTGCGCACGAGGGTAAAGGCCCTGATACATGTACGCTCTTCCTATCACGTGCATCATGCTGGCCTGCAGCTCAGGGTCCTTCGATAGACCAGTTTGTATATCCTGCGCTGCCTTATCGAGAAGCTCGCCCGCGGTAATGGTGCCGCCCAGCCTCTCGTTTGGATCTGAAGCCTGGAAGATCCCCGTCATGAACTCTGCAATGCGGTCTGCTCGATCGCGCTCCCGAGTAATCCGGCGCAACTGCACGGCCTGCATCACCGTGAAACCAGCCAGGATCAGCAAAGCGAATGCCGCCAATGCCACACCGACGCGGTGCCTACGAACGTATTTTTGGAGGCGGTAAGCGATCGTGTCCGGCCGGGCTGCTATCGGCTCGTGCCGCAAATACCGGTGCAAGTCCTCGGCCAGCGCCGTCACCGAAGCGTAGCGCTCCTGAGGATTTTTCTTCAGTGCCTTGGCTACGATCGTGTCGAGGTCTCCGCGCAGCAGCCGGCTGAGTTTTTCGGGAGTGGTGGTGCGTCTGGCGGCGTTCGCAGTCGTTTCTTCGCCGCCGGTTCTCGCGGTCGTCACAACATCGGATGGACGCGTCGGCTCCGTATCGACAATCGCCTTCACCAGATCCGCCGGCGACCGCAGGCCTTTTCCGGCCGGATGCTGCCCCGTCAACAACACATACAGAAGGACGCCCAGAGCATACACATCCGTTGCGGTCGTCACGGGCGCGCCGGTCACTTGCTCGGGGGCCGCATATTCCGGCGTCATGGCCCGCCCACCCTCAACCGTGAGCACAGTCGCCGAGCCGTCCTGGCCGTCGCCTTCGAGCAGCTTGGCAATTCCGAAATCCAGAAGCTTCACCTGACCGTCTTTACTCACCAGCACATTCGACGGCTTCAGGTCGCGGTGCACAATCAGGTTGGAGTGCGCGTGAGCGACCGCCCCCAGCACATCCAGGAAGAGCTGGATGCGGGTTTCGATGCCAAGACTCTGCCGATCGCAGTAGCGATCAATGTGCTCCCCTTCGACAAACTCAAGCACCAGGTACGGTTGCCCACCAGTCGACACACCGGCATCCACCAGTTCCGCAATATGTGCATGCGCCAGCCTTCCCAGAATGCTGCCCTCGCGTTTGAAGCGAGCTTCGCCGGCCTTCCCCATCTGTGCGATGTGGATGAACTTCACCGCCACTTTCCGTTCAAAACGACCGTCGTTGCGCTCGGCCAGCCAGACGCTTCCCATTCCGCCCTGGCCAATCTGAGAAATCAGCGTGTACGGTCCAACCGTCTGCCCGGCCAATCCTGGCGTGGGCGGTACAGCCGGACTATTCTCCAGAAAACCTTCTTGAGCCAGTATGCGATGCTCGTTGAGCAACGCTCTCAGCTGTGTAGCCAGTGCGGGCTCGCGCTCGGCGAGTTCGGAAAGCCAGGCCGGCCGCTCGTCGTCGGTGAGGGCGAGAGCCTGGTCCAGATAAGGGCTTAACACCTGCCACTGTTCGGGGCTGAGTGCGGGCACGAACATGAAACTCCTTAAAGCAACAAATCAGGACGAATTTTCCGGTGGAGATAGATGCGAGCTTTCTCCCAGTTGCGCTGCGCGGTTCGTTCCGAGACACCCCGCATGCTGGCAATTTCGGCGAACGAGAATCCGCAAAAAAACTTCAAGTCAATGACCTCGGCGAGCGCGGGCTCTACTTTGACGAGTTCATCCAGCGCTTCGCCGATTTGGACCAGCTCGCGGTGGTCGACCGCATTGTCCATCCCTTCTGTGTCGAGCGAGGTAAGCTCGAACAGTCCGCCGCGCTTCTGAGCGTGCCTTTCCCGGGCATGGTCGATGACCAACCCGCGCATCACTCGCGCCGCGTAGCCCATGAACCGTGCCCGGTCGGGGAACGATGTGCCATCGCGCGCGGCCATGTCCAGGTACGCCTCGTGCAGCAGGGTGGTGGCGCTAAGGCTGACAGGAACGCCGGGTCGCGCAAGTTCGCGCTTGGCGAGCCGATGCAGTTCGGAATAGAGAGCGGCGAACAGCGCTTCCGCGGCGGGACGGTCTCCTCGCTCGGCTGCGACCATAAGCGACGAGATTGCCGACCCCACTTCTGACCTCCTGAATAATTTGGCCCGGCGTGAACGTGATCCTTTGAACGGCAGACAGCTTCTCGCACATTAGTAAGGGAGTCAAGGTGCTTGTCAGAACTTGCGGGAAAACGGGTAGTGGTGCAGTTTGGCTTACGCGTTAGGCCGGGTAAGCGGGAGATCCTTCGCTACGCCTGAAAAACGGCTCCGCTCAGGATGACCCCGAATAAAACTGCACCACTACCGGAAAACGGGCGAGCGGCGGGAGGGGCTAAGAAACGTAGTAACACTTATGCTACTCCCACTGCGCCGTATGGCGCTCCAACCACCAACAGGGAAGATTGCCGCCGTGCGGAAAAAGCGAATGGCTGCACGTCTGTTGAAAGCTTCCGGTCATGTCAAATTCCGTCTTGCTGCCCTTCAAAGAGGTAGCCAGGAATTGATGGATCTCTACGCTGCCATATGCGGTTCCGCGGGTCACGCGAATGCGTAGCACAACCCAATCAGCCACAAATATTGTTACGAGCAGGATGGCTCCAACTCCGGCGGATCGCAGGATTCGATTGAGGTAGACACTCATAGCGGCTGATCGCTAAGACATTGTAATCTCACAACGGAACTCGCCGCCGACACGTTACTTCCGCCGTGCCCTTCCAATGCCGATCCACTCATTCGGCTGCAAAATCTCAGTGAGACCGGGCAGATGGCGTCTTTAAGTCAGGGTGGCCGGTGCGCTGCTCTGCAGAATGCGAAGCACGCAGCAACCGCCAGCCGCGCCACAACAAAAGCATGAACGTCGAAGTCATGAGTCCAAGGTCAATCCTGCCGCGCTCTAAAATAAAGTCCACGACTGCGAAGAAGAAAAGCGTGAGAAGGACAATCCGCTTCATGACAAGATCTCGGCCCTGAATTTAAGATGCGCCACGTCCGGATCGGAAACACAGATTTCGGTAAACATCGGTAAAATTCTGCCGCCCTTGAAATGTGGCGCTGGGACTAACGTCAATAATCTACTGCTTAATCGTCGTGTCCGTCGCTGGCGGTTTCTGAGTCACTTGCACAGGGCCTGGTAATTGCGAT
>Ga0307476_10000368_pt1 | contig 37485 bp, 42 predicted proteins | sample atmos_gasesECM2C_2_FD_203314 | JGI IMG/M metagenome (GOLD analysis project Ga0307476, IMG submission 203314) | Hardwood forest soil microbial communities from Morgan-Monroe State Forest, Indiana, United States - atmos_gasesECM2C_05 | ecosystem: Environmental > Terrestrial > Soil > Temperate... | reverse complement strand
ACCGTGAAAATCGTAAACGGGGGGAATTTTCCCTGTACATCTTCGGTGGTACCACGTGTGGCAGTGGGCATTGCACTTTGAATTCATCCACTAACGCATCGGTTGGTGCTGTGTCTTCCCTGAACTTCCCTGTCGTGCATCCTGACCAGTTGAGTGGAGCCGAGGATTATCGGCGATTCGATCAAATACATCACTAACTACGCGCGAAATGATTTGGGAAAATCCAACCGCTGATGTGGCCATAGCCAGTGGAAAGGTCACGGCGTTAGCGTTGAACGGCAAGTGAAACAGCAGGTGCAGTCTGTAGGTGTTTGAAACAGTGGCGGAGAGACCTAGCACCGTGAGCGCGTGGTGCTTACAACATATGAGCCCATTCAGCATGAAGGCCCCCCATTTTGCACCGTTAGCGCGGCTCCGGCCAGACACAGGCGCGAGATCCAGCAATCACTTCGCTGGCAGGGATTGTAATTGCTGGCTTCGCGGAAACAACGCGCAAGAGTCGTTTAACTGCATAATACGATCCTACACCGCCCCAAATCTCATCTGGCTCCATGACCCCTTTTTCCCAACCGGAACTGGCAAGACCCATACGCACGGTGCGTCAGAGCGCCAAGCGGACCAAGACGCCCATTGTGCTTTCCATCGAGCAGATTGCAGCGCCGTAGACATTGAAGGCAGTTAAGCTGGTCAGCTACGTGGTCAACACCGTGATGGCGAATATTCGAGGATCGTTTACTGGTCCTCAGCCAATTTATGCGAGCCATCCGATTTGCCGTCCGGATGCGCCGCATCAAGTTCCGCGTCCAGTTGAGACTTGAGGCCGCGGCTCGCCTTTTCAAATTGAGCTTTAGCCCGCGCCACATGCCCCAGCATCGTGTGCATGCGCTTTGGACCCAATACCAACAGTCCGAGCATCAGCACGAACAGAATTTCCGTTCCAAACCCCACGTGTCTCCCTTTTGTGTATGTCTTGATCGTTGCTATTGATCGTGCTTGGAATTGATCAGCTTTTCTTCCTCGGTTTTCATCGCTGACTTAAAGCCGCGGATGCCCTCACCGATTCCTTTGCCAAGTTCCGGAAGCTTCTTGGGTCCGAACACGAGCAAAGCAATTCCAAAAATGAGCAGGAGATGAGTCGGTTGAAACAGTCCTTCAAGCATATATGCTCCTTGATGTTTTCCGTCATGCAGGGTGCCATGGCGTGTATTTCAGGCACGGGCACCGTAACATGCTCCAAAAAACAAATCTGCCAATAGTGACGGTCGGAACTCGCGCGGCGCTGCATTCGCCGCGTTGAGGGAAATTGAGTTCTTTACGAACTAGAGTGCTTTTAAGTACTCGACGAGCGCTGCCTTTTCCTGGTCGCTCAGGTTGAGATGAAATTGCCCGTTGTAGTGTTCGATGACGTCGGGCAAGGTCGCAAAACGACCGTCATGATAGAAGCCACCTTTCTGGTGAGCCCACAGCCCCGCAAGGGGCGCCGTCCGGTACATGTGAGTGGGTGATCGGTCGGCCTGCCAAGAATCGACCCCGATCTCGTCAGGAGCATGGAGGTTGTTTCCCGGCTCAGTGAACAGCGGGGGAACATGGCAGGTCGCGCACTTAGCCTTGCCTTCAAACAACGCCTTCCCTTGAATCGCGGCATTCTCGTCAAAGCTGCCGGCCGGCGGCTTCGGGGTAGGTATGGCAAGTTGATAGAAATGAAGAGCCGCCAGCTTGGAAGTCACCATATCTGGTTTTCCACGCGCGTTCCATGAGCCGCTCTTGGCGGCGACCGGGTACTGACCCTTGTCCTTCATTCGCGCATCGTAAAACGTCCCTGATCCATGCATTTGTGTAACGGCCACATAGGCATTCCAGTATGGTACCGATCCGTAGCCAGCCCAGGTGTGGAGGTTTACGCCAGCTAGTCCGAGTGCCGGAGGAATGAGCGTGCAAGCTCGCTTGCCATCTGGTCGCAGAGCCTTCCCGTCCTTGTCTAGTTCAGCGTCATAACAGCCGGGCCCCCAAGTGCCGAGAACCTTTACCAACGTAGCGCCATCAACGCCGAGGAGGTCGGTGAAAGGCTTGGGGTTTGGAACGAGCGAAACGATTGCCCCAACGTTCAGGTCCCGGTTGGCCCAGCCGTCCAGGCGCTTACCGATGCCTGGAGCGAAAGAATCGTCAACCGTAGAATGACAAAAGGCACACTGGATGCCCATCGATTTGATATTTCCGCTCTTGTCAAAAATCCCTGTAACCCCGACGACGGAGTTCAGCTTCAGCAGAGCAAGCGTCGTGGCCGGATCATCCAGGTTAACCTTGCCGTCCTTGATCTGCTGTTTCAAGGATTCGGGCAGCGCATCTGAGTCAACTTTCAAGCCAACTGACAGAGCTGTCTTCGGGCTGACTCCGCCGCCGACGCCACCATTTTTGTCGCCTGCGATCGCTTTGTGAAGTTGCAGCGCGTCGCCCCAGAAAGCCTCGCTCCCAAAGGTGTCAAAGCGAAAGGTGCGCTGTCCCTCCCTCATCATCCGTTCCGAGTTATTGTGAATCACAGCGTCGAATCCAGACAGTTCTTGTTTTGGGCCTGGCGATTTACTATACCCATTTTGGCTGGCGGCCCACGCTGCGAGGAAGCATACGACCGCAATGATTATCACGACGAAGGAGAGGGTATTATTCTTAATCACGGTTCACCTCTTACGAGCAGCGTTCGGAACGATTGCCTTTAGACTGTGACGAAAGTGAACAGAAGCGAACAGTAGATTGGGGACATCGTATCGGTCAATCGGCAGGATAGGCGGGTCTGTATTACTCAGACACAGGGTGAACTACTCTCTCATACCTTATTTGAAGTAGTAGATGAACCGTCTTCCGTCATTGAGAAGGGAACGTTGGTGAAAAGTCGTGTTCGCTTATGGCTGAACGATCTGGTTCCGGATCGCGTAGTGAACGACTTCGCCGATGGAATGGACCTCGAGCTTGCGCATAATATTACTTCGATGAGTTGCGACGGTGTGAGTGCTGATGTCCAGCGTGTCCGCGATTTCTTTGTTACTTTTGGATTCGGCCAGAAGCTGTACTATCTGTCGCTCGTTCCGTGACCGTCTATAGACGGTCGGCGTTTGAGACGGCGTTTGCGAGGGGATGTAAGCATCCTGTGCGGTCAGGATGTGCCGAACGCCGTCTCCTTCCCCCGGAGGTCTCATTGGAGGGAAAGCTGTGCAACATTTCTGCCCCGAATGCAACCGCAACTACGACTGTCAGGTTGAACTCACCAAAGAATATGCAGCACTGATGCCTCACGGCCTGCGATGCGGAACCCCTTTTGAATGGCGTTGCTCCGAGTGCGCGAGAAAAGACGTTGGAACGCCAAAGGGCAGCAGGTTTCAATTGTACTTCGCCAAAGGTTTCGTCACGATTGGAACAATTGTAGACACCGAGGGGAACAACGAGATGGGATCAATGGCGAGTGGTTCGACTGTCAGTACAATTGCCACTTTGAATGATATACCAAAAGGGAAGGCTCTAAGGATTAAAGCGTTTTCGATGGAATTTCCAGTTGAACTGGTCTGCGTAGATAGGTTAATCACAAAATGAAAGAACCCGAATACATCGAAGGCCGACAGGCAAGAGAGAACTTTGAACGCGGCATGGTTGCGCTTTTCAAGATTCCAAAGACAGCAATCGGGAAGGCAAGAAAGAAGGGCCGGAAACTCACTGCCCCGCGCAAGAAGAAACGCTCTGCCAAGGATTAGGTCGTGGAAATCGTCAGCGTTTCACTTTTTTGTAAAGGGGATAGGCGTGCAGAATCAGGATGTCATCTTTCGTCAGTTTTTCCAGCCGGACCTGAAACTCGATTGGATGGTGCACTCCTACATAGAGCTGAGTGTCGTCACGAAAGTAGATAACCACAGCAGGAATCTCGTCGTTGGATATTTCGACTTTCTTGACGACTTTACCAGCGACCGAGCGGTAGGTACGCCAGCCGCGAACAGGTTTAGGTTTAGCCAATATGCACCGCCCGAAGCTTACGGGCCTATAGGCCCGTTCGATGAGGAATCTTACCTGCAATCATCTGCGGATGTCAAAAAAGAAATCCGCTTTGAACGTCAGATTCGGTAAGAGGCTCGGAGCGTTGCGAAATGGGCAAGATTGGACATTTATTTATCTGGCAGAGCATTCAGGACTGGATGACAAATTTCTTCGAGACCTTGAGCATGGCGAGAAGGAGCCGTGCTTGAATACGCTCGATGTTCTCGCCAAGAGTTTCGACATGAGCATGAGCGAATTGCTAAAGGGTATTTGACGGGCCGTGCTTTATCGGCAAGGACTAGAACGGGATTGGCGTCTCTGGCGTTTCCCGCGTCCCTGTCGTTTCGTAGCGCGGCGATTGATCTTTGCCTGTCAGTTCCGTGTAGGTGAGGCGCTTGCCGCCGATCTGTGACATGGCGAGTTTGAAACGCTGACCGTTGTTCATGTCTTTGCGAGTGTTGAAACGAAAAGATTGCTCATCAAGGTAACGGAAAAGATGAAAAGGCTCGACCGACACATACGTGCCAGAGATGCCGCGCTTGAGCAAACTCCAGAAATTCTCAGTCCATTTGTATGTACGCGGCCATCGACGTATTGCACGGCATGATCGACAACCTTGTGCGCGTAGTCGGTTGCGAGTCCTTCGTAGGACAGCAGAGCATCGGAATAGAGTGCCGCGCCAGCCTCTACGTGCTTGCGAACCTGCGATTGCAGTTCATGTCTCTTGCGGTTTGGTACGACTGTGGTCCGAATCTTTCCGCCCCGCTCAAGGATTCCCATGACGGCGGTTTTGTCTTTGGTGCCAGTGCCAGTGATTCGGCGCTTGCGCTCACTCAGATGCATATTGCGGGCTTTGCCGCCGATGAACGATTCATCAACTTCGACCTCTCCACCCACCACCGCCGAGTTTCGATCCGTAGAAGTCATCCTGAATAGCAAGCCGAAGGCGTTGCAGCATGAACCATGCGGCCTTCTGTGTAATGCCCAGAGCGCGGTGAATTTCCATGCTAGAGACGCCGTTCTTGCAGTTGACGAGCAGCCAAAAACCCGTCATCCACTTATCGAGACCGAGCGGCGAATCCTCGAAAACCGTTCCCAGCTTCAGAGTGAATTGTTTCTTACACTCGTAGCAAAACCAGATGCGGCGAGTCTTGATGAACGAGTGCTTCGCCTTGCCGCAACGTGGGCAAACGACCTTGCCATCGGGCCAGCGCAGCTTCTTGGCATACTCGAAAGCGCGGTCGGGGTCAGAGAAGTAAACAATCGCTTCTTGGAGTGTGTTCGGGGCGTCCATGTAGAAAACTATAGACGAAAACCACATATGTGTCAAGGATATAATTGCCCTTTGTAGCACACCGATTTGGTGGCGCAGGGCCAAGTTCTCGAGTTCGAGAGCGCGCGAGCGGAAGATCGAACACAGAGCGGCGAGGAGTGTCGTCAGAGAAATGGGCATCGGAGGAGAGAATTATGAAGAAGTATAATTCCCGTCCACTCAGACGTTTCGAGGTTTTCGAGAGGCACAGGCCGTTCCGAGGCACGTATCGGGAAGTGATTGAGGCGAAAGGTGGGAAGGTTTATTATCAGAAGCTTGTGTAGAATTGCTAAAGCGATAGGGGCAGATGGTGTGTCTCCGGGGGCCGCTTAAGAGAAAATCTCATTCACTTTCTCATGTACTTGCTGGCTGCGCGAAGGTTTCAGGTAGCGCATAGTGCTCTCCATGTCGGAATGCCCAAGCCATTGCTGGACGGTGCGCAGATCAACGCCCGCCCACAAGCAGCGGGTCGCAAAGGTCGCTCGGAACTTATGGAGCCAGAAGTCTTCTGAGTCGAGCTTTGCACGTTCGGCCACGGATTTCAGGCAGTCGAGAAAGTCGAGCTTCGGCTTGCAGCCAGAAGTAGGGAACACCAGGCTGCAATTCTTGTCAGCCTTCGCCTTCCAAGCCTTCAGACTCTTCACAAGCTTCGCAGGGATCGGAATCTCGCGTTCCCTGTATGCCTTCGGTGTCCAACCTCTGTCTGACTTGTGGGTGACACGAACGACGGATGCGCCGAAGTTAACGTCCGACCAGTAGGTAAACATAACCTCTTGCTCTCGCATCCCGGTCATCAGGAAAAATTCGTACCAGAGTTTTTCTTCCGCATCGCAGACCGCGAGTAATTGATCAAGTTCTTGTGTCTCGTAGATCTCCGGCTCCTCCTCCGTGTAGCGCGGCCAATCGTTCTTGCCCACCAGTCCACGTATTCCCTGGGACTTGAGAAAAGTCATGGCGTGTTCAAATTTGTTATACACAGTGCGCGGCGCCTGTTCCCTCTCGTCGCGCAAGAACACCGAGAACTTGAGCAAGTCGTGACGGTCAACGTCTTCAACATAGAGCTTGTGGCAGGACTCCATAAAGTAGTTCAACGCGGTAGCATACGCGGCGTAGCTCCTGGGCTTGTGCGTTAGCCTCACATCCCCTAGGTATGCTTCGATAGCTTTGGCAAGTGACCGTTTGTCCCTGTCGTTTTCAGATAAGACCGTAATGCCGTTATTTGTCGCGTTCAGTTCCGCTTCCTTGCGTAGCCGTTTGGCGCTGGCATCGGCCGCATCCTTACCGACAGACAGGCGTACCCGCTTGGCGCCGTTGCGCCATTCGAGGTAGTAAGAACCTTCGGCGTGCTTCTCGGGTTGGCCATTGACAAGCACCATGTCCGGCTTGACCCGGCCATTTGCGGATAGGAGCACAGGACAGTAGCGCGTGCCTTTGGGGGTTTGCACCCGCTTAGTGACGTTACACTCGCGATTCATGGTGAAACCTTCCTCCTGATTTCTGCCGGGTATCAACCCCACTTTAGAGCCCGTGGGGTTTCGGTATCAGGTACGGTATCACCATATTATAAAACATTGAAAACAAAAGCAATGGCGGAGAGGGTGGGATTTGAACCCACGATACCCGTTAAGGTATGTCCGCTTTCGAGGCGGATCGTTTCAACCGCTCACGCACCTCTCCGGATGAAAAAGCTATCGACTGTCAGCTCTCAGCGAAACCAAGATTCCTCGCTGCGCTCGAAATGACAAAGTGCCCTCGGAACCACAAGTGACCTCAGAATGACAAGTGGCATGGATGCAAGACACCTGATTGAGCCTACGACTAACGGCCAAGGGCCAACGACTAACGACGGTTCTTAAAGAACGTTTGCAGCATTTCGGCGCTTCGGCCTGCGAGAACTCCGCTCCGAACTTCCACTTTGTGGTTCAGTTGCGGATGATTCAGTACTTCCATCACGGACCGAACCGCTCCAGCCTTGGCATCGTCCGCGCCGTAAACCAGGCGCTTGATGCGGGCATGGATCAAAGCTCCGGCACACATTGCGCACGGTTCAATTGTAGCAAAGAGCTCGCAGTCGGCCAGGCGGTGGTTGCCCAGGCAGGCGCAAGCCTCGCGTAGCGCCACAATCTCAGCATGTGCTGTGGGATCGCAATCGCTGATGTTGCGATTCCATCCCCGGCCTGCGACGCGCCCGTCGCACACCACGATTGCGCCAACCGGCACCTCGCCCGCTTCCAGGGCGCGCTGGGCGCAACGCAGAGCTTCCTCCATAAAAAGTTCATCGTGCTCGGGCGTGGCTTTCCTCGATTCTGGCGGATGCGACGTTCATTGTAGCGATCTGTCCTGCGATCGCGCTTTCAGTTCAAGCCGAGATCTTTTCTGCTGGGCAAGGGCGGATACGATTCCAGGCATTCTCTAGATGCTATATTGATCGTCGAGGAAATCGCGCGTGCCTCCTGACAAATTTCGCGTAGCCCTGGTGCAGATGTCTTGCGGACCTGAGCCGGAGCAGAATCTTCAAAAGGCTCTTGAACGTGTTGCGGATGCGGCTGGGCGAGGGGCACAGGTGGTATGCCTGCCGGAGTTATTTCAGACGCAATATTTTTGCCAGCGCGAAGATCACGCTCTTTTCGACCTAGCTGAGCCCATACCCGGTCCGGTCAGCGAAAAGCTTGCGGCCGCCGCGCGCCAGCACGGCATCGTGCTGATCGCGTCTTTGTTCGAGAAACGCGCGCCGGGCATTTATCACAACACGGCGGCGATTTTCGATTCGGACGGTTCGCTGCGCGGGCTTTACCGCAAGATGCACATCCCCGACGATCCACTCTACTACGAAAAGTTTTACTTCACGCCGGGCGACCTGGGATTTCGCGCGCTCGACACGAACGTGGGCCGGGTTGGAACTCTGGTGTGCTGGGATCAGTGGTTCCCGGAGGGTGCACGGCTGACGGCGCTTCAGGGTGCGTCCGTGCTTTTCTATCCGACGGCGATCGGCTGGCATCCGGCGGAGAAGGCTGAGTTCGGCGTGGCGCAGCACGATGCGTGGCGAACCATTCAGCGCTCACATGCCATTGCGAATGGAGTTTTCGTCGCGGTGGTGAATCGAGTCGGCTTCGAGACTGGCAACGTGCGCGGCAAGTCGACGCCAGGTCATGGACTGGAATTCTGGGGCGCGTCGTTTTTCTGCGATCCCTTTGGCCGAGTTCTCGCCGAAGCCTCGCATGATAGAGAGGAAATTCTGGTAGGCGACGTGGATTTAAAAGCGCTTGAAGACATCCGCCGCAACTGGCCGTTCCTGCGGGACCGCCGGATCGACGCTTATGCGCCCATCTCCAATCGTCTGCTGGACGGGCGGTAGGGGCTCGGCGTGAATCGACCTTCCGCTAACGATTCGGAGAATACTTCATTCGACAACTCCTCGTCGCTTTTGCGATCATCTCGCAGCTATCGAATGCCCGCCGAATGGGAGCCGCATGCTGCAACCTGGCTCGCATGGCCGCACTATCACGGCGATTGGCCGGGCAGGTTCGAACCCATCCCGTGGGTCTACGCCGAAATCATTCGCAATCTCGCACGGCATGAGCGGGTCGAGTTGATCGTGAATGATGCCGTCGCAGAGCGGCGAGTTCGCAAACTGCTTTCGCGTGGCAATGTCAACATCTCCAACATTCGTTTCCGCCGTTGGCCTACCAATCGCGTATGGCTGCGCGACTCTGGATGCATTTTCGTTACAGGAGCGCCGCCGGGCTACGCCCTGGCGGGACAGGCGAGGCGGCTGTCTCTACATAAGGATCGGCAGTTCGCCACAAAGTTCCGCTTTAACGCGTGGGCGAAATATTCCAACTGGCGGCACGATGAAAAGATCGGGAGCCTTATGGCGGAGGCCGCCCGCGCCGATGAAATTCGTCCTCTGCATCAGGGAACCCGCGTAGTCCTGGAAGGCGGGTCGATTGACGTTAACGGACGCGGTACGCTCCTTACTACCGAAGAGTGCCTGCTCAGCAAAGTGCAACAACGCAACCCATGGATGTCGCGCAAAGATTACGAAAAAATCTTCGCCGATTACCTCGGAGCACCGAACGTAATCTGGCTGGGCAAAGGCATCTACGGGGACGACACCCACGGCCATGTCGATGACCTGACCCGCTTCGTGTCTGCCGACACGGTTGTGACCATGGTGGAACGCAACCGCAAGGACGTAAATTACAAGCCGCTTCAGGAGAATCTCCGACGCCTGCAGGCCGCGCACGATCAAGCCGGCAAGCGGCTGAACATCGTCGAACTTCCCATGCCCGCTCCGGTCGTCTTCGAAAAACGGCGACTGCCCGCGAGCTACGCCAATTTCTATATTGCGAACGGAGTCGTTCTGGCGCCGGTCTTCAACGATCCGAATGATCGCATCGCGTTGAACACGCTGTCGAGTTTGTTCTCCACGCGAGAAGTGATTCCGATTTATTCCGGCGACCTCATCTGGGGGCTCGGCACCATGCATTGCATGACGCAGCAGCAGCCGGCTTAAAGCTATTCTTAAACTGCTCGATCCCTTGCACAAGAAAGCGGGCCCTTAACGGGGCCCGCCGATGGGGGACAGCTTTGTTAGCTCTCTATGTGTTCGGACCCGTTGGCGGAGGATTGTTCGGAGTCGTCGACCCTGGATTTGTGCTGCCTGGGTTCGAGGTCCCGGGATTGGAACCTGGGTTCGGATTGTTGGGATTGGAGCCGGGGTTTGAAGTTCCGGGATTCGATCCGGGGTTCGAGTTTTGGGGGTTCGTCGATCCGCCGTTTGGCGCGCCAGGCTTGGTCGGGTTTACGTTTGGATTTGGATTTGGGTTCGGATTCGTGCTGTTGGGGGCGTTAGGATTCGACGTCGAACTGCCGGCGGGCGCGCTCGGATTTGTCGGATTCGATCCCGGTGCCGTGTTCGCTCCGGGCGTGCTGCCGGTTGGCGGCGCTGTAGTGTTGCCTGTCGGAGGCTGCCCTGTATTTCCCGTTGGCGGCGTGCCGGGCGATGTCTGACCCGGAGTTCCGGAAGTTCCACGCGCTCCTCCGCCTGGGGCCGCTTGTGCCACGACCCAGGTCGCGCAGAAAAGTAATACAGATAAAAGCGTGATTTTTTTTGGTGACATAAATGAGGCCTCCAGCCTTCGAATTCTCATGCGATTCCTCGCGCGTACGGAGAGCGCACTGGTTTATGGGAATCGATAGATTCAGTGTGAGCGCAACGATGAATGGAAAATATCCGGCGGATGCCGTAGCTAGGCGGAAGTGATCCGGTAGTGGGTCTGAGGGGAATTGACAAGCCGCGTTGTCATCCTGAGGCCCGCGTTCTTGGCGGGCCGAAGGACCTGCGTAGCTTGCTGGCAGCAGCGATGCTGTCGGCAAAACTGCATAGGTCCTTTGTTGGGAGTCGTCAGCTTTCGCGGACGACTCCGCTTCCTCAGGATGACAATCCAATAATGAACGAGCGGCGGCTGTGCGGAAAGTGTCGAAAACAGCAGGTTCCTCATCGGGCTGTCGCCCGATTCGGAATGACAAAGAGTGGGGGGCTGACGGCTGAGAGCCAGAAGCTAAGAGCTGAGAGCAAAGAGCTAAAGAGCTACTTCTTGTACTGCGTGGGCTGTGGACCTTTTTCCAGGGTCTCGCGATCCCAGATCCAACCGTCGCGCGTATAGCTGGCAAGTTCAAAGTCCTGGGTGAGTTCGAGGGCATCGACGGGGCAGGCGTCTTCGCAGAGGCCGCAGAACATGCATCGGCTCAAGTCGTAGGTGAAATTGGTGAGCTCTTTGCGGCGGGTCTGCTCGTTGCGCGCGCTGGAGACCACGATCAGATTTTCCGGGCAGGCCAGCGCGCACAGATCGCAGGCAATGCACATGGTCTCATCGGTATCGGGATTCACGTTCAGCCGTGGCGCCCCGCGGTAGCGTTCCGCGACCTGCGGGCGCTCGAGCGGATATTGCTCGGTATAGATTTCCTTCGGATCCTGATAGCGGAACGTGACCCTCAACCCCTGTAGAAGGTCGATCAGAAAAACTTTACGGAGCAGAGTTTGCATCCCCATGACGGGGTAAGCATACCACCTGGCAGTTGCGGCGTGCCAGTTTTCACCGTACTCAGTACCTAGTACCCAGTAAAGCCCTGCGCCACACCAAAACTGGTACTGGCTACTGGGTACGAGAAGGGAACTTTTCCAGCAGACCATCGTACCTAGATCAAGAGGATGCTATGCGAGCCTATCTCGCCAATTTGACACCCACAGTTCGCAGGCTACTGGCTTTGTCTCTGATCGCACTGGCGTATCCCGCTGTGACCGTGGTGCTGCCGGCAATCATTCGAGCCGTGGTGCCCACAGTTGTGCAGTCCGTTCTAAGATTGATGTAACCTCGCTGTCTGCGCCGGTCGCTCATCGTTCATCGTAAAAACGCGAGCGTTTTCTTGCGCAGATAGACCCACCTCTAATCCGTGGCATCTTTTCACACGCTTCCTGTAAAGTAATGTGTCGAAGACTTGCGGGCGCGCTTGGAGGTGTCATCTTGAAGCAGGGCAATCATAGCAGCGGACATGCTGGAGGGAAATCTCACGATCACGCGGGTCATGCCGGAGACGGCGTTGATCGGCGGCTGCATAACCCCATCGAAGACCGGCTTATCCCGCTTGAGCCGCTCGATTTGACCCAGGTACATTCGATCGACGATCTGGTGCGGGCCATGTCGAAAACGGCATTCACTGGGCGCCAATTGGGCGAAGCCGCAGATGTTCTTGAGGCGATGGCTCGCGACGAAGAGTGTTTTGTGGTGATGACGCTCTCGGGCGCAATGACCGTGGCCAAGCAGGGCTTGATTGTGACCGAGTTGATCGACCGCGGCATTGTGAATGCGGTGGTTTCGACCGGCGCGCTTATGGCTCATGGACTCGTCGAGGCGACCGGCCGCGCTCACTTCCGCTATAACCCCGAGGTCTCGGACGAGGAACTCTACGAGCAGGGCTACAACCGTGTGTATGACACGCTGGAGCCCGAGCAGAACCTCGACGACGTGGAAGAAGTCATGTCGGCAGTTCTCGAAGGCTGGGATCACAATGAGGTGATGTGCTCCTACAAATTGAATCATGCGATTGGAGCGTATCTCGCGAAGCATTCGGGCGAGCAGCGAGGCATTTTGAAGTCGGCGCACGCGATGGGAGTGCCAGTTTTTGTTCCGGCGTTCAGCGATTCTGAGATGGGGCTGGATACCGCGCTGAACAACCGTTTGAGAGAATCCACCGGCAGGCACAAGATCCGCTTCGATCCGTTCGAAGATCTGGAACACTTTGCCGCGACTTTGCTGCGGCAGAAAAAGCTCGGCATCCTCACCATTGGGGGCGGAGTGCCGCGCAACTGGTCGCAGCAGTTTGGTCCATTCTGCGAGTTGCGACACCGCCGACTGGGCGAGAACGTTCCGCTGAAGCGATATCACTACGGCTTGCGCATTTGTCCTGAGCCGGTTTTCTGGGGAGGGCTGTCTGGTAGCCCTTACAGTGAGGCAGTCTCGTGGGGCAAGTTTGTGCCTCCGGCGGAGGGCGGTCGGTTTGGGGAAGTTTTTGTCGATGCCACGGTGGGGCTACCGTTAATTGTGGCGGCGGTGTTGGAGAGGTTGGATAAGAAGGGGAATAAAGGCGGTAAAGCGAAAGTGGCGACGGCTAAGAAGTAGGCTTTCGTGGAGGCTTTAAGAACTGCGGCTCGAGCAGTTGGGCCGCCGGACGGGCGAATGCGCCCGTCCCTACATGTGTCGTGATGATTTTCGCGCGCTAGAGGCCGGTTTCGGAAGAGGTATCCCGGGTTTTTCGGTAGAGCGGGGCGAGGATGCTGTTCTCCAGCACGCGAGTTTCTGCTTCCACCCAGTCTTGCAGGGCCAATCCTTCCTGCTGTCCACGCTGATCGTAGAGATGCTGCGCGTGCAGGCGAATCTTTCTTTCGAGCAACTCAGTCATGAGTGCTTGCTGCTTTTTTCTGCGGGTAGCGGTATCCAAAACTAATCCTTATGCTTGAATCGGTTTTTTCTTACAATTCTATTCTAAGGGAAAACTGTTAACGGAAGATTACATTCGGAAGGGCCGAGAGGTTACTTAGGTACTATCACATGACAATTAGATGCGAGACATGAATAAGCAGTCGCAATATTGATCTAAGTTGATGATTCAATGGATTAAAATTGGCTCGTGTTAAAGTTTAACTTTAAGTTGATAAGCTGGCTGTTTGGGCTTCCTCAGAGGGCTAGAGCCAGGTTCGTTTGGCGAACGTTAACCCGCACTTCAGGCATGCAGTCACGACTGACGGTGCCCTGCGGAATCTGAGGATTGATCCATGAGGCTAATCGAAGATCAGCACCGCCGAGGCGATCACAGTGGTCCACAAACCTCGCTTATCTCCCACAGCCGACTGCGTCACGTTCGCGGTGCGGACGATTTTATTGGAGAGGCGGTAAATCTGCTTTTTCTCGTCCCAGGAGCGGTCGGGATCGAACTCCACGTTTAGCGTGGTCGCGAGCATCTCGGCGGCCAGCTCTTCGGCGTATTCTCCGGCGGCGTCTTCGGTTTCGCCAAAGGAATGATGCTCACTCAAGTATCCGTAGGTGTTTTTGTCGGCGGGAATCGCCACGCCGATCGATGAGGCTAGAAGCCGGTGGGCTTCGTGGGTGGAGTTTTCGGCGACCACGGCAAACACAACTTCGCCGGGGCTGAGATACTTCACGCCCTCTTTCCGCGCCAGCATCTTGCAGTTCGGAGGAAAGATGGAAGAGACGCGAACCAGGTTCTGGGCCGCAATGCCGGCATCGCGCAAGGCCAACTCAAACGAAGTTAACCGCTCACGGTGTTTCCCCACTCCCTTGGTAAAAAACATCCGCTTGGGAACCATGTCTTTGCCCAATGCTGTCGCCTCCGGCCAGAGAAATAATGAGTGTGAGAATGCACAATCTAACACAATGCTTTGTAAAGAAAGTATGAATTTCGCGGCAGGGAGTAAAAAAGCGGGAACCCGCTGGCGCGAGTCCCGCCCTTGCCGCCCGGAAAATCGTAGGGGAGGGCTCCGGGCAAAAGCGAACTACTGTAACACAGCGCCGACTGAATTGTGCCAAAGATTAGAAAACTTTCGGTTTCCCGAACAGGCTCGATCAGCCGGTTGCTTTATTTCGCGGCAACTGAGCTGACGTCGATGCTATCGCCGTTCAGAATCCCGGTTACCGTGGCCGTCTTGCCGGCCTGCGAATCCAGCGTGGCCAATGCTGCCTTGTCGGTGGTTTGGAGAGTGTAGACCTTGTCCCCCACGATCAGTGCGTAACTGGAGCCGTGCGATACGCAGGCGCGGGTGCAGTCCGCGGCAGTCTCACCTTCCATATGCTTTTTGCCGCACATGGAGTCTCCCACCTCGCCGGTAAAGGTCTGCTTGTGTCCCGCGGCCGCGTAAAGACTGAGAAACGCTGTCGCCGAAAATACACTTATTGCTATCGATTGCCAAAAACGCGAGCCACGTATCATGCGAATCTCCTTACTGGAAAATTGCGTCTTACTCGCTACGCCATTCTCAATACTACTTTATTTTTGCGGGGCGACTATCGCCACGATTTCATGGGGGTTTGGGCACCGGTCCGGGCACGCTCACTTCGGTGCCTTCGCCATATACTGCAGGTCGACGTCGATGGTTTTATCGCGGGTTAAAGCCGTTACGTGGGTTGACACTTCCCAATCGACGCTCGTGGGCAGCAGCTTTCTGGCTTGGGGTAGGTACTGCTTGAGGTAGGTAGCGTCATAAACATCGCCCGGACGGATTTTCCACGCAGCGCGTAGCCGGGCTTCCAGATTATTGTCGATGCCACGGAATGCCAGCTCTCCCATGTGATAGAGAGCACCCTCGGTAACCTCCAGATGGTACTGAACCGTTCCGGCGGTGTCATCAAACTCTGCAACCGCCTTGATGGTCGCGGTGACGAAGCCGCGGGAGCCATACAGCTCCTGAACCGCGCGCAGATCCGCATCGAGTTGAACGGTGTTGGCCGGCTGCCCGACCTTTGCGTGAAGCAGCGGCTGAAGCGCATCGCTCGCAATTTCCTTGTTACCTACCCAGTTCCACCCGCTGAGCTTGTAACGGCTGCCGGGAGTGATGGGAAGCGACACGTCCACGAAAGTGATTTCGCGCTTGTCATCGCCGGATTCGGTCGATTCTGAGTCTGCCGGCTTCACCGGCTTGGGTTCCGGCAGAGCGCACGAGGCTCTGAGATATCCGCGTTCGCGGTAGACCGGCAGAACCGTGTGCTCGGCGAACGCAGTCAGGAGGGTGCGAGAGTACGCGCGACCGGAAAGCTTCTCGGCGGCTTCCTTGAGCTCGGGTAATTCCTCCGCGGTCGAGCCGGGGAACTCGACTTTATGGACCCGGATCGTCACGCCGGAGACGTTGTAATCAAACGACTCGAGGTGCTCGCTCTTGCCGTTGGTGCGCTGATACTCGACGTGGCCGGGGACCCCGTTTTCAAGCAGCAGAGCCTGCAGCACGTCAGAAACTTGATCGGGCAGGCGGCCGGTCGCAGGTAGCTCTCCATTGAACAGTGGAACGCGTTCGTGCACCTTCTGGAGTAAGTCGTGGTCACCAAACCAGACGAAGTCGGTAAAGTGCGCCGGGACAAACTTATCAGCATCGCTTACCTGAAACGTCAGCTTCAGTCCCGCCGATGAGTACGAGTAGGTGTAGGCGATATCGCGGAAGGCTCCGCTTTCGCCCAGTTGCCGGGCGGCTTTTTTGAAATCCTCATCGCCAACGACCGCGCCCGGCGGCAACCCGCAGGCGGCCGCGACTTCCTCCTGCGTAAATCGCTTGCTGCCGGTCACTTTTATCTCGAGAAGCTTGTAGGTGGACGTAGGAGCCTGAACGGTCGCGCTCTTCGTGGTCTGCGATCGAGCGTTAATTGGCGAGACGGCTAAATCTCCAAGCGCAAGGACAAAGAGCAGGGAAGCCGGCAGCAACCGCATCCGAAGGCTAGGGAATCGTTTCTTCATCAAATCGTGCCGAGGTGTTTATGGCCATCACTGGCTGAACTCTGATTGCCATTTGCTAACTGCTTCCCACCACCGATTTCGCGCATGAATTCAATGCATCATTCGGTTTGTTTTTCACCGCGATGTCGATGAAGGCGAGCGCGGCGCGGCTGAGAGCTTTGTCCTTGCGGAAGACGAGCGCGAGATCGCGTCGCAATTGAGCATCTGCCATGGGAATCGCGCAGAGCACGCCGGCTCGAACATCCTCCTGCACATTGGACCGGGCGATGAAGCCCACACCCACGCCCGCAGCCACGAAGCGCTTCAACAGTTCGCTCGAATCCAGCTCCATGCTGTAGTTCGGCTTCAACCGGCGCTCGCGAAACAGGTCCTCGAGCCCGTCACGCGTGTGCCCGGTTTTCGGAAGGACCAGCGGATACTTCGCCAGATCTCCTACCGAGACCGACTTCATCCTGCCCAGCGGATGGTCCGGCGGCGTGATGACTACCAGTTCATCCTGATGGATGAGGACCACGGTCAGCCGGTTGTCCTTCACCGGCAGGGAAACCACGCCGAAGTCGACAGAGTTGTCGGTCACCGACTCCAGGACATTGGCATAATCGGCGCGCTTAATGTTCACCGAAACGTCGGGATAGCGCTTCTTAAATTCGGCGAAGACTTCGGGAAGAATGTGAAGGCAGGTGCCCTCGTTCGCACCGACGGTGATTGCACCCCGCGGGACATGTTCCATCTCGGCCAGCGCGCTCAGCATTGCCTTGCGCGCATCGAGCGTTTCCTCCACGTATTTGAGAAACGCTTTTCCCGCCGCTGTGAGCGAAACTCTGCCGCCGGAGCGGTCAAAGAGTTTGGCGCCCACCTCGTCTTCGAGGGCGCGGATTTGCGAAGAGATAGCGGGCTGGGTGCGGAAACGCTTCTCCGCCGCCCGGGAGAACGAGGCGTGGCGCGCTACTTCGAGGAAAGTTTGGAGTTGGTCGAAGTCCATGGGGCAGTGGCCAGTTGCCGGTCGCCAGTCGCCAGTGAGAACCTGGAGCAATTTGGGAACCTGGGCGCGCTCGGCGTTGGCTACCTTGCGAAACGAATTGTAGCAGGGCGGTCAGGCTGTCGAAGGCTAGCGCGAACTGGATGCCCCACCCGTGTCGTGTGAGAGTACAGCAGGGCCAGCCCCGAGCTTCAAGATAAACGTAAAGTGGGAAGTTGACGACGCTCTACCACCTTTTGCAGCTAAACTCCTTTCGCAAAGACCGCGCGGAAGGAACGGATTACTTGACTTAGGAGCTTACGTTGCGTGTAGACTGAGTCGAACTTGCGCCAGGAGACGTTTATGCGAAAGCGCAAATTGTGTAGCGTTCTAGGCTCGCCCGTTCTGTTTTGCCTCGCGGTAGCCTTCGCCTCCCCCGCCCAAACCTTCACCACACTTGCGGGCTTCAGCCAGGCCAGCGGTTTTGAACCTTTCGCAGCGATGATTCAGGGCTTCGACGGGAACTTGTTCGGCACGACCCTACAGGGGGGCGCCGCAGAAGGGGGCACGTTCTTCCAGGTCACGACTGCAGGTCAATTAACCACTCTCTATAGCTTCTGTTCCCAAAGAAACTGCGCGGACGGTCTATATCCACACTCCGTGGTTGTGCAAGATCAGAGTGGGAATTTTTGGGGAACAACAAAGAGTGAACCGCCCTACGGATACGGCAACGTTTTCAAAATTACCGCTGGTGGCGCTCTGACGACGATGCATAGCTTTAATGGCACCGACGGCGAGCAGCCGCAAGCTGGCCTTACCCTTGGATCAGACGGCAACTTTTACGGAACCACTAGCTCTGGTGGGGCGAACAACGGAGGCACGATATTCAAAATCACCCCCGCAGGCACATTGACGACGTTGCATAACTTCAATTTTTCCGATGGCAACTACCCCGCCAGCGCCCTGGTTCAAGCCACCAATGGAAACTTTTATGGAACGACTTCTTTCAGCGGCCCAAACGGAGGGGGGACCGTTTTTGAAATAACCCCTGCAGGGTCACTAACCACAATCCATAGCTTCTGCTCGGAGTCAAACTGCGCGGACGGGGAATTCCCCGATGGCACACTGATTCAAGCCTCCGATGGAAGTCTGTATGGGACGACAACAATCGGGGGAGCCGTCAGCGGTTGTAACAACGCTAATTGTGGTACTGTCTTCAAGCTTACCCACGCAGGCGTGCTGACGACGCTTTATAACTTCTGCAGCGAATCAAATTGCCTGGACGGCGGACAGCCTGCTGTCGGGCTGGTGCAGGGCACGGACGGCAATTTTTACGGCGCAACCACCTACGGTGGAGCGAATAACGAAGGCACAGTTTTTGAGATTAGCCCAGCGGGCAAATTCACTCTCCTTCATACCTTCGACGGTGCCGATGGGGCCAGCCCCAATGGCGCGTTGATGCAAGACACCAGCGGGACCTTCTATGGAATCACAAGCGTAGCCGGACCAGACGGGGGTGGCACAGTCTTCAGCCTGTCTATGGGTCTGGGCCCGTTCGTGAAAACAAGTCCTTCCTCTGGGAAGGTCGGAACGGCAGTCATCATCCTCGGAAACAATTTTACTGGCGCCAAGAGCGTCGCCTTTAGTGGCACGGCTGCTACATTTTCGGTGGTATCGAAGTCCGAAATACAGACCACTGTGCCCGCCGGAGCAACCTCAGGCAGGGTTCAGGTGGTCACTGCCACGAAGACCCTCAAGAGCGACACGATATTTCGCGTGACGAAGTGACAACTGGGCGAGCCCTTCACGGTTACTTGCTCGCTACTGCTTCAACTGCTTCTCAATCGCCGCGACGACTTCCGGAGAATCCGGCGTGACCGCCGACTCGAAACGTTGAACCACGTTGCCGTTGCGATCCACCAGAAACTTGGTGAAGTTCCATTTGATGTCGCCAACCATGCCGGGGCCGGTGTCTTTGGTCAGGTAGGAGTAAAGTGGAGCCTGGTCTTCGCCCTTGACGGAAATCTTCGCGTACATGGGGAAGGTCACGTTGTACTTGCGGCTGCAGAAAGTCTTGATCTCTTCGTTGGTGCCAGGCTCCTGCGCGCCGAAGTTGTTGGCAGGGAAGCCGAGGATGACGAAACCCTGGCTCTTATATTTTTCGTAGGTCGCTTCGAGCGCGCTGTATTGCGGCGTGAAGCCGCATTTGCTTGCCACGTTCACCAGCAGGACCACTTTGCCCTTGTAGTCGGCAAGAGGCGCGGGCTGTCCATCGATGGAGTTGAGCGTGAAACTGTAGATTCCCGACGCCGCAAGCAACGATCCAGCCATAGTCAGTAACGCTCCTAACAAGAGATAATTGCGAACCCGGCACAACAACTGACGATAATTAGAGATCATCGATTCCTCGCAGAATGCTTTTTCAAGATCTTTCGGAGTATACCTTTGGAAGAGCGAGGCGTCGTTAACGTACACGCTGCTGGGGGTAAATCCTTAGATGGTGCTATTGAGCGAGGCGTGCTTGGCGCTTTGTCTTACGAGCCGGCCAACCAGTCGCAGAGCACGAGCTGATTCGGACGGGCGTTGTACTTCGGGGTCGGTGACCGCCATCAGGCCTTCTTCAATTGAGTCCAGCGCCGAAAAAGACCGCTCAAGGACGATGAGCAGGTATTTCTGCGCGATCGGGCGGTCGGCGGGATGAATGAGCTCCCACCACCGGCGGATGGACTCCTGAACGTCGGCTTCCGATTTCTCACCGACGACGAGGGCGTCAATCAGCCGGTACACCTTGCTCTTCACGGCTTGATATGAGACAGAAACTTCTTGTGGCATGAGGGTTTAGGGCTCTCTAGTCCAAAAGAACTAGCAATCCGCACGCCAAACCCTAGGTGCTTGCGCTGCAAGTCTTTGCAACTAAAACGAGTCGGCATCAATTCAATGAATGGAATAAATCAGAATTGCGGATATGGATTTCTGGAAGCCGGTGTCGTGGTGTAACCTCTTGTAACCTCGCCGCAAGCCTCATGAGAGCGTTGGATCCGCGCAGGTCAAGTCGCGAAGGAGAGTCTCTCCATCAGGTTGATCGCCAGCAGGTTACAATGTTGCGCTTCGGGTTACAATGTTCCGCTCCAGTTCGCACCTAGCGATAATCCATCGATTCGAGGCGTGCGAATCGAAAGCATGGCACGTCATTCAATCTCTTCAAATCTTCCCAACGCGTAAGAAATTATTGGAGGCCGGATGAGAAAGTTCATGTTGATTTTCGCAATACCGCTGTTGTTATCCGTTCTGGGCAGCGCGCAGACCACACCGGTCAGCACTCCGCCGAATAGCGCCGACGAACCCCAGCCGCGCATGTTTTTTCCGCGCGACATGCTTTGGGGATGGGCGCAGTTCGACCTTGCGCCTCCGCATAACGAAATCGACCCCGGTATCTGCGCCGGTAATGCGGGTCAGTACGGCGGCGTCAACGCTCCGTGCAGTATGTTTGCGCGTTACATGCTGTCTGGCATGTTGGAGGTTCGTCCCTTCGGTCAGACTCAGTTGCGCCGCTTCATGGTGTTCGGTGCGCCGTCGTTTCTTTTTGGCAAAACCATACCGCAGGCGCTTTACACCTGGTCGCCGGACGCGATCGGCATCGAGCATTCCTGGGGAGTCGGCATCTATATCGACAAGGGATTCGAGTTTCGCGTCACTCAGCATTTCCTTTTCGATCGTCTGGGCGCGCGCGACACGAATCTCGGTCCAGCCGATCAGGGCAATAACGGCCCCTGGGGCCGCTACATGACGGTCGGCGTGCGCAAATATTTTGGGACGAGAAGATGGTGATCGGCGCGCGGGTCGGCGCAATAGTGGTGTGAACGGCGGCGTGTGGTCCGTATCACAGCCAATCTCAACTCCGAAACGGGATGGTGCCGTGGGTTCTGAAGATTAGTTGGTGTGGGCTTCTGCTGTATTCTCTATAATTGAGAGTTTTTACAAACACTCTGGAAATTCTTAGTGAGGTTGGCAATGGCAGGCTCTTTTAACGGTGTGGCCGTACCTTCCGACGGAAAAAAGATTGGCTACGCGAATGGCAAGTACGACGTGCCGGATAATCCGATCATCCCTTTTATCGAAGGCGACGGAACCGGCCGCGACATTTGGAAAGCGTCGCTGCGCGTCTTCGATGCGGCGGTAGAAAAAGCTTACAAAGGCAAACGCCGCGTCGTATGGTACGAGGTTTTCGCCGGTGAAAAGGCCAAGGCCAAGTTCGATACCTGGCTGCCCGATGACACCGTCGATGCCGTCCGCGAATTCCGCGTCGCCATTAAAGGCCCGCTGACCACGCCCGTTGGTGGCGGCATTCGATCCCTCAACGTCGCCCTGCGCCAGATTCTCGACCTCTACTGCTGCGTGCGTCCCGTGAAGTACTACCAGGGAGTGCCCTCGCCGGTGAAACATCCCGAGCGCATGGACGTTGTGATCTATCGCGAAAACACCGAAGACGTTTATGCCGGCATCGAATGGGAAGAGGGAACTGCCGACTGCGCCAGACTTATTGAATTTCTCAACAAAGACATGCTCAAGGGCGGCAAGAAGCAGATTCGTCTCGACTCCGGTGTCAGCATCAAACCGATTTCTGTGACCGGAACCAAGCGCCTGGTTCGCATGGCCATTCGCTTCGCGATTGAAACCGGACGCAAGAGTGTGACCCTGGTTCACAAAGGCAATATCCAGAAATTTACTGAAGGCGCTTTTCGCAAGTGGGGATACGAACTAGCCACGGAAGAATTTCGCGACCAGGTGGTGACTGAGCGCGAGAGCTGGATCGTCGACAACAAAGATAAGAATCCAAATCTCACCGTTGCGCAGAACGCCGAACTGGTTGAGCCCGGCATGGAGTTCGCTCCACCGGCGTTTCGAACCGCCGTCGAGCAGGAAGTGAAGGAAGTCCTCGAGCGCATTTACTCGACTCACGGCAAAGGTCAGTGGAAGAAGAAAATCATGATCAACGACCGCATCGCCGATTCCATCTTTCAGCAGGTCGTGACCCGCGCCGATGAATACTCCGTTCTGGCCTGCCCAAACCTGAACGGCGATTACATCTCCGACGCCTGCGCCGCCCAGGTTGGTGGCCTAGGCATTGCCCCCGGTGCCAACATCGGCGACGGCTACGCCATCTTCGAAGCGACCCATGGCACCGCTCCTAAGTACGCGGATAAAGACGTGATTAACCCCGGCTCGGTGATGCTGTCAGGCGTCATGATGTTCCGATTTATGGGATGGAACGAAGCTGCCGATCTAATTGAGCAGGGCATGGAACGCACCATCGTGCAAAAGAAAGTCACCTATGACTTCGAGCGCCTGATGGAAGGCGCAACCAAACTAAAGACCAGCCAGTTCGCCGACTGCATTATTGAGAATATGGGCGCAGCGGTGCTGGTGTGAAGCTAATTTGGTAATTGGGTAATTTATTAAGTAATTGGCTAAGCGCCGAGACTTCGTTCCGATCCTCTAAATTGGTTTTCAAATTACACAATTACTAAATTGCCCAATTACTCAATTCTTGAAAGGACTCATCCATGCGTAAGAAAGTAACCATCGTAGGTTCCGGCAACGTAGGCGCAACAGCAGCCCACTGGATCGCCTCCAAAGAGCTCGCCGACGTCGTCCTCATCGACATCATCGAAGGGGTGCCGCAAGGCAAAGGCCTCGACCTGCTCGAAGCCATGCCCATCGAGAAGCGCGACTCCTACATCACCGGCACCAACGACTACAAAGACACCGCCAATTCCGACATTGTCGTCATCACCGCCGGCATTCCGCGCAAGCCCGGCATGAGCCGCGACGACTTGCTCAACACCAATTACAACATCATGAAGGCCGTGGTCGGCGAGGTGGTCAAGTATTCTCCCAACTGCATTTTGATTATCGTTTCGAACCCGCTCGATGCCATGGCCCAGGCGGCTTACAAGCTCAGCGGATTTCCCCGCGAGCGCGTCGTCGGCATGGCAGGGGTGCTCGATTCCGCTCGATTCCGCGCCTTCATTGCCGACGAACTGAAAGTCAGCGTCGAGAACGTGACCGCGTTCGTGCTCGGCGGCCACGGCGACACCATGGTTCCGCTGCCGCGCTATTCCACGGTTGCGGGGATTCCGATCACGGAGTTGATAGAGAAGACACGTCTCGAAGCTCTGGTGCAGCGCACCCGCGACGGTGGCGCGGAAATCGTGAAGTATCTGAAAACCGGCTCGGCTTACTACGCGCCGTCGGCAGCCGCGACCGAGATGGTTGAGGCTATTTTGAAAGACAAGAAAAAGATATTGCCTTGCGCCGCATATTTGCAGGGCGAGTACGGGATCGGCGGCCTCTATGTCGGCGTACCCGTGAAGTTGGGTGCGAAGGGAATCGAGCAGATCATCGAGATCAAGCTGACTCCGGAAGAGAAGGCTGGGCTGGATAAGAGCGCGGCAGCGGTGAAGGAGTTGTGCGGGGTGATTGGAGTCTAACACTGCGTCTGTCTAAATCGAGCGGGGAAGGGCGGTCGCGCCGTTTCGTTGGTTGGCGGAAGCTGGCTTCAGCCCCTGAGGGGCAACAGCGGCGAAATGAACGTCGTGCTTCTCACCTTCTCAAGATTGCGTCAAGCCGAATGCTGTTAATTTGCTCCGCCCTTGCCTTCACAAAGGTCAATCGGCCATCCACGTGACAGTCCATTCCTTCGATCGTTACCGGTGTGAGGCCTCTCTCGTCGTGACTGAGGATCCGGCATACTCTAATAGCCACCATCTCGATATCGGGGTCAACCACAATGAGCCGTGTTTCTTTGCTTCCCTTGCGAATGAGGTCGTTGAAATGCTCGTCTGCCACGTTGAAAGAATAGCCGATGATGAAAATTGTTTTGGCCTTCTTGATCGTTTGTCCGCACCGATACCACCGATCTAAATATTCTGAACAGACAATCGGCTTCATCGCGAGGGGCGGAACAATGGCCGGAAGCGATACCTCTGGCGGGTCTTTCTTCCAGTCGACCTGTAGATCATCGATGAAAGCTGCCATTAGCGGGAGCGTATTAGCGTTCATCGCTTGCACATTATTCGTGACGTATTCACGGGTACGAAAGCGAATGAAAGCCTTGTTGTCGCCGTGAAAATAACCGTTGGTCGGACGCGTCCTGTCATCAAAGAAGTTGGTGTAGTTGAATGTGATAATGTTGTCGCCCATTACGGCACTATCGGACAAGGTCTTATAGAACGACAGATTGCGGTTGGCGCGGGCGGATTCTTCTTTGTGTCGGATATATGCCCACAGAAGCCAAGCGAGATAGAAATACTTCCTCTGATCGGGAATGTGATTTGTGAAGTACCCGGTAAAAAGCTCGGCCAATAGCTCTTCAAAGTTGGATAAGAGTGCAATCACCGCTGTAAAAGCCTTCCTCTCCTCAGGGGTGAGGTCTGGGATTTCATCCACGACTTGGGTGAATACGGCTTTAATTGCGTCGCGAGCTTTGGGGCGAAGACTGATGTGGTTCGGATCTAGCAGCGTATCGGTAACGCCTGTGTCCACGCCGCCCGCGAGCTTCGAGAGTTCAGCCATTGTAGGCTCATTTAACTCATTCTCACTGGCAATTGCCGCCAGTTTCTTCATTAGCGTTTTTATCGCCTTAATTCTTTCGTTTCCTGCATCGCGGTGCTTGTCTAAGGCATTCAAAATCTGCGGAAGCAAATGCGGATCTGATCCTAGTAACTTCTGCCCCAAGTTCTCTGCCTGATCCCCCGCATATGCTTGTAGATCGAGAGGCACATGTTTGGCATGGCTGCGGATCGCTTTATTGATGGCGGCGCCTGATCCACTAGCAAAGTCGCCTAGGTCACGGAATAGCGTGCTCACGAGTGGAAGCCCGAGTACTCTATCCACACCGGCACCGAGCACAAAGATTACATCGTTAATTGCATTCGATGCATGGCGGCTAGATTCACGCATGGCAACTTTCACCTGGTCAGTTGTTGAGTTTTTGGAAGGTCGAACGGGGCCGGATGCTGCAAGTCGATTGTGCAACTGTGCGGGGGAACTTTACAAGGTGACGCAGGTCACATTCGAGGGCTAGGTGTGATCTTTCAACACGTTGTTCCCCTTCCCAGACCCTACGAACGCCGTCGCCGCAGGAGCGGTGCGAAAGTGCAAATCGGCTGTAACGATTTGCAAGGCGGGGACTTATCGCGCCGCCTTTTGCACGGCTCGGTGCCAGAACTAGGCCTGATCGGTCCGGTTTCAATGGGTACAACGTCTTGATAATCTACAGCTAGGCCACACTCATCAACGACAGATCAACCGCCCCGTCTATCCACGCGAATATTGACCATGGTCACAGACCATAGTATGATTTGACCATGAAAGAGGTCGCCATCTCCGAGTTCAAAGCCAAGTGCCTCGGCATTCTCGAAGAAGTACGCAAAACGCGCAAGCCGATTCGCGTTACCCGCTTCGGCAAGCCGGTGGCTGAAGTCGTACCCCCATCTCCGGGAAAGTCTACTGGAAGCCGGCTTGGGTGCATGGTTGGCACCGCTGAAATTCTAGGTGACATCGTTGGCCCCACCGGAAGTCTGGATGATTGGGAAGCCTGGCGGGGATGAAACTACTTCTCGACACCCACATTTGGCTTTGGATGGCCCTCGATCCAAATCGTTTGGCTTCTCGCGTTGCTAAGGTTGTTGACGATCCTGAGAACGAACTATGGCTGTCCTCCATTAGCGTCTGGGAATTGACGGTTCTTTGCCGCAAAGGGCGATTCAGAACATTACCAGAACTCCCGGCGTGGGTCGCCAACACGATGGGGGAACTAAAGCTCATCGAGGCGCCTCTTACGGTTGAGGTAGCGCTGGCAATATCCGCGCTGAACCTGCCCCACAACGACCCAGCGGACGGCTTTATCGCCGCGACCGCGAAGGTATTCGGTCTGACGCTGGTAACCGCCGATGAACAGCTTGCCAAGTTGGCGGATATTGCAGTTTTACAGAATCGTTGACTCTTATACTTTCTCCACCGTTACCTTCTTTATCACCACATCCTTATTCGGCTTGTCCTGCCGACTGCGCGGCACTTCTGAAATCTTCTTAACCACATCCTGCCCCTCAACGACTTCTCCAAAGACCGTGTGCTTGCCCGTCAGCCAGGTTGTCGGCGCGACCGTAATAAAGAACTGCGAGCCATTCGTATTCGGCCCGGCATTGGCCATGGCCAATATTCCTGCGCGGTCGAGCTTATGCGGCGAGCCTTTGGTCTCGTCTTCGAACTGATACCCCGGTCCGCCCGTGCCGGTTCCTTGCGGATCGCCTCCCTGAATCATGAAGTCGGGAATCACGCGATGAAAAATCGTGTCATCGTAAAGCCGGTCTTTGGATTTTTTGCGAGTTGAGGGATGCGTCCACTCACGCTTGCCCTCGGCAAGCTCCACAAAGTTGGCTACAGTTTTGGGCGCGTCTTTCTCAAAAAGGCGACAGACGATGTTGCCTTCACTGGTTTCAAACGTTGCATAGAGTCCGGGTTGCCGTGTCATGAAGTTCCTTTCAGAATTAGTTCGTTGGTCGTTAGGATTCTGTCAAAGTCACCACGCTCCCACACTTTCTTAATTGGGATTCGCCGGCACTTTCGGTGTCGCAGCAGGCTTCTTAGCACCGGTCGATGCAGGCTTTGCCGCGGCTGCTCCGCGCACAATCGAAACATGAATGATCTTCACTGGACGAAAGGGGCGATCATTGCTTGGATCAGTCGCCATGTGGGTGATCTGCTTTACCAGCACCACGCTCGCATCGTCACACTGCCCGAAAATCGTGTGCCGCCCGTTCAGATGCGGCGTAGGGACTTCGGTGATGAAAAACTGCGAGCCATTCGTATTCGGCCCGGAGTTCGCCATGGCAAGCCGTCCCGGGCGATCAAAGGTAAGGGTTGAGACAAATTCGTCTTTGAACTTGTAGCCGGGATCGCCCGTGCCATCGCCTCGCGGGTCGCCCCCCTGAATCATGAAGCCGGGAATCACGCGATGAAAAATCGTCCCGTCATAGAGCGGCGTATTCTTCTTGGTCGCATGGCTTACAGGATTGGTCCAGTCCTTCGCACCGGTGGCGAGGTCAATGAAATTCTTCACCGTGATCGGCGTTTCTTTTTCAAACAGAGTGCAGCGCAGCTTGCCCACCGTCGTTTCGAAGACTGCCGTCGGCTCGGCTGAGATTGCTGCCGCGTGCGCAGTAGGCTTGGCAGGGGTAGTCTGCGCAGTGGATGCGTCCTGTGCCATGCTCTCAACCGCAGAGAATGCAAGCAGAACGGAGGTCGCCGTCAACGCCAAAAACATTCCACGCATAAGTGCTCCTTGATTCCAAATAATAGTTTCGTTGTGGACTCGATATTGTACGACAGGCAGGCGTTAATTTGGATGAGCCTGCATTTCGCGGCTGACGCTCTCAACCTGCCGGAAGACGCGCAGCAGATTCCCGCCAAGAATCTTCTTAATATCCTCGGCGCTGTATCCCCGGTCGAGCAGCGCTTGCGTAATTTTCGGCAGGTCTGCGGCAGAATCGATCCCCTGCGGAGTTGCGCCGCTTACGCCATCGAAGTCAGAACCCAGGCCCACATGATCCACTCCTGCAACCTTGGCGACGTGATCGATGTGATCGATCAGCGACTTGAACGGCGGACGCGGTATCTTGGTAGTCCACTCCCGCTCGATGCGGTCTTTATCGGTGTAGGTGACCGTCTTTCCCGCCGCCTTTCTTTCGACCATATATTGTTGAACCGCCGCTGCCTGATCTTTGTCCTGCGCTTCCATACTTTTGCGATAGTCTTCATCCACAAAGGCGGAATAGAAGTTCACCTGTACTACGCCGCCGTTTTTTGCCACGGCTCGCAGCATATCGTCCGTCATGTTGCGCGGATGGTTTACCAGCGCTCGAGCCGAAGAATGCGATGCGATCACCGGCGCTTTAGTCGTCGCAATCGTATCCCAGAAAGTTTTATCCGCCACGTGGGAGATGTCAACGATCATCCCGAGCCGATTCATCTCCAGCACCACCTGCTTGCCGAAATCCGTTAACCCGTTGTGATGCTGCACCTTCGCATCGTCGATGTCGCCGGAAGAATCCGCCCACTCGTTTGTATTCGACCAGGAAAGCGTCATGTACCGAACGCCAAGGCGGTAATAATCGCGCAGCAGGTGCATGTCGTTTTCTATAGAGTGTCCGCCTTCGATTCCCATCAATGCCGCGAGTTTGTGTTCGCGATGAGTGCGCTCGATATCGGCAACGGAGAATGCCATCATCATGCGATCCCGGTGTCTCGCCGCCTGCTCGTAGACCGAGTCGATTAGATCGAAGGTATGCTGCGCGAAGTGGCCTTGGTTCGTTTCCGGATCGACCCAGATGGAAAAAAATTCCGCGCCAAGGTTGCCGCGGCGTGCCTTGTCGAGACTTAAATGTCCAACATCTTTCGGATCGGTTGACCCGATGTCGAAGCCTTCATCAAGAAAACGCTGCGGCGTGTCGGCGTGAGTGTCCACGATGATTGCAGACTCATGAATTGCCCGCGCCCGGGCGCTTACGGCAACGCCCGCCAGATCGGGAGACTGCGCCGCCGTGGGTAACCCCAGAACGACACACGAGACCGCTAAGGCTAAAAAACGGATCATCCAGGAATGATTCATTTGCCCGTCTTTCCCGAAGCTTGAAACACTTTACTTTCCCCGATCACTATCCGTGATAGAGGCAAGGGGGCACGATACGCGGAATTTATTTCTTTCAGCAACCGGTACTCACCAAAGTCGGTTGAACCCCATCGCCGTTTTAGTTCCACCCTGTTGTTTTTGGTTGTTAAGCTGGGGCATCGCCACAAACTGCGGCTGCCCCTTTTTTTCTTGAAGATTGCACAAACCTGTCGATCCCTAGGTGGGAACGCGGTTACTTTGCTGCCTTTCCACGTTTCCGTTCCGCCACCCACTTCGGTTCTCCCTTACGCGATGCTTTTGCCGGCATTCCTGCCAGAAAACTCCCCCAACGAAAGTCCTGCGCCGGATCCTCGCCGCTCAACGCCATCTTCACGGCCATCTCTGCCACGGCATTCACGATCCAGTCGAAGTTCTCCTGCCCGACCGACGTAATCTCCGCGTCCGGTGCAGGATTCAGAAAGTCGATCGCGTATGGCACGCCACCCTCTACGGCAAACTCCACCGTGTTCAGGTCGTAGCCCAGAACCCGGCACAAGGTGAGCGCGTCATTTTCAATCCTGGCCCTTAAAGCCTCTGACGATGGCGGAGGGTTTCCCTTCACATAGCGCTCATGATGCGGCGCTCTCGGATCGTACTTCATGATGTGAACTTTTTCTTGTCCGACGACATAGCAGCGGTAATACTCCTCAAACTCCACGCCGTGCTGTAGCGTCATGCACAAATCGCCAGTCTGGTTGTAATGCTGGAAAAATTCTTCCGGTGAATGCACGTGGTAAACATGTTTCCAGCCGCCGCCGGAATAGGGCTTTAGAAAAGCAGGGAAGCCGACATAATCAAACAGCTCCTGCCAGTTCAGCGGAAAAATCAAGTTCCGCATCGACCGGTCCGTAGTTCCTTCGGGATGTTTGTTGTGCGGCAGAATCACCGTCGGCGGAATCGCCACGCCCAGCTTGTGAGCCAGAGCATAATTGAAGAACTTATCGTCCGCCGACCACCAGAACGGATTGTTCACCACAATCGCCCCGTGGAGGGCGGCGTTTTTCAGATAAGCGCGATAGAACGGAATGTCTTGTGAGATGCGGTCGATGATGACGTCATATTTCTTGGGCTCGTCCATGCGGATCCCGCCAATCGAAACAAACTCCGCAGTGACGTTGTCCACCTTCATGGCATTAATCTTCTCCACCAACGCGGGCGGAAACGTATTTTCCATCCCAAACAAAATTCCAATCTTCTTCACGACGCAATCTCCCATCCCTAAATTGTCATCCTGAGCGAAGTGATTGTTTCGCGAAGCGAAGCAATCACGCAGTCGAAGGATCCCTACCTTACTCGAATCTCGTCCGCTACTGCCTAAAAATACTTCTCTGCCATCTTCAGCCACAATGGCCAATCGTGCTTCGAATTGTCTCCGTAAATATCCAGCCAGTGAGGTATGGCCTTGCCATTCAGGATCGCCGAAAGCTTAACGTTCTGGTCAAGGCACATATCCCAATCCGCCGATCCCAGCACAATTTTCATCTGGCGGTAACGACTCAAGAACCAGTCATCATTCTGATTCGGCAAATAATCCGGCGGGCAGTTGAAGTAGCAGTCGTCGTCGTAGTATCCATCGAGAAATTGATGGATATCGAAGGCCCCGCTCATGCTCACGCAATGCGTCACCACGTCAGGATGTTTCAAAGCAAAATTCACGGCATGATAGGCGCCGAAGCTGCATCCGGTCATCGCCAGCCGAGGAGTCTGATTTTTCCAGCGGATGAACGGCAGAAACTCATGCAGGATGTAACGTTCGTACTGCAGATGCCGCAGCACCCTCACCTTCGGGTGCACACCCTTGTTGTACCAGCTCTCGGTGTCGATGGCATCGGGGCAAAATACCTGCAATTCACCGCGCTCGATCTTCTGCCACAGGGCTCCGATCATGCCGCGGTCTTCATATTCGAAATACCTTCCCATTGAAGTGGGAAATACGAGCAGCGGCGTTCCCGCATGCCCGAACACCAGCGCTTCCATCTCCCGGTTGAGTTCCTGGCTGTATCCCTTGTGATATTCGCGGTTCATTCTTCAGCGGCCCAAAGCAGACGGAACATCTTACCTGAACTGCGGGATATTCAGCGTTTCTCTCTCGAGGCCGACCATCCGCGCGCCGCGGGCGCGCCGAACAAAACGGTAGGCCGTGCTATAAAAGCTGCGGGTTAATCGTGCTTTTGTTCAGTTCGTCCGCGGAATGGAGATCGCTTGCCTTTTGTGGAGTTGCCAAAGTCGCCGCATGCCCCCAGAGTCCGGCCTGTAAAGATTCATTACAGGGATGTGGGCAGTGGGCGGCCAGTAGTTTTCTTGCACGGAGGTTGGGGTTATCGGGTCTATCCGATCAATCGTCAGGTCAAGGCATTCGGAGATCGTGTGCGCTTCGTAATCCCAGATCGATCCGGCTACGGGCGTTCGGAGAAGTTGTCCGGACAAATGCCGACGGATTTCCATCAGCGGGCAGCCGAGGAGACTCTTCTGGTGTTGGATGCGATAGGGATTGAGCGCGCGATCTTTTGGGGACATAGCGATGGCGCGGTGATTGCCGCACTGATAGGGTTGGCTGCGCCACAACGGTGCGCGCGGCTCATTCTCGAAGCATTTCATCTGGCTCCGCGCAAACCAACCTCGCGCAGCTTCTTCAAACAATTCGCGGCACATCCTAAGGAACTGAAAGAAAAAGTCCAGAGGCTGCTGGCGTTGGACCACGGCGAGAAGAATTGGAAGAAGGTAGTTCAGCGAAATTGCAAAGTATGGTTGAAACTGGCGGCCGAGAGCACGCGATCAAGGGATGACTTGTACCACGGTCGACTGAGTGGGTTAAAAGTACCCGTGACGTTTGTCCACGGCCGGGGCGATCCCCGAACCGAGCCCGGAGAGATGGAGCGAGTTCGCGAAGCGCTGCCGGGCGCCGACGTGCGATTCATCGAGGGTGGGCGGCATAGTCCGCACAGTGCAAGGGAAGCTTGGCGGGAGTGCAATGAAATTCTGGGTGAGATCTTGCTACAGAAATAGTCTCCCGCGCCTGGCGACAACCTCAGACTCCGCTTCGAAAATGATATCGTCATATGAGATATGTCGTGGAGGCTCCCTAAACTTGTTCCGCGCTCCGCGCCTGTGATTCTTCTCGTGCTAACCCTTGCCGCCGCGACTGGGTTCGCGGGTGTTAGCCATCTGGTAACCCGCTTCACCGCCAACCAGCAGTCCCGCGGCCGAAAACTCTATGCCTTAGGACTTTCTGCGGCAAGCGCTGGCCGCTATGAAGACGCCATCTCGGCGTTCCGTGCGGCGCTCACGTGCGAGCCCGCGAACTCCCAGTACCAACTCAGCCTGGCCCGCGCCCTGCGCGACAGCAACGATTCACGCCGTCTCGACGAGGCGGAATCGTATCTCGTGGCTCTCTGGCAGCGAACGCCCCAGGACGCCGCCGTGAATCTCGCCCTCGCCCGCGTCGCCGCCCATCGCGGTTCAGTCGAAGATGCCACTCGCTACTACCATAATGCGATGTATGGAGTGTGGAACTCCGATCCTGATGGCAACCGTCGCAGAGCGCGCATCGAACTCATCCAATTTTTGTTGAAGAAAAGCGCTCCCGAGAGAGCCGAGTCGGAACTCATGGCCCTTGCTACTTCCTTGCCACCCGAGGCCGACGAGCATCTTCAGGCCGCGCAACTTTTCGCGCAAGCTCAGGACAACTCTGGGGCTCTCGGCCAGTACGAGGAAGTTCTTCGTCTTGATCCCGTGAATGCCGCAGCCTTAGCCGGAACCGGTGAGGCCAATTATCGCTCTGGCAACTACGCGACCGCGGAACATTATTTGCAAGATGCAGTCAACGCCGATCCCCAGGATGCCAACTCTCGGCAACTTCTTGCATCGTCGGAGGAGATTCTGCGCGCCAGTCCGTTCCACAGTCATATTTCGGACGCCGAACGCAACCGCCGGATCACTGCAGCCTTTGCCAGAGGCGAGCAACGCCTCACGGAATGCGCTCAGCAGAAGGGAATCAATCTCACTCCCGGTCCCGGTGCCGTGCCTTCCGTGTCTCCTCTCACTACGCTTCAGTCCCGCTGGAGCGCCACAAAGCCAGATCTCGCGCGTCTTCACTCTCCCGCGGAAACTGCGCTTCCTGATACGATCATGGACGTTGTCTTCCAGATCGAACAGCAGACGGCAGCCATTTGTGGACCACCCCAGGGCACCGACCTCGCACTGCTGCTAATCTCGCAAAAACGTGAGGCCGCTGCCCGATGAGTTCCCCGGTTTCCACCGGCACTTCTTCAGCGCCTTCGGCCCAGCCCGTCACGGTGCGGATGCAAATTCCGCGACGACTCTTTGCGACGCTCGAAGGCGTCTTCAATGAAGAAGTATTCTTCCTGATCCTCTCTGTCTTCATTGGAATCTTTTCGGGCCTGGCGGTGGTTTGCTTTCGCCTGGCGATTGACTGGATGCATCTCGCGTTGCTCGGTCCGCTGCCGCAGACCCACGGATGGCGTTTGTTCGCGGTTCCCGCTCTCGCCGGCCTCGTCGTTGCCGTGTTGGTGATCCACGTATTCCCTGGGATTCGCGGCAGTGGCGTGAACCAGACAAAGGCGGCGCTCTACATCTTCAACGGCATCATCCCTTTCCGCACTGCTGTGGGAAAATTCCTCTGCGCCGCGCTCGCGATTGGCTCCGGTCAATCGCTTGGTCCGGAAGATCCGTCTCTGCAAATTGGAGCGAGCATCGCGTCCGCGCTTGGGCGGCAACTGCAAATCTCCCGCGAGAAACTTCGCCTCATGGCTCCAGTTGGCGCCGCCGCTGGCCTGGCCGCGGCCTTTAACGCTCCCATTTCTGCGGTTTTGTTTGTCATCGAAGAGGTCATTGGACGCTGGAGCGCGGGTATTCTTGGTTCTGTCGTTCTCTCCGCCGTTTCCAGCGTTGTGATTGTGCGTTGGTTTCTTGGAAGTGAACCGTTGTTCCGCATTCCCGTCACCACCTTTAAGCGCCCCACCGAACTTGTTGCGTACGCCGTTCTCGGCATCGTGGGAGGATTGGCCTCTGTTGCATTTGCCAAATCGATCGGCTATCTTCGCCCGCGCCTCAGCGCATTGCCGCGCTGGACGCAATATTTTCAACCAGCGCTCGCCGGACTCCTCGTCGGCCTCATCGCTTTTCTCGGAGCTCCGCAAATCATGGGCGCCGGCTACGATTCCATGGACCAGGCCATGCACGGCCAGTATGCTTGGAAAATTCTCGCCATCTTAGCCGTTCTCAAGATTCTCGCCACGACATTCTCTTTTGTCAGTGGCTCTCCCGGCGGCATGTTCGCTCCAACTCTGTTTATCGGAGCCATGTTGGGAGGCGCGGTGGGTGATGTCGAACGCATGTTTTTTCCGCACCTCACGGGATCCACTGGAACTTACGTCCTGATTGGTATGGGTGTCCTCTTCGCGGGATTTCTGCGTGTGCCGATGACTTCCGTTTTCATGGTTCTCGAAGTCAGCGGCAACTACGAAATCATTGTGCCGGTCATCGTGGCCAACACATTCTCTTACCTGATCTCGCGCAGCCTGCAGCATATTCCGATCTTCGATCTCCTTACGCGCCAGGATGGACTGATCCTGCCGTCGCTTGAAGAAAATCGCGAAGAGACGATCCTTCGCGTAGAGGATGCCATGCTCGCCGTGCCGGCTACTATTCTTAGCGCGCAGGATTACGTCGATGCCAACTACCATCGCGTGGTAGGCTCGACCGACCCGGCGTTCCTCGTGCGCATGCATCCCAGCGGCTGGAATGTCATCAGCAGAGAGCAACTGCAACGGCTTTTCAAGGAAGGCAAGGGTGAACTTATGCTCGGTTCGGTTCTGCCGAAGCAGTTTCTGCCGAGTCTCTATCCCGACCTTCCGCTCGACTCGGCTCTCCGCTACGTGAACAATTACCCGCTCATCCCTGTGGTCAATCGCGCCGATTCCCGCCGTTTGGAGGGCATGATTTCGCGCGAGTCAGTCTTCAATAAATACGGAAGCTGACGGTCGATGAAGGACTGATTTCAGCGTAAGCGATTCAGACTATTTCCCGAATAATCCTTTGTCGACCCCAACGCCGGTGCACAAGTCATAACCGGTGCCCGCATTATGCGTGCCGCAACCCCCGGAAGTGATGTCGGTGAAGTCGACGGTGTTGCTTCTGTTGTTGTAGATCGCGGTTAATTCTGCGTTCGTGTTCGCGTAGAAGGTGCCGATGTTGTTGACGATTCCCGCCAGCGCAGGAGAAGCCAGGCTGGTGCCGTACACCTGCAGCCATCCTTTATAGCAACTCGAGTTGTAAACCGCGACGGGAGAGCTGCCGCTGGAATTAAAGGAAAGATCGGGCGTTCCCCGTTTGCTACCGACGACGCTGGCGACGCCGATCTGAAACGATGGCCTCGGCTCGTATTTGCTGATGCCGCCTCCGCCGTCGGCCCATGCGGTCTGGTTTGTATAGTTCCCGGCAGTACGATTTATCTGAGTGCCGCCAGCAGAGATCACATTTACCGATGACCCAGGATAGATCACCCCAGGAGAATCGCCGGCTGCGGCGACATACACAACACCTCGTTGCGTGAAATAGCAATCCGCACCCGCCTCGCCACTGGTTTCGGCCCCACCCCAACTCATCGATACCTCGCCTTTGCCACCGTGGGCTGCGATGTAAGCGTTGGCCGCGCTGACGGCGGCAAAGAGCGCGCTGTTCTGGTTTGATGAGGCCTCCATCAGAACGATCTGTGCATTCGGCGCCATGGCATGTGCCCACTCGATATCGAGAGATTCCTCAACCTCCCAGCCTGAACTGCAGCCGTTTGCTGGTTTCGTTCCGCCCGCGTATTTGACCAGGAAGTTTGGCGCCGGCAACCCAAACTCGGTGGAAAAGGCTGCCATGTCCGTGGCAGCGCTGGGGTCGTCGTAGGCGTCGACAATTACGATGACGCCGCTTCCCCCGGTCGGCACTTCGGTGGCGGTTGCAATCGGACATCCAGTAACTGGACTTGAAACCACGCTGTAAATGCAGCCCAGCGATGCCGGCGTTTCTCCTCCCGGATTGGCGGCCGGCTTGACGGTTCCCTCGGGAGCGAGGATGAGATAGTTGGTGTGCATTCTCACCCCCAAGTCTTCCAACCTCTCGATGCTTGACTCTGGGACAATGCCCTTCCCGCGCCGTACCTGCGCAGAGGCTAGGTTTACCAGGACCAGAATGGCGACAACGCTAAAGACAATCCTTCTATGCATTTTCCCGCTCCCGATTGTTTCAAGTTGAGTGTGAAAAGCTACGAGCCGAGTTTCTTGGCCTTCATCCACTGTCGGAGGACGGAGACTTTCGGTCAACGTGGAAGTGCAGGTCTGATGTGACTGTTCGGTTCTCGTAAATGCAAGACGGGAAGTCGTGCCAGTTTGGTCCACAAAAGGGGCGGCACTAAAAAGCCCGCTCCTTCGGAGCGGGCCAAAAGCCGAAAACTCTCGCATCATGATCCGTTGGAACAAACTGACAGGGAAGTGTTGTCCTGAAAGCTGAACCACCCGTGTAGCGAGGTGCTGGACGGCGCTCCGAAATAGGTCAGAAACACCAGGTCCTGCAGATTGTAGGTGAACCCGTGCAGAGAATAGGGGAAGCCGCCGAAGTTGCTGTCACCTTCTTCCGGGTCACCCACTTCGAGAGCGCCGCATGGAGTATTGTTTCCGCCGGGGTTGACGGTAAGCGGATCGTCTGCCCACTCGCCCACTTCATGAGACAACGCTGAGACATCCTGCGAGAACGCCCCGGGATGGTCAACATAAGTCGCTTCCGCGTACGACTGCGGATTGCTGACGCTGCCTTCCGAACTGTGGTACCCGCCGATGCAGCATCCACCCTGCGTCAGGTAAGTGTCATAGGTCAGGAAAATGGGGAACGCGTTCGGCTGAATTCCCAGGTTGCTGATGATGCTGGGGAGTTGCGCGTCGAACCAGTTGATGTTTACTTCGGCCGCGGTAAATCCGAAGGGCGATCCGGTCGTTCCATTGCTCCGCGACGGGCTCAGCGTCTGCTCGGCCAACACCACCGGGTTCAGCAGGATGTGGTAGTTGGGATGGCTGCTCACCGTGCCCCAGAAGTTCGCCCGCTGAAAGGCGTCGATGTACTGGGTTGTTCCCACATTCGTTCCGCCCTGTATATAGGTCGTGGTCGAATCGAAAATCGGCGACGTCACCGTGTTGGTCGTGACCGTATTTCCGTTGGAAAGCACATGTGACGGATCGAACGTAGTCTTCGTTCCGTTGCGATTGGTGATCACGATCTTCACAGGAATAATGTAAGCGGTGAAAGTCGTTGAACTGTTGGTCGAGGGCGCCGTGCCCACCATGTTATAGCTGTAGGGCGTGCCCTGATAAGTGAACGAACCATTCCAGCTCTGTAACGACGCCGGGGGCGGCGCGATATCGGGATGAAGGTGTGCTGGCAGAGTAA